>ENA-UPXM01001550-UPXM01001550.1-activated-sludge-metagenome-genome-assembly--contig:-NODE-1550-length-29104-cov-5.632345_pt1 | contig 29104 bp, 27 predicted proteins | sample MGYA00238178_ERZ772708 | MGnify/ENA primary metagenome ERZ772708 (study PRJEB29002, sample SAMN05720212) | activated sludge metagenome | isolation source: anaerobic digester from wastewater... | reverse complement strand
TATCATCACCTCCCAGAGCAGGACTCATGGCACAGAACAAAAAACAGATGGATCGATTATGGGCACCGTGGCGCAAAACGTATCTGCGCTCAACTCGCGTTAAGTCGAAAGGTTGCCTTTTTTGCGGATTACGGCGAAGCAAGGACGACCGCAAGAACCTCGTCGTCTTTCGCGGTAAACGATTTTTGCTAATCCTGAACCGCTATCCTTACAACAACGGCCATTTGTTAATTGTCCCCAAGCGCCACCTGGCGTGTATTTCTCAGCTTGATCAGGAAGAAAGGCAGGATTTTTTTACGATGCTGGATTTAGCGCAATCCGCTCTGCAAACGGCACTCAAACCTCACGGTTTCAATATCGGGATGAATGTTTCGGATGTCGCGGGCGCGGGGATCCCCGAGCACTTGCATTGGCATATTGTGCCCCGTTGGAAAGGGGACGTGAATTTCATGCCGGTTATTGCTGGAGATAAAGTTATTTCCGAATCCCTGGATTCAGCCTTTGTAGTGCTTCGGCAGGCGATTCAAGCACAGAAGGGTTTGAAAAAGTTATGACACCGTCTGAAACCCGAGCTTGCTCCCGCCGGAAAAAGTCTGGAAAAGTTCCGAAGCATTCCCTGACCCCGCTGGAACGGTTTATGATCCCGAATCCTCAATGGCAAGAGGGGTATGAGGCATTCTCCGGTCTCTTTGGAAAGCCCATCGGATGGCTCATACTTCTTGATGAACATGAAAGGCACCGCCTAATCCGGCTTGATCGAAAACAGAATTGTCCTTATTTTTTCAAATCGGGTGAAAATCAGCGGCAGTGCGAAGCGTTTATCACGAAATTTGTGGATCAGCTTATCCACAATGAAGAAATGATTGAACGGCTTCCCTTATTCTACCGATGCGCGAGCGCAAAGCCCTGTCTCGCGTTTCCGGTACGTTATCTTGGATCCCTGAAGGGCTTTCTTTTTTTTGATTGTGTCAAGAATCCCGAGCGGGAAGTTAAGAGAATTATCGACCCTTTTTTTAGCTTTTTGTCAACTCATGTGGAGTTGGCTTACAAGAATTTTGAATTGAATAATTTTTATGAAACGGTTCATCCCCGGGCTCTGGCTCTTTCAACCATGCATTCCGTCCATCGCGTGATCAATTCCTCGCTTCGCCTTCGGGAGTTGATCCCAAGAATTGGCCGTTTGAGCGCTCAGATCCTCAAGGCTCAGGGTTGTTCCATCATGCTGACGGATTCGTCGCGGCGATATTTGAACCCTGTTTTTTCTTTTGGAAGTCATCCTAAATTTGTGCACCGTCAGCGTGTCCGGATCGGACGAGGAATTGAAGGCCGCATCGCGGATACGGGGGAGTTTTGTTTGCAGCGGAGGTATATCGCCGTGCCGTTCATTGACGATGATGTGGTGGGTGTTCTGATGTTGTGGGATAAAAAGGATAAACAGCCATTCACGCGCACGGATCTTGAGATTCTTAAATCGCTCTCGGAGCAGGCGGTGGTTGCGATCAAAAATGCCCAGTTGTTTGAACAGACGGAAGAATTGACGCTGGGCAGTATTAAGACCATCAATGAACTTCTGGAAAGACATTTTGGCGAGAAGCGAGGGCATCTGGAAGTGGTTGGCCAGATCGCGGTTGAGGTCGGGAAGATACTGGAACTCTCCGGCCAGGAACTTGTGATGATCGAACGGGCGATTTTACTGTTGGATACCGGTCAGTTGGGGATTTCGGAGCGAACCTGGGAAAAGAAAGAAAAACTTTCTCCTAAAGAGCTTCAGCAAGTGCGAAGTATTCCTCTCCGGGGAGCCAGCTTGCTCAAATCCATGTCGTCGTTGAAACCGATCATTCCGATTGTGATGCATCGCCACGAACGTTACGACGGGCGCGGTTATCCACAAGGTTTAAAGGGTGAGGAAATTCCGATCGGCGCCCGGATTGTTTCGGTCGTCGATTCCTACATTGCCATGGTCTCGAAACGTCCCTACAAGCCGCAACTTTCCGTTAAAGAAGCTCTGGAAGAGATTCAAAAACACAAGGGGGCCCAGTTCGATCCCAAAGTTGTAGACGCGTTTCTTAAAACCATGAAAGAGCACTCGATTCTGGAAAAAGTTCAGCGGTATATCGATAGTCAATGAATGAAGGTTACGGGAAGGAGAAAGAATGATGGGGAAGATGAAAATTGAGATAAGAAAACCTCAGCACATGATGCCGAAAGAACCAATGTCGCGGGACCAATCGGTCGCTGTGACGGCGGGCGATAAGCCCCAGGGGGTTCCTTTTTTCTTTAACTTTCTTCTTTTGGTTTCGTATGTGCTTTGTGGTGTCGCGATCTGGTTTGCCATGCGAATTTTTTTAGAGCGCTAGGGTTTGAAGGATTCCTATGCCGGTGTCGAGGAGTTTTGGGGGAAGTGTTCCCCAAACTGGTGTTCTTAAGAAATGGGTCGTTACGCCCAAAATGTCAGGCTGGTGTGTGGGTTTCCCGAAGGGGGTCTTTTTTTGCGGTGTTGTTTTGGGCGTCCTTTTCTGTCTAACCGGATGCAAGACAACTGACACCCAGTGTCAGAGAATTAGCCGACAGCAAGCGCTCACCATTGAAGGTTTGAATTCCGAGATTCTCCGACTCAATCAGGAAATTGATACAACGATTGGTTCCCGGGCGTCATTGGAAAAAGTTCAAGCCCCGTTAGCCTCCGAGTTATCGAGGGAAATTGGAACTGGCGTCCTCACGGTTTCTCTTGAACGAAAAGGGCTTGTGATACGGATCCTTGAGAGCGCGCTGTTTGAGCCGGATCAAATTGACATTTCAGATTCGGCAACCTCGCTTCTTGATCCGATCGCCACTTATTTGTCCGGTCCTCTACGAGAAAATCAGGTCATTATCGAGGGGCATCTCGATGGACCTCTTCCCGATGGAAGCGGGTGGCGATCCGGGTGGGAATATACCCAGGCAATTGCGGTCGAAGTGGTTCATTACTTTGTGGATGTGGCCGGTCTGAATTCTAATCGTTTTGTGGTCGCCGCGTTTAATGACCATTGTCGGTTGAATTTGCTTGATAGGGCTGGGAACAGAGCACGCAACAGACGCGTTGAAATTGTGATTGTTCCCAAAGGTACGAACGTTTGCGCGGTTGTATGAGACGATTCCTGCCGTTGTGCTTTTTTCTGCTATTGCTGGTCTTGGTGTTAGGGGGGCTCAGCGGATTAAATTACTGGGTGTTTCACGAGATTCAGAATCGGCTTGAGATTCGGGTGACTGGGAGATTTACGCCTGATTTGTTTCGAACCGGATTTCAAATCAGACACGGCAGTTTTTTCTGGAAGGAGAAAGTCCAATTGGTGGACGGGCATGTTCAGGTTCGTTATGATCCGTGGACGATTTTTTCTCGGGACGGGATTCGAATCATTTTGAAAAGTGATTATGCGGACATCCGGTTATTAGGTAATTGGGCGAAGTGGAAGGGCGTCGAATCCGCGCGCGTAGAACTGCTCGATGTGGATTTTGTCCTGGGTTCTCATCGCTTGACGGCCATCAACGAAATTGAGGTCAGATCGCCGAGTTTTCAATTTGTCATAAAAAATGTTGATCGCTCAACAGGGGTTTTGGGTTCAAAATAATCTTTATGCGTAAACGAGTCGAAGATCTGTTTTTGGGTATACCGATCCTTGAAAGGATCCACTGGGATCCGAATCGTCTTCTGAATAAAGTGACATCGGATTCCCGGGCTGTTCAACCGGGAGATGTTTTTGTCGCGTGTTCCGGCGCTTGCATGGACGGACATGATTTTATTGGCCAGGCAATACACGGGAAGGCCGCTATCGTGGTCTACGAACGAGAGCCTGACGTTATGATTCCGCCGCATGTGACGGGAATTCGAGTGAAAGATTCGCGGGTCGCGCTTGCGCTGATTTTGAGACGGTTCTATGACGCGCCCGATCGGAAGATCAAAATGGTCGGGGTAACGGGGACGAACGGAAAAACTACGACCGCTTACCTTTTGTACCGCCTCCTTCGAGAGCAAGTCAAAATCGCGTACCTGGGGACGCTTTTCTACGAACTTCCGTCGGGGAGAAAACCGGCTTTAAACACAACTCCTGGGCCCGAGACACTTTTGCCGATGCTTGCTGGGATGGTGGCGGAGGGGGTTCAATATTGCGCCATGGAGTGTTCGTCCCACGCGATCCACCAGAATCGGATTCGTGGTCTCGAGTTTGAAATGGGAATTTTTACGCAACTGACTCAGGACCATCTTGATTATCACGGAAGTATGGAGCGTTACTTTCAAACCAAGCGCCAGTTTTTTGTGGATGACCCGCCGCCCCGGCGTTTATTGCTAAACAAGGATTGCCCGTATGGCCGGAGGATGATTGAGGAGCTTCCCCGTGCCAGTACGTTTAGCGTTCTCGCTCCGGCCGATTATTATGTGGAAAATTTGAAGATGTCGCTGACGGGGTCGACTTTTGACCTTTGCTTCCACCGGGGAAAGCTGCCTTTTCAGATTCGGATGCCGATGCGTTATAACGTCTCTAATGTCTTGGCTGTCCTTGCGGCGATCGATCTTTTAGGCCAGGGGGAGAATACCGGATTCAGAATTGAAGATTTTCGCGGTATTTTGGAGGAAATACCGCCCATTCCCGGACGCATGGAACGTGCAGGATCGGGAACGGATTTTTCAGTCTTCGTGGATTACGCCCACACGCCTGATGCTATCGAACAAGTCCTGAGGGACGCAAAGAGCGCGAATCCCAAAAGAATTCTGACCGTGTTTGGTTGCGGCGGCGATCGGGACAAGGCGAAACGTCAGTTGATGGTGAAAAATGCCTGCCAATATTCTGACGTGGTTATCATGACATCCGACAATCCTCGAACGGAGAGTCCCGAAGAAATTCTTCTCGACATGCGGAAAGGTTTGCCGCGTCCAGCTCCTTCCCATCTGGGGATTTACGAGATCATAGATCGCGCCGAGGCGATCGAGAAGGCGGTGTCGTTGGCAAAAGCAGGGGACGCCGTTTTTATTTTGGGGAAGGGACATGAGGATTACCAGATTCTTGGTGATGTTCGAATCCCCTTTAATGATCGTGAAGTAGTCGAGTCTGCCATTCGAAGAAGAAGCCGTGTTGCCCTATCCTGACGCGAGCCGGGCGCTCGCTACCCCCGTTGAATTTCCCGACGAATCTTGCGCGATTCGAAGCTTCTCGATCGATACACGGACGCTTCGTGAGGGCGAACTTTTTATTGCGCTCCGCGGCGAGAGAAGTGATGGACATGATCATGTGATCGAGGCTTTTCGCCGCGGTGCTTCTGGTGCTCTTGTCCAAAAAAAAAGGCAGGACGGCGTGGTCAAAGCCCTGAGGCAGGAGGGGCTGACGCCGCGAAACATTTTTGCTGTCGAGGATCCGGCAGCGGCGATGGCATTGCTGGCCCGTCACTATCGCGACGGTTTATCGGTAAAAACGATTGTCATTACTGGCAGTGTTGGGAAAACGACGACCAAAGAGTTTCTTCATTTTCTTTTGAGACAGAAATATCCAACGCTGGCCACGGAGGGTAATCTTAACAATCATCTGGGCGTTCCAATCATGATCTCACGGATCAAGCCGGATCACGCGTTTGCCGTGCTTGAAGCCGGGGCAAGTCATGCGGGTGAAATTGATTATCTTGCATCGATGATTCGGCCAATGTCGGCGATTTTGACGCCGATCGGTCCAGCCCATCTGCAAGGTTTTGGAACTCTGGAAAACGTTTATCGCGCGAAAACCGAGGTGCTACGTTATCTTTCAACTGATTCTCCGATGGTTGTTCCCGACCATGACGAACGGTTACACCAACTCTTGCGTGATTCGGGAAAGCGTTTTATCCGGGCGGGTTCCTCGGCGCGTGCGGATTACCGTTTTTCAGACGTGCGTGTGCGGAACGGTATGGTGAGATTCAAAGTGAATGAAACCTCAACGTTTTCATTCCCCGGGCAGGCCTCTTTTCTTGCCCTTAACGCGACGCTGGCCATCGCGTTGGCAGATCAGTTGGGTGTGTCGATCGCGGAAATGCCCCCGGAGTGGACTGATCTCGAGCTTGTGTCCGGGAGATTTTGTGAGACCGTGTTGCCAAATGGTATCCGTGTGATTGACGATAGCTATAACGCCAGCCCCCTGGCGTTCGCGACGGCGATCGAAGCTTTCCGGAAGATCACTGCCAACGGTAAAAAAATTCTTGTTTTTGCCGATATGCTGGAGCTAGGAGCGGATGAAGTTTGCTATCATAGAGAGATAGGGGAGAAAATAGCTTTGAGCGGAATTGACGCCGCTTACGCGTTTGGGGACCGCAGTCGAAACAGCATTGATGTTATTCGCGAAAGATCCCGGGAAATCCTTGATGCCCGTCATTTCTCCTCAGCGGATGATCTGGTGAGCGCTCTGGGAAAACTTCTGAGACCGGGTGATCTGGTGCTTCTTAAAGGGTCTCGAGGGATGCGCGTCGAAAAAGTACTCGCGGGTATCGAACGGATTGGTTTTTAACAAAAAAAGAAAAAGATGCTTTATTTTATCCATCAATTTTCAGACATTTCGGTGATTTTTAATCTCTTCCGCTATATAACATTTCGCTCAGCGGGGGCGAGCATTACGGCTTTTTTTCTCTGCCTGTGGTTTGGCCCTGCCTGTATTCGTTGGCTTAAAAAGTTAAAGGCCGTGACGGATCAGGAGCGCGAGTACGTCGAATCAATCCATCACTTGTACAAGGAGAAAAAAAACACTCCCATGATGGGCGGTGTTTTGATTGTGGGGAGTGTTCTCGCGTCGGTGCTTTTGTGGGGGAATTTAACGAATCGTTTCGTGTGGCTCATTCTTTTTGTCATGCTGTGGTTTTCTGCCGTCGGTTTTGTCGATGACTGGCTCAAAATGCGTGAAAAAAATTCGCATGGCCTTGGTTCCTTCACCAAACTAATTGGGCAGGTTTTGATGGGGCTTGCGTTAGGGATTTATCTTTATATGGACCCCAGTTTCAGCAAGTATCTTTACGTGCCACTTTTGAAAACGCCGGTATGTTATCTTGGACTTTTGTTTATTCCGTTTGTGATTCTTGTTTTGGCGGGCTCTTCGAACGCGCTTAATTTGACGGATGGCCTGGATGGGCTGGCGATTGGCTGTACGCTTTTCACCGCAACGACGTTTGCTGTGATTACCTATGTGACGGGGCATATTGGATTTGCGAATTATCTGCAAATTTCCTACATGCCGCAGGCGGGCGAACTTACGGTTTTTTGTGCCGCCCTGGCGGGCGCGAGCGCGGGGTTTCTCTGGTTTAATTCCTATCCGGCTGAAGTATTTATGGGAGATACGGGATCCCTTTCCTTGGGAGGATCCATCGGGACGATCGCGGTGCTGGTTAAAAAGGAACTCCTTCTTGTGATCGTCGGCGGTGTTTTTGTCTGGGAGGCGGTTAGTGTTATTCTCCAGGTTGTGAGCTTCAAGCTCACAAAAAAGAGAATTTTCCTCATGTCCCCGTTTCACCATCATCTTCAACGATTGGGATGGCCTGAATCCAAAATTACGACCCGATTGTGGATCATCGCATTTATTCTCGCGATCATTGGTCTGGGTTCGTTAAAGGTTCGCTGAAATGCGGGAGATGAAGCGACACGTTGGGGTTCTCGGCCTCAAAGAGACAGGCTACCTCAGTTCCCTCTACCTCGCAGAGAAAGGCTACCAGGTTTTTGCGACGGATCTCTCATCGAATGATGCTGTCAAAAAAAACGCGGAGAATCTTCGGTTGAAAGGGATTGAAGCCGAATGCGGCGGGCATTCCATGGAACGAATAATATCTCAGGACTGGTTCCTGATATCGCCGGGTATCCCTCCGGCCTCCGAACTTTATCAAAAAATAACCACTACAGGAAAACCGGTGCACAGTGAAATTGAGGTCGCACACTGGTTTTCTCAAGCAAAATCAGTGATTGCCGTGACGGGTTCGTGCGGAAAAACGACTCTGGCGACGTTGATTGCCACGCTCATTGAGGCCGTGGGAGGAAAGGCGGTTCTTTGTGGGAACATCGGGAATCCCTGGATCGGTGAACTGGCCCGGATCGATCGCGATACAACCGTGGTCTTGGAAGTCAGCTCCTTCCAATTAATGCACTGTTCAAAGTTTTCACCCGAAGTCGGGATTTTGCTGAATGTTTATCCCAATCATATGGACTGGCATCACGACATGGCGGAATACGCGAATGCCAAGCTTATGCTTTTTAAAAACATGAGAAACTCCGGGACGATGATCTGCCGGAAAAAAGATGAAAGAACATTCTTCCCGGATTTCAAGACGGCCGCAAAGCGGGTTTACTTTGATGAAGGCCGAGATGAAAATCCCAACTGCGCCGCGTTGCTTTGTGTTGCCGATGTCCTGGGCATTTCTGAACAAAAAACGCGGTCGGTTTTTGCCGGTTTCCCCGGAATTGAGCACCGGTTAGAAAGATTTTTGACTCATAAGGGAACGGTTTTTATCAATGATTCAAAATGCACGACGCCGGCCTCTCTGGCTTGGGCGCTTGAGAAGTTCAGTGACGGCACAGTTGTTCTTGTCTGCGGAGGGAAGGCCAAAAGCAGTGATTTTGGAACATTGAAAGACCTGGTCGCGAAGAAGGTAAAATGCGCGATTCTTATCGGGACCTCACGACACATGATTCGTGACTCTTGGCGCGGCGCGACCGAGATACTTGAAACCGCCGATTTTGATGAGGCCTGTGATTGGGTCGTCAAAAAATCCGCTCCCGGGGATGTTGCCCTCTTGTCTCCGGCCTGCGCGAGTTTTGACATGTTTAAAAATTACCAGGATCGGGGAAGAATTTTTAAGGAAAAAATCCATCAGAGGATGAAAATAAACGGGGCGGGAATTTGCTTAAAATGCGAAAAATAATTATGATGCCGCCTGGTTTTTTTTGTCATTGTTTTTGAGGGAGAAGGACATGTCTAGAGAGTCGCGGATTCTTTTTATCGTGACGTACCTTTTAGTGGCCATTGGGGTTGTCATGATTTACAGCTCCAGCGCCATATTGGCACATGAAAAATATCACAACGCCGAATACTTTTTATGCAGGCAGATTTTTTTTGTGTTGCTTGGGACGGTTGGATTTTTTGTCGCGGCGTCCCTGCCAGTTAAATTTTACAAAAATAATGCCCGGGTTTTTATGCTACTGGCTATTTTTTTGCTTTTGGCTGTTTATCTTCCCGGGATTGGGCGATCGGCGGGTGGTGCCCGTCGATGGATTTACCTTGTGGGTATCCAGTTCCAGCCGGTGGAGTTTGCCAAGTTAGCCTGCTGTATTTATCTCGCAGATTACCTGTCCCGGAAAATAGCCGTAGTCCAGAAGGGGAATATCGGCATCTTTGTGCCGCCGATGATTTTGACGGGCATTTTGTGTCTCTTGACAATTCTTGAACCGGATCTTGGTTCCACGGCACTGCTCGCGCTTGTTATGGCGATCCTCTTTTTTTTGACGGGAATCCGGTTGCGTTATGTTGTCGGTGTGGCGGTCGTTTTCGCGGTCGCGCTTTACGCACTGATTTTGACGAAGCCGTATCGAATGAGCCGGATGCAGGCTTACCTCAATCCGTGGCAGGATCCCCAGGGGTCGGGGTTTCAAATTATTCAGTCTTTTCTTGCTTTTGCCCTCGGAGGACTTAAGGGGGTGGGGCTTGGAGAAAGCACGCAAAAACTTTTTTATCTTCCCTCGAGCCATAATGATTTCATCTTGTCGGTGATCGCGGAAGAAATGGGGCTTTTGGGAGTTCTTTTCGTGACCGCGCTTTATGCCATTTTTTTTATCTGTTGTATTCGCATGACACAGCGCGCGAATCAGCCGTTTGAAAAAATCCTGATCACGGCGTTAATGTTGGTTATTATCTTGCAGACGCTCATTCATATGATGGTCGCGACTGGTCTCGTGCCGACAAAAGGTCTTCCGCTTCCGTTTGTAAGTTACGGGGGAAGCTCTATTGTTTTGAATCTGATTACGGTGGGCGTCCTGATTGCTGTGGATCGCCGCCGACCGTCTCGTGGTCGATTGAAATGAGATCACCTGATCTCTCCAGCAGAGCGCCTTTGAAGGTGGCGGTGTACGCGGGGCCGACCGGGGGACACTTGTTTCCTGCGCAGGCGTTCGCGGAATCGTTTCGGGATCGGCATTTCGGAAGTCGACTGGAACTTGTGACCAGCGCGAGAGCGAAAAAACTTGTCGCCCGTTTCCCGAAAGGTCTTTTTGACGGCGTTCATTATCTTCCTGATTTTGGTCTGCCGAATCGGTTGTTTTCGTTTCAATCGTTGAAACCCCTTTTCCTCGCGCCCTATCTTTTTACTCGATCGTTTTTTCACTTGAGGAGTTTTAGACCTGATCTTTGTGTGGGGTTTGGCAGTTTTGTTTCATATCCCGGGATGAGACTGGCAAGACTTTTGGGGATTCCGACGCTTTTGCACGAGCAAAACCAATACGCGGGGAAAGCGACGCGATGGCTCGTACGGCACGCGGACGCGGTGGCTGAAAGTTTCGAGGGGACGAATTTTTCGGCGGCCGCGCGCCGTCTTTATACGACAGGGTTACCCTTGAGAAAACTTATTCTGCATGGCGAGTTTCACGGAACAAGACAATCAGATCAAATTCGGATTCTCGTGATGGGAGGGTCGCAGGGAGCGCGCGGCCTAAACAAGGCCGTACTCAATTGTTGGTCGACGCTAAGTGATGAAGAAAAAAATAAATTTGCCGTAACTCATATTACGGGTGATAAAGAAGCAGGGAGCGTCGCGGAACGGTACGGGGAATTAGGAGTTCGTAGCAGGGTTTATCCGTTCTATGAAAACATGGCCGAGCTTTTCCGAGGTTCTGAGTTGGCCGTAACGCGCGCCGGAGCGAATACGTTGTTTGAGCTGGCTTTTTATGGGCTCCCGGCCTTTGTCGTTCCTTTTCCCCACGCGGGCGGGCACCAAAGGCTGAATGCCCAGGCTTTTGCGCGGCACGGAGCCTTAGAATTTCACGATGAAGATGAACTGCTGGGCGGCTGGTTGGCTGATAAAATGCGCGGTGTTTTAGAGAACAGGGGCCAACTTGAATCAATGTCGGTCGCGATGAAAAATCTTGCGCGGCCCAAAGCGGGGGATCAGCTCGTAGAGATCTCCCTGGAGTTATTAAAAAAACATGACGATCGTTCATGAAGATATTGTCGTTGGGTGTCGGGAAGCTTACCTGATTGGTATTGGAGGGGCGGGGATGAGCGGGCTGGCACGGATCCTCAAGCACCTCGGACTTTCGGTGAGAGGTTCGGACCGTAAGGAATCGTCCGTGACCCGAAATCTTCGAAATGACGGTATTGGTGTCCGGATCGGACAAGAGGAAATAGGTCTGGGGTCGGCTGACCTTGTGATTTATTCATCGGCGATCAGCAAGAATCACCTTGAACTGGTTGAGGCCCGACGTTCGGGACGGAAAGTTTATCATCGCGCGGAAGTGCTCGCGTCGCTGATGAACCATGCCGATACCGCGTTGGGTGTCCTGGGGACGCATGGTAAAACGACGACCAGTGCGATGCTGTCTTTTGTTCTGTCGCGAATCGGCGCGGACCCGACGTGTTTTGTCGGAAGCGACATGATTAATTTTGGAACGAACGTTGTTGTCGGGGGGAGGAAATACTGGGTTTCGGAAGTGGATGAAAGTGATAGTTCTCACGAATATTACGCGCCTCATTATGCCGTGATCACCAATCTTGAGCCGGAACATATGGAGCATTATCAGAGCTGGGAAAATCTTCAGGGATCTTTCCGACGGTTTCTTGCGCAACTTCACCGCCCGGGTCTTGTCGCGTACTTCGGTAATGACCCGGTACTGTGTCAGATTGTAAAAGAGAGCGGGCGACCTTCTGTTCGATTTGGATTTACGGAAGATTGTGATTTTAGCGCCCAGAATGTACGGCCGCTTCCCTATGGGTCCGAGTTTGATCTTTGGGAGGAGGGGTTCTTCAGTCGTTCGGTACGTCTTTCGGTGCCCGGACGTCATAACGTGGCGAATGCGCTTGCCGCCATTAGTTTACTTTCTCAAATAGGTTTTGATATGGATCTTGTCGCGGATATTCTGTCGGAGTTTAAAGGGACGAAAAGGCGCATGGAAGTAAAGTGGCAATCGGCCCAGTTTATTGTTCTCGATGACTATGCGCATCATCCGACCGAAGTCAAAGCGGTTCTCAAGGCGCTTCGGGAGACGGGAAAATACGTGCGTGTCATTTTTCAGCCCCACCGCTTCAGCCGTACGCAACATCTTTACCGGGATTTTGCCCACGCGTTTGACGATGCGGATGAAGTTTTACTGACAGATATTTATAGCGCGGGTGAAGATAACCCGTACGGAATCAGCGTCGACAGGATTGCCCAGGAAGTCGTTGCTTCGGGCCACTCAAACGTTCGCATTGTGCGCAGAGAACAGATCATTCCTTATCTTCAGGCGCATCCGCTGGTCGACGGTGTGATGGTGTTTATGGGGGCAGGGGACATTGGCGAACTGGCGAATGAATTTGTTGGAGGGATTGGAATGCATGCGTGAATGTTAGGTTTTCCGGAGTTTTTCTTTTTTTTGTAAGAATTCAAGAGTGTATCGTTAATATTTTTACCGTCCTGTTTGTGACTAATCTGAAAGTGAAACAGAATGACCAAGGTGTTGACCTCAACTTCGAAGTTCTGCCAGCTTCAAAAAATTAGGGTGGGAGTTGTCTGTGGCGGAACCTCCGCGGAGCGAAACATTTCAATTCGTTCGGGGCGTGGGGTCTTAAAAGCCCTTGTTGAGTCCGGGATACAGGCGGAACGATTGGATCCCGCGACCAAAACCTTTTGGAAAAAAACAGAGAATTTTGATATTCTTTTTTTAGTATTGCATGGAAACGGGGGGGAGGACGGGTCGATCCAAACGATTTTGGAACGTCGAGGAATTCCTTTTACGGGATCCGGTTCGAAGGCGTGCCGGAAAAGTTTTAATAAGCTGGTCACGAAAAGGTATTTGCGGAAGTGGGGGATACCAACTCCGACTTATACCGTTCTTTCCCAAAAGGATTGGAAGAAACGGGCGACCCTTTTCCCGACGCCCTACTTCGTGAAGCCCCTGGATGGTGGGTCGAGCCAGGGAGTATTTCCGGTTGAAGATTTCAAGAAATCCGCCGAAACAATACGCAAGTCCTTGGTCCGGCATCAACGGCTCTTAATTGAAAAGAGAATTTATGGACGAGAACTGACCTGTGGTATTCTCGCTGGCCGGGCATTGCCAGTCGTTGAAGTCCGTCCCCGGCGGTCCTTTTATGACTACAAGGCGAAGTATACTCGTGGCATGACCGAATATTTGGTGCCGGCGCCGATCCTGCATCGTGTCGCGTCAAAAGTGATGAAGCTTACGGAAAAAGTGTGCGGGGCAATGGAACTGAAAGATTTTGCCCGGGTCGATTTTATGCTGGATGAGCAAAATAAACCATATGTGCTCGAAGTGAATAGTATCCCAGGTATGACGGAGTTGAGCTTGCTCCCCAAGGCGGCGCGGGCCGCGGGAATTAGTTACCATGAGGTTTGTTTAACGATCTTGGCTAAATCATTGAAGCGTTTTCGAGGAAGATAGTTTATGGGACGAAAAAAAAATAAAAAACGAGGAAAGAAAAACGACTTTTGGGCCAGTGTCTCGATGTTTATCATTCAGATAACCAAGCATGTTATTCCATTGATGTTGATTGTGGCGGCTTTTTTATTTGGAGCTGTCGGTGTCTGGAAGGTGCTACTGGCTGACACTCATCTCAGAGTTTCCGAGATACGGGTTGTGCCCTCGGACGTTTTAACGTCCGCTCACATCAAGGTTCTGGAAGATAAACTGATCGGAAAGAATATCATGGGGCTTGATCTTAGAAAGGTCGAGTCTGAAATTGAACTGGGGCCGGGCGCTAAAGGTGTCCGCGTTGTTCGGGAATTGCCGTCGACGATCCGGATTGAAATTGAAAAAAGAAAACCCGCGGCGAATATGCTTTTTAAAGCAAGGGGCGCTTACGGAATTGTTGCGGACGATGGCATCATTATCGCGACCAGTAATGTGATGGAACCAGCGTGGGTGCTGATCGAGAATTTTTCGGAACCGATTCAAGAGCCGAAAATCGGGGCCAAGATTCAGAACAAAGGATTTCCCGAGGCGATGAAATTTTTGAAAGAATATGAAAAACATGATCTTTCGCGGAAAGAACGGATTACGCGCGTCACGCTGGATCCGTACGGGAACGTTACCATCCGGCTTGGTGAAGGGCCGGATTTTCAGCTGGGAAGGCGGCCCACGGAGAAGTTTCCCATGCTGTCCAAAGCGATGTATCTTTTTAAAACGGAGGCTCGGGAGGGTGTTGACTATATGGATCTCCAGTTTGACAGGATTGCCGTGAAGAGGAAACAATCGTGACTTTGCCTCCTGATCTTAAGCAGAAATGCCTTGTTCTTTACGTCGGGACTCGCAAGCTGGTGGCGTTGCTTGCGGATTTGCGTGAATCACAGCCCCGGGTTTTACACAAGGAAGAAGTTCTTTTTCCGGATGGTTTTGAAAAAGGATACGTGTGTAATCTTCAAAATGCGGCGCTCTCCCTTGAGAAAATAATGGGCGCTATTTTGCCGCCAGAGGCCTGGGAGCATGTGTCTGTTTATGTGGTGTTGGGAAACAGCGGTTTCAAATTTTATCGTTTTTCAAGCTGTGAATATTACACGCCCGATAAAAGGACGATAAGTTCTCATGAAGTGCAGTCAGTCGTGCAACAGACACGGAGTGTTGCGACGCTTCCTTTAAGCGAATCAATCCTGCAAGCGGTGCCAGAATCATTTTTGGTCAATGATATGGCGGCCGTACGAAACCCGGTGGGGCTGGAAGCCGAGCGTCTCGGAGTGACGCTTCAGCTTTACACCATGGATTTCCAGAATTTTCGAAATATTGTTAAAGCTTTCGAGGCGATTGACGTGGACGTGTGCGGCTATTTCCCTAAGGCTCTGACCGTGGCGGAGTCTGTGTTGACTGACGCGGAAAAACAGGAAGGTGTTTTGATCATCGATATAGGGGATGACGCGGCCCAGCTTGTTCTGTGGAAAAACGGGTATCTCGCGGGAATTCGCAGTCTTTCGGCCGGGGGTTCGGAACTGACGCGTTGCATTGCCAGAGATTATCACATCGAGGAACGGGACGCCGACAAGGTGAAATTTCAGTTTGCGACGCTGGATGAATCGGAACGGGTGAGTGAGGAGTTGGTGCCGCTTGTCACGCGCAATGAAAAGGTTCAGCAATCGGTTCATCGTAAGGAGTTTCTGGATCGTTTTTTCGCGCATGCCAAAGACTGGATGAGTGGAATCCTCCAGGAGTCTAAAAAATTTTCGGAGGGGAAGGGCGTTCGCTATCCTCACATGGTCTTTACGGGTGGTTCGGTGATGATGGACGGGTTTCTCGAGTGGATGCAGAAGGAGTTCGGTATTGAAGGGCGGATTGGTGTTAGCCGTCAGATTGAAGCCCCCCAGGAAATTATTCGTGACCCTTCGCTTGCTCCGGTGACCGGCATGTTACGCTGGATCATGACCGCCAAGCAAGAAAATGAAGCCCTCTTTACTTCCCGAAGTTTTATGGCGCGTATGATCGCGGCGGTTCGCGCGTGGTTAACGAATTATTTATGAGCCATACACTAAAAACGTTCTATTAAAAAAGATTTTTTCCAGTATAATCGCGGCTCTTCCAGCGTTTTTAAGGGATGACAAGATGACGACCGATATAACTTCAAAAAGACTTCCACTTCACGAAGAACATCTTTCACGGGGCGCCCGCATGGGGGATTTTGGGGGATGGAATGTTCCCCTTTACTATACGAGTATTATCGAAGAACACGTAACGGTTCGTACCCAGGTCGGAATTTTTGATATATCGCACATGGGGGAATTCCTGGTTGAAGGCCCTGGCGCCCTGGCTTACCTTGAGAGATGTCTTCCCCGCAAGATTGCCCCTGTCAAGAATCAACAGGCGATCTATATGCCTCTCGTGAATGAACGAGGGGGAATGGTCGACGATATTATCCTTTACAGGGTCAAAGACGACCGTTTTTTGATCATCGTAAATGCGGGAAACATCGAAAAAGATTACAAGTGGTTTTTAAGCCGAGTGACGGACGGAGTGACGTTGATGGATCTTTCGTCGGAGTATGGACTGCTCGCGGTCCAGGGACCGGCGAGTTCCGTGATTATTGCGACTGCTTTTGGCGCTTTTTTCCGTGATATCCCGCGGTTCCAGTACCGGGATTTTGAGGGGGGAATTATGGCGCGGACAGGTTACACGGGAGAAGATGGTTTTGAAATTATGGTGCCTACCGCTCGATTAAAGTCGGTCTGGGACGTCCTCTTTATGGCCGGAGAAAAAAAGGGATTAAAACCGGTCGGTTTTGGCGCGCGGGACACGTTACGCCTTGAGGCCGGGATGCCCCTTTATGGCCACGAATTGACGGACGAAATCACGCCGCTTGAGGCTGGCCTGGGTTGGGCTCTGGATTTTGAAAAATCCGCGTTCCCGGGGAGCGAGATATTGCGAAGTCAAAAGAACACGGGAGTTCAAAGGAAACGGATTGGATTTGAAATGGTGGATCGCGGGATTCCGAGGCACGCATGTGAAATCCACAAGGACGGCAAGCAAATTGGCTGGGTGACAAGCGGAAGTTTCATTCCTCCCGCTGGAACAACTCCAGGCCGGAATATCGGGATGGGGTATGTTTCTTCTGCCGAGGCGCGGGAAAATAATGAAATCGATATTGTCGTTCGTGGTCATTCTTTGAAAGCACGCGTAGTTTCCCTACCTTTTTACAAGCGAAAATAGTAGAATACGGCCCTTCCAAAGGGGACAGGCCGCTTTTATATTTCAAAAATTTGTCTGTCCTCGCGTCATTATAAAGTCGATGGAGGTTAAAATGAATTTTCCTGAAAATCTTCGTTATACCAAAACACATGAATGGATTTCCCTCACGGGTCATAAGGCGCGGGTTGGCGTTACCGAATACGCCCAAAAAGAAATTTCTGATGTTGTGTTTGTCGAGTTGGCTAAAAAAGGGCATCCGGTTGAGCAGGGGAAAGCCGCGTCTGTCGTGGAGTCGGTCAAGGCGGCTTTTGACATTTACGCGCCGGTTTCAGGTACGATTACGGATGCCAATGGGGCGCTTGAGGCAAATCCGGGACTTGTGAATCAGGATCCGTATAATGATGGCTGGCTTTTTGAGCTCGAGGTATCTGATCCCTTGTCGGTCGACGCTTTGATGACTTCAGCCCAGTACGCGGCATTTGTGCAATCCGGATCCGCTCACTGATTGTCTGTCAGCAATGCCTTACCTTCCCTATACTGAACAAGAGAAACAGAGGATCTTTCGCGAGATTGGAGTCTCATCGCTTGATGATCTGATTCAGTCAATCCCTTCTTCTCTCCGTCATCCTCAAATTTTGATGTCCCACGGATTGAGTGAGATTGAGGTCCAACGGCAGGTTTTGAAACTGGGAAGCCGCAACACCGCGACGACCGATTTTCTCAGTTTTCTTGGCGCCGGAAGTTACGAACATTTTATTCCTTCAGCGGTCCAGGAAATGGTGGCCCGACAGGAATTTACCACGGCTTATACTCCGTATCAGCCCGAAGCGTCCCAAGGGACTCTCCAGGTTATTTTTGAATACCAGAGTTTGATGGCGGAACTTACCGGTCTTGCGGCCTCGAACGCGTCCCATTATGACGGGGCGACCAGCCTGGCCGAAGCGGCGCTTGTGGCGTTGAGACAAACGGATCGAACGAAGATCCTTGTCGCGCGATCGCTCCATCCGCACTATTGCGATGTGATCCGGACTTATCTCGCCCAAAGCTCGTACCAAGTCGAGGAATTTGGTTTTCTGGCTCATGGTGGATTGGATCTTGAGTCTCTCCAGAAAAAACTGACACCCGATGTCGCGGGCGTTATTTTGCAGACGCCGAATTTCTTCGGTGGCGTCGAAGATTTAAACGGCGTTTCCGACCGTGTTCATGCCAATGGATCGCTCCTGATCGTCTCCGGGCATCCGCTTTCTTTCGCGCTGTATCGATCTCCGGGAGAATGGGGCGCTGACATTGCGGCCGGTGAGGGACAACCTTTGGGAATGCCGCTCGGTTTTGGAGGGCCTTATCTCGGGTATTTTGTCGCGTCTCAATCGTTGCTTCGGCGAATCCCGGGGCGGATCGCCGGGTTGACTGAGGACGCTGACGGGAAGCGGGCGTTTTGTCTTACGCTCCAGGCCCGGGAACAGCATATTCGAAGAGAGCGAGCGGGATCTAATATTTGCTCCAATCAGGCTTTATGCGCGCTCGCGGCATGCGTTTACATGACGTTTCTTGGGAAACAGGGAATGCGGGAGGTTGCCGAGCTCAATGTTGACAGGGCTCATTATCTTCGTGAGCGGGTGGCAAAAATCAAAGGGTTTAAGGTGGATTTAGAAAGGCCCATCTTTAACGAGTTTGTGATCCATTGTTCGCGCCCAGTGGCTGAAATTTGCAAAAAAATGATGGCGGCTCGTATTTTCCCCGGCGTCAGACTGGGTGATTATTATCCCGAGTTTAAGGACTGTCTTCTGGTTTGCGCGACGGAAACGAAGACGGGTGAAGATCTTGACCGGTTTTTGGAGGTGCTTTCCCAATGTTGATTTCCAATGATGATCGATTGAGTTTTGAGAAAAGTCGGTTAGGCCGCAGAAGTGTGACGCTTCCAAAAGGGCGGCTCTCTGAACCCCTGATCGCTTCCCAGGTGTCTCGTCAGAGTGAGTTGGCTTTCCCGGAAATGAGCGAGCTTGATACCGTCCGCCACTTTATTAATTTGTCCCGGAAAAACTTTTCGGTGGATACGCATTTTTACCCTCTCGGAAGTTGTACGATGAAGTACAACCCCAAGGTCAATGATTGGGTCGCGCGTCAGGAAAAATTCACAAGCCTCCATCCGCTTCAGCCTCTGGAGACGGCCCAGGGGATGTTGCGGGTTTTGTGGGAGCTGGAAGATGCTCTGAAAGAGATTACGGGTATGGACCGGTTTACGCTTCAGCCCGCGGCGGGCGCGCACGGAGAACTGACGGGAATTATGCTGGTTCGAGCTTATCACGCTTCCCGTGGAGACTTAAGTCGTAAAAAGGTGATTGTCCCGGATTCTAGCCACGGCACTAATCCCGCGACGGCCGCTTTGGTGGGCTACCGCGTTGTTGAGGTCGCTTCTGATGCGCGCGGGCGAGTGGATCTCAATAACCTCAAAAAAGTTTTAGATGATCAGGTAGCTTGTCTCATGCTGACCAATCCGAATACGCTGGGTGTTTTTGAGGAAGATATTATTGAGATTGCCAGGCTTGTGCATAAGGAGGGCGGGCTACTCTATTACGATGGCGCGAATTTAAATCCACTTCTTGGGATCGCGCGCCCGGGTGATATGGGATTTGATATTGTCCACGTTAACCTCCACAAAACCTTTTCGACCCCGCACGGCGGCGGTGGACCGGGCGCCGGTCCTGTTGGGGTCAAAAAACATTTAATACCGTTTTTGCCCGAGCCGCTCGTTGAAAAAACAAAAGATCACTATGCCTGGGCCCAGCATTCGGAAAAGAGTATCGGTCGCATGAAATCTTTTCACGGGAACGTGGGGGTTCTTTTGCGCGCCTACGCCTATCTGAAGGTTATTGGCAAAGAGGGCCTGATGAGGGTGAGCGAAGGCGCCATTTTGAACGCGAATTATTTACGAGAAAAATTAAAAGATGTTTTTCAGCTGGCTGTCAATGAGCCTTGCCTTCATGAATTTGTTCTCACTCTCAAAAAGGCCGCCGAGAAGGGGATTCATGCCGGCGATGTCGGCAAGAGGTTGCTTGATTTCGGGTTTCATGCCCCCACGGTTCATTTCCCGTTGGTGGTGGCTGAAGCGCTGATGATTGAACCGACCGAGACGGAAAGCCGGGAAACGCTGGATCTTTTTGTTGAGGCGATGAAACGAATCGCTTTCGAAATTGAAAACGAGCCGGACAAGGTAAAAAATGCTCCTTTCACCTTGCCGGTTCGCCGCCCCAATGACGTACTTGCCGCGCGAAGACCGATTCTCACTTATCGTGATCTTTGTCGGGCAAAAAACACTACGGAAATTGTCGCATGAGTCGACTTGGGGATCCCGGGGCTCCTGTTTTTCGCTTCCCTGCCTCGCGGGGAGTCGTGGCTTCGTTGGCCCCTGACCACTAGAGCACCCGATGTCCTGGAAGCGGTTGCCAACCCTCAGCGCGCCGATGTCACTGCAGATGGCGCTCGATGAAATCTTGTTTGACCGGTTTAAGCAAAATCTCCGTTCTGGAGCGGTACTGCGTTTTTATCATTCATCGTCTCCCTGGATTAGCGTGGGTTACTCGTTTAAAACGAAGGAGAGTTTGCGGTCTTCCGAACTCATAAGGGCCCATTCGGAAATTCCTCTGGTCAGCCGGATGACGGGGGGAGGATGTGTGTTGCACGGAGAAGATCTTATTTTTAGTTTGATCGCCTCCTGCGCGGAGATTCCACGGCTTCAATCCGTGAAAGAAAGTTATGCCGCTATCCACCATGTGGTAAAAATGGGGATCGGACGTTTCGGTATGGAGACTCGGTTTTATGAGGAAGACGAGGAACTTCCGAAAGGAGCCGACTGTTTCAGCTATCCGGTTGCAAGAGATCTTTCGCTGGGAAACCGGAAGGTGGCGGGAGGGGCTCAAAAAAGGTCGGAAGGTGTTCTTCTCCACCACGAGTCCATTGTCCTCCCTCGGTACGTGAATAGTGGTGATCTGGCGCACGCGATCCAGGCCGGATTTGAAAAAGTTTTTAACGTTAGTGTTGAGCTTATGGATTTTGATCCGGAGATTTATTTTGAAGCGGAAAGGAAATGCTCAACGTTATAGGCTTCGAGATACCCGACTGATTTTCGGGGGATTAAGAGTGTCGTGCCATGGCGGAAGAACGAAATGAATATTTGAAAAAGATAGAATTGCTTGTGGACCAGAACCCGGACTATAAGCTTGAGGCTTATACGTTTGTGCTTGCGGTGCTCCATGATACAGTGTCGAGATTGTCAAAGCCCCGCCATGTTGCCGGGAAGGAGCTTCTTGAAGGTATCCGTCAATACGCCATTCGACAGTTTGGCCCAATGGCCCTGACGGTGATTCGGTACTGGGGGGTTCATGAGACGCTTGATTTCGGGAAAATTGTTTTTCGTCTCGTTGAATCGAAACTGCTTAGCAAACAGCCCCAGGATCAACTGGAAGATTTTATGGATGGGTACGATTTTGAGGAAGCTTTTGGGAAATATAAAATAGACGATGAAACTTTGTGATGAGATCATGAACTCAAGGACAGTTTTCAAAACACTTTATGCCTGACCCTGCCGGTTTTCACGAAACACTATGACTGATATTCTCTCGGCGCTCAATTCGACGCAACGCGAAGCCGTCACCTGGCCCAAAGAAACTCCGCTTTTGATTTTGGCGGGTGCTGGAAGCGGGAAGACCCGGATTCTTACCCACCGGATCGCGCATCTCATTTCACAGGGAATTCCCGGGTTCCATATTCTAGGCGTGACCTTTACCAACAAAGCGGCTGGTGAAATGCGTTCGCGCGTTGAAAAACTGACGCGGCAGCAAGTCTGGATCAGCACGTTTCATTCGACATGTCTCAGGATACTGCGCCAGGATTCCGCCGCCATCGGCATGGATCCAAAATTTATTATTTATGATGAATACGACCAGCTTCAGATTATTAAAGAATGTCTCAGGGATCTCAACCTTGATGAAAAAAAAATTCATCCCAAAGGGGTTCGTGAGGAAATTCAAAGGGCGAAAGATTACCTCCTGACACCGTGCCAGTTCGCAGAGAAGGCCATGGATCTTTATCAAGATTCAGTGGCCAAGATATATTTGTTGTATGAGGAGAAGATGAAGAGGCTCAAGGCGTGCGATTTTGGAGATTTAATTATGAAAACCGTCGTGCTCTTTGACCGCGCGCCGGAGGTGTTAAAGTCATGGCAAAACCGATTTCAGCATATTCTGATTGATGAGTATCAGGATACGAACCACGCCCAATACCGGTTTGTGAAACAGCTCGCTTCGACGCATAAAAGAATCACGGTGGTGGGAGATCCGGACCAGTCGATCTATGCGTGGCGTGGCGCGGACATCAAGAATATTCTCAATTTTGAAGATGATTATTCCGGTTGCGGCATGATCAGAATGGAACAAAACTATCGATCGACGCCCGTCATTCTTGAGGCGGCCAACCAGCTGATTCGGAACAACCAGATGAGAAAACCCAAAGACCTCTGGACTGAAAAAGAAGGAGGTGAAAAGATCGAGCTTTATGACGCGGAAGATGAGACCGATGAGGCCATGCATGTGGTGTCGAATGTGATGCGCCGCCGTGCCCAGGGTACGCGTCTTGGAGAACAGGTTGTTTTTTACCGAATCCATGCCCAGTCGCGAGTTTTGGAAGACCATCTTCGCCGGGCGAATATCCCATACAAGATTGTCGGTGGGGTACGGTTCTATGATCGTAAAGAGATCAAGGACGTGATTGCCTACTTACGGTTGATCGCGTATCCCTCGGATGAACTTAGCTTGAAACGGGTGATTAATGTGCCGGCGCGAGGGATCGGGAAAAAAGCTATGGAAATATTGGAGCGAGAGGTGGCTCGGCTTCGAAATCTTGAAAAGGAGACGACAGCTACGGCCTCGTCGACGGGCGCGAATCTGGATTCTCGGGCCGCTGGGGGCGTGATTCAACCCGGATTGGCTACTTGGGATTCTGTTCTGTCAAATGTTGTGAAGATCGAAGGACTTTCGCCGCGGACTAAAAAGAACCTTGCGGATTTTTATGATTTAATCAGAAATCTTAGAAGAAAAGCAAGTGAGCTTTCGGTAAGGGAACTTCTGGAGCAGGTGTTGGAAGGATCCCGTTACGTCGCGGAGCTTCAGGCCGAACACACAGCGGAAGCCGAAACGAGGATTGAAAATATCCAGGAATTTTTCAGTGTCATCGAGGATTTTGAGGAACAGGGAAGTTCTTTGTTGGATGATTCCGGGGAGGGAGTTACATTAACGCCTCTGGAGTCATTTCTTGAGTCGATCGAACTTGTAACCGACCTTGATACGTGGGATTCGGAGAAGGACGTGTTGACATTGATGACGCTTCATACGGCGAAGGGTCTCGAGTTCACGGTGGTACATATGGTGGGTCTCGAAGAAGGGATTTTTCCGCATGTGAACTCCTATCTTGGTTCAGCGGATGAAATTGAAGAAGAGCGGCGGCTTTGCTACGTTGGGATTACGCGCGCCCGTGAGTCCCTTCACATGTCCTATGCGGCGGCCCGCCGGCTTTATGGAGCCACACATCATAATCTTCCTTCGAGATTTTTGACGGAGATCCCTTCCCATCTCTTCAAAACGGCCCGACGAAATACGCGTTATGAGGATGATCGGAATGAATGGATCGATTCTGGGATTGAAGATGATCCTGTCATTGATTTTGATTGAGAGTGGAATGAGTTGTGATGGAAAAGTGATGACAATTTGTATAAGATAGCGCCCTAACTGACCGAATGTCCCCGCGGTTGGATCAGCCCAAGGTGAGATAGATGAAACAGAAAGACTATTATCAGGTGCTCGGAGTTTCGGAATCTGCGACCGCAGACGAGATGAAGAAAGTGTATCGAAAACTGGCGGTTAAATATCATCCCGATAAAAATCCGGGCAATAAAGAGGCGGAAGCCAAATTTAAGGAAATTTCCGAAGCCTACTATGTATTAAGTGATGAAAAACGGCGTAAACAGTACGACCAGATGCGGAAGTTTGGCGGGAGTTTTCAAGGAAATTATGCGGGCGCGCAGGGGTTTGATTTTGAGGAGCTTCTCCGGCAGTTTTCCGGAAGGGGCGCGAGAACCCAGGGCCGGTACTCGGCTTTTTCTGATATTTTCTCGGATCTTTTTGGAGGGGGGATGGGAAATGGCGGGGGTTCCTATCAGTTTTATTCGGCGGGGCCCCAAAGTGGTTCGCATCCCCGGCATTATCAATCGGCTTCTTCCGGCTATGATGATGGATATGTTGGACAGACCCAGGATATTGAATCGGATGTAACCGTTGGCCTCAAGATCTCAAAAAAAAGAGCCAAGGAAGGCGGGGAAGTGACTTTCAAAACTCATGAAGGAAAAATGATATCGGTTAAAATTCCCGCGGGAGTCAGGGAAGGTCAGAAACTCCGCCTCGCCCGCCAGGGTCGGGAGTGTCCGGCCTGCCATCATCCGGGGGATTTAATCCTGAAAATTAAAGTGGGGGAATAATGTCGAAAACACGTTTTAAAAAATACGGAGCGAATACGGGAGATCCGCGGATTGACACGCTGATCCGCCAACTTGTGCGTGATATTGGTCCTGGGGAGAATGCTGACCTGGTGGAAGAGCTGATCTCCTCGGCGATTGGTGTTTACCGGGACGGGTTGGAACGCGGTGACATGAAGATCATTAATACGGCCGTTAAGGAATTGCGTCGAAGTCTTCACGTGTTTGAACCTTATCGGGCGATACGAAAAGTGGCTGTTTTTGGTTCGGCGAGAACGCCCAGAACGGATCCCAATTACCAGATCACTCTCAAGTTTTCCAAAGCCATAGTTCGGAAACAATGGATGGTGATTACGGGGGCCGCTTCCGGAATTATGGAGGCGGGAAACGCGGGAGCGGGGAGCAAGGGGAGTTTCGGAATGAATATCCGCCTTCCGTTCGAGCAAGAAGCGAATTCTGTGATATTGAAAGACCCCAAGCTTGTTACGTTTAAATATTTTTTTACGCGAAAGCTCATGTTTCTCAGAGAATCTCATGCCACGATTCTCTGCCCCGGGGGGTACGGAACTCACGATGAAGGTTTTGAGACGTTAACGCTGGTGCAGACCGGCAAGACTGAACCGCGGCCAATCGTTTGCCTGGACGCGCCGGGTTCGACTTACTGGCAAGATTTTAAAGAGTTTCTGGAAAAGCAGTTGGTGAAGAACGAGATGATTCACCCCGATGACATTGATCTGATGTTTTTCACGCAGGATGCTGACGAGGCGGTCGATCACATTTTGAATTTTTACCACCGATATCACTCCATGCGCTACATTCGGGATCTTTTGGTGCTCAGAATTGAAAAAGCTCTTACCGAATCACAATTAGATGATCTTAACCGGCGGTTCGCTTCCATTATCCGGAAAGGCAAGATCCAGCAGTCCCTGAAACCCTTTGAAGAGGAAAAAAACGCTCCGCACACGTTTCATCTGCCCCGGCTGTCGTTTTATTTCAAGAAAGACTGTCATCATGTCTTAAAAAAGATGATCGACGCGATCAATTCATTTTGAGCGTTGGGGGATAACGTTTCTTTAAGAAGTGATGTCAGCGTCTCGCCGTTGGGCAATTAGCTCAGTTGGTTAGAGCATCTCCTTTACACGGAGAGGGTCAGAGGTTCGAATCCTCTATTGCCCAATGGCGAACGGTCTCGATTTTTTGAACCGGCGGGGAACATGGCGCAGAAGCGTCGCGAGATTGCGCCAAAAAAAATGGCGGGAGCGACGGGGCTCGAACCCGCAACCTCCGGATCGACAGTCCGGAGCTCTAACCAATTGAGCTACGCCCCCACCTCAGAAAGATTACCGAAAGTGGAGCGGTATTCTAACCATACGATGGGTTCTTCTCAAGTGAAAAGTAAGGAAAAAGTACGAGTCGGCATGGTGTCGTTAGGGTGCCCCAAAGCTCTTGTGGATAGTGAAATTGTTTTGGGGGCGCTCGGTGAATCCCGTGTTGCGATAGCGCGGCGCGTCGAAGAAAGTGACGTAGTCTTGCTCAACACCTGCGGGTTTATACGGGACGCGAAAAATGAATCCATTGATTATATTTTAGGGCTGATTGAGCAAAAAAAAAGGGGAAGGTTGCGTGCCGTCATCGTGATGGGATGTCTTGTCCAGCGATACGCGGCGGAATTGCAGAAGAGTTTCCCGGAGGTCGACGCGTTTCTTGGCTCGGGTGATTACGACCAACTGACAAGGGTTTTAAAGTCAGTCCTCGCCGGAAAACGTTTGATTGTGACCGAACACTTGGGATACCTTGGAAAATCTGACGAAGCAAGATTAACTCTCACCCCGAAATTTTCCCGTTATCTTAAGATTTCCGAAGGCTGTAATCACACTTGCTCGTTCTGCGCGATACCCCAAATTCGTGGTCGCTTTCGCTCGCGTACGATTGCCGATGTCGAAAAGGAAGCGAAATTGCTCGTCCAGGAGGGTGCGAAGGAGATTATTCTGATTGGGCAGGATACAACCCAATTCGGATGTGACTATGCCCAAAAGCCAATGCTCTCGGAACTCCTAGAGGTTCTGGAGAGGATCGATGGACTGGATTGGATCAGGCTACTTTATGCTTATCCTAATTCCGTAAGTGACGCGTTGATCCGAAGGATTGCCGAATCCCGGAAGATCTGCCACTACCTGGACTTACCACTTCAGCATATCAGTGATAATATACTCGCCGCGATGAGGCGTGGTTTTAATCGTCAAAAAACACGCGAATTGATCCGAAAACTCAGGTCCGACATTCCCGATCTCACTTTGAGGACGAGTTTTATCGTTGGTTTTCCAGGTGAAACCGAAAAGGATTTTCAGGACCTTTTAGAATTTGTGTCCTGGGCGCGATTTGAGAGGCTCGGTGTTTTCAAGTATTCGCGGGAAGAAGGGACGCGGGCGGCGAAGATGCGGCCCCAGGTCCCGGAAAAAGTGAAAGAGCGCAGATACCACGAACTGATGACCCTTCAGCGCGGGATCGCCGAAGAGGTTAGTAAAAGGCAAGTGGGGCGAGAGATGAATGTTTTAATTGAGGAAAAGATGGTTCCTGATACCTGGAAAGGACGTACAGTGATGGATGCGCCCGAGATTGATCCGCACGTGATCGTGATGAGTTCCCTCGCTTTACGGAAAGGAACATTTTATCCAGTCAGAATAACAGGAGCGAAAGGTTATGACCTTCTCGGGAAAATTTAAATTCTCATTGTTTCATCCCAATCATCTTAGTATTTTTCGGGGAGTGATCGGAGGGGTGTTGCCCTTTCTGATTTTCGCGAATAGCCCGGCGGCCCACCTTGTGGCCGTCACGCTTTTTATTTTGGGAGCGATTACGGATTACTGGGACGGCTGGCTCGCGCGCCAATACAAGCTCGAATCAAAATTTGGAAAGTGGATTGATCCGTTTATGGATAAAATTCTAATCCTGGCTCCTCTCGCGGCATTTTCCAAACTCGGTTTCTTCTCGCCGTGGTGGCTGGTTCCCATTTTTGCCCGGGAGATTGTGGTGACTTTTTGCAGGACGGCGTGGCTACTCGAAGGGAAATCCTTTGGCGCTGAAAAGCTTGGGAAGCTGAAGTTTGTTTTTCAGGTGGCAAGCGTCTTCGTCGCGTTCGGGGTGTTCGTGTTCTGGGATTACGCGTCCACGGAAGCGATCGCCCGCTGGTTCGCGCCTTTGCTTCTCCCGGTAATCGCCCTGACAGTCCTTCTAACCCTGCTTTCGGGTTTCTTTTTTCTCTGGAACCAGCGGGGGCATTTTGCTTCGCAAGGGTTTGTCCGTTTTGTCCTAGCCTGCGGTGTCGGCCTTTTTCCAAAAGCGCCCGGAACGTGGGGAAGTCTGGCAGGAATTTTGCTTGTTTTTTTAACGAGCTGGAACCTTGGATTGTATCTCGTTTCGATGGTTACTTTACTCGTGGTGGGGCAAGAGATGTTTCGGAGACTTGAAGACAAGAGCGATCCAGATCCTCAATACGTTGTCATTGACGAAGTCGTGGGCATTCTCGTGACATTTTTGCTGATCCCCGTAACGTGGGTGACTGTGCCGATCGGGTTTCTCCTGTTCCGATTGTTTGATGTCATAAAACCATTTCCCATCCGAAAACTTGAGCGTATCCCGGGATATTGGGGCATTATGGCGGATGATATTGGCGCCGGGATTTATGCCTGGATAATTCTGTTCCTGATCTTCGCCTGAGGCCCTTTTCGTGAGACCTTCTGCGGCAATTCTTTCCGTCGGTAACGAAGTCCTGAGAGGAATGGCGGTGAACTCAAACGCCGCGTTTCTGGGCAGAGAGCTTTCAGATCTCGGGTTTGATGTTACGACGCATACGACGTGTCCTGATACAGAAGAAGCGATCAAGTTTCATTTGGGCGACCTTTTTCGCCGGACAGATGTGGTGATTCTGAGCGGAGGCCTGGGTCCGACGCCCGATGACGTAACCCGGGAAGGAATTGCCGCCTACTTTAACGTCCCTCTGATTTTTTCTAAAGCACAGTTCTCCCGGTTTCGCCGGATCTACAAACGCTTTAAAAAACCCGTCCCTTTGCTCGTCCGTCGCGAGGCTTGTTATCCGGCTAACGCGAAGCCCCTAGTGAACCGATTCGGCATTGCCGTGGGATTTGTGATAGAGGAAAAGGGAAAGCTCGTGATCGCCCTTCCGGGTGTTCCGTCGGAACTTATCAATATGTACGGGGACGTGGTTCGACCACTGTTGAAGAAACACTATCCGCGAGTGGAGTCGGTTAATCAGTTAATCGTCAAGATGGTGGGTATTTCCGAGCCTGATGTTATGAAGAAACTGCGGAAAGATTTTTTTGCTGACCGTTTCGTTTTTGGAATTTATCCGACGGCCGGGGAAATTGCCATTCGCGTTCAGGCGGATTCCCGTAAAGTACTGAAAAAAATAAAACAAAAAATTTCAAAAAGGTTGCAAAATTTTATCTACGCATGGGATGACCTGCCTCTGGCCCGGGTTGTTGGGCAATTGCTGGAAGAAAGAGAAGAGACGCTCGCTGTCGCTGAAAGTTGCACGGGAGGATTGCTGTCGTCCGAAATATCGCGCCATGCGGGGACCAGCCATTTTTTTAAAGGGGGAGCTGTCGCCTATCATCAGGAGGTAAAAACTCAGTTGGGAGTTGACCCCCGGATCCTTCGAAGGCACGGAGAGGTATCGCCGGAGGTGGCCAAAGCGCTTGCGACGGCGGCGCAATCCCGAA
>ENA-UPXM01001537-UPXM01001537.1-activated-sludge-metagenome-genome-assembly--contig:-NODE-1537-length-29251-cov-9.174853_pt1 | contig 29251 bp, 33 predicted proteins | sample MGYA00238178_ERZ772708 | MGnify/ENA primary metagenome ERZ772708 (study PRJEB29002, sample SAMN05720212) | activated sludge metagenome | isolation source: anaerobic digester from wastewater... | reverse complement strand
TGGGTGTAAAACAGGTTGCAATATTTGCAGCCCACATAAATATGATAGAAATTGCGGTACAATGATACCCAATGCGTACTAGGTAAATACAGAGGTAAAGTAACATGAATCTTAAAAAGTACAATCCTTGTGAGTCGGAGTCTATTGGTAACCCCTTAGCAGACTTTATTTATTCGACAGTTAAGATGTTGAATACAGGTGCTGATCATTGCGAGTGTTGTACTTTTATTCGTGGTGGCGCTATCTTTTTCTTAATAGGCTTAACAATAGGGATACTATTATGACATGCCGATGTAATGAAACACAACCTACTTCTACAGAAAAGAAAGACACTACTAAACGTGTCAGACAAGTACCAGTAGACGAGCAAGGTAAACCAAAGACTGCCAAAGGGTTTGTTTCTGGATTAGCCCCTCGTAAAACAAAGTAACAGGGATTAGCTCAGTTTGGTAGGGTACTCGCCTTGGACGCGAGATGTCGTAGGTTCGATTCCTACATCCCTGACCAATTTCTTGACTTGTAGCAAAACGGCAATGCGCAGGACTGCAAATCCTTGAGGTGGGGGTTCAAATCCCCTCAAGTCATCCAATTTGGAGGTTGCCAATATCAATCTCCACCAAATTTAAGCTCTTATGGTATAACGGATAATGCAACAGCCTTCTAAGCTGTAAGATGGAGGTTCGATTCCTTCTAAGAGCGCCAATTTAGGAGATAACAATGGCAACGATTAAAGATATAAAAGAAGCGGCTGAAGCTGATCTAGTGACCTTTGCCAAACTTATCGCCCCTAATAGATTATACGGTGATATACACGTGGAAGTAATGGAGTGGTTACAAAAAGATTCAAGCAATCAACTACTACTACTTCCACGTGCTCATCAAAAGAGTTTCTTAATGGCTGTATGGACAGCATGGTGGATAACCAAACATCCTGATACAACCATTATTTATATTTCAGCAACAGCTACACTGGCTGAAAACCAATTGTATGCTATTAAGTCTATATTAGACAGCCCCGTATATAATCGCTACTGGCCTGAAATGCTAGATAGGGATGAGGGTAGACGTGCACGATGGAACGTATCAGAGATAATGGTAGACCATCCTAAGCGTAAAGCAGAAGGTATTCGTGATGCCACAGTAAAGGCTGTAGGTTTAACTGCAACCTCTACTGGCCTCCATGCAGATGTACTAGTCTATGATGACGTTGTTGTACCTGAGAATGCATATACAGAAGAAAATAGAAGGAAGGTATCAGCGGCATTGTCCCAATTTGCTTCTATAAGAAATGCAGGTGGTATAACAAAAGCGGCAGGTACTAGGTATCATCCTAACGATCAATACTCAGTCTTTAAATCACAAATGGTCAGTGTCCATAATTCTGAAGGACAGTTAGTAGAGAAGAGACCACGTTGGGAGATTATGGAACGAGTGGTCGAAGAATATGGTGAATACTTATGGCCTAGACAGTACAGAACTGATGGAAGGTGGTATGGGTTTGATGATACCATTCTAGCGGAGATTAAGTCAGAATACGAGGATAAGACACAGTTCTATGCTCAGTATTATAATAACCCAGAAGACCCTGACGCATGTCCACTAGAGAAATCATCATTTATATATTACAACCCTAAATCCTTAACTTATGAGGATGATGGGTGGTACTACGCAGGAGAGAAGTTGTCAGTATATGCTGCAATAGACTTTGCATTCTCTATGCGTTCTACAGCAGACTATACATCTATTGTTGTTATCGGAGTTAACGCAGACTCAGAGTTCTTTATCCTAGACATTGAACGGTTCAGAACAGATAATATTGCCGGTTACTTCAAAGCAATAACAGATACCTATAGACGTTGGGAGTATAAAGTCCTGAGAGCTGAGATTGTTGCAGCTCAGATGGCAATTGTAAAAGAGATTAAGACTTTAATATCAAATAACGGATTAAGGCTGAAGGTTGACGAGTATCGCCCATCACGAGCTGAGGGCACTAAAGAGGAGCGTATTAACGCTATACTGTTACCTAAATATGCTGATAATCGTATATTTCATAAGAAAGGTGGCAATACTCAAATACTAGAAGAAGAGTTGACATTATCACATCCTCCACATGACGATGTAAAAGATGCACTCGCTGCGGCTGTTGATGTTGCAGTCCCACCAATGAAACGCTTTAGGAAGGAAACTAAGGAAAGCGCTCGTTATAAACAAACCAAATTTGGAGGTGTGAGTTACTAATGGATAATAAATGTATAGAATTAGTCAGAAAAGATGAGGGAGCTAGAAGCCCTAACTCAGTGCTCAGAGGTTGTTTGGGTATGTTTGATAGCGTTATAGTTGCTGGGTATAGTAAACCAGAGCATGATGATGACACGATTATCATCTACGCTTGTGAAGGGATTACTGAAGAGATGATGGCTTTAATCAGCTTAAAGCTGCAACATATCTCCAACATAGGCTGGGAAAAGGGAAAACACTTAAATGATTGAACAAGCACTTAGCATGTATCAGAACAGGGATGAAATAATCCCTGAATTGATTAGAACTTATGAGAACTGGAGAACTAGTAGAGCTGCTATTGAGAAAGAATGGTCAGATACCCAGCAAATGATATTTGCAACGGATGCTGCACAATCAGTGGGGGCAGTGGCTAGTTCTGGATGGAAGAACAACTCGACAAGAGGTAAACTAGCTCAAATTAGGGATAACTTACATGCTAATTATGCTAGTGCAATCCTGAATAACCCTACTAACTTTAAATGGGAATCTTATGGAAGCTCACCAGATATTCATAGAAAACGTACTGTAATTACAGCCTACATGCAGAATAAACTAGACCAAAGTGGATTTGATCGTGTAGTATCTAAACTGTTATGGGATTATATTGATTACGGTGTAGCATTTGCAAGTGGACGTTGGGTAAGTAAGACTCGTAAAGTGAAGAATAAGGTGACTGGTGTAGAGGAAGTTATTACAGAGTATACAGGTATTGAGGCAGTACGCCACTCACCTTACGATGTTATTATAAACCCTACAGCAGCTTCAATTGAAGACTCACCACAATTTGTCAGAAGCTTAGTAACAATTGGTGAACTGTTGTCGATGAATAAGAATATGCAGCATGATGATGCCTTTAAGACTAAAGTATCAGCTATGATGGCTATTCGTAAGAACAATGGTGGGGCAGATGATACGTTTAAAGACATCTCGTACCAAGTACAGGGATATGGTTCGTACTCTGACTACCTCCAATCAGGTGTTGTTGAGCTGTTAACTTACTATGGTAACATTGTTACTAACGATGGTGAGTTACTGGAAAATCAAAGAGTTGTAATTGCGGATAGAAGTATCCTATTGATTCAAGATGAGTATGACCCACTACCATCAAGATCGTTTATCAAGATGACAGGTTGGAGAGATAGACCAGATAATCTATATTCTCAAAGCCCTCTTGCTAAACTAATTGGCTTACAATTCAGATTAGATAAACTAGAGAATACGAAATCCGATGCTATGGACTTAGCTATCGAACCCCCTATCGCTATTAAAGGTCAGATTGAAGACTTTGTATGGCAGCCGGGTGAGATTATTGATGTAGATGTGGATGGTGACTTGCAGGAATTAGGTAAGAACTTAAATGGGGTGTTAACAGCTCAAAATGAAATTGCTGCATTAGAAGCTGCAATGGAAGAGTTTGCTGGTGCACCTAAACAAGCTATGGGGTTTAGAACTCCGGGTGAGAAGACAGCATTTGAGGTTCAGTCCCTAGAGACCGCAGGGTCACGTATCTTCCAACAGAAAGTAATAAAATTTGAAAGAGAGTTGCTTGAGCCGTTATTAAATGACCTATTAGCGTTAGCTCGGTTAAACTTACAAACAAAGGATGAAATTAAAGTCATAGACCCTGACTTGAGAGTAGACGATTTTATTGCTATTACTGTAGATGATTTAATTGCCAATGGTACAATTAAAGCAATTGGCTCAAGGCATTATATCACTAAAGCGCAACTGATGCAAGAACTAGCTGGTATTGTTAACTCAGGCTTGCTACCGTTGATTCAGCCACATATTAGTGGTGTGAAATTGGCTGAACTGGTATCAGATGTACTGCAAATAGATAGATACGATATTATGAGACCTATGGTCGGATTAGAAGAACAAGCGGATATGCAGATGCTGTCACAGCAGCTACAAGAGAACGTAGCAATGGCAGCTAGTGAAAATGCAGACCTAGCCCCTAGTGATTTACAAGGAGGTCAAGGTGTCCCAATCTAATACGTTCTGGACAAAGGGATTAGAAACCAAGGAAGCAAAAGATGCTTACCTTGTTTATGTGTCTAATCTACCTGAAATCAAAAGGTTAAAAGAGTATCTTGAAGAACGGGTACAACTAGTAAGAACTGAAAGACTTTCTAAGTTAACCTACGATAAGGCTTCATGGGCTTACCGACAAGCAGAGCTCAATGGTAAAGAAGTTGAATTACTTAGACTTGTTGAATTACTTAACATTTAAGGAGAAGTTATGTTTGATGAAAATGAAAAGGTTGACCAACCTACTGAGAATAAAACAAACGAGTTTCCTAAAGAAATTTTAGAACTGGTCGGTGCGGATAAGAAGTATAAAGATGTTGAATCAGCTTTAAAGTCTATTGCTCCCGCGCAAGAGCATATTAAGACTTTAGAATCTGAGTTACAACAGTTACGGGAGCAGTTAGAACAGAAGGCGTTAGATGATTTAGTTGCAGATGATGCACCTATTCCTACTAAAACCCCTACAGCAAAAGCTGAAGTAGATATTGAGGCACTAGTTGCTGCAAAAGTATCTGAGGTTCTGACTAAACAGACCACACAGGAACAGGCTAAAACTAACCAATCAATGGTAGTTCAAGCGGCTAAGAAAGTATGGGGCGAGACAGCGGAGAAAACATTGTATGAGACAGCATCTGAACTCGGTTTATCAGACCAAGAAATCGAAGCTTTATCAGCAAAGAGCCCTGTTGCAGCCATGAAATTATTAGGTCTTAATGGTGTAAAGACTAACAATATTGCTGGTGTACCATCAACAGTAAATAGCGCATCATTAAAAGGAAAACCACTAACTAAACCTGCTCCTCCTAAAAACTGGGGCAATGATAATGAAGTTGTTCAGTATGTACGTGAATTAGACGCATACATGAAACAACAATCGTAAACATTTAAGGAGTTAAAATGGCTCATTATACTGGTAACACTGGCGCGTTTATTAACGACCACGTATACAGCTCTATGATTTTAGAGCATTTAGAAGATAACCTGTTACCAATGAGTTGGTCACGTAATGTCAGTGAATTCTCTCATGGCAGTATCTTAAACATTAAAACATTGGGTTCAGTAACCTTACAAGAAGTAGCTGAAAACCAATCAATTACCTACACACCTATCGACACTGGTAATATCACAATGCAAATCACTGACTATATCGGTGATGGTTGGTATATTACTGATGAACTGCGTCGGGAAGGCACACAGATTGAAGCACTGATGGCTGCTCGTTCACGTCAAAGCTCTGCTGCACTGGCTCGTTTCTATGAGACTCGTTGGTTAGAAGCTGCTGAACGTGCTCAATGCGCTGGTGATGCAAACTCTGTTAATAAAGTTCCCCACCGTTACATCTGTTGTGGTTGTGATGCTAAGGCTATCTTAGACACATTTGCTACTATGCAGTATGCGTTTAATCAAGCTGACGTACCTTCTGCTGGTCGTATCGCTATTGTTGACCCTTCTATTGAGTTGGCCTTAAACGGTCTGTTCACTCAACCAGAAAGCTTAGCAAATAACTTTACTCTTGGTGGTCGTATTCCTAACGGATTTGTGCAAGAACATAAGCTGGTAGGTAGCTTGTTTGGTTGGGACGTATGGACTTCTACACGTTTACCTCGTATCCAAGAAGAAACTATTAACTACGAGCCGTTTGGTGGTCGTGTTAAATCTATCAAGAATGGTATTGCTAACTTGTTCATGTGCTTAGCTTCTGATGAAACTAAACCATTGATGCACGCATGGCGTACTAAAGCAGGTGTAGAGAGTAATCGTAACTGGCATTTACGTCGTGACGAATACCAGACCTATGCTCGTTTTGGTTTAGGTGCTCAGCGTGTTGACACATTAGGTGTTGTAATCACTGACGGTTGCGCAAACTTAGCTTGCATTGGCTAATTAGGAGAATATAATGGCTAAAGATTATTTTGAAACTGGTATGTGGGGTGTCACTCGTTATTTCGGTGGTCGCCATACCAGCCTGTCTAGTGGTTCAGAAGTACATAACACTGGCAGACAACGTGAGTTAGTATATGAGTTTGACTATGATGATCTACCTCGGTGGAAAGACCATAAGACAACTCGTAATGTCCGTATCCCAGACGGTTCAATTATCAAAGAATTCAAGTTCGAGATTACTGACCCGTTCAAAGGTGATGAAGATGCACAGTTCCAGTTCGGTCTAATGGACAGTAATGGTGACATCTTATCCCATACTTACTTCGGGGCTTTAGAAGGGTTTGTAGGTCGTCAGCGTGGTTTCCAAGCTTGGTTTCCCAATACCTCTATTAGCTTTGCTCATCATCAGAAAGCTTGTGATGGAGAGAACTATACATTGTTGCATATTTGTGCTGTGGGTGAATTGACCTGCGGTGAAGCACGCATTACAATCGTATTTGAACCTCCATTCTACAGCTACCATTATGATGGTAAGGCTCTTGAAACCCAGAAGACAGGTACATTTATGCCGAATCGTAACGACTGTTGCCGTGATGAATGTAAACAGGTTGAGATTAACCCTTGTGATGTTGAACGTGTTGATGCAGTACAAGTGTTGGATTGTGACCCTGTTGAAGTTAAATACGAAGACTACGTAAAAGAGGTTGAAAAACCTGAACCAGAAGTGGTTTGTGAAGGTAAGGTTGTTAACGAACCTAACACAGTACAAGCTAACGACTGCGGTTGTTAATAGGTTAGGGGGAGATACTCCCCCTTTCTTTTTGGAGGAAAGATGAACCATACGCTACTTTCAACAGTACAAAAAGTGCTGTCTGATATGGGTGAAGACCCTGTATCAAGTATATATGCTTCAGACGAAGCAAGAGAGATTGCAAGTTTAGCAGTTGATGTTTACTCCTCAATACTTACAGAGCACCCTTGGGTACTAAAAGAAAGTATTATTACTCCTTTAAAGATTGATAAGACTACAGTATATCTCCCAAGAACGTCTCAACGAATTACTAAAGTTAAGTATGCCGCCTCTGGTAAGTGTTCAGGTTCTATGAAATCAAAGATATTTGACCCCGGCTTCACTAAGCAAGAGGAGTTTGCACCTTGTCTAAGCTGGACAAAGTGTGTACCACAAACATACTTGACTACAAACTATGCTCCACAGTGTAGTCCTATTAATAAGGACGAATCCTGTATAGAGCTGATATATTTAAAGCTAGATGAGTTCCTTGAGAATTGTAGAAGTACGCAATGTACCAACTGCGATAGCTGTACCATAGCGCAGTACCATATCAATATACCAACTAATAAAGACCCAGAGTATTGGACTGAGTTAGACGGCAATATTATACTGGACAGCTACTGTTGTCAAGATGCTAATCGAATTATAGAACAAAGGTTACTGATCGTTGGTCAGATGGCAAGAGAGATTGAATTACGTGATTTAGAACGTATTGAATTGCCCACCGAGTTCTACAACTACTTTTTATCAGAATTAAAATCTTCTGCTTTCTATACTATAAAAGACAGACCTAATGAGAAAGAAGAAGCTCGTGCTCAACGATTACGTAAAGCGCTGTTAAAACAGAATGGCTTAGGTAAACGTAAGACAACTGATATTGATTTTAACTACGGGTCTGCTTGGAGAAAATAATGAATGAAGTAAAGGTAATGCTTGCATCAGGCAAGAAGGCTTTAGTAGCCAGACACAATGAGAAAGGTACAGGTATCGTCATTAGTTATGAACCTCCGGGTAGTGTAATGCCTCGTGTACTGCAAGGCAGCTTCACTACTTTCGAGAAAGCTAAGCAAGCTATTCAAGAGTATATTGGGCAGTTTGAGGGCACTCCAGCGGCAAAGAGTAAAGAATAATGGCTAACACAACTCTACAGACAAAACCTTATGTAAATTACATTGGGGGATTATGGACAGAATCATCTCCCCTTAACTTTCCAGAAAACACTTCTCAGATTGAACAGAACTTCAAGATTAATCCTGATGGAACAAGGGAAAGAAGATTGGGTCTACAAGAGATTGTGAATAATGAAATGGTAAAGGACATGACTACCAGATGGGTGTTCCACAGTTACAGATGGTTGGATGCTAATAATGCTAACAACTCTGTGTATATGGTTACTCAGGTGGGCAGGTATATTCATTTCTATGAAGAGAGTACAGTATGTCATTCTGACTACACTTGGAAATTTTCAATTGACTTACAACAATATGCAGTTAATGAAGCAAGTATTTGGGATTATCCAGTAAGTTTTGCTAGTGGTATGGGGAAGCTGTTTATTGCTCATAAAGCTATTCAGCCTATTTATGTTACCTACAACCAAGGTGGTATATGTAAAGATAAAGATGAAGGGTGGGTTGTTACGGTTGTTCAGTTATATGAACGTGACTTTGATGGTGTAGATGATGGACTTGCAATTGATGAGCATCCTACTACATTATCACAAGAGCACTTGTATAATCTGTTGAACCAAGGCTGGACAATGGAGTACATTCAAAAGTATTTCGATCAGGCTAAACAATTGTGTATTACAAAGTATACTAATGATAATGACCCTGCTACAGACCCTGCTACTTGTGTTGGTGAGTACCCATCTAATAATGAGATATGGTACTTAGGGTTTTATACAGACCCAGCAGACGGTATAGAGAAATGGTCAGTAGAAGAGCTTAGAAAGTCTTCTATTGGTGCTGCAAGAGCCCCTAGAGGTCACTTTATTAGAAATGTCTTCGATACGTGTGACTACTTTGAGAAACTTACTGATATTCGGATAATTGCTGCTAACCCTGTTTATAAGGAGGGGAGTGATGATTATCTCAATAGAATTCGTATTGTTTTTAGCGTTCCTCACAATTTTGTTAACGGTGATACGTTTACGATTGTCGGGAGTTCTTACACGCACACAAATAGCACTGGCTCATATTCATTAAGTTACGATGGTACTTACACAATAGGCACTAATGCATTTGCTGCTGGTGATGATCTGTTTGTTGAAATAACAGTAAACATACCTAACTTAGAAGATGGTATCTCAGTAATTGTAGTTAATAGCCCCGGAGCATTTGTATACACTTCAACAAGTGAATCTACACTACCTAAGATACCTTGCTGTGTTGACAGATACAGACCAGAGGTTGTCTCTTTTTATGCAGGTCGTGTGTGGTATGGTGGCATTGATTCAAGACGTATTGGTAATAAGATATACTTCTCACAAGTATTAACTGACGATACTAAGATTGGTAAGATGTATCAAGAGTATGACCCAACATCAGAAGAGTTCAATGAATTGCTTAAAACGGATGGTGGTGTTATTGACCTGCCTGAGCTTGGTTGGTTAAAAGCTATGGAAGAACTTAAAGATTCTTTGATTCTATTCGTAGACAATGGTATCTGGTCTATTTCAGGTGGTGAGATTCAATACTTTACTGCAACATCTTACTCTATATCTAAACTTACTGATGTTGGTTGTGTTGCTAAAAAGTCAGTTAAACCAGTTGAAGACACATTTGTTTTTGCATCAGATCGTGGTATTTACCTTGTATCCCCTGATACACGTATAACTAACATTTCTGAAGAAGCTATCCATAACCGTTACAGAAAGATACCTTCAATCTTAAAACAACAGATTGACATTTGCTACAACACATTTGATAAAACTCTTCATATTTTTCACGGGCTTAATCCAGCCCTTAATGTAAATAAGAAGCCTGTTTTCAATTGGAGGTATTGTAGTGAACTGGTTCTTAATCATAGGGTTAAAGCTTGGTATGAATATAAATACCCATCTTCTGTAATTATTGGTGCTGCCCATACAGGTGAGAGTGCTTTAGTGCCTAATCATATCATGTACTTTGCTAACATTGACAAGAAGGCTATCCCTTGCTATATGAGTAATTGTAAGTTCATTGATTTCGTAGATACAACAGAGGAACAAGATGCACCAGCTTACTTCCTTAGCAGCCCTGATTCATTAGGGGAGTTAATGGTAGATAAAGAGGTTAAGGAAATTTGCTTCTTCTTAGATAACGAAGCTGAAACTGAAGGTCTGTTCCAAGGTATGTGGGACTTTGCTTGCCATGAATGTAGTGGTAATATTACCGCAGCTCAGGAAATATTTAAACCTAAGAAAGTTTGTGAGAAAGTTTATCCTTTCAGATCAATCAGAACAGACTTGAAAGTTAAAGGAAAAGGTAGGGCATTTGAATTAGCAATTGCTTCTGTACCAACTAAACCACTTAAAATACATGGATGGGCAATTAAATATGAAGGTGTACCTGAAAGATGATAATGTACTTGTGTTTGAATACAGTAATATTGTAGTAAAAATAGTAGAGACAACCTACCCACATATTAGAGAAATCCATGCGGTTGCCAACATTGACAGGTTTGATGTTGGTACTTACTTTGGGTGGTTGTTGGAGTTTGAATCATTAAAGAAGAAACTCTATGATGAGTATAATGTGAAGGTGTTGATTAGTGAAACAACATCTGACGACAAGAAAGTCATTAAGTTTTGGAAAATGTTTGGTTTTAACATATTAGATAATGATAATAGGACAACCTGTTATATGTACTTAGGAGATTGATATGCCTTGGGCAGCAGCGATTACAGCAATAGCAACTGTAGCTTCTGGCTATAACTCATATAAAGCCGGTAAAGCTCAACAAAAGTATCAAGAACAACAAAGACAAGTTCAAATACGTATTGATAAGCTTCAAGCGAGACGTAGTAAAATAGAAGCTTATAGAGAGAAAATTAGAGCACAGGCTGAGGTTGTAAGCCAAGGTGTTGCTACAGGGTCTGATGGTTATGTAAATAGCTCAGGCTACCAAGGTGGTATATCAAGCCTAGAATCTCAGTATGCAGCTAACCAATCATTTGTAAATAAGATGGACTCTCTTGTTAATTATGGGTCAAACCTGCAAAACAAGTCTAATCTTTATCAATCCCGTGCTAGTATGTTTGGAACAGTAGCCAGTATTGCAGGTGATACATTTGGTGGTAACTACGAGCTAGGCAACACAATGAGATCACTATTCAAATAAGGAGACACTATGTCAATTCTAATTCCAGAGTATTTAGGTAATGCGCAACAACCAGCTCAGTTTTCACTGATGGATGTACCTTCAACCAATACTTTCCAATCACCTATACCTACTCCAAAGAATAAACTTGACGCTCTCTTTGTTACTACTAATCAAGTAGTAAATGCTGGAGGTAGCAACTCACCTGTTGCAGACTTCCTGAGCAATATGACACATATTCATAATATGGATAGTGGTGATAACTTGTTAACTGCACAATCAAGACAGGCTGCAAGTATGACAACTGATGAACTAGCTAATATGATTACAGAGGGTTATATTGACCCTGTTGAAGCTAAACAAGTATCAGACTACGTAACCACACAAGGTAACTCACCAGAGCTAGCTATTGAGGAGGGTATTGGTTCTTTAACTAATACACCTGAGAAAGCAGCAGAGGTTAAAAGCTCTTATAAGATTGCACAAGCGTTAGACGAGATTGGCAAAGAAAAAGAAGGGTGGTTTACTGTAGGTAAAGAGTATGCTAAATCTGTTTTGATTCCGGGGCGTGATAACTTCCTAGCTAATGAGTTGATTGGTTCTTTTGGTATGGGCTCTTACGATAAGTTTGTTAGCTACTACAGAAGCTTACCTGAAGATAAGAAAGCAAAGGCTACAGACAGTATTCTTGCTAAGATGAATACTGTCGATGGTTACTGGCTAGAGAAGCAAGGTGTATTGACTGATTTAATCTCTTTATCATCTGATTCAGACATCCAGACTAAGAAGATATTTCAGTACATTGATGCTGCAACTGTAGGTATTGATGGTTTAGGTGCGGCTAAGGCAGGTAAGCGTTTATTAGGTGCACTAGTGACCAAAACAGACCCTATAGCAGTCTTAAATAGTGCAGGTAATACCAAGGTAGCGGGTCAGCTTAATGCGGCTGCTATCAAAGACCCAGCGCTTGCTGATAATATTGGTGCAGATCGTGATCTTGCTATGTTAGACTTATTCCCTACTGAGAGAACTCAGAAAGTAATAAATACCACAGGGGCTAATGCTAATGCTACACTAGATGCCCTTAGTTCAGGTACAATGTATAACCCTGAGAATGTTAATAAGTTCAGACAGGAGACGATTGACAGCCTGAAGAATGTTGATACATTATCTCCTGAGTTATTTACAGCAGCAGAGAAGACATCAGAGGCTCGTAGAATTGCAAAGGACCGCGTTAACGAGGTTAAAAAGCAGTACAGCTACCAAGCTACTACTCAACCTACTATGCGCCTTGAATCGCATCCTACGCAGCCTAATCGCATGATTATGCACCTAGACTATGAGGGTAGTAAGGATGTATATAAAGCTTCTGATACTGAAGTAAATTATGAGGCTGCAAAGAAGCTGTTAGCTGTAGATACTAAGCAGTCAACAGCAGTCTTGGCTAAGAAGCTTGGGGTTAGTGTTGCGGATGCTAAAGAACTCAGAACTATGGTTAAGACTGGTAAGAAAGACCCTAAGAGTTTAAACATACCTAAAGGTACTACAACCAAAGTTGCAACACCCCATAAAGAAACAATTGAGTTTGATCTTGATGATACTGTATGGGATAAGATGGAAAAAATGTACAAAGACGACCATGTATTTGGTGGTATGGGTACATCACCTAAGATGCAGTTCCGTAGCTTAGAAGATAACTCTACAACTGTTAATCGTATTGTAGAAGACTACGGTCTTGTAATGGCTAACCAGAATAAGCTTAGAGAGGTGTTTGCTAAATCTTATACAAGTGCTTTAAACAAGGCTAATAAGGGTAAGATATTTGGTGGTGGTCAGAAGAAGGTAGAGAAAGCTTTATCAGACTCAGATGCTAACAATAAGTTATTTAAACCTTTAGAGTTAGAAACTAAATATGGGATGAATAAGAACCAGATTGATTCTTATTACCAAATCAATGAATTACTGGACATCGCTAAAGATATTAGTGATTTTAGAAACTTTAAGATTGAAAAGTTACGTGGTACTAAAGAAGCTAATTTAGGGAGTTCAACCGCAACAGGTAAGGTGTTCGATACGTTAGATGGGAATGCAACTAAGCATTTAGAATCTATCGGTATGAAGCAGCCTAAGCGTTACTATGACCCAGAGACAGGTCTTACAGTACGTGCTGAAGATTTAGATGCCTATCTTGCTAAGAACACAGATAAGCGTTTATTCTTTTCACAGTCTGATCATGTTACCTCCAAAGGTGATAAGTTTCGTGCCATGATAGTTCCTGCGTCTCGTGTATCAGATGTGACTCCGGCTACTTACAGATCATTAGGCAGGGAAGGTTATGTACCTATTATTCGTCCTAATGCTAAGTATATTGTTGAAGAAGTCTACACTGCTACAGTTGACGGTAATGCAGTTACTAGAACTAGAACAATAGGTGGTGGTTCAACACAAGCTGAACAAGAAGCTATTGCTGCTGCTCGTAGGGCTGAGATTAACTCAGGTGCAGTATCTGATGTTAAAGACTCAACTGCTGTACGTAAACGGTATGATCGTGAAGGTGGTTCACCAGATGCAGATGAAGGTAATTCTACTAATCGTGTGTTTACTGGTGCTCGTGCTCAACGTGACTTAGTATGGTCACAAGCTGCTGACCAAAGATTATCACCTAGACAAGCTATTGCTAAGAACCTAGACTTTGTTAGTAATTCTTTCCCTGCTGCTGAATGGCGTGTAGCTATGTTAGAGCGTTGGAAGAATTCAGTACGAGCTAGTTCTACTGCTCAGGCTAGATCAGAAGACTTAGGGCTGCACACACCAATTGATATTACAACCAGCGAAGGACGTGTTCTTGAAGCTCAACGTAAGTATCTTGCTGGTGTGATGGGGCTACCCGAGGATAGTGTTTACCATTGGGAAGGATTGACTCGTAAGTTATCTGAAAAGCTGGATATGATACCCAAGATTGGTAACCCTGCTGGCAGAGCATTAAGACGTGTTAGTACAAATGACCCTATTGCTGCCATTAAGTATTTCACTTTTCACAGCTTATTAGGTTGGTTTAACCCAGCTCAATTAATTGTTCAGGCTTCTAACATGACTTTAGTTGCTTCAGTCCACCCTTGGTTAACTGCAAGACATTTCAATAAAATCATGGGGTTACGTACTGCTATTCATTTAATAGACCGTCCTAGAGCACTAGCATGGGTAGCGAAGAGATCAGGTATTGGTGAAGAGTTAATCGACATAGCCAAACAGTTTAGACGTATCGGTGGTACTGATATGCAGCTTAACGCAGACTTTGGTTCAGCCCTTAATGGGTTTGGAACAACTCGTAGTGCGTTTAATAAGGCTGCACAGGCGGGTTTAATACCTTACTACCACGGTGAATTATCTGCTCGCTCTACTGCTTATGTAGTAGCTAGGGAGAAGATTATGAGAGATCGTAAGATAACTGACTGGAAGAAACTGACTAATGATGATCACCGCTTGATTAATGACTACTACAAGAACTTGTCATTAAACTTAGGTAAAGAGAATCAAGCAGGCTTCCAACGTGGGTTAGCTTCTACTGCTACTCAATTCGTTCACGTACAAACCAAGTATATTGAAAGCTTCTTTGGTAAAAAGTTTACTACAGAGCAAAAGGTAAGGATGTTCTTAGGGCAAGTTGCTTTATTTGGAGCAGCCGGTGTCCCATTCGGTGACTACTTAGCTGAGAAATATGCTGGTATGACAGCAGATGATGAGAATCGTTATAATGGTATGCTACCTGAACAAATCCTAAGACAAGGCTTAACAAGTATCTTAGCAGGTGATGTAGACTTAGCTAAACGCTTATCATTGAATAGCGGTATTGGTGATACCCTTTTAAAACTAACAGGTGAGACAGATGACTCAGCTTGGCAGTTATTACTAGGTGCATCAGGTACAATGCTAGATAGAGGTAGTTATGCTTGGAATATGACCTATTCTTTCTTAACTTACCCAGAAGAGATTAACGATAAGACGTTTATGAATGTTCTTAGTAGCTGGGCAGCAGTAACCTCCACATGGAACAATGCTGATAAAGCTCTTGCTATGTACTATACAGATAAGTTCATGTCTAAGAACTCTGGTAAGATATTGTTTGATTCCCCTACTAATCAAGAAATTATGAGTAAGGCTTTAGGTTTTCAGTCTGTAAGAGAAAACCAAGTGTTTGAAATGACTAAAGATTTAGGTGATAGAGATGAATACATTCAGAACTTAGCAAACAAATTCTTGTCTAACATGCTTAACAATGGTGATGACCCTTACTCAGTAGAGTATTCTGACAAGTTCAGAAGACACTTAGAGGTTTGGGCACGTATGTTTACAGGTGATGATGAGAATATGTTATTTGATCTACAAGGCTTAATTCTTAAAAGGTTAGCTAATGCTGAAACTACAGAAGAGAGAGCTCTTGCTAAAATATACAAAGATGATTTAAGCCGTCAGCTTAATCCTATTCATGTAGATAAGGCTAGAGACGCTTACACTAACACAGGAGAGTAATATGGGTTTTCAACAAAATTTACAAGGTGGTCAACCAACTGCTACTCGTATGCAGAGAGATGCCGATACAACAAATGTTGACATGATCAACATTGCAGCACAGACTGCACAAACTCTTATTGGGTCTTCTTATGCAGAGGCTCAATCTGAGAAAATGTACGAGTCTGCTTTAGGGGACTATGGTGCAGCTAAACAAGAGCTTAGCAAACTAGAGACTAACCTTGTAAATAAAACCCAAACATACGAAACCTCTGGCAGACCTCCTGAATTGCTTGCAGAAATGAAGTCTTTAGAAGACACCATTCGTAAGGCTAAGATGGGGGAAGCTTCTGGTGTATTGTCAGGTTTGGCAGCTAAGAGTCGGATTGACTCTGCTGTCAAGATGGCTATAGGTAAGTTCCCTAAGTTCCAACAAGAATTGTTAATCCATAAGGACATTACTACAGGTGGTGGGGCTTATCAGGCTGCTATCGAAGAGTCTGAGTTAAGTATGGAGATGGCTAAAGATGAGGCTAAGAACCTAGCTGATGAAATGAATAAGTACGGGTTGAGTTACTTCAATAAACAAGACCGTCTGTTCTACCAAACTCAAGCAGCTATGCTTGGTCGTCTGAAAATGAAGAATCAATTCTTAAAAGAAGAATATGAACCTTTAATGACTAAGATGGACTTGGAGGCTAAACGCTTAGGCTTACTTAACAGTGGTCTTGATTACAAATACAAAGTTGAAGATCGCCCAACAGAGCTTGCTCAGAAGGAAGCAACACTTAACAACACGCTACAATCTGGTGAGGCTGGTGAACTAGAGCTACGTGAGAAGAAGATGACCCATGAAATGCGTATGAGTGCTTACATCGAAGATACAAACTACAAGCGTAGGGAACAGATACATCAAGAAAGTATGTGGCCTTTACAAAAGCAGCAAGCTGAGCTTAACTATGATAAAGGTCAGTATGAATTTAATGCTGTACAAGAGAATGAGCCGCTTGTTAAAGCTAAACGCGAAGCTGAGATGTCTAAAATCAAAGCTGAACAAGACTGGACTAAGGGCTATCAAGTTAGACGTAACCTTAGCAAAACAGCCGACATTGACTTACACTCAACAGTGATTGAGCTTAGTAATGGTGGTAAGTCATCGTATACACCAGAGCAAAAGGTAGCTTATTTACAGATTTCAGCTAACCAAACTAAGCGTAGTATCAATGATTTCTATGCAGCCTCTGGTATGACCAATAGTGAAGATCACAAGCTCGCCTTAAAAGAGATAGACGATAATGTGACTACAGTAAGTGAGATGTTTAAAGCATCTGACCCAGCTAAGATCAAGAAATACACATTGGACGCACAAATGATAACCCAACAGTTTGGGGCTATGGAAAGTGAAGATTGGAAACTAGCTATGTTGATTACCAACACAGGTATGCGGGAAACTTACAACACTTTGTTACGTACTAAAACAGATATTGATAAAATGCAGAACGGTAGTGAAAAGAATGCTGCTATGGAAAGTTATAAGAAACTGGTGAGTACACAACCTGCTGAACTGCAAAAAGCACTAGGGTATATGTCGGAAACAGGAGAAGCACCTGAGAACTATGGAAAAGAGGGGGTCGAAGCTGGTAAGGTTTTAACTAAATCATTAGACGGAGCTGAACCTGAAGTCTTAGAAAATAAAGAGGTTGTTAACATTGCTAAAGCCACTTTAAAGAATGACTTAACCTTTGATGCTATGGCTACAAAAGGTGCTATGAAATTGGCAGGTATTGATTCGTCTTATAAAGAACTTTATAAAGGGAGATTCAATGACTTATTTCAACAAACTGCTGCGTTATTACCTGATGGCTATGGTCTTCAGTACACAAATGGTGGTACTTTAGACATCGTAGACGTTAAAAGTGGCGAAGTGGTGACCACATTCAGTCGTTCTCAACGTGGTATCCCAACTGCACTAAGCGCAAGTAGTGCCCAGCGTGGTGCACTTAATGCAAGTGATTTGATGGGGTTTGATATGACTGCTCTTAAAGGGCTACCAAGAGGTACAGATACAAGCGGGTTATTTAATAACGGTGCTAAGTTAGACTATATTATCAAGAATAATGGCAACATTATAGAAGCTACTGGTATGTGGGATAGATCACAATCTGACCCTAATGCTGGACAGCAAGTCTCACAGGTAAAGACTTTTATGGGTAGTGTAGGTGACTTTGCTGAAGGTGTAGCATCAAATTATGTAGATGCTCGTGATAAATTTTTCACTGAAACTACAGGAGGTGATACTGTGAGTAATGGTATGTTCTTAAAGCGTACTTACACATCTAGCGTTGGTACTGCTAAAAGTGGTAACAGCTATAAAAGTATTGAAGACTCTATCCTACAAGGATGGGAGCGTAAAGGCTCTGAGTTTGCAGATACTTACCGAGAAGCTAGTGAAAAGTACGGCGTACCTATCGACATCTTGATTCGTCAAGGTGGTCAAGAGTCTCGTTTCTGGGATGACAAAGTAGTAACAGGTAATGATAAGAGTTCAGCAGGTGCTGCTGGTATTGCTCAGTTTATGCCCGCTACAGCTAGGGAATATGGGTTACGTGTAGATAAGGAAGTTGATGAACGACTAGACCCTCATAAGTCTATTATGGCTCAGGCTCAAATGATGGCTAAAGAGTACAAACGTACTGGTAGCTGGAGATTAGCCTTAGCAGCTTATAATGCTGGGTTTGGTAATGTACAAAGAAAAGATGGTACTCTAGGTGTCCCTAACTTCAGGGAAACAAAAGATTACATCAATATTATTTTAGGAGATAGCAATGACTAATAAGACTTTAAAAGAAGTCTTCATGGAGGAAGCTGCTAGTGGGATTACTGAAGTCTCAGGAAGAGAAAGTAACCCACGTATTATAGAGTACTTCTCCACTACTACGATCAAGGCTACAGATGATGCTGTGCCTTGGTGTAGCGCTATGATGAACTGGGCTGTTAATCAGATCGGTATGACTGGTACTGATTCAGCAGCTTCAGCATCATGGGCTAAGTGGGGTGAGGCGCTAAAGAAGCCTGTTGACGGTTGTATTATTGGCTTCATTCGTGAAGATGGGTCAGGTCATGTTGGTATTTATGTTAGTGAAGACCAGTATAACTACAAAATCTTAGGCGGGAATCAATCTGATACAGTTAAAATTAGTAACTTTGCTAAGACTAAGGATGATGGAGGCACACGTACATGGTACTTCAGACGGCCTAAAACTGTTCTTAATTCTGCTACTATTGTAGCTGGTACTGTTGGTTCTACTGCTGGGGGTATTATATTAGGTACAGAAATGTACAAAGATATGGCAACTACTACTGAAACTCAAGTTGAGATTCCTAGTGTGCCTAATGTGAGTAAGACAGAAGAGTCAGTGATTGGTGGGGATGTTTTATCAGCCCTATTAGTGCTTTTTACTTTTGGTATTACTATATGGGAACGTGTAAAGAAGATACGTCAATTAGGCGTATAATAGGGGAGTTACGGTGACAGACAACTCAGAGCAATATATCGAACTACAGTACGATTTAAAAGACGCTCACCGTCGTATCGACTTCATGGAAGAGAAAATGGAGCAGCTACAAGAGACACTGGCTGATGCAGCTAAATCTCTCGGAGCTGACGTTAACGAACTTAAAGGGACTTTTGTTAAGATAGAATACTTAATAAAGTACGGAACTATTGGGGCAGGTGCAGTGCTACTGCTGACCAATGATAATAGCCTAGCTCTATTCGAGCTTCTGATCAAATCGCTGATCTGAAGTAACTGTTGATGTAATTAATCCAGCACTAATATGAACTTCTACTTTTTCAGTGGCAATGCAGCATCCGCTAAGGATGACTGCAAAGCTGCTAATTAATAACAATAATCTCATCTCTAATCTCCAATACTTCATAAGGATATGTTAGTTTTCCAATAATTGCTAGTGGGTCGTAGACAACATTATTGTTTACATACACTGCATGTCCTACCCCAGTTGCTACTCGTGTGAACACAATAGCTTGTCCACTACCATCAAACTCATCATCAGCAACAACTCTCCAATCTAATTCAAAGTGATCTAAGGTATCTAGTGCATCTTGTACAGACCACATGATCTTATAATTCCCCATTGAATACCTGATATCTGAAGCATCTAACTTAGAAGTACCGACGAGATAACGGTTATTATTAATAACCATAGCTAATGATGCAGGTACACAGTCTAGTGAGATACCTTGTGCAACATAGAAACTAGGTGTTGTCACTGTACACCCCGTCATAGTTAATGCCCCCATCAGGGTTAAAGATAGTAAGCTTTTCTTTAACAATGTTTTCATTATACTTTATAACTCCTCCGTCATATATAACAAGCCTTTTAGCTTCATTATTACTGACTGTAATATTGTTGTTTTGTGATTCTGTATCTTTAGATGACCCAATAATTATATCAGTATACACTTTGTTATCACGTATTACAACCTCAGATGCACGATTAACACGTATACTGTTGTCATTAGGCACATTAACTTCATTTCCTGCAATGAGAGAGTTAGCCAACATACCTTCTGTAGCACATATCCCCTGTACAGGATACTTGCTAGGATTACTTGCCTCACATAGATTGTTCTGAATAATTATATCAGTAAGCACATTATCATGGTGAGCTTTAGGGGCTATTTGTATGCAGTCAGGGTGGATACCCCGTGCTGAGTCTGAGCCTAAACATTCAATCATACTATTATGTACTTGAACTGAATTAGCTGATACAAATATACAATCAGATGTTTGCTTATGCACCTTAGATGCCATAACTACTTGATCGTCATGGAGTAAAGCTATACCTGTTGTGCCACCAAACACTTTAATGTTTGAGAAGTACGAGTTTGCGCGTGATAGTACTGAGATTGTCGGGGCACTGTTGTTAACAATAATCTGGGACAATGTGATTAGTCCAGACTTATGGATGACAACAGGTATAATGTTATCAACATTATTGATAACACACAAATCTTCACCCAATAGAACCACATCATCACAGTCTTCTATAAAGAGACGCTTTACAATAAGCATCTCATCTGCCTCAATAACAGCACCTTGAATACTTTTAATAGTCAAGTTGCCGTTACCATCAATTAAACTCTTAATCTTCAGCTTCGTCCTCTTCATCATATTCAACCTCATGTTGTGGCATTTTGTAAGTGTCTCTTGCAATCTCATCTGCTTCTTCCAATTCCTCATCAGTTGCTTCTGTTAACCATCCTAATTTCATAGTATATCCTCTCATGCTAGCCCACCATCTGTTTCATAATTCAATTTATCCTTCTGTCTAGGTTTCTTCCGCATAACACGTACAGGTGTTTTCCATTTTCCTTCAGCCCGTTTTTCAGATACTTGGGCTTTTAGTTTGCGCCCTTTTTCAAACTCTAGTGTTTCTAGTTTATCAGTATCAATACGTACTAGGTTCTTCATTCAGATGGTACTCGACTGGCTAAGTTAAACAACTCTTCTTTATTGGCGCGTCCCTCTAAGAGATCAGCCTCTAAAATAATCATAAGACATGCTGCTGCATGTGCTGTGTGATGAAGACCGGACTCACTGTCAAGTTTTTCACCCATACGGTAAGCTTGTAAGTGTCTCATAGCTGCTGATAAGTAGCGGTCATGTAAGTTATCTACTTTAAGATAAGTCCTATCTCCGTATTTTTCAGCACCAAAGTGAAATACTCTAGCTAGCTCTTCTAAGGCTAAAGCAGGTAATTGGTTATAGCGTAGCTTACCTTCATCCCTTTTATGATTGGTCATTAATAAACTCCTCATAATCTGATTTAAGTTTAGATTTAGTAATACACTCTACACTTTCAATCTCACCAGTGTCTTTAATTGTAAAGTGGACTATGCCTTTCCAAGAATCATCAACCATATTTGCAGCATAATCTTCTTGCTTATCTGCTGTATAACACCCAACATTGTAGGCTGCAATTGATGGCAGTCCTCGGCGTGTAACTTGCTGTATCTCTAAGCGGTGTGTGTGACCGTATACTACGTTAGAAGAGAACGACTGTAGGATACGCTTACCTAAACTTGATGTGGTCGCTGTAGAGTGATATGGCTTACCATTACCTGCAAATGGAATGTGTGTAAAGTATGTCCCATTTGCCTTTAAGTACTCACCATAACGAATAATTGAGAAACCACGTTCTTCAAGCTTCAGGTCTTGTAGGATGTCAATACTCCCTTCTAACACAGGGTTGTAGTCTACATAACGCTCTAGCCGCTCTTCATGGTTGCCTTCTAAGAAGAACATCTTAGGACGGTATGCTTTCTTCTTCTGTTGTCTGGCAGTAGCTTGTTCAGTCTGTAAAGATTTTAACAGAATATCTAAGGCTTCGTTACCAACTGCAACATCTTCACGGTAACGCCTGTTTTCCATTTTCCTACGTTTATCAGAATCCCAAGCTGATAACGAATTCAAGCTAACGAAATCACCCATGACTACAACAATGTCAGGTTTACGTTCTGTAATATGGTGGCCTAACCACTCAAAGCGCTCAAGCTCACCCGTCTCAGGGCAAGCATGGCAATCACCTATAGCTAATATTTTAAACATTGTTATCCTCATTCTCATAGTCACCACGTTCAATAAACAGATGGTAACGATTAGTGTTGCGACTGACTGTTGTAAAGCCGTGTTCAGCTAACCAGATGCTTGTCACGCGTTTATTACCATAACTGATAAGTTTGTGTAGGACAGTGTTTAAGTGCAGCCCATCTGTGATAATCATTTCAAAGTAATTGTTGATTGACAACAGTAGTCTTGAGAAGTCATTCTTTGCTGATAAATCTTCAAGGTATACAGGTAGTATTTCTACCCCACGTTTAGTGTGGTATTCTATATAAAATTTACCAATCAAGTAACTCACAAACCCTAAGCTCTGCACGTGGGTTTGATTTGTTAATTTCTCCAAATCCATAGGTTGCTCCTTTAATTATTTTATAGTTATCGTCTGAGAACATACCATTCTCGACTAACGCATCTGCTGTAAACTTATCAATTATTGATAAAGCATTTTGAACATCCCCTACTGCTGCTGTTCTTGGGTATAGTGTGTAATGAAGCCAGTAAACACCACACTCAAATTTAGGGTAGTTATCCCCTAGCCGTTCAGTTACTTCAGCAGCGTATGCTTTCTTTGCAGCACTCAATGTTCTGTAGTGTGCGTTTCTATAGTGATTAAGATTCAGTATGAACTTCTTGTTACCAGTCATCACAAATAATGGTAAATCCATCTTGTATACAAGTTTAAATTGGTAAGTTCGGTATCCTTCCTTCGTAAACATATCCATTGAAACCCCCCTGATCTGCGTCGTACGGGAAATTCTCACAAGTTAACCCGTGAACACCCCAACCACTTAGGGAGATACTTGGTAGGTTACGCTGCATGACTACGCAATCAAATACAGCCTGTGCATCGCGTTCTGTGTACCCATAGTGCAGGTAAACTTCAAGCACTGCGGCATACAACTCATCATGGTTAGTTATACAGTGATTGGCTATAAGCTTTTCAGCTTTCTTCTTACCAACACCTTTTATGCCGCCAATGTGGTCAACGGCATCCCCTGTTAAGCACTGCAAGAATAAATTAGTGTATGCAGCTTCCCGTGTAATTGCCTCTACTGCACCTGTTACCAAGTTGTAGAAGAATGTGTTGGGCACTTGCTTTAAATCCTTATCTAGTGACACAATGATTGGTGTCAGTTCACCACCCTTAATGAGGGCTGTAGCCTCACTAACAATAGCATCATCAGCTTCTACATAAGGCCATCTTGTACAGAAATAATTCTTAACTGTATATTGCTTAACAACTTCATAAAACGAAGGTTTAGGTGCTTTTCTATTTGACTTGTAGTCTGGATATAGATAGTGCCTAAACGTAGTCGAGTCTGAAAACATAATCACATACTCTGTTGTCTGCATGTCAGCCTGAAATCGTTGCATCATACCTGCAACAACATCAAAAGAAAGGGAGGGCGATGTCGCCCCCTCTGACAAAGCTGAGGCACGATAGACAAGTATATCACCGTCTATTAAAAGAATACGACTATTGTCGTACTCAAGTGGCTCAAATCTCAACATATACCCTCTCAGTATGGGATAGCATCGTCTAAAATATCTTCAACATCTTGTGTTGTTACACTAGCCTGCTTAGTAGCAGTCGCTCTTTTCTTCATCTCTGCATACTTAGCGCGGGATGCTTGTGCTTCAATCTTGTTGCGTACAAACTCAGGGAGTGTTTGGAATACATCTTCTTCATGGTTATCTCGGTCATACACAATACACTTAGGACTGTTAGCCAGCAAGTCTGCAACAGCTAATACATCATCACCTACTAGTACTTTAGTACCTGCTCGTGAGAAGCCTCGAATCTTCGGGTTACCAGATGCAGTATGACCGATGTCAGCCACTACAGCCTTACCAATAAGGTCTAACAAGTTTGTACTCTTTGCTCCAGCAGCTCGCATTAAACCAACTACAGCAGCTTTCTCATTGGTAGATACAGTGAAGGTCTTACCAACACGAGGGTAGCTAACCTCGTTATCCCCTGTAGTGTATTGTTCAGTCAATAATGCAAAGCTGATAAACACTTCATCTTGAATCTTGGGGTTGCCATCATCCCATGTTTGGATGTCACCTGTCTGCCAATCTGTTTGGAATTGTTGGCCTAAATCAGCAATCATAATAGGGGTTGCGATGTATTGGCCTTCCGCTACTTCAATAGTTTGTTTTCCACGATTAATATCTAGCATGTTATACCTCTCTTGTTAATGTTAGCTCAGCGTGTTCCGTTTCTATAACTAGTGTAACACCATTTGTGAACTTGATATAAAGATTGCTTCCATCCCCATAAGGGGAGTTTGGTGAATCTCTTAAAACCAATATCTCTACGACAGTCTCACCTTCAATAAAGTGTTGTAGGTTTTTCTCTGTTGCTTTGTAATTTATCATATTATAGCATAACCTTCTTCAAAAGTCAACAGTTATTTTTAACAATTCAGTGAAAAAATAACTTGACAAAACGTAAAATATGTGATATAATACGCTTGTCGTTTCCGGGGGGAACTATATATATATATATATAATTATATATAATTAGTACGTACTAGTGAATAGGTTCAATTAAGTCTAAGTGAAGACTTTCACTTGCTATATCTAAATCACGTACAGCCATTGTTCTTACTCGTCTACCCATAAGACTTCCTAACTTTCTAGGGTAGTCTATGGGTACTTTGTCTTTAATGTAACCTTCTCGTGCTGCTAATGGAATACGAGGTCTAGTGTAGTCCTCTTGTTTTTCTGTTGTTACTAATCTAGCCTCACCTATACGTCCGAGCACAATATCACCTAACTTAGCTGACACCATTATTCTAGTTAGTTCATTACCTTCTTCATAAGTTACTAAGTAAATACCATTTTCTCTAACAGGAACAAAGTCATTGTCACCACGTTCCAGTACAACTATATCTGTTGTGTTTAGTGGGAATAGTGCAGGAGTGCCTGCTACAGCTTCACATGTAAGCATTGCACCCTCTGTGCCGTTAGCTCGTAATGTACGATACACGAATGTACCTGTTGCTGTTGGTGTTGCTTCAAGTGCCTCAAGATCATTATTCTTTACAATATCAAATTGATTATATCTCATTATAACTCCTTATATATCAATGTGTTTCAGCCCAATTATTTCCTACTTTTATCTCCCCACCAATAGGTATCTTCAGTTTATAATACTCACCACTTACTTGTATTGCAGTATTTGCTAAGTGTATAAACTCCTCTACATCATCCTTGTGTACCATAGTCTGGACTTCATCATGGTAATAGATCAATGATTCAGCCCTCAAGTGCTTGCTGGTATCATTAAGAATTTGTACAGCACGTTTGAATACTTCAGCAGCACCGCCTTGTAGCAGCCTGTTTAAAGAATCCTTAGTGACTATACCTAATGGGTTTTTGTAGTCCTTGTTGTTTATCTTAATAGGTCTAGTTGATGTTGGGTCAGTACTAGACATAATAGCTCGTCCATCAATACCCACTAAATACCCTCTTAAAGAGGCCAATTTGACCCCGCTAACGAGTTTACCTAGTGAGGGAGTACTAGACTCTATGGTATCCCTTAAAACCTTACCATTGGCCTTTGTACGATCTTTAAGAGGCAATGCTGTGCAGGTACTCCCCAGCTTAGCGTCACCTGCTCCATATAAATACGCATAAAATGTAGTCTTCCAATCATTACGTGTTGCTACTAGGTGAGTAACCTTGCTCCAGAAGAACCTATGGACATCACCGTTAAGGACGACATCAATAAACTCTTTATCACCCATGTAATGGGCTAGCATACGCAATTCGATAGCTGATAAATCCCAACCAACAATCTTATAATCCTGTTTGTCAGCATAAACTAACTCACGTACTTCAGTACCGAATATAGGGTTTTGTTTGTCAGGGTAGTAGATTAACACTCCATCTTTTGCAGTAACTTTAGGTAGATTAGCAATTGTGATGTGTGTGAATCTTCCTGTAGGTGTACCACAGGTCATTGCACCATGAGTGATACGTCCATCAGGTCGTAGTCGTTCCTGCCATCCTTTAAGTATGTTTAAACGGTTATTAAGGCTACCGTAGCGTGCTAAATCACCTAACCCGCTACTAGGGTATAGGACAGCTAGCTCGTCCCACTCAGAGCCTTTAGGAAGCTTTGGTACACCCTTCTCAGTATACTGGCTAGGTTTCCAACCTAACCTAAGAAGAACATCTTTTACCTTAGCATACTGACTAAGGGTAACAGCTTCAAAGAGTACCATTGAATACGCTCCTGCAACGACAGATGCTGCTTCTTGCGAACCCCAATAGGCTTCAACGAATGACTTATACCCGCCGGTCTTTTTAAAGGGCGCTTGATGAGTACCCAAGCACCTTGTAAATGTCCCAAGAACTTGTTTGACATTTTCCCCTAGACTCCATATTAAATTTGATAACTGTTCAACTCGTTGATTTAACAAGGGAACATTGATAGGGCAGCCCCGTTGAGACTGCCTACCTACTTCTGCTGCAATGCTATGTTCTAGTCTGATAGAGTCTGACCAATCAACCTTATACCGTTTGGCCTCTTTTAAAAGGCTGTTAAGTATACTGTTTGTCAGTAACACATCATTACGACAGCGTTCTAACATCGTATCAGTTAAGACTGACCAATCATTGTTGGCAATCTTAGCAATACCTGCTTCTTCAGCATAGCTTTCTAATGAATGGGATTGACGGGTTGGTCTTATCATCTGCGATAAGATTAGTGTGTCTAGGTGGTGATAGTTCTCAATACCTCGTTCAGAGAATTTATCCAATACCATCACATCAAACCCTAGGCAGTTATGGCCTACTAAAGTTGTACATAACTCTGGCAGGCTACTGAAGAACTCGTCAACACTATAAGCTGTATTGACAGTCTTACTACCGACTACTGCCCAACAAATGCAATGTACCTTCGTCACCTTGTCAATCAAGTTATCTGCCTCTATATCATAGACGACAGCATGTGTTAAGTCGAATTCTTCAGGTAACACCACTAGAATTCACCTCCTGTATCTTCATACTCCTCTTTGATAGGTTCATAACGGAGTGTGTCGATGTTGAATGTAACAGGTACAACATCACCAACAATTCCTAGATACCTGTTTTTAAGGACATGGATTAGTACATTGTTCCGGTCTTTACCACTCTCTGCTGTGATGTCACGCTGCATAGAGAAGGCAATGTCCGGGACTTGCTTAATAGATGCTGAACCTTTGAAGTCATCAAGGCTGATAAAGCCTCCTTCCTCAGCAGATTTAGCACCACTAGCAGACTTACGAGGATGGGCTACTACATGGACTGCAACATTGTATTGTTTGGCAGTCTGTGCTAACGTCCTCATTATTGTATCAGTACGTGTGTGTTCAGACCCTTGACCGTCTGATACACTATACAGCAATGCGTGGATGTGGTCAACAACAATAATATCGCAGTCAGCTATTACAGCTAACTCACGCATCTTCTTAAAGAAGCCTTCATCAGATGTGTCGTCAAAGGCATGGTCAATAAGGAATAATCGACCTTCACCATTGTATAACTCATCATAAGCACTACGTTTGTCGAGGTCAGATACAGCATTAGGGAACATCTTAATGTTAACCCCCATGTGTACCCCTAACAAGTTATCTAAGTTAGTATGTAGATCATGTTCCATTTTTAGAACACCAACACGCAGCCCTTGATTGAGCCAGAATATGATGTTCTCATCACAGAACTGTGACTTACCACATCCTGTACCACCTGTATAAACAGCTACTTCACCTTTAGCTACACCCTTTGTTACCTCATTAAGTTTTTCAAACACAGGTGCAAAGGGTATACCCATACGTGGGGGACGTGAGAAGAACTCTTCCTTAAAGGCACTAGCCTCAACAATACCACGTGGAGTGTAGGGTTTTGCAGACATAAGACACTGCATCCACTCCTTACTACGTCCATCTTTAAGCATGTCAGCAGTATCTTTAAGTGGTAATGTGGCAACCTTGCACTTCTTGAATCCTACAACAGACGCAAGAACTTCAGCAGCTTCCTTACCTACCTTATCTTGATCAGGTACAATAATAACAGACTCGAATGAGTCTAGCCAAGAGAGGTTATCCTTAGTAATATTGGCTGCACTTGCTGCCCCAAATGATAACCCTACAACATTATAGAACCCCTTATCAAAGTCAGTTAGTATTTGCTTAGCTGCTAGAGCATCAGACTCACCTTCTACAATAACAAGAAGCTTACCACCATTACGACATGCCCACTGACCAAAGAATTGTTTAGGCACTCCACGTAGTTGGCCTATAGTCTCAAACTGCTTACCAGCAGCCTTGCGTACTTTCCAGCCTATACGTTCATTAGTTTGTGAGCTGAACACAGGGAAGTACACATTGTCAGTCTCCCCTGTGTGCTCATCAATGTCCATCTTAACACCAAAGAATTTAAGGGTGTCAATATCAACACCACGCCATTCCCTTGTATCTAGTTTGGAGATTAGATTGTCATCTGTTAAATGTCCTGACACAGTACCTCCTTCTTTTTGTGTTACATTTTCCCTATACCCGCATCTGTTGCAGTATTTGTTCCCATTGGAAAAACAGATAAGATGATTACCTGTCTTGTCACGGCCTTGTGCCCTGCATTGAGGGCACGCCTCATCTCCGATTATTGTAGATTCATGTTGCCTCTCTCTGTACATTTATGATCTCCATTTGCAGTATTGCTGATTGCAAAAACTCGGGGGTAGTGATACTGCAAAATAGTTATACTGATACTGCAATAAAGTATTTATACTTATACTGCAAATAATGCTTGACATTGT
>ENA-UPXM01001532-UPXM01001532.1-activated-sludge-metagenome-genome-assembly--contig:-NODE-1532-length-29296-cov-5.855101_pt1 | contig 29296 bp, 20 predicted proteins | sample MGYA00238178_ERZ772708 | MGnify/ENA primary metagenome ERZ772708 (study PRJEB29002, sample SAMN05720212) | activated sludge metagenome | isolation source: anaerobic digester from wastewater... | reverse complement strand
TCCTTGATCTCGTATTTGTAGAGGAAAAAGGTGCTGACCGTGTCGCTGAGCGGGTAGCCGGTCTTGATGTTGCCGCCGGTCAGGCGCCGGCTGTAGTCATCATAATCGCGCTCGGTCCGGTAGATGTCGACCCCCAGGCTCCACTTGGTGTCCATGAAATAGGGATCCATCAGGCCGACGCTATAGGTCTGGGATTTGCCGCCGATGGCGGCCGAGATGCTGGCCTTGAGTCCCAGGCCGAGGAAGTTGCCCTGGGAAACTGAAGCCTGGCCGATGATGCCGTCCAGTGAGCTGTAACCGCCGCCGATGCTGAATGAACCGGTTGGTTTTTCCTTCACATCCACCTTGACGTTGAGCTTGTTGGCAGCGCTGCCTTTGGCTGTGGCAATGTTGGCCTGCTCGAAGTAGTTGGTGTTCATCAGGTTTTTCTTGCTGTTTTTCATGCCGGTTGCGCTGAAGAGTTCGCCCTCGGTGACACGCATCTCCCGGCGGATGACCTTGTCCCTGGTTTTGGGGTTGCCGCTGACGGCAATGCGCTCGATATAGACCAGTTCGCCCTTTTCAATGTCAAAGGTTACATCAACCATCTTCTTGTCATGATCGGGCTTGGTCAGGGGTACGATGTTGGCAAAGGCGTAGCCCTTGTCGCCGTAGGTATCAGTAATGGTGGTGATATCGTTGCGCATGTTTTTTCGGCTGAACACAGCCCCGGTTTCGCTCTTGAGCTTCTTTTTCAGCTCCGATGCCGGCAGCAGCAGGTCGCCTTTGAAATCAATTGCGCCCAGTCGGTATTGTTCGCCCTCGGTGATACTGAAATGGACTTCCAGACCGTCCCGGTCCTTATTGAGCTTGACGGTCGGCTCGCTGACCTTGACGTTGATGTAACCGTGGTTCATGTAGTGATCGGCTATCAGCAGGGCGTCGTTGTTGAGCGCCTCTTCGATGTAGGTGCCGGCGTCGGTTAGCCAGGACATGAACCAGGCCTCTTTGGTTTCCATGACGCCGCTTTTTAACAGCAGCCGGTTGCCCTTGAAGGTGCTGTCGCTGAAGCTCTTGTTGCCCTCGAAGGTGATATTTTCGATCAGGATCTTCTTGCCCTCGGTGATCTGGAACGTGATGGCCCGTTCAGTCGGCGAGACATTCTCCACCACCGGTTTGATCTCGGCCAGATAGTAGCCTTTCTCGCCGTACAACTTTTTCAGTTTGGTGACGGTTCTGTCCAGATCCTTGCTTGAAAAAACTGTCTTGGGTTTGATCTCCAGTCCATCCTTTTCAAGACGGTCGGTTTTGAGCTCCTTGTTGCCGACAAAGCTGATACTGCTGATGATCGGTTTTTCAGTCACGCTGTAGATCAGGACGGTGCCCTTGGGACCCTGGGTGGTGGATACGCGCACATCAGTAAAATGCCCCAGCTTGTAGATCGACCGCAGGTCGGAATCTGCCTTGTCGCCGCTGAGAAAGTCGCCCGGTTTGAGAGCCGTTGCGTTAAGGATGGTTGATTCGGCGATGCGCCGGGCCCCCTTGATCTGTACATCAGCGATTTTTTCGCCCTCTGCGGAGGCGTTGGCGGCATTGGCAAATTGCAGCAGTGCGCAGATGAATGCGGTAATGAATAGATTCGGCAAGGTTCCCCCTAGTGTTTTTACATTATTCCAGATGGCCGTCCACAAGACGAACCGTATGTTCCATGGCTGTCGCCAGGTGTTCGTTGTGGGTGACAATCACAAGTGTCAGACCGCGTCTGGCCTGCAATTCACTTAGCAGCTCATGCACACCCTCGCTGGTCTTCATGTCCAGGTTCCCGGTCGGCTCATCAGCCAGCAACAGTTCCGGTGACAGCGCCAGGGCCCGCGCAATGGCGACCCGCTGTTGCTCTCCGCCGGAGAGTTCGCCGGGACGGTGTGTCAGTCGGTGTGAGAGCCCCACATCAGACAGCAGTTCCCGTGCCGTTCTGTCGGCATCCTTCTGATCATGTCTGGCGATCAGAGCCGGCATCATCACATTTTCCAGGGCGGTGAATTCCGGCAGCAGGTGATGGAACTGAAAAACGAAGCCGATGCTGCGATTGCGGAAGGCCGCCAGTTCGCTGTCACTCTTGCTGAAGATGTCGCTGTCGTGAAAGTGTACTGTGCCGGAACTGGGACGATCCAATGCACCAAGGATCTGCAGCAGCGTACTTTTACCCGCGCCGGATGCACCCACCAAGGCCGTGGTCGTGCCGGCCTGCAATTCCAGGTCGATGCCTTTCAGTACCTCGACCCGGTTGGCGCCGGTCACATATGTTTTGCAGAGGCCGCGTACCTCCATCAGATTACTCATATCGCAGCGCCTCTGCCGGTAACATTCTGGACGCCTGCCAGGATGGATATAAGGTGGCGATGAACGAAATCAGTACCGCGGTAACGGAGATCAGCACCACATCGGATGGAATCACCAGTGACGGAAAGTGGTCCAGGTAGTAGATGTCCTTGCTGAAAAAATTCAGACCGGTTATCCGCTGGATGAAGCTGATGATCGGCTCCAGGTTGAGGGCAACCAGCAGGCCGGCTATCACACCCAGTATGGTTCCGATCACGCCGATGATCAACCCCTCCAGTACAAATATCTTCATGATGCTGCTGCCGGTGGCGCCCATGGATTTCAGGATGGCGATATCCTTGTTCTTTTCCATGACCACCATGAACAGGGTCGAGGCGATGCCGAAGGCGGCCACCAGCACAATCAGGCTCAGGATGATGAACATGACCACCTTTTCTGTTTTCAACGCGAAAAGGATATTGCGGTTCATCTGCATCCAGTCCCGGGCGTAATAGTTGCTGCCGAGCGTCTGGTTGATCTTTCGGGTAATTTCTCCGGTCTGATAGACATTTTCAACCTTGAGTTGAATGCCGGTGACGGTGTCTCCCAGATCGAAGAAACTCTGGGCCTGCTCCAGGCTCACATAGGCCAGCGTGGAATCATATTCGAACATGCCCGTGTTGAATATGCCGCAGATCCGGAATGGCTTCATCTTGGGCATCATGCCCAGTGGTGTAATGTTGCCGATCGGCGAAACCACATTGATCCTGTCTCCGACGGTCAGCCGCAGATGCTTGGCCAACTCCCGTCCGACCAGCAGGCCGGGCAGTCCGCCAGTATCGGCCCCGCCTTTTTGTTCCAGCGATTCGATGCTGCCATCGACAATTGATTTGCTGAGCCGTGTAACCGTGCGGTCGGACTGCACGTCGATACCGCGCAGCACAACGCCGGAAACGTTTTTGCCGGATGACAGCATGACCTGATTGTAGATGAAGGGGGTGGCAGCCGTGACGCCCTTGATTGAGCGGAGCTTTTCCATCAACTGCGGGTAGTCCTCCATCGGCGAGCCGCTGCGGACAACCACCACATGGGCGTTGGTCCCAAGGATCTTCTCCTTGAGGTCTGCCTCAAATCCTGTCATCACAGCAAGGACGATGATTAACGCCATGACGCCGAGGGTTACCCCGGCGGTGGAGATGAAGGTTATGATTGATATGAATGTCGATTTGCGTTTGGCCTTCAGGTAGCGCAGACCGATCATTAGTTCAAAGGGCATGGTGAATACCGGGGACTGGGGACTGGGGGCCGGGGACCGGTAAAGGCTTTACCAATCCCTGCTTCCAGGTCACCGGCCTCTATTTTTCCTTTCTTAGCTGGGGAAAGAGAATCACGTCCCTGATCGAGGCGGAGTTGGTCAACAGCATCACCAAACGATCGATGCCGATACCCTCGCCGGCCGCAGGCGGCAAGCCGTATTCCAGTGCGCGCACATAATCCTCGTCCATGTAGTGCGCCTCTTCATCACCCTTGTCCTTTTCCGCCACCTGTGCCAGAAAGCGTTCTTTCTGGTCGACCGGGTCGTTCAGCTCGGAGAAGGCATTGGCAATTTCCCGTCCGGCAATAATCAGTTCGAAGCGGTCAACGATGTCCGGATTATGGTCGTTTTTCCGTGAAAGCGGAGAAACCTCGGTCGGATATGACGTGATGAAGGTAGGCTGGAGCAGCTTGTGTTCGGCAACCTCTTCGAAAATTTCCATCATCAGCTTGCCATAACCGATGTCATCCGGCAGGTCGAGGCCAAGCCCCCTGGCGTATGTAAGCGCCAGGTCCCGGTCGTCCAGATGCCTGGCGTCGATATCGCCGTACTCAAGGATCGCATCTCGCACAGTAAGGCGTTTCCAGGGGCGCTGGAAACTGACATCGATGCCCTGGTAATTGAAGTCCAGCGTGCCCAGTACCTCCTGGGCTACATGGCAAAACAGCTCTTCGGTAAGGTCCATCAGGTCTTCATAGGTGGCGTAGGCCTGATAGAACTCCATCATGGTGAATTCCGGGTTGTGGCGGACCGAAATACCCTCGTTCCTGAAATTGCGATTAATCTCAAAGACCCGATCCATACCGCCGACCACCAGGCGCTTCAGATACAGCTCCGGCGCGATGCGCAGGAAGAGTTGCATGTCCAGCGCATTGTGGTGGGTGATGAAGGGACGGGCAGTTGCGCCTCCCGGAATCGGCTGCATCATCGGTGTTTCGACTTCCAGGAAGTCGCGACCGGTCATGAAGCTGCGGATCAGGTTGATGATGCGGGAGCGTTTGGTGAAAATATCGCGCACATCCGGGTTGACGATCAGATCAACATAGCGCTGGCGGTAGCGGGTCTCCACATCTGTCAAGCCGTGGAACTTTTCCGGCAGCGGCAGCAGCGATTTGACCAGCAGACGGATCTTGCGCACATGTACTGAAAGTTCGCCGGTCTTGGTGCGGAACGGAAAGCCTTCCACGCCGATGATGTCGCCGATGTCAAATGACTCGAAGGTTGAGAAGGCCTCTTCACCGATCTCATCCTTTTTTACATAGAGCTGGATGCGGCCTTTACGGTCCTGCAGCTGGATGAAAGCTGCCTTGCCGAAAGAACGGCGGGCCAGTATGCGACCGGCCAGGGAGAAGCTTTCAGCAGCAGCATCGATCTCTTGCTGCTCGCCATAGGCGGTGCAGATATCCGCAGAGGTGTGCTGCGGTTTGAAGTCATTCGGGTATGGGTTGATGCCGGCTTCCCAGAGTATGTCTACCTTGCGTCGTCTCTGTAGAAGCAGTTCACTGAGTTCTTCCATGTCTGGGCCTTTCTGGGTAGAAAATGAGGTGGGAAAGACACATAAAAATATAGTCGATGCCTTTCCCAGTCAAGCAAAAAGGGGCGAATTTGCCCTTGTTTACGCTAATGAGAACTGTCTTGCGGGGGTGTAGTCGTCTCGTGCGATTCTGCAGTCACGGCCTGGTCGCTAGCGCCCTTTTTTGCACGGGGGCGCCGCGCCTTTTTGGGCGTTGCCTGATCACCAGCTTCTGCTTGCTGTGTATCGTCAGCAACTTTTTTTGTTGGGCCCCGACGTGGTTTGACCGGTTTGGCAGGTGGTTGCGCCACGGAGGGGGGCACTGCTGCTGTGTCATCGGCAGCTGCCTTTTTTGCAGCGGTGCTGCGTCTGGCCCTTGGACGTTTGGGTGGCGCCGGCTCCTCCTGGGGGGCAGTTTCCGGCTGAGTCGTAGTGTCGACCGTAATGGCGTCCGGAAGTGTTTCGGATTGCGGGGCCGGCTCTGTTGGAGCTGTTTCGGCCTCTGCTGTTGGAGTTTTTCGGCTGCTGCGGCGGCGTTTGCGTTTTTTCGGTTTCGGCGCGCCCTCTGCCAGATCTGACCCATCTGTGGGAGTTGTTTCATCTGAGACCACACCGTCGGCTTCTTCAGTCACCTGCGGCGCATCCACCCCGGATTGGTCTTGTCCGTCGGTTTCGGTTATCGTCTCTTGTGAGGCATCTGCAGTAGTGGCGCCAACCTTTTTCTTTTTGCGGCGGCGCTTGCGTTTTTTGGATCCCTCAGCCGCAGTTGTCTCGCCACCGGAAGCGGTATCGCTGGTTTCCTGCCGGGTCTGAGTGACGGGTTCCGCAGGTTCTGTGTATTGGCGGATATCCTCATCGGCCGTCAGCTTCTCCCGTTTTACGGTTTCCAGTTCGACCTGGTTAAGCAGGAACGATGTCTTGCCCTTGACTGTTACCTCTATGTCGTAGTCGTTTTCAATCTGCGTCAGTTCGCGTTTCTTGCGGTTGAGCAGGTAGTAGGCTACTTCAAGCGGTAATCCGCCGTGTACCTGTGAGATATTGCCTTTGGCAGCCGCACCATGCACTTTGCGCAGGAATGAAACCGCCATTGCCTCCACGGATTTGACCTTGCCGCGGCCCTCGCAATGCGGACAGGACAGGTGGATCGCGTCGTTAAGCGTTTTGGCGATGCGCTGGCGGGACATCTCCATCAGGCCGAACTCGGAGATGCGTCCCAGATTGACACGGGCCTTGTCCATCTTGAGCGCCTGCTTGAGGGTCTTTTCCACCTCGTGGTTGTGCTTGCGCTCGCGCATGTCGATGAAGTCGATCACGATCAGGCCACCCAGGTCCCGCAAGCGTAACTGGCGGGCGACTTCTTCGGCTGCCTCTATGTTGGTCCTGAAGGCGGTATCTTCGATCCCCTTTTCGCCGCTGGACTTGCCTGAGTTTACGTCGATACTGACCAGCGCCTCGGTCGGCTCAATGATCAGGGAACCTCCGGACGGGAGCGGCACACGCTTTTCATAGATCTGGTCAATCTGCTCTTCCAGCTGGAAGCGGGAGAAGATCGGTCGTTTTTCCTTGTGCAGTTTGACTAGTTTCTCGCACTTGGGCATGTTGTCGCGGAAAAACTCCTTGGCCTCACGGTAGGCCTCTTTGCTGTCAACCAGCACCTCATCGATGTCGTCTGAAAAGTAGTCGCGGATAAACCGAATGATCAGTCCGCTGTCGCGGTAGATCTCGCCGGCACCCTTGATTTCGGCTGCCTGTGTCTTGATGCCGTTATAGACGTCCAGCAGGTTGGCGCAGTCCCGGTTCAGCTCTTCAGGGGTTCTGCCGACCGCCTCGGTGCGGATGATATAGCCGATACCAGTCGGTATGTTCATGCCGGCGACGATCTCTTTAAGCTTCTTGCGCTCGCCTTCCTGTTCGACCTTGCGGGATATGCCGGTGGAGTCGCTGCCCGGCATGATGACCATATAGCGGCCGGGCAGGGAGATGTAGGTGGTCAGTGCGGAACCCTTGTTGTCGCGTTCATCCTTTTCCACCTGTACCAGCAGCTCTTGACCACGGCGCAGAACTTCCTGAATACGGGGGCGCCGTTTGCGCTGGTCTTCGGGAACGTCTTCACGCCATTGCCAGAAGTCCGGATGAAGTTCCCCCATCTGCAGAAAACCGGGCTTGGCCCGGCCGATGTCGACGAAGGCGGCCTGCAGGCCGGGCTCCACGCGTAGCACAACACCCTTGTATATGTTGCCCTTGGTCTGTTCCTTGCCGGTGATCTCGATGTTCAGTTCCATCATCCGTCCATCATGCACGATGGCCACACGGGCCTCTTCGGGATGCATGACGTTGATCAGCATTTTCTTGCTAATTTTTTTGTCCATTGTTGATTAACTGTTCCTTTGTGTGAACTGGTTCCGCAGGGGATGCCGTTTGCCCTGGCTGTATACGTTTATTCAGACAGTCCGGCAGGTTGAACCCGGCTTCCGGTCGGTTCCGTGGTTTATGGATAGCCAGCCCCTTGATATGGCGGTCAGTCTATCGTTATATGTTTGCTAAAACTGTTTGCAGCGTTGGCTGTTACAGACGATTATGTTATAAAAAATAATGAATTATATAGGTTTTTTTTTTGAAAGCAAAGGAAAAGGGAATCGACGTCACAAACAGTGGTCTGTGCAGATGTCTGCATTAGTTGCGGCGTGCCTTTCCGGACATATGCAGGATCCTGATTTTGATTACCACGGTTCTGTCAATTTTATCCGAGATGCAGGACAGCCCCCGATCCGAAAACTCCGGTGCATATTTGTTTATCAATGCTTCCAGGGCGTGCTGCTTTTCGGCACCGGCCACCTCGCTGGCGATTCCGGATACGATGGCGCTCTCGTAGATGGTTGAAAACTGCTCTGGCAGCGTGCGGGTGTGTCCGACCACACAGAAGGAAACTGCCGGGTTTTGTCTGATGTTGTCCAGTTTCTGCCCTTCCGGGGCGCAGTGAAGGTAGATGTGGTTATCAAGGAATACATAGCTGAGTGGTGTGGCGTAGGGCTGGCCGTCACTGCCGGCGGTGGCCAGGGTGCCATAGCTGCATTGCTTCAGCAGTAGGGCAGCTTCTCCTGTTGCTGTTGCTCGTTCTTTTCGTCTAATGGGCCTGTGCATGATGATTTGCTTCCCTCCTGAACAGTATTTTACCGTCGCTTTTATACCCCATCCGTGCCGCCGGCGCCAGATGGTAAAAACCCTGTCTGTGCTTTGCCGGGCCGGGTTGCGGGGCATGTTCTCCAGGGTCGGCTTGGTTGACAGCCGCGGTTTTTGTGTGATATTTAACCGTGTCTGTAGCCCAGACCAGTTTTCCTGCCGTTACTGCCGGTTTCTGAGTTGTTTATCAATCCCATGTCATAACGTCTTTTCAATCAAATAAATCTGCAACAGAAGGAGTTCCATTTATGAAACGCGTATTCAATTTCTCCGCCGGTCCATCCGTATTGCCCGAGTCCGTACTCCAAAAAGCTGCCGATGAGATGCTCTGCTACGGAGCCAGCGGCCAGTCCGTGATGGAAATGTCCCATCGCTCCAAGGACTATGAGCCGATCATCGCCGAGGCAGAGGCCCTGGTCAGGCAGAATATGGGCATTTCCGATAACTATCATGTGCTTTTCCTGCAGGGGGGGGCCAGCCTACAGTTTCACATGCTGCCGCTGAACTTCATGACCATCCGCAAAAAGGCCGATTTTACCCTGACCGGCGCCTGGCCGCAGAAGGCCATCGAGGAGGCCCAGAAGCTTGGTACGGTCAATATCGTTGGGTCGTCCAAGGACAAAAAGTGGTCCTACCTGCCCGAAATCAAGGGTGCCGATCCGGAGGCGGACTATTTCCACATCTGCAACAACAACACCATCGAAGGGACCCAGTACCACCAGATTCCTGATGTGGGCAATGTGCCGCTGATCGGTGATATTTCCTCCAGCGCGCTGTCCGCACCGATGGACGTCAACCGGTTCGCCGTGCTGTATGCCGGGGCCCAGAAAAACCTGGGACCGGCGGGCCTGACGCTGGTGATCATTCGTAAGGACATGATGGAACGTATACCCGCCGGTCTGCCTTCCATGCTCAGCTACAAGGTGCATGCCGACAACCAGTCAATGTTTAACACGCCGCCATGCTATGCCATCTATATCTTCAAACTGGTCCAGGAATGGATCCGCGACATGGGTGGTCCGGAGGTGGTGTTCAGGATGAATGCGGAGAAGGCCAAGTTGCTCTATGACTATCTTGACAGTTCCTCGTTCTTCTATAATCCGGTTGAGAAGGCTGTCCGCTCGCTGATGAATGTGCCATTTTTGACCCGTGAGCAGGATGCGGAAAAGGCCGATGTGCTTAACAAGAAGTTTGTCAAGGAGGCTGAGGCTGCTGGTCTGGTTAATCTGGCCGGTCACCGTTCTGTAGGTGGCATGCGCGCATCCATCTACAACGCCATGCCGCTGGAAGGCGTCAAGGCACTGGTTGCATTCATGAAGGAATTTGAGTCTAAGAACGCATAAACAACTGCAAAGGGGTCATGAGCATGTATAAAATTCAGACTTTGAACAAGATTGCCGCCTGCGGTCTCGACCGTCTGCCGCGTGACAGCTATGAAGCCGCAACGGAGATTGTTAATCCGGACGCTGTTCTGGTGCGTTCGGCTGATATGCATTCCTCTGAAATCCCGGCTAGTGTGCTGGCGATCGCCAGGGCCGGGGCAGGCGTCAACAATATCCCGCTGGACAAGTGTTCACAGCGCGGCATCGTTGTATTCAATACCCCCGGGGCAAACGCCAACGGTGTCAAGGAAATGGTTATTGCCTCGATGCTGCTCTCAAGCCGCAACCTGTATGAAGGCATCACCTGGGTCCAGGGGCTGAAGGACAGGGGTGATGATGTGCCTGATCTGGTTGAAAAGGGGAAATCCCAGTTTGTCGGTCCGGAGATCCAGGGCAAGACGCTGGGGGTGATCGGTCTGGGCGCCATTGGTGTCATGGTTGCCAACTCGGCAGCCGCCCTGGGTATGAAGGTGATGGGTTTTGATCCCTATATCAGTGTCGAGGCGGCCTGGAAACTGTCCCATGAAGTTGCAAAGGCGAACAACCTTGATACACTTGTGGCCGAGTCTGATTACATTACCATTCATGTGCCGTTGACCAAGGATACCCGTAACCTGTTCAGTGCCGACCGCATATCCAGAATGAAAAAGGGCGCCCGGCTGCTGAATTTCAGCCGCTCCGGGTTGGTTGATAATGATGCCATCAAGGCGGCCATTGCCGAAGGACATGTGGGCGGTTATGTGATTGACTTTCCCGAAGCCGACTTGATCGGAGTGGACAAGGTGCTCTGCATACCGCACCTGGGAGCCTCAACGCCGGAGAGTGAGGATAACTGCGCAATAATGGCTGCCGATCAGTTGCGTGAATATCTGGATCGCGGCAATATCCGCAATTCGGTCAACTTTCCCAACTGCGAACTGGCGCCGACCGGCAAGGCACGCATCACCCTGATTAACAGCAACGTACCCAAGGTGATCAGTAGTGTGACCTCGATCCTGGGAGCCAGCGATCTTAATATCGATGAAATGCTGAACAAGAACAGGGGCGAGATAGCCTATAATATCATTGATGTGTCGGACAATGTGCCGGTGGAGCTGGTGGAAAAGCTCAAGTCGGTCGATGGTGTGATTGCCGTAAGGGTCATTCCCGACTGCAAGTGACGTTGGACAGCCGTAAACTATGAGCAGCATTTATCCAGTCTTGCAGAAATAAATCTGACAAACGGAGGTTGACATGGCTTATACCGCAGATTTTGAGAAGGCCCTTCAGGTTGGGCGTCCGCCCAATATCAAACAACTCTTCCCCAACTCAAAGGCGCTGATTGTCAGCGGCAAGGTGGTTGACAGGGCTATGGCTGCCAAAGGCAAGGCCATTACCATGGCCGCCAACGGCAGAAACTACTTTGTCATTCGCGGTGTGCTCATGGCAGCCCAGCGTGCCAATGCACCGGTTATCATTGAAATTGCCAAGTCCGAGGGCGGCCAGAAATGCTATTGTGCTGTCAATTACTGGAACATGGCGCGCATTGTGGATGCGATCTGCAATGAATTGGGCATCACTGTTCCGGTTGCCATCCATGCCGATCACTACGGCATCAAGAACGACAAGGATCTGGCCAGCGCCAAGATCGAAATCCCCAGCATGTTCGAAGCAGGTATCACCTCGATCGCCATCGATGCTTCGCACCTGCCGGATGATCAGAATCTGCTGGCCAATCTGGAGATCAACCCCTGCATCCCCAAATGGGCCGGCCTGGAAACCGAGGTGGGCGAGATCAAGGGCAGCACCGGCCTTTCGACCGTGGCGGAAGCGAAATTTCTGATTCAGGGGCTCAACGCCCATGACATCTTCCCGGACTGGATTGCCCTTAACAATGGTACGACCCACGGTCTGGAGGCCAGCGACGCCGGCATACAGGTGGCGTTGACCGCCGATATTCATGAAGCGCTCAAGCCATACAAGATCAACGGTGCACAGCACGGCACCTCCGGTAACAGTTCCGAACGCCTGCGTCAGATTGCCGCCCAGACAGCCACTACCAAGGCCAATGTGGCTACTGCACTGCAGATGATCTCCTGGGGGCTGGAGGTCAACGACTACGGTAATGCCCAGCTGGATGCGGACGGCAATTTCATCAAGGTCAAGGGAGAGGGTGTGACGGAGGAAATGTGGGCCGAGATGGTGGCCTATGCTACGGAGAAGGGCTGGAAAAAGGGCGACTACAAAAACCTGAACCTGCCGTTTGAAAACAAACTCCTGGCGTTGCCCAAAGAGATCCGTGACCGCATGGCCAAGCGTGTGGAAGATTTTGCCTACAAAATGCTGGTAGATGTGCTCAACGCCAAAGATACTGCGCCGTTGGCCATTGATGCCATTTTGAAAGCCGGCTCCCATGATCTGGGACCCAAGGGAAACAGGCTGGAGGATCCGGCCAACTGGACCAGGGAAAAGATCGTCGAGCGCGCTAAAACCCTGGACTCCGACAAGGGCGCCACGGGCAATTTCGACGACTGACAGTTGTTGCAGCAAGATTGAGATATTAAAACGACGGGAACCTGCGGGTTCCCGTTTTGTTTGTGTGCGCCCGGCATGGGTGATCTGCGGTGGCTGCCTTGCCTGGACAGGGTCTGCGTGTTATGCTTTGCACATTGCCTGGTGTCTAATCGTATCAGTACGTTTGGTCTGGGAGGGAATACATATGGGCACAAGAAAGTTTTCCAGGGTGCAGTTTCATGTCAGCGCCAGTATCAAGACCGCAACCCGCCATTTCCGTGGTAGTGTGGAGAATCTGAGCATGAACGGCATGTTGCTCGTGACTGCCGAACGACTGCCGGTCAACGAGATGGTGGAGATAACCATCGCCCTGATCGGGACAAGCCCGGAGGTGTCGGTCAGCTTCAGCGGCAAGGTCTGCCGGATAACCGATGACGGCCTGGGTTTTTTGTTTGAGAAGATCGATATTGATTCCTACACCCATCTCAAGAACATCATCGCCTATAATAGTGATGATTCCGAAAAGGTTATGGACGAGATACACCAGGCAATTGATGAAAAGATGTCAACTCCTGACTAGGCGTCATGTCTGCAAGTGGTACTAACCGCTTATTTTTAGTGGCGGATGCGGCTGGTTTTCTGTAATATCATCAAGCCTTCGACAGCCATCCCAAACAGGAACTGATCGAGGGCTTTTTCCTGAAAATCGATTAGCCGTGCAAATTCAGGTCTGAAGTGCAACTTTTGTAAGGGTTAATACCAACAGAGGAGCCTTGCATGCGAAAGAAAATCAATATCCCTGAAATCCTGCAGATGAAGCAGGAGGGACGCCGTATCACAATGCTTACTGCATATGATTTTCCCCTTGCGCGGTTGGTTGATAAGGGCGGGGTGGATATGATTCTGGTTGGAGATTCGGCTGGTGTCGTCTTCGCCGGGTATGACAATACACTGCCGGTGACCATGGAGGATATGATCTACCATACCAGGGCGGTTGTGCGTGCCGAACCCAAGGCGCTGGTGGTCGCAGACATGCCGTTTATGTCGTATCAGACCGGAATTGAAGATGCCTGCCGCAACTGTGGCCGGATAATCAAGGAGGGCGGTGCCGAAGCGGTCAAGATCGAGGGCGGCGTCAATATTGCCCATGTCATCAAGGCGGTGACATCTATCGATATTCCGGTCATGGCCCACATTGGCCTGACCCCCCAGTCGATCCATCGCATGGGAGGCTACAAGGTTCAGGGGCGCAAGGAGCAGGCTGAAAGGATCATTGCCGATGCATTGGCGGTGCAGGAAGCTGGTGCGTTCTCGGTCGTGCTGGAAGGTATCCCCGCCCGGCTGGCGGAACAGATCACTGCCCAACTCACCATACCGACCATCGGCATAGGCGCCGGCGTCAATTGTGACGGCCAGGTATTGGTCATCCACGATATCCTTGGATTGTGTGAGAAGTATTCGCCCAAGTTTGTCAAACGCTATGCCGATATTACGCCGATTATTCTGGAGGCGGTCGAGCAGTACGTGGAAGAGGTACGCAAGGGCGATTTTCCGACAGAAGCCCATTCGTTCAATTAATCCTGACTACAGAGCCTGGCCACAGAGGGCACAGAGAAACTCATTTTTCAAGGCCATTTTGTGAAGATGTCCTTAAGAGGTTTTAAACGTGAAGATAATCAGCTCGATTGAAGAGATGCAGACGCTGGCCCGTTCTTTCAGGCAGGCCGGCAAAACCATCGCTTTTGTACCCACCATGGGCTTTCTCCATGACGGACATGCCTCCCTGCTGCGTGAGGGTCGCACGCGTGCCGACATATTGGTATTGTCCATATTTGTTAACCCGATCCAGTTTGGCCCGAGTGAGGACCTGGGCCGTTATCCGCGGAACATGGCCGGGGACTGCGCCATTGCCGAACAGTGCGGTGTGGATGTGGTTTTTACCCCGGATGCCTCCGGGATGTATCGATCCGGATTCCAGACATCCATAACGGTCAGGGAAGTTTCCCTGCCGCTCTGTGGTGCCAGCCGCCCCGGTCATTTTGATGGCGTCTGCACGGTTGTGAACAAGCTGTTCAACATCGTCATGCCCGATGTGGCCCTTTTCGGCTGCAAGGATTTTCAACAGCTGGCCGTGATTCGCAGGATGGTCGCTGATCTGAGCATGCCGGTGGAGATTGTCGGCATGCCGATCGTGCGTGAGGCAGATGGGCTGGCCATGAGCTCGCGTAATGTTTACCTCAGTGCTGATGAGAGGCGGAGTGCCCTTTGCCTGATCAGCGCGATCAGACAGGTGCGCAGCATGTATGCCGCTGGTGAGCGGTCGGCTGATGCGCTGAAGCAGTCTGCCCTGGCGGTGTTGGAAAAGGAGCCGGTTGAGATCGATTATCTCGATTTTCGTGACAGCCGCAGTCTTGAACTGGCGCCAACAGTTGATGACGCCACCCTGCTGGCTATGGCGGTACGTGTCGGTAAAACCAGGCTGATCGACAACACCGTTCTGGGAGACAAACTGTAATCCCATTGTTGTGCGCACATATACCGTAAACACAAAAGGGGGACGCAATTTAGCATCCCCCTTTTGTGTGGATTAAAGAAAAACAGCTCTGTTTATCGCACGATCGCCCGCAGGTTCCTCAGGCTGACCTTGTAGTTGCCCGATACGGTTACATAACCACGGTAAATGTCCGAGAGATCGGTGATTCTGGCATAGAACCAGGCATCGCCACGGGCGCTGCTCTTGTTTTCCGGGGCGGAATAGACATCGCCGCGCTGGTTGTCGTTAAATGCGATCACATGCATTCCCATTCTGAGCTCACCCTTTGAGGCAATCCGTGTTTTCCAGTAATGTCTGGTCCACATGTTCTGACCGTCCTTGACCTTCATGAACTCAGCTTCACGCTTGGTCTCAGCGCTGGGCGGGGTGGCCATCTTGCCCAGTTCGACGTAGATCCAGACATTTTTTCCCAGTCCCTTGTCTTGGATGAAATAATCATCCGGCTGGATATAGTGCGCATCATCAATGCCGCGTGCAGGTGCACTGTCACCATCCTGCTGTTCGGCAGGTGACTGGTCGAAGGATGGCGGCATGGGTGGCGGTGGTGCGTTGGTGATTACCTTGTCGACCACATCTCCCCAGCCGGCGATCGAAACTGTGGTGCTGGCCATCACGATTACACAGGCGATAAGCAGTTTTCTTAACATGATCTATTGTCCCTCCTTAACGAAATTGATTTCAGACAACGGGCTTTTCATAACACATTTTCAGGTAAAGACAAACATCAAACTGCCGGCGTGGGCAAAAGTTTCAGAGCCTCTAATCACAACATCTTCCTGAGATACTGGCCGGTATAAGAACGGGTCACTTTGGCAACCTGTTCGGGTGTGCCGCAGGCCACAATCTCGCCGCCACGGTCACCCCCCTCCGGTCCCAGGTCGATAATCCAGTCGGCGGTTTTGATCACATCCAGATTGTGTTCGATGATGACAACGCTGTTGCCGCTGTCCACCAGGCGCTGGATTACCTCCAGCAGCTTGCGGATGTCCTCAAAGTGCAGTCCGGTGGTCGGTTCGTCCAGGATGTAGATTGTGCGCCCGGTGGCGCGGCGGGAGAGCTCCTTGGCCAGCTTGACGCGCTGGGCCTCGCCGCCGGACAGTGTGGTGGCCGACTGGCCGAGGGTGATATAGCCCAGCCCCACCTCCACCAGTGTCTTGAGCTTGTTCTTGATCCGGGGGATGGCGCTGAAGAACTCCACCGCCTGCTCCACGGTCATGGCCAACAGGTCGGCAATCGACTTGCCCTTGTAGAGCACCTCCAGGGTCTCGCGGTTGTAGCGGGCGCCATGGCAGACGTCGCAGGTCACAAAGACGTCCGGCAGGAAGTGCATCTCGATCTTGAGGATGCCGTCCCCGGAGCAGGCCTCGCAGCGTCCCCCCTTGACGTTGAAGGAGTAGCGGCCCGGTTTGTAGCCCCGCATCTTCGACTCCGGCAGGTTGGCGAACAGGTCGCGGATATCGCCGAACACGCCGGTGTAGGTGGCTGGGTTGCTGCGCGGGGTCCGGCCGATCGGTGACTGGTCGATATTGATCACCTTATCCAAGTGCTCCAGCCCCAGGATATCCCTGTAGGCCCCGGCCTTTTCGCGGCTTCTGTACAGCCGTTGCGACAGCACCTTGTGCAGGGTGTCGATCACCAGGGTCGATTTGCCGGAACCGGACACCCCGGTCACGCAGGTCATCACCCCCAGCGGGATCTCCACGTCGATCCCCTGCAGGTTGTTCTCGCTGGCCCCCTGGATAGTGATGACCCGCTCGGCCGTACGCCGTTTCTTCGGCACCTGGATCGACAGCTCGCCGGACAGATACTTGCCGGTCAGCGAGGCCGGATTGGCCATGATCTGCTTGGGTGTGCCCTGGGCCACCACCTCGCCGCCGTGAATACCGGCGCCGGGCCCCATATCCAGCACATGGTCGGCCGCCAGGATGGTATCCTCGTCGTGCTCCACCACCAGCACGGTGTTGCCGATGTCCCGCAGGTGACGCAGGGTGGCCAGCAAGCGCTCGTTGTCACGCTGGTGCAGTCCGATGGAGGGCTCGTCCAGGATGTAGAGCACCCCCACTAAGCTGGAACCGATCTGGGTGGCCAGCCTGATCCGCTGCCCCTCGCCGCCCGACAGGGTGCCGGAGGTGCGGTCCAGCGAGAGGTAGTCCAGCCCCACGTTGACCAGAAAGCCCAGCCGTTCCCTGATCTCCTTCAGGATCCGGCGGGCGATCTCCTGCTCCTTCTCGGTCAATACCAGCTGATCGAAGAAGGCCAGGCAGTCGCGGATCGCCAGAGCGGTCACCTGCTGGATGTTGCTGCCCCCCACCAGGATATGCAGCGCCTCCTTCTTGAGACGGGCCCCGTGGCAGGTCGGGCAGGGCATCACGTTCATGTAGGGGGCCAGCTCCTCGCGGATCATCTCCGACTCGGTTTCGCGGTAGCGCCGTTCCAGATTGGTCAGCACCCCCTCGAACTCCTTCTTGTAGTTGTGGCGCTTGCCCCGCTCGTCCTCCCACCAGAAGTCCACCAGCTCGCCCCCGGTCCCCTCCAGGATCACCTTGCGCACCTTGGCCGGCAGCTCCTGAAACGGCTTGTTCAGGTCGAACTTGTAGTTGCGGGCCAGCGACTCCAGCACCATCTGGTGGAAGGGGGAACCGAGCCGCTTTTCCCAGGGCGCGATCGCCCCTTCGCGGATCGAGAGCTGCGGGTTGGGGATCACCAGCTCGGCGTCGAAGTACATCCGGGTGCCCAGACCGGTGCAGTCCGGGCAGGCGCCGTAGGGATTGTTGAAGGAGAACATGCGCGGCGCGATCTCGGGGTAGGAGATGCCGCAGTCGGTGCAGGCCAGTTTTTCGGAGAAAATCAGGGTCCGTAGGGGCGCTGCTTGCCGCGCCCTTTTACTGTTTTTTGAATCAGGTTCGGGCGCGGCAAGCGCCCTGTTATTGTTTGATAAATCAGGTTCGGGCGCGGCAAGCAGCGCCCCTACGGGTTCAACCACCTCCACCTTGACCAGTCCTTCGGCATGGTGCAGGGCGGTTTCCAGCGAGTCGGCCAGCCGTCGCTGGACACCTTCCTTGATTACGATGCGGTCCACCACGATGTCGATATCGTGCTTTTTCTTCTTGTCCAGCTCAATATCTTCCGCCAGTTCGTGCGGCTTGCCGTCGATGATAACCCGGGTGAACCCTTCCTTGCGCAGTTGCTGCAGCTCCTTCTTGTACTCCCCCTTGCGACCACGGATCATCGGCGCAAGCAGCAGCAGTTTGGTCCCTTCCGGTAGGGCCATGATCCGGTCCACCATCTGGGAGACGGTCTGGGAGGTGATCTCCTTGCCGCAGGAAGTACAGTGAGGGCGACCGATGCGGGCAAATAGCAGACGCAGGTAATCGTAGATCTCGGTAACCGTGCCGACTGTGGAACGGGGATTGCGGCTGGTGGTTTTCTGCTCGATGGAGATGGCGGGCGAAAGCCCTTCGATCGATTCCACGTCCGGCTTTTCCATCTGCTCTAGAAACTGGCGGGCATAGGCGGAAAGCGATTCCACGTAGCGGCGCTGCCCCTCGGCGTAGATCGTATCAAAGGCCAGGGTTGACTTGCCGGAACCGGACAGTCCGGTGATGACCACCAGCTGATCGCGGGGGATCTCCACATCGATGCATTTCAGGTTGTGCTCGCAGGCGCCTTTAACTAATATGCTGGTCTGTGCCATATTGCTCTCTTGAAAATGGAGTGTGAGGAACAAAATTAGCCGCAAGCGCCATTAAATGCAAGCAGGATGAGGTGTGCCCGACGCGGGAGGGCTGGTTGAGTTGCTGATCAGGTGTGGCTATTTGCTGAGGGCAGAGTTGACCGTACTGTATGCCTTGTTGGCGTTGGTGCCGATCCCGGCGAGTGATGCGATGATGGCAATGGCGATGATGACCATGATCAGGCAGTATTCAACAACGGTTACACCCCGGCTATTTTGCACGCTGTCGGTAATCAGCGCCATGTTATTGCTGTTTGCGTTCATTTGCTCTCTCCTGTCCGGTCTGACCCTGTTGTGAGCTGCCAGATAAATTTTACTGCGACAGCAAGGCATGTCAAATTGATCTGCCGGATTTGTCATTACAATATGAACCAGTGAGGTTTACATGAAGCGAAACTGTTCAATGCTGCTGACTGTAATCATATTCATGCTGCTGCAGGCCTGCAGCCCTGCCCGCGACAGGTTTACCTTGACCATTGCCCATATCAACGACACCCATTCGCATCTGGAAACCACGCCGGCCACTTTGCAGCTGAATGGAACCCGTACGGTGGCCGGTCTGGGCGGTATGGCCCGCCTGAAGACGGCGGTGGATGAACTTCGCAGCCGCAAGCCGGAAACGCTGCTGCTGCACGCCGGGGATGCGGTGCAGGGGACGCTGTACTTCAACCTCTTTAATGGGAAACCGGAATTTGAGCTGCTCAATATGCTGGGGGTGGATGCCATGACCTTTGGCAACCACGAATTTGACCGCGGTCCGGCTATGATCCCCTCCTTTCTGACAACGGCCCGTTTTCCGATCCTGTCTGCAAACATTGACTTCAGCGGAGAGCCGGTGATTGCCCCTCATGTACGGCCATTTATGATCAGGGATGTGGCCGGGGAGAAGGTCGGCATCATCGGCGTTACCACTGAAAGCACCCCGATTTCCACTTCTTCGGTCGGCAGGACCCGCTTCAACGACAGCAAGGCCGCTGTGGAAAAGGCAGTAGCCATACTCCAGCAGCAAGGAGTCAACAAGATCATCGTCTTGTCGCACCTGGGTTATGCAGAGGATATCAAACTGGCTGCCCAGGTTGCGGGGGTCGATGCGGTGGTGGGCGGGCATTCCCACACGCTGCTGGGTGATGGGGAAACGCTGGGCAGGCTGGGTTTGAAAGCGGATGGCGCCTATCCGGCGGTGGTCAGTCAGGCCGGCGGCGGAAAGGCGCTGGTGGTGCAGGCCTGGAAGTGGGGTTATGTGCTGGGTGAACTAGAAGTGACTTTTAACGCCTCCGGGGAGGTGGACAGTTTTAGCGGTCGTCCGCATCTGGTGGCGGGGGATGTGTTTTCGCGCAACGGCATTGAACTGGTTCGCGGCAGCGCCGACTATCAGTCGGCGGTCAAGGCGCTTCAGGCCGATGGGGCGGCCCGCATCTATCCGCAGGATGTCCGGGTGGCAGCATATCTCAAGCCCTATACGGCCCGTCTGGCCTGTTATCGCCGGCAGGTGCTTGCCCGCACGGAGAAGGATCTGATGCCGGATACGCCGGACGGGCTTGGCGCGCTGGTGGCGGAGTCCATGCTGGCGGGTGTGCCGGCCGCAAGGCTGGCGCTGATGAACAGCGGCGGTATCAGGAAGCCTCTCTTGGCCGGCGACATCTCGGTGGGGGATGTGCTCGAGATGCTCCCCTTTGCCAATACGCTGTATATCATTGATCTGGATGGCGCTGAGATCAAGGCCTCCCTGGAGGAGGGGCTTGAGTTTCTGGTCAGGAAGTTTGAAGGCTGCAGCCAGCTGCCTTTGCCCCATCTGGCTGGCGCCCGTTATACGGTGAATCTGACCCGGCCGGCTGGCCGCCGGGTGCTGCAGGTGGAGATCAGGGATGCAAGAGGCGGCTGGCAGCCGCTGCAGCCGACGGAGGTATACCGCCTGGTTGTCAACAGCTTTATCGCGGGTGGCGGGGACGGCTTTGCCACTATCAAGCGGGCGGCCAGACACCGGGAGGACAGCGGTATTATCGATGCCGATGCCTTTGCGGCCTATATCAAAGCCCGGGGGACTTTGTGATCCTGATTGTTCAGGAAAGCTGGTTTTCGCTTCCGAGCAGACTGGTGATTTCATCTGCAGTCACGGGGCGGCTGAAGTAATAGCCCTGCATTTCATGACAGCCGTGGAAGGAGAGAAAGTCCATCTGGGCCTTGGTTTCCACACCTTCGGCCATAACGCTCAGTTTCAGGGTCTGGGCCATTTTTACGATGATCTCGGCAATGGCCGCGTCGTCCGGGTTGGTGGTGATATCGCAGACAAATGATTTGTCGATCTTCAACCGGTTGATGGGGAAGTGCTTGAGGTATGCCAGTGATGAGTAGCCGGTGCCGAAGTCGTCAATTGCCAGGTGGATGCCCATTTCTTTGAGGTGGTTGAGTACCTCGACGTTGCTTTCGGCGTTATGCATGATGGTGCTTTCGGTGATCTCGAGCTCCAGCCATTGGGATTCCATCCCGCTTTCCAGCAGTATTGCCCTGATCATCTCATCCAACCCGTGCTGACTGAACTGTCTGGCCGAGAGGTTGACCGCCATGCGTACCGGCGGCAATCCCTGCTGCTGCCATGCCCGGTTCTGGCGGCACGCTTCGATCAGGGTCCATTCCCCGATCGGTATGATCAGTCCGGTTTCCTCTGCCAGGCTGATAAACTTGTCCGGCGTAATGACGCCCAGGTGCGGATGCTGCCAGCGCAGCAGCGCTTCGACGCCAACCATGCGTCTTGTTTCCGTATCTATCTGCGGCTGGTAAAGCAGAAAGAACTCCCGACGCTCGACCGCCTTGCGCATGGTGATTTCCAGCTGCATGCGCTCCATGATCCGCGTGTTCATCTCACTGGAAAAGAACTGGAAGCTGCTGCGTTCCTGTTCCTTGGCCTGGTACATGGCCAGCTCGGCGTGTTTGAGCAGGGTGTTGCTGTCATCGCCATCCATGGGATAGACGGCCACACCTGTGCTGGCGGTGGTGTAAATCTCGTTGGAGTCGATGAAGAAAGGTTCGGCCAGGATGGTCTGGATCTTTTTTGTGGTTTTGCTGATGCATTCGATGCCGTCAAGGCAGGACAGCACGATGGCGAATTCGTCACCTCCCAGTCGAGCCAGTGTGTCGCTGTCGCGCATACAGGCCTTTAATCGGTTGGATACCTGCTGCAGCAGGTTGTCACCGATTTTGTGCCCCAGGGTTTCGTTGATGCTTTTGAAGCGATCCAGGTCGAGGTAGAGTACCCCCAACAGCTGCTGATCGCGTGCCGACAGCGATATGGATTGATTCAGTCGGTCATGGAGCAGGTTGCGGTTGGGCAGGCCGGTCAGGCTGTCGAAGTTGATCAACTGCTGGATTTCACTCTCGGCCCGGATGCGGGCCGTGATATCCAGCGTAGTGCCGGAAAACAGCCGGGGCTTGCCATCGCTGTTGCGCCGCATCTCCCCCAGGCTGCTGATGACAATCTCGCCTTCCGGCCCGGTATTGACCCTGAAGCTGACGTTGAACGGTTGCCCTTTCCTGGCGGAATCAAAAAAGGCCTTGCGCAGTGTCACCCGGTCGTGGGGGTTGATCTGGCGAAAGACCCATTTCAGTTCGATTTTTTCATGATTATCGGGAGAGATGCCGAACATCCGGTACAGCTCGTCGGAGAAGTAGACCTCGCCGCTGACAAAATCCCACTCCCAGCTGCCCATCCGGGCGATCTTCTGTGCGCGTGACAGACGCATTTCGCTTTGGATCAGTGATTGCTCGGCCTGCTTCAGGCGGTCGCGGATATCCTTTTCCAGCAGTGCGCGTTTTGAAACGACCGGCAGTCGATCCAGAAACGAGATGTCCTTGATGATGTAGTCGCTGGCGCCGGTCTTCATCATCTGCACGGCCAGGCTTGAGTCATCCAGACCGGTAACCATGATGAACGGGATGGAATGGCCGAGCGCCCTGATCCGTTCGATCAGGCTGGCGCCGGTCATGTCCGGCAGGGTGTAGTCCAGGATGATCAGGTCGTGGTGTTTTACGGCCAGAAGGTCCAGCGCCTCCCAGCCGCTTGCAGCGCATGCGGTCTTGTAACCGGCATCAGCAAGGGTGGACGCCATCAATTCGGCAAAGCCGGCGTCATCCTCAATGATCAGTATGTGTGCTTCCATATCCTGGGGGGAAACGGTCACTGGCACTCTTTCTGGCCCGGGGCGGGTCGGTTTTGTTCCAAGATGCTATTCCTCAGGGGCGGGCTGGTTTTTCATGCGCCAGTTGAGGATGTTGCGCTGCCGGACGCGGGCGATGGCCAGCGCATCTGCAGGCACTTCTGCCGTGACGGTGGTGCCGGCGGCTACCGTGGCGTTGGATCCCACCGTGACCGGGGCGACCAGCTGCACATCGCTACCGATGAAGGCCCTGTCTCCGATCTCCGTGCGGTGCTTGCGGACGCCGTCGTAATTGCAGGTGATGGTGCCGCAGCCGATGTTGGCTTCACGCCCGATCACCGCATCACCCAGATAGGTCAGATGGGAAGCCTTGGAGCCTTCACCCATGACCGTTTTTTTTGTCTCCACGAAATTGCCAATCTTGACGTGGCTGTGCAGCACCGTGCCTGGGCGCAGATGGGCCATCGGGCCGACCGACACGTCATCATGCAGCTCGGAGTCTTCCAGCACGGAAGATGCCTTGATACGGCAGTTGTTGCCGATGCGGCAGTTGCTGATCGAAGCGCCCGGCTCGATGGTGCAGCCGCTGCCGATCACGGTTGTACCGCTGATGCAGCTGTTGGGGTGGATGATGCTGTCACAGCCGATGACGACGCCATGGTCGATGTAGGTCTGAGCAGGGTCGATGATGGTCACGCCAGACACCATCAGTTGCTGGTTGATACGCTGCCGCAGGATGCGGGACGCTGCTGCCAGTTGGGCGCGGTCATTGACCCCCATGATCTCGTCGCAATCGTCGGCGGTTACTGACATGCATCTGGCGCTCTTGCTGTTGGCAATCCCGATCAGGTCGGTCAGGTAGAATTCCCCCTGGGCATTGTCACTGCTGACGCTGCCGATGTTGTTGAAGAGGAAATCCGATTCCATGCAGTAGATACCGCTGTTGATCTCGCGCACCGACTGCTGTTCAGGGGTGGCATCCTTCTGCTCCACGATGGCGCTTACCTGGCTGTCTGCGTCCCTGATCACGCGGCCATAGCCGAAGGGGTTGTCGACTACAGCGGTCAGCACAGTGATGGCGGCGCGGTTTTCCCGGTGCTGCCGTATCAGCTGCGCAAGGGTTTCGGTCCTTAAGAGTGGTGTATCGCCGCACAGTATCAGCACGGTGCCGTGGAAATCATGTAGTGCGGTACGGGCGCAGGCTACGGCATGTCCGGTGCCGAGCTGTTCCTCCTGCAGGGCGCAGCTTATGTCTTCGGCATCCTTGAACCCGGCTTTGACGGTATCGGCCTGGTGTCCCACCACCAGCACGATCTTTTTTGCCCCTGCAGCGCGGGCGGCATCGACCGGCCATGCGATCATCGGCCGGCCGGCAGCCTGATGGAGTACCTTGACCAGCCCTGATTTCATGCGGGTTCCCTTGCCTGCGGCGAGGATGACAGCGGCAACATTATCCATATCAATCATGTCCTTGAGAGTGCATTAAAAAATGTGCTGGATTCTATGATATTAGAGTTCTTGCCGTCAAGCCCATATGCATGCCTGCACGGCGGGGGGGATTTGGTCTTTACTTGCAGGTGCAATTGATTATAATCGACCGTGCTCAGGGCGGGTCGACAATCCATGAAGAGTCAGGGCGGAGTCGTATGGCAATTATTGAGGATCTGGCAGAACTGGAGCAAAAACTTTCCAGTCTGATCATTAAATATGACCAGTATTTTATCGGGCTTGAAAAACGCGAACCGGTCAAACTGCAGGACGAGGTGGAAAAACTGGTGCGGCGCTATGCCAACACATCCATCAACAACACCATGCATAAACACAAGTACAATATGCTGACCGCCCGTTTCAATACCTACCGTGAACAGTGGAACCGCATCGTGCGCCAGATCGAGGAGGGCCGCTACTCGCGCGACCGCTTTATTTCGAACCTGCGTCATCAGCAGCAGACTCCTGCGGCTGCAGATCGCGGCGCCAAGGCGCGCCGTGCCGATCAGGATCAGGAGATGGATCGCATCTTCAAGGAATTTGTCGAGGCCCGCAAGGCTTGCAATATGCCGGTGGCCAAGCTGACCCGCGAGCAGGTGGCCTCCACCATCGAAAAATCACGCTCAGCCCTGACCGCCAAACTGGGCAGTGACAATCTGGCCTTCCGTGTCGTTGTGGAGGAAGGCAAACCCAAGATCAAGGCGGCCATCAAAAAGTAGCCGCTGTCGATGCCCGGCACACCCCCATTGATTTTTTGAGACGCACACGCTGCGTCTCTGTTTTTTTGAGCTGATATGAAAACAGTTAGATCCAAAACCCGCATACCCGCTATAGATACGATCCTGTCCCGCTTGCAGCAGCAGAACGGCAGCGCGCAGTTGTGCGGCCTAAAAGGCTCGGCGGCAGCGTTCGTGCTGCATGAACTGATCGCCTGCGGCTCACCGGAACTGCTGATTATCACCGCCGACCAGGAGTCCGCCGAAGAGCTTGGCCGCGAGCTGGCCTTTTTTGGCGCACCTGCGCTGCTGTTCCCTGCCTGGGATATGTCCCCCTTTTCAGCTGCTTCACCCCATCCCGATGTTGTGGCGGCCAGACTGGATGTGCTGCTGCGGCTGCATAACAGTCAGGCCAGACTGGTGGTCATGCCGGTGGCAGCCGCCCTGCAGCGGGTGCTGCCCCGTTCGGTGTTTGGGGCCGCCTCCTGCTATCTGGTTACGGGCGAGGAATTTGAGCGGGAGGAACTGCTGGGGCGGCTGATCAGGATGGGTTATGCCCATGTGCCGCTGGTGGAGGATCGGGGCAGCTTTGCCGTGCGCGGCGGTATTCTGGATATCTTTCCCCCTGGCCAGCCGGCGCCGGTGCGGATCGAGTTCTTTGGCGACACGGTTGAAACCATGCGCACCTTTGATCCCCTGACCCAGCGTTCCCTGCACGCACTGGATGAGCTGGTGCTGCTGCCCTCCCGCGAGCTGCTGCTGACCGAAGAGGTGCTTGAGGAGCTGCCGCCCCGTCTGAAACAATGCTGTGACGGACTGGATATCCCGGCCAACCGCCGGCGCGAGATACTGGAGGATCTGAAGAACGGGGTCTATTTCCGGGGGATAGAGTTTCTACAGCCGCTGCTGCACCCAGAACTGGAAAGCATCTTTGACTACACGCCTGCTGCCCGGCTGGTTCTGCTGGATCCGGAGGCTGTCCGTGATGCGGTGGCAGTGTTTTGTGATGAAGTTGCTCGTGGGGAGGCCGGAGCGGTTGAGCAGGCTCTGCCCCATTGTGCTGCAGCCGAGCTTTATCTCTCCCGGCATGATTTGAACACCATGATGCAGACGCGCAGCCGTCTGGAACTGGGCGGCCTTGCGGTGCAGGCCGGGGAGGGGGACAATCCGGTCACGATAGCCTGCCGGGACAACAGCCACCTGCGTGTGACCGTATCGCGGGAAACGACCCATGCCTTGGGGCCGCTTGCCGAGGAGCTGAAAAACATGCTGCAGCAGGGTTATGATGTGTGCGTGGCCTGTCACCAGCAGCCCCAGGCGGAGCGGCTGAAAGAACTGCTGGAACCCTATGGTGTGCGCTGTTTGATCAGCGCCACGGGTTTCGGTGAAGCGCCAGCGGCAATCACCCCCATCCCCGTCATGAATCAGGAGGGGGCCGTAAAACTGCTGCACGGTGACATCTCCCGCGGGTTCCAGTTGCCGGAAGCCTGTCTGGCTGTGATTGCCGAAGAAGAGCTGTTCGGTAAAAGGGTGCGCCGCAGCGGGTTGTCCGAGGTGCGCAAAAAGCAGATCCTTTCTTCCCTGGCCGAACTGAAGCCGGGTGACTACATGGTGCATGTGGACCATGGCATCGGCTACTATCGCGGGCTGCAGCATATCAGCGTAGCCGGTGTGGGGGGCGATTTTCTGCTGCTGGAGTACAGCGGCGGTGACAAACTCTACCTGCCGGTGGACCGGCTGGGACTGGTGCAGAAATACGCAGGCCCGGAAGGGGCCGAGCCGCGGCTGGACAAGCTGGGCGGCACCTCCTGGGAGAAATCCAAGGGCAAGGCCAGAAAGGCCATCGAGGAACTGGCCGGGGAACTGTTGGAGATCTATGCCCAGCGCCAGATGTGCGAGGGCTATTCCTTCTCGCCTCCGGACGAGATGTACCGGGAGTTCGAGGCGTCTTTCGCCTGGGAAGAAACCCCGGATCAGCTTTCGGCCATCAACGATGTGCTGGCCGATATGCAGCACTCCCGCCCCATGGACCGGCTGGTTTGCGGGGACGTGGGATACGGCAAGACCGAGGTGGCGCTGCGCGGTGCCTTCAAGGCGGCCCTGGATGGCAAGCAGGTCGGCGTGCTGGTGCCGACTACCATTCTGGCCCAGCAGCACTTCGAAACCTTTCATGAACGGCTGAAGGATTATCCGGTGCGGGTGGAGGTGCTTTCACGTTTTCGCACCCCCAGGGAACAGAAGGCCATACTGGAAGGGGTCAGAAAAGGAGAGGTGGACATCGTTATCGGCACCCACCGTCTGCTGCAGAAGGATGTGACCTTCAAGGATCTGGGGCTGCTGATCGTTGATGAGGAGCAGCGATTCGGTGTCAAGGACAAGGAGCGCCTGAAGGCCTTCCGCGCCGTGGTGGATGTGATGACCCTGACCGCTACCCCCATACCGCGCACCCTGTACATGTCCATGATGGGTATCCGCGACCTGTCGATTATCGATACCCCGCCGGTGGACCGGCTGGCCATCAAGACGATCGTATCGCGTTTTTCGGAGGAACTGATCCGTGAGGCGGTCATGCGCGAGTTGCGGCGCGGCGGCCAGATCTTTTTCGTGCATAACAGGGTGGCCAGCATTGCCAAACGGGCCGAGCAGATCGCGGCTATCGTGCCGGAGGCAAAAATCGCCGTCGGCCACGGCCAGATGGACGAGCATGAACTGGAAAAGGTCATGCTGGGCTTCATGCACGGCGAAACCAACCTACTGATCTGCACCACCATCATCGAGTCCGGGCTGGATATCCCCAATGCCAATACGCTGATCGTTGATCGGGCCGACACCTTCGGACTCTCCCAGCTGTATCAGCTGCGCGGCCGGGTAGGGCGCTCCACCAGACGCGGCTACGCCTATCTGCTGATTCCGGGTGAGAGCAGTATCAGTTCCGATGCCCGCGAACGTCTGCGCATCCTGCAGGATATCACCGAGCTGGGGGCCGGTTTCCGCATCGCCACCCACGACATGGAGATCCGCGGCGCGGGCGATATGCTGGGCAGCCGTCAGTCCGGCACCGTGACCGAGATCGGTTTTGAACTCTACAACCAGATGCTGGAAGAGACCATCTGCCGGCTGAGGGGCGAGGAGATGACCGAGCGGGTAGAGCCGGAGATCAACCTCAAGGTGCCGGCCTTCATCCCCGAGGCCTATGTCAGGGATACGGGCCAGCGTCTGGTGATCTACAAGAAACTGACCCAGGCCGAGCATGAGGACGATGTGCTGGACGTGCAGAACGAGGTGGCCGACCGTTTCGGCAAGTATCCGTTGGCCACCGCCTACCTGTTTGAGATCATGAAGCTGCGGATCATGCTGAAAAAGCTGCTGGTGCGCCAGATTGACTTTGACGGCAAGAACGTGGTTATCAGCTTCCATCCGCGCACCCCGGCCTCGCCGGATACGATTATCGCCATGATGCGCAGCGAGCCGAGGAAATACCAGTTCAGTCCGGATTATATACTGACCTGTGTGGTCGGCGGCACCGCTTTTGAGGATATCATTGAAACGGCCCGCAAGGTGTTGCTGAGGCTGATGCCGGCAGGCTGAGTGCCTGGTGGATGATGACTGCTGAATTGATGAAGGCCCGTCTGTGTGGACAGACGGGCCTTTTTGTATGGACGGCGTGATCCTGGTTGCCCCTTAAATCAGAAGGGGTCGATGGTGTAGCTTGTTACCGGCTTGATCTTGAACCCCCTGTTTACATGCATGCCTTTGTATTCCACATCGACCATATAGCCGGTGTTATTGGCCAGATAGCCGCTGTCCCTGAGCATGAATTGTCTTGTCGTGCCGTAAGGTATAATCTGGTTGGTCAGATTGGCAACCACACGTGCACCCTGCATGACAAAGATGTTCAGACCGCTAAGCGGAACCTGACTGTTGTTTTGCAGCATCAGTCTGAAGTCGATCTGCTGGCCGGGCTGGAATACCTGGGGGGTGGCCTCCAGATTAGCTACTTTGAGACCGGCCATGACCTGACCGAGTTGGAAGATCTGAACTGTCTTGCTCTTGGTGGCGGTTTTACCGGCGGAATTGGTGGCAGTCAGTAAAAATGTGAGATTGCCGTACCCGCTGAAAGGCACCGTGTAGTTCTGTGACTGGGGCTGTCCTGTCTTGTACAGGATAGTGGCATTATTCAGGGTGATCCTGACCTGTGTGACCGGACTGCCGCCCGGGCCGGGTGTGATGTTTCAGCTGAAGTTGAGCGGATCCCCCTGGACTGTTTTGGGCTGAACATTGAAGGACTGGATTACCGGAAAGTCGACGTTTTGCAGTGACTGGGGTGATACTTTCCCCGATGCAGCCGGTTTTACAGCCATGGCGGGCGGTGCGGCAAAGACGCTGCAGGACAGGGAGCAGAGCAGCACGAGCGTAGTGAGGACGGATGAGCACATAATTTGTTTTCGCATGGTTATCTCCTTTTTATGAAAT
>ENA-UPXM01001526-UPXM01001526.1-activated-sludge-metagenome-genome-assembly--contig:-NODE-1526-length-29401-cov-17.364956_pt1 | contig 29401 bp, 19 predicted proteins | sample MGYA00238178_ERZ772708 | MGnify/ENA primary metagenome ERZ772708 (study PRJEB29002, sample SAMN05720212) | activated sludge metagenome | isolation source: anaerobic digester from wastewater... | reverse complement strand
ATATTCGGGCGAAAGAGCAAATAATTTATACTCGCATTTCACATACAAAGCGCCTCGTCCTTTGGATCAAGGCGCTTTCCTTATGTCTTGGATGTGAGCCGGTCGACTACTATAACTGATGTTCTGCAGACACGAAACCGTTATCAATGACTATTAAGCGCTCAGCGCGCGAGGCGATGTCAAGATCGTGCGTCACAAGAATGACCGTTTGGTTGAACGCTTTTGCAGTCGAGATGAGAAGGTCCAACACGATCTCACCGTTTTTCGTGTCGAGATTGCCCGTCGGTTCGTCTGCGAGTACGATATTGGGTCGTGAAATCAGCGCTCTGGCGATGGCGACGCGCTGTTGCTCGCCACCTGACAGTTGCATCGGGTACTTGTGCAGTTGATCACGAATGTCGAGGCTGTCGACGATTTTATCGAAGTATTCCTCGTCAAGGTCACGCCCATCGAGGTCAACGGGCAACGTAATATTCTCGCGAACGGAATGCTCCATCAGAAGATTGTACGCTTGAAACACGAACCCGATTCGACGGCGCCTCAGACGCGCGCGATCTCTATCGTTCAGCTCATAGACGTTTTCATCGCCAATCCATACTTCTCCCGCCGTCGGCGTGTCGAGAGCACCCAAGAGATGCAGAAGCGTCGACTTCCCCGAGCCGCTCTTGCCGATGACAGCGTAGAATTTTCCGACTTCAAACTGCAAATCCGTCGGTTTCAGTGCTTGAACCTCTTGCGGGGTTCCCGCCAAATACGTTTTCGCGAGTCCTTTTGTCTCAAGTGCCAGTTTCATAACGACCTCCGTTTCGATTCCTGATCGCGACACCGAATTGCATGTCAGCGGTTACGTGACGGTTTCAAACCCTGTCCCCTCTTCGTACCTTCATCATCGTCGCGATACTCTCTTGCGAAGGAAGAAGATTAGTAGCAACGCCGCGCCCACAAGAAGTAGCAGTACGAACCATACGAATGATTTAGTGTGCTGCGCTTCACCCGCCACCGGTGTCGTAGGAGCTGGTGTTTCACCTGTCGCAGGCGTCGCAGGATCCGTAGTTTCAGCAGACAGCTCAACCTTAAGAGTCTTAATGCCGGAACCCTTGCGTGTGACTATTTCTACTTTGTAATTACCTGACGACAGTGTTTTCAAGTATTCTTGTTTCAATTTGACGATGATGCTGCCCGCTTCGACGGTATAATTGGTTGCCGACAATTCTTCGTCATTGATCTTAACACTCTTGAAATCGTCAAGCTCTGCACCGGGTACCTTAAATGCAGCACCGGTAGATTTACCTTGATAGTACACGACACTGTTACCTAACGCATCGACATCGTTGCCCTCGTTCAAAGTCTCCGGAATTTCAATTTCCATATCTCGCTGTTCAGGCGCGGTTGTTTGAGGTGGTTCCGCCTTAAGCTTGACCGTGAAAAAAACTTCCATGTCCGGAGTAGAATTACCTCGACTAGCCGCCTCCTCTTCGGAAACGCCTTTAGGTGGAATATCAAGCTTCGCACGATTTGCATTCGTATCGTAGAGATACAAGAGTTCCAACGGTTTAGCGCCGGCATTTATCGTTAAAATACCGCTGTCCGTATCATATTTGTAATCTGGCGGCAAATTTTCACCGTATTTTTGTGTCACCGATTTGATTTTTGAAACATCAACCCCAACCAAGTCGCCCAGATTAAGAACGCTCTGACCACCGTTTTCAACTGTTTGGAGTTCGCCTAATTGTTGCCAGCGGGTGTGCAAATGCCACAACGACTTGCAGGCGGACACGTCCAATGAACTCAGATGATTACCATAACAATCAAACTGTTCAACCTTTACTAAATCAGTTACGTCCAGTTCTGTTAACTGATTATTTCCACAGTCAAAATATTTAAGGCTCGTCAGACCTGACAAATTTAACTCTGTCAGCCGGTTATTATAGCAATAGAACCATATTAGATTAGCTAAATTTGCAACTTTCAGATCCGTTAGTTTATTCCAGGTACACTCAACGTCGACCAATTTCTTTAGACCTGACAAATCCAGCTCTGTCAGCTGGTTATCACCGCAGTAAAGCTCTTCCAGGTTTTTAAATGTGGATACGTCCAGTGTTGTTAGATGATTTTGTGCACAGTCAAGAGAGACTAAGTTAGTAAAATGCTTAATTCCGGTCAAGCTGGATATTCCATAATTTCTACAGTGAATTTGTGTTGCAACGTTAAGTTCTGATTCTTGCAGTATCTGATCACCATTCGTATCGTATTGCTTTACAAATTCTCTAAAGATCGCATCAGGGAAGTTCGCCTTATCAATCGGTACGCCTGATGCCTGCGCTTTAGTTGCAGGCAGGATGATCGGTAGCATGAGCGATGCTACCAACACCAGAATCAAAACGATTGCTTTGCTTTGGCTTTTCATTCCTTTTTCTCCTCGTTAGAGTCTATACTCGTAGACTGTTTGCATAAACTCTACAAAAAAAGAGAGTAGCAACGCAACTGAACTAGGCTACTACCCTCCCATATAGTTCTTATTACTATTAATACTTCATCCTCTAACCTAAGCCTAGAGAATGAGTCGTGTAAGATTACTAATCTGTTCACCACACAATTCCAACCCGTCGACCTTCTTATTGGAAGAAGTCATGCATAGAGTTCGCCTGTGAGCAACATTTGGAACAATGAGCTTTAGCAATGCTTAATACATCGCTTCGTTGAGCTGTTTGAAAGAACTCAAACAGCTCAACGGAATTAATTACGCTGTACTGTCGGAAAAGTCAAACAGCTCAAGCAGCGGGTTGTATGGTTCGTCCGAGTCGAGGTCGTCCTGAGATGAATCCAAGTCAAAGGACCATGCATCGCGATAATCTTCCGGTCTGATACCGCGCATTCTCATGAACGACTCGAAATCCTCTCTCGTTTCCTGCACAAATCCGATATCAAGCGCATGCTTCTCATATTCAGTTCGAGCGATTTTTTCATCGGCCGTTGCATTAAGTAGCGGCATATTGGCAGGCACGACAGGCACGGAACTGATCTCGCGATAACGCTTCAGACCTGTTCCGGCAGGAATCAGTTTCCCGATAATGACATTTTCCTTCAAACCTTCGAGCGGGTCGATCTTGCCCTTGACGGCGGCGTCCGTGAGAACTCGCGTCGTCTCCTGGAAGGATGCGGCGGATAGGAATGACTCCGTCGCAAGCGAAGCCTTCGTGATTCCGAGCAGAATTTGCGTTCCCGTCGCAGGTTTCAACTCCTGTCCCTCCGCCTCTTTATTCGCGCTACGGAATTCCGCCATATCGACGATACTTCCGGTCAAAAGTTGCGTATCGCCCGGATCCTCGATCCTATACTTGCGCAACATTTGTCTCACAATGATCTCAATGTGCTTGTCGTTGATTTCAACGCCGTTGTTCTTATACACTTTGAGAACTTCCGCAATGATGTATTTCTGAACACCGCGCGCACCCTTGATTTTCATGATGTCGTGCGGGTTAACAGAACCGTCTGTCAAGAGATCGCTCGCTTCGATGACATCACCGGAATCAACAATGAGAGGTGTTGAGATCGAAATTGAATACGTCTTCGTCTGGCCGTCTTCCGCCGTCACCGTGACTTCGCGGCGACGTCTCTCTGTCTCGACGACCTGGACGGTTCCACCCAATTCAGAAATAATTGCCTGTCCTTTCGGCTTTCTCGCCTCGAACAGCTCCTCAACACGCGGGAGACCCTGTGTAATGTCACCGCCCGACGCGATACCACCCGTATGAAATGTACGCATGGTCAGTTGCGTTCCCGGCTCGCCGATCGATTGCGCCGCCATGATGCCTACAGCTTCACCGACGACGGCAAGACCGCCGGTCGCGAGATTGCGTCCGTAGCATTTTGCGCAGACGCCCTTGTCGCACTCGCAAGTAAGATTGCTTCTGATAGCTACTTTTCCGATGTTGAGTTGTTCGATCTTCGTCGCCATCGTATTGCTGATCATCTCATTGCGATCAACGAGCACTTCGCCCGTCTTGGGATGAAGGATCGGACGGGCGGCAAAACGCCCCTCGATACGATCTGCGAGTTTCTCGACGACGCGCTTGACTTTACCGCCCACAATGACAGGCGAAACTTCGACGTAATCTTCCGTTCCGCAGTCTTCCGTGCGGATGATGACGTCTTGCGAAATGTCGACCAAACGCCTCGTCAAGTACCCCGAGTCTGCCGTTTTCAACGCCGTGTCTGACAGCGATTTGCGTGCGCCGTGTGACGAAATAAAGAACTCGAGCACGTTCATCCCTTCGCGAAGGTTCGACTTGATCGGGATCTCGATGGTGCGCCCCGACGTGTCGGTCATATTGCCGCGAATACCCGCCAACTGCTTAATCTGGTCGATATTACCTCTCGCACCCGATTGAGACATCATATAGATCGGATTGTAGATGCCGAGTTTCTCCTTAAGTGCTTCCGTGATGTCATCCGTCGTCTTGCGCCAGATACCGACAACGGCTTCATAACGCCCATTTTCGTTCAGTAATCCAAACTGATACTGTTTGTTGATATACTCGACGCGCTCTTCCGCGACTTTGATCAATTTATCTTTGACCTCGGGTACAACCATATCGAAAATGCCGATCGAAACGCCGCCCACCGTCGCATAGTGGAAGCCCATTTCCTTGATCTCATCAAGGACGGCGGCTGTCTCCGTAATACCGCGGATGTCGATACACCGCTCAATAATGACGGCAAGTTCCTTCTTTCCTACGGTGAAATCACATTCGAGCGCCACTTGGCTCGCATCATCGTCGCCGCGCTCAACAAAACCGAGATTCTGCGGAATGATGCTGTTAAACAGAAAACGTCCGAGCGTCGATTGAACGATGCCGCGATAGCGTTTGCCGTTATTCTCAACTTTACGGAGTACACGGATCTTCTGTCCGAGCGTGATCATCCCTTCGCCATATGCCATTTCGGCTTCCTCAACGCTTGAGAAAGCAGGCAGAGGCGCCTCTTCAGGAACATCGGGGTTCGGTTTCTCGATCGTCAAGTAATAGCAACCGAGAACCATATCCTGTGTAGGCACCGTAACAGGTTTTCCGTCCTGAGGTTTTAGCAGGTTATTCGATGACAGCATCAAATAGCGCGCCTCGGCCTGCGCCTCAGCGGAAAGCGGCACATGTACCGGCATCTGGTCACCATCAAAGTCTGCGTTAAAAGCCGTACAGACGAGCGGGTGCAAATGAATAGCTCGACCTTCGACAAGGATCGGTTCAAATGCTTGAATCCCTAGCCTATGCAACGTCGGCGCGCGATTCAGAAGGACGGGGTGGTCCTTTATGACCTCATCCAGCATATCCCAGACGATGTCGCCTCCGCGCTCCACTTGTCTCCGGGCGGACTTGATGTTCTGCGCATAGCCGTGGCGCATAATTTCACGCATGACAAATGGCTTAAACAGCTCAAGCGCCATCTCCTTGGGAAGACCGCACTGATGCAATTTCAGCTCGGGACCGACAACGATGACAGAGCGTCCGGAATAGTCGACGCGCTTGCCCAACAGATTCTGACGGAAGCGTCCCTGCTTACCCTTCAACAAGTCGGAGAGCGACTTCAGCGGTCTGTTACCGGCACCGGTAACTGGTCGCCCGCGTCGACCGTTGTCGATCAGGGCATCGACGGCTTCCTGCAACATTCTCTTTTCGTTGCGGACAATAATGTTCGGAGCCCCAAGTTGCAGAAGTTTATTCAAACGGTTGTTCCTGTTGATCACGCGACGATACAGATCGTTCAAATCCGATGTCGCAAAACGTCCGCCGTCAAGCTCGACCATGGGACGCAGTTCGGGCGGCAGGACGGGCAGAACATCAAGCACCATCCAGCTCGGTTCGTGACCGGAATTTCTGAATGCCTCAACGACTTCAAGGCGCTTGATGATACGCGCCTTGCGCTGACCGCGCGCGCCGGCCTCAAGCTCCTCACGGAGCCCTTGGGCGAGGCTTTCAACGTTGATTTCCGCGAGCAAATCGCGAATCGCTTCCGCTCCCATCTTGGCGACGAAAGAATTGCGACCGAATTCCTGAACAGCTTCGCGGTAATCGCGCTCGTTGATGATTTGCATTTTGGCGAACGACGTTTTTCCCGGGTCAATCACGATATATGCCGCGAAATAAATGATCTTCTCAAGATTGCGCGGAGACATGTCGAGGAGAAGTCCCATACGGCTCGGGATACCGCGGTAATACCAAATATGTGTCACGGGCGCGGCAAGGCGTATATGTCCCATCCGCTCGCGACGAACCTTCGCCAGCGTCACTTCTACGCCGCACTTATCGCAGATAATACCGCGGTAACGCTTTGTCTTGTATTTGCCACAGAAACATTCCCAATCTCGAGAAGGTCCGAAAATCTTCTCGCAGAACAGTCCATCCGTTTCCGGTTTAAGTGTTCGATAGTTAATTGTTTCCGGTTTCTTCACTTCGCCTTTCGACCAAGCGAGAATTTTTTCCGGAGAAGCGAGGCCGATGCCGAGTGCTTCAAAATTTCCCATTTCAGACATTGTGCAGCCTCCTTTTCCTATGCTTCATCCTCATCATCTTCAAACCCATCGAACCTCTCGGTATCTTCTTCCTCGGATACGCCGCCCTCTTGATCGAGGTAACCTTTTGTGAATCCATCCACATTAAAGAGATTCCCCATGGTTTCTACGCCTGTGAGATGTTCCAGCGTCCGACCCGTAACCGTTTCAGTCTCTCTCTCGTCTTCATCGCCTTCGGGAATCGGCAATTCTTCGTTCAAATCAGAAAGAATATGAACATCGAGACACAGCGATTGCAGCTCTTTGATAAGAACTTTGAAAGCCTCGGGGATACCGGGTTCCGGGATGTTCTCACCCTTTACAATCGCTTCATACGTCTTCGTTCGACCCCATATGTCGTCGGATTTGACGGTCAGAATCTCCTGCAACGTATATGCCGCACCGTACGCTTCAAGCGCCCAAACCTCCATCTCACCGAAACGCTGTCCGCCGAACTGCGCTTTACCGCCGAGCGGCTGCTGCGTAACGAGCGAGTACGGACCGATCGATCGCGCGTGGATCTTATCATCGACAAGGTGGAGCAGTTTCATGTAATACATGATGCCGACTGTCACGCGATTTTCGAACGGTTCGCCCGTTCGTCCGTCGTACAGAACGGTTTTCCCGTCCGTCTCCATGCCGGCTTCAATGAAGGCATCGACGACGTCTTGTTCGTCAGCACCGTCGAAGACGGGCGTCGCGATCTTCCAGCCGAGCCTATTGGCGGCGGCTCCGAGATGAACCTCCAACAATTGACCGACGTTCATGCGCGACGGAACGCCGAGCGGGTTAAGCACGATATCAAGCGGTGTGCCATCCGGCAGGAACGGCATATCCTCTTCAGGCAGTATCTTGGATACAACACCCTTGTTTCCGTGACGCCCCGCCATTTTGTCTCCTACGGAAATTTTGCGTTTTTGGGCAACATAAACGCGGACTAGCTTCGTCACACCATGTTTCAGTTGCTCATCCTGGTCGCGCGTAAAGATCTTGATATCGACAACGACGCCCGACTCGCCGTGCGGGACGCGGACGGACGTGTCGCGCACCTCGCGTACTTTTTCACCAAAAATAGCGCGATAGAGCCGCTCCTCGGGAGTCAGCTCAGTCTCACCTTTCGGGGTTACTTTACCGACTAGGATATCTCCGGCGTGCACTTCCGCACCGATTCGAACGACTCCCTCCTCATCGAGGTCTTTCAACGCATCGTCCGCCACGTTGGGAATCTCACGCGTAATCTCTTCCGGACCGAGCTTCGTATCGCGCGCCTCGCACTCATACTCGGCAATATGGATCGACGTATAGACGTCGTCTCTAACCAAGCGTTCACTGAGCAAAATCGCGTCTTCATAGTTGAAGCCTTCCCACATCATGAACCCGATCAACACATTGCGGCCCAAAGCGAGTTCGCCGTTATCGACCGAAGGTCCGTCGGCGATGATATCACCACTTTTAACCGTGTCGCCGACCTTGACAAGCGGTCTCTGATTGATACACGTTCCTTGGTTTGAACGCGTGTACTTTTTGAGATGATAGGAAACGACCGTATCATCATCTCCAAGAACGATTATTCTGTTTCCCGCCACACGATCGACGATGCCGTCACTCTCGGCAACGACACAGACACCTGAATCCTTGGCAGCGCGGTGTTCCATTCCCGTTCCGATGATCGGAGCCTCCGTTTCAATAAGGGGAACGGCTTGACGTTGCATGTTGGAACCCATCAGTGCGCGGTTCGCATCGTCATTGCCGAGGAACGGGATAAGCGACGTCGCAACTGAAACGAGCTGTTTCGGCGAGAAGTCCATCAAGTCGACCTTCTCGGGCTCAAGCTCCAAGAACTCGTCACGGAAACGACAAGTAATTTTTTTGTTGACAAAACGTCCTTTCGCATCGAGAGGTTCGTTCGCTTGCGCAATATTGTACTTATCTTCTTCATCCGCGGTGAAATAACGGACTTCACCCGTCACAACACCCTTTGTCTTGTCGTAGATACGATACGGCGTCTCAATGAAACCATAACGATTGATACGCGCATAAGTTGCCAGCGAATTGATCAGACCGATATTCGGTCCCTCGGGTGTCTCGATCGGACACATACGGCCGTAGTGCGACGAGTGAACGTCGCGCACTTCGAAGTTTGCACGCTCGCGCGAAAGTCCGCCGGGGCCAAGCGCTGAAAGCCGACGTTTATGCGTCATCTCAGCCAAGGGGTTAGGCTGATCCATAAACTGCGAGAGCTGACTCGAACCGAAAAACTCTTTGATCGCGGCGGAAATCGGTCGCGTGTTGACGATGTTCTTCGGCGTCGTCGTCAAGATATCGGGAATTGTCTGCATGCGTTCGCGCACGACACGCTCCATACGCGAAAAACCGATGCGCATCTGATTCTGCAAAAGCTCACCAACGGAACGAATGCGGCGGTTGCCGAGGTGGTCGATGTCATCACGCCGCCCAACGCCGTACTCGAGACCAATGTAATAGCTCATCGTCGCGAGAATATCGTGAAGTGTCAAATGACGCGGGATCAACTCGTTTATTCTCAATTTGAGAAGTTTACGAAGTTTGTCTTCCTGCTCGGTCGCTTCAAGGACTTCCTCAACAATCTCGCGGAGTACCGGCGTGTAAACACTCTCAGTTATGCCGAGATCTTCAAAGTCGATGGGATCGAGAACGTCAGCCTTGATGTAGCGTTCTAGGAATGTGCGCGCGTTAACGCGCTCGTTGCCGACGATACGAAGACAGTGGTCAAACCGTGTCACCGTGTCGCCTCTCCGATGAATCGGATAGACATCGACGCTGTTAACACCCGCCTGTTGTATGGCGTCCGCCGCCTCTCTCGTAATGATCTCTTCCGCGAGCACGAGTACTTCGCCGTCGTCAGCGATGATATCCACAGCGGCGACATGACCGGCAAGACGATCGGCGATAGCGAGTTTCTTATTTAGCTTGTAGACGCCGACCTTCGCAAGATCATAGCGGTTAGGATTGAAAAAATTATTGTGCAGAAGTGCCTGCGCACCCTCGCGCGTATAAACCTCGCCGGAACGAAGTTTTCGGAACATCTCCTGAAGCCCCTCGTCGCTCGATTTACATCCATCCTTCTGCATGGTCAGGAGAAGCGACTCCTCCTCGCCGAGCACATCGATAATTTCTTCATCAGTCCCGATGCCGAGAGCGCGGAGCAAAATCGTCAGATGAAACTTCCTCTGGCGATCGACGCGAACCCAAAGCAAGCGTTTCGCATCCGACTCAAATTCAATCCAAGCACCGCGGTTGGGAATAACTTGGGCGGTATAGAGCTCGATGTCGTTCTTATCAAGCATCACATCAAAATAAGTGCCCGGAGAACGGACAAGCTGGCTGATGATAACGCGTTCAGCTCCGTTGATGATAAAACTTCCCGTATCCGTCATGATCGGAAATTCACCGACGTAGACATCTTCTTCTTTCATCACGTCCATCTTACGATCGTGTAGACGGACCTTCATGTTCATCTTTGCCGCATAATTGGCATCTCGCTCTTTACATTCTTCAATAGAATACGTTGGATTCTCAATGTCGAAATCAAAACCAATAAAAGAAAGCTCAATATCACCTGAAAAGTCTGAAATGGGCGACACTTCGTTAAGGACTTCCATCAATCCCTCGTCTAGGAACCATTGGTAGCTACTTTTTTGAATTTCTAACAGATCAGGTATATCGAGGATTTCGTCAATCTTTGAATATGACATTCTCTGCACACGTCCGTACTGAACGGGCTTTACCATTGGCGTTCACCTCACAAATCGAACCGGCATGTTATTGGCAGATGCACCGACAAACCGGCATTGACGATGCTGTCCTACGTGATATAATTACCCTGTCGAAAGATCTTGAAGTTCGTTATCCTCGGGATAATGGGCACAACGAAACAAGCCTTGCGACACATCAGACGATTGTAACACGCTTTGGCTTGCGAGTCAACAGCTTTTTTTATTTTTGTTGGAGAGTTTTTTGTGAAGTCTCGACGCTCAATCCGGTTCATCGCAACGATCCTGTTTGTACGGGCAACCAGAACCTTTATGAAGACCTTGCGCTTGAAGGGAACGCATTTCCCTGGGCAACTTGCAAAAAAGTTGTGTCCCGATTTTCTTACACGTATCGATAAACCCGATAAAATCATCGCCGTAACGGGAACGAACGGCAAGACGACGGTTGCCAATATGGTCGCCGATTTGGCGAGATCCTTCGGACTGACCTTTGCGCATAATGCGTACGGAAGCAACATCGAGGAAGGCATCATCACGACTCTTCTCGACTCCACGACCTTGACGGGCAAAAAGAAACTTCCTCTCGCCATTCTCGAAATTGACGAGAGACTGACACGGATTATTTTTAAGGCGATTCATCCCGATTATCTCATCATCACGAATCTTTTTCGCGAATCCTACTTAAGGAACGCCCACGGTGAGTTCATCTACAATTTGCTGGATGAGAGCATTCCGTCAGAGACACATCTCATCATCAATGCTGACGATCTCCTCTCGCAGAATCTGGCTATCGGACGCCCGCACACGTCTTTCGGCATCGCACGCCTTTCCGGGGAGAAGGCCTTCACGGAAAACCTGATACGCGATATCATCCTCTGCCCTCAATGCCACGGTCCGCTGACGGATTTATTCATCCGATACCACCACATCGGGCGCTCTCGGTGCGAGACATGCGGATGGCATTCACTAAACCCCGACTACGAAATCACAACCGTCCTCGCAGCAGGTACGCAAGATGCCTTGCCGTTTAACAAGTTGCCGGACGCCGATACACTTGTGCTGGGCACAAAAGACGGAGAAGAAAAATATCCGTTCCGGGGCGAGAATATTCTCGATCTCTACAACGAGCTCGCTACTGTCACATTGTTTAGAGTGCTCGGGAAAACACGCGACGAGATTGCAGATGCTCTCTCCGACATCGTGATTGGACGATCTCGCAAAGAAGTGCTCGAAGCAGGTGAAAAACGCATCTACCGAATGCTCGCCAAAGGGAAGAATCCCATTGCCGTCAGTCGTGTTCTTGACGCTGTCCACTCAATTCCAGGTAAAAAGCAATTCATTCTGCTCATTGATACGAGTACCGATACGATCACTTCGGACGATAACGCCGCATGGATCTTTGATGCCGACCTCGCATTGCTGAACGATTCGGATATCTCACGTGTGGTAATTGCCGGCGGACGTTGCGAGGATTTCCGCTTGGCGTTGTTATTTGCGGGAGTTGACGAAAGAAAAATCGTAACGCGGCAAGACAGGCGCGACGCCGCCGACGCCATACTCTTGGAAGAGGGACCGGAGACGATCGCCATCCTCTACTCTCTCTACTCGGAGCCCATTTCACGCACAGTTACCAAGCGTCTCTACGAGCGATTGGCAAAGGAGGCACCATGAGAGCAGAAATAATGTACGGGGAACTTGCGAACCTTCTCGGAGAGCACGGTACACAGAATCTGCTTGCGCGTACATTCGGAGAGTCGAATATTGTCCGCACAGCTTTCCCGAAGCGACCGGCGTTCTTAGGCGGTGATATCGATTTCGTTTATATGGGTCCGATGACGGAACAATCTCAACGTCTTGTCCTTAACGCTTGGCGCGGTCTGGATGACGAATTCAGAGATGCGATAGAGCGCGATGTTCTCTTTTTCTTTACCGGAAATGCGCTCGATCTCGTCGGGCGGACGATCGAATACGAGGAAGGCGAAACAATCGAGGCTCTTGGCTTGTTTTCGTTCGACACATATTGCATGCGTTATGAACGCCGGAACGAAGCCGTCTACGGAAATTTTCAGGCGATTGACGTGATGGGATTTCGTTCACAATTCACGACACATCGCGGTGATTTACAAGAGCATCCCTTCATTCACCTAAAATACGGGGACGGCACAATTCCCGACAGTCAAGTTGAAGGTATCCGCAAGAATCGTTTTTTCGCGACGGAACTCTTGGGGCCGTTTCTCGTACTCAACCCGCTCTTTACAAAATGGCTATTTTCACTTGTCGGATTCGGTGGGCGGCTTCCCTTTGAAGAAGCACTCATCAGAGCATATGACGTGCGAAAGAAAGACTTTTGCGATTCGTTCACCATCCAAGCGGACTGAGAGACGGTCTTTGTCATCTCGCGACATCTCTAGGTAAGACAAGATCACAACCTGCTAAACACAAAAAGGGGCTGTCTCTTTTGAGACAGACCCTAATATACTCTCAACCGGCACAGTTGTCCGACCGCACCAACTTTATCAAATCAGGTCAGTCGTTACGGTAGCGTCGGTCTAGGTGTCAAATCAGGTAGCACGGGAACACTCCCGAATAATGCGTCAAAGAACCGAAGTTTCCCGACGAATTTCATACCGAATGTATGATACTCAACTTTTGCTTCGTTATAGACGCGGTCGCCCCACTCATCGACAAAATCATCTTTCAAGACTTCCTTGATCGCCCTGTCTTGTGCCTTCTCTTCGGAGCGTTCGACGAAGTACATGATGTGGTAACCGAATATCGTTTTGACAATGCCCGTGTCACCGGGTTTACGGCCTGTTTTTCGGAACCACGCGCGAAACTCCTCTGCCAGCCTTGCTTGGGTATCCTCATCCATATCGGCGTAGAGTCCGCCTTGAGCCGCACTTCCCGGATCTTTACTGTATTTTTTCGCCAACTCGGCGAACGATTCCTCCGTCATCGCTCCGGCCTGATACTCCTTAAGGATGCGCTCCGCCTCTGCTTTGAGCTCTTCATCTGTTAATTCCGGCGCATCGGGATCTCCGTCGTCGGCGATGAGAATATGGCGCACGGAATAGAACGGACGCTTGATATTCGCTTCTCGACGAATAAAGCGGACGAGTGTCATTGTTTCAGCCCCCTCAATAATCTTCGCATCGTCGAGCTCGCGTGCGGCATCCTTGATGAACGTTCCGACTTGACCTGTCACTTTGCTGCCGAGCACCTCTTTCTTGACGACAGAATCGGGGGTTTTCGTCAATTTCTCCGCTTCGTCTTCCGATACATACTTTTTCACCGCGTTGACAAAAGAATTTTTCTTCAATGCTTCAAGTGCCGCTTGAGCGTCGTCCTTGAGTTTTTTGAGTGCTTCTTCTTTCTCATCCGCCGTCGCATCATCTTTGACGTCGAGCGTGAACTGGTAGACGTTATACGTGAATAAATCGAGATCGTCCTTGTGCTCTTCGTAGTACTGAGAAATTTTTGCTTCTGAAAGATCAGCCTGCTCCGCAATGTATTGATTGTAGTACGAGAGCATCATCGAGTTGACAAAGTCCTGCTTCAGTATTTTCATGTTGACGCCGGGACCGAAATACATTTTCAAAAAACCGGCAAGAGTCGTGCCGCTCTGGAGAGCTATTTGCGTAATTTGAGCGTCCAAGTTCTCGAGCATACCATCAATCTCTTTCTGCTGCTCTTCCGTCAACTTGAAGCCGGTTTTCTCCATATCTTGAAGCATCGCTGATGCAAAGACAACACCGGGGATCACTGCGTTAATAAAATCGTCGCGAAAGGTATTCGTCGGATTCATCTGCGATGGTTGCTTAAGCACATCCTGAAACTCCTCCGTAAAAGCCAGCCCATACTGTGCAGACGCCGTGTAGTTGCCGAAGAACATATTCACTTCAGCAGCGGACACTTTCCTGCCGTTAATGGTCATGGCTCTCACATTTCGTGTCAAAAGTCCGGTTCCCGCGATAAGCCAAACGACAAGCGCCAATACGACGACAACGGCGACCGATGCGAGCGCGATCTTCTTACCGATGCTGCGCGACTCGATTTTTTTCTTTTGACCGTCACTGCCCTTTAAGCGGGCAAGTCTGTCTTTTCTTTCCGCCCTAGCTACGTCCTGTTTCCATTCTGTAGATTCTTTCTTTGCCATATATCCTTTCCCTCCGCGACAAATGAGACTTTTCCACTCGTCTTCGGTTGTCTCGCTTGTTAAATGATACAACAATGAGCCACTTCTCAACGGCATGAAAGCACCTGTCGCAGAGTCAGCTCCTCGTCGTGCACGCAACAAAGTCTAGCACAATTGATGGAAAGAGGTAAACACGGCACGTAATAATGCTCTGCCGTTTATCCATTTATCCGAACAGAAGAAAAGGGAAAGCGTTTGAAAAGCAATGATAAAAAAGTTGCTTCTATTATTTCTCGCTCGTGACACGTTCCACTTTGCGAAGAAGGTCAAATGCTTCATCGATCCAGAAATCAGGTGAGGCTTGGCTGAGTTCGTCTTTATCCATGGCCGTCCAGCTGACCGCGGCAAAAGGCATCCCGGCATTTTGCGCACATTTCAAGTCGTGAATCGCGTCACCAACGTAGAGAACCTGTTCGGGTGTATCGAGCTCGAGCCGCTCCATCGCGCACAATAACGGTGCGGGCATCGGCTTGTGCTCTTTCGTGTCATCAACGCTTATGATGACATCGAATAAATGCAACATCTCAAAAGCCTCTAGGAATGAGACAGTGCTCTCCCCTCGTCTCGACGTGACAATGCCGGTTTTGAATCCTTCTTGGCGCAGTTGCTCGATCATGGGAATGACATCAAGAAAAACCCCGACGTGTGACGTCGTCCGAGGAGCGCTCCACTCGAAATACTCCCGAAACATTTCCGGGCCCTTTTCACCGCCGTAGTGTCCAAAAGTCCTGACAAGCGGCTCACCGATCGTCGCAAGAATAACTTCATCAGACGGAATCCAACCCAGTATTTTGTTAAAAGTGTGTCGGTGAGTCGCAAGAATAAGCGGGATTGTGTTGAGTAATGTGCCGTCAAGGTCAAAGAGAACGGCAGATATCGCGATTTTGTCGCTGTTGTTGACGATTGTTGACCCGTAATTGTGACTCATTCCGTGCCCTCGGAATCTCCCTGATCGGAAGCGGAGTCACGAATCACGCGAACGCGAACGATGCGATTATCGGAGACTGCAAGGATATGGAAAACAAGATTCTCATAGCGCACCGACGGAAGTTCATCCTCTTCGGGAATGCGGTCAAGCAGTTCAATCAGGAACCCCGCGACGGAATCGTATTCATCATCCGCGAATGTGACACCTGTCACTTTCGAAAGCTTGTCAAGTGGAAACGACCCCGCTACAAGCCATGTATCGGGGGCTATTTCCACAATCTCCTGCTCAACTTCATCGTATTCGTCCTCAATGTTGCCGACAATCTGTTCGACGAGATCCTCAATCGTCAGAAGCCCTGCCGTCCCGCCATATTCATCGATCACGATAGTCATTTGAATATGGTTTTGCTGCATATCGTGGAACAAATCGCTGATGATGCGCGACTCGGGTGTAAACCATGCTTTGCGCATGATCGCCTCCAACGAAAAAGCATCGCCATCAGTGAAGAGGAGATCTTTTACATGTAAGACACCGATAATATTGTCAACGGAGCCTCTATAAATCGGAAATCGCGTATAACCTGTTTCATTTACGAATGAAAGGGTCTCCTCGTAGTCTGCATCGACCGGAAGCGCTTCTATATCAGTGCGGTGCGTCATGATGTCCGAAGCGATCTTGTCATCGAAATCAAACAGATTCGCGAACAATTCGATATTGTCTTCAACAATGGCGCCCAGATCGCGCCCTTCCTCCAGCATCTGAAGGAATTCCTCTTCGGTCGGGGCGAGAGTGACCGCTTCCACTTCGCGGAGGCGAAACAGACGCATGAGCGCAGTGGACGTGAAATATATGAGCCGTTCGATCGGTTTTACAATAAGTAAAAGCATTGACATCAATAGCCAGAACCGTACGGCAAAGACTCCGCCTTTATCCCCTGCAGCACGCTCAGGCATGACTTTACCGACAATCAGAAATAGGAGAACATGGACGATCATCACCCCGACATAAATCCATCGACTTGCCGCTTCAGAGCAGGGGAACAAAGATACAACGGACGGAACGGAACGCAAGGCGCCCCATACGAAGTACACCGCGGTCGTCAGCATTGAAGCCGTTATCAGCTCACGATAAAGCGTTTCGCGCGATTCCAACCGGCGTAAAAACGATTTTGCCTGTGAACTGCCCGCATTGGCGCGCTCTCTGATTTGATCCATGTCAATCATGCGTGTAGCTTTGATGAAAGCGGTAATAAAACACGACAATATTAGAAGGAGAAATATCACAACAACAGCACCCCAAGAGAATGAGGTGAGAAGACACGATCGTCGTATCACAAGCTCAGGTGATGAGACGGTCATACAGGTTAAGCACATGTTTGGACTCCCCGAGTCGTTCGGTCTGCTCTTCGCGGTACGTAAAGAACATTTTTTCAAGCTGTTTTCTCAAACAGCTAAACAGTATCACTTGTTTGAATGAAAGAAAGGTCAGTCATGACCGGCCGACCTTTCGCATAGGGGATCTCGGCAGGTCCTTGATGAACACACCGAGATCCTTTTCATTCTTATTCCTCGCTCTGTGCCGCGGCGATGATACGTTCAGAAATATTCTGAGGGACTTGTTCGTAGCGAACAAAATCAATCGTGAACCAGCCGCGACCTTGTGTCATGGACTTCAAATCGGTTGCATATTTCGCAATTTCCGCCCGCGGCGCTTCCGCCTCGACAATCTGATGCCCCTGGATCGTATCGGGGTGAATTCCCATGATGCGTCCGCGACGCTTGTTGAGGTCACCCATAATATCTCCGAGGAAATCATCGGGAATATGGACCATCAGCTTGTCGATCGGCTCAAGCAGAACCGGATCGGCTTGCGGCAATCCTGCACGATACGCCAACCGCGCGGCGAGCTTAAACGACAGTTCGTTCGAGTCGACAGCGTGATAAGAACCGTCAACGAGCGTCGCCTTCAAATTGACAACGGGGTAGCCGGCGAGAACACCCTCCTCGATCGCTTCCTGAAGACCTTTTTCAACGGCAGGGAAATAATTCCTCGGAACGGCACCGCCGAAGATCTCTTCCGCGAATTCCAAGCCTTCCGATGTACCCGAACCGGGCTCAAAGACAATCCACACGTCACCGAATTGACCGTGCCCGCCTGTCTGCTTCTTATGTCTTCCCTGCACCCTGACCTGCTTGCGAATCGTCTCCCTGTACGCGATACGCGGTTCGCTCAGTTCCGCTTCGACCCCGAACTTCGATTTCAATCGTGAACAAAGCACCTCAAGCTGTACTTCGCCCAGTCCGGAGAGGCGGAACTGTCTCGTCTCAGGATCGTTCACGATCTCGAACGTGACATCCTCATCCTTCAAGCGGACGAGACCTTGCATGATTTTTTCCTCTTCGCCCTTATTTACAGGCGCGATGGCGAGCGTTAAACACGGTACCGGCATTTCCGGCGCGATAATTCTCAGCGGATTAGCCTTTGTGGTTAAGGTATTGAGGGTCACTGTATCCGACAGCTTAGCGATGGAGCCGATGTCTCCGGCGACGACGACTTCCGTCGGTGTCTGTTTGCTACCGTTCTGATAATTGAGACCGATCAGCCGCTCTTCCTCTTCCTGATTCACGTTGTAGATGGTACCTTCGTCCTTGAACGTGCCTGAAAAGACGCGGAACAGTGAGATTCTGCCGACAAAGGGGTCGACGAACGTTTTAAAAACGAAGGCGGCCAGAGGACCGTCCGTTTCGGAATGAAGCAGAATTTCCTCGCCGGCCTTGTTAACGGCTTTTACAGGATGGCCGTCTGTCGGTGTCGGGAAAAACTTCGCCATGGCGTCAAGCGCGAAAGAAACACCGGTATTCTCCTGTGCTGAACCGACAAAAACAGGCATAATCGATCCGGACGCGATCGCTTTGCGCATGCCGAACGCTTCTTCCTCTGGCGTGAAATCTTCACCCTCGAAATATTTTTCCATAAGGTGCTCATCGTTCTCCGCCATCTGCTCCTTGAGTGTTTCCGCAAACTCTTCAACTACACCCTCAAGTTCGCTCGGGAGCTCCATCTCTTTCATTTCGCCGCGTTTTCCGGCGAAGGAGTAAGCTTTCGCACTGAGCACATCGACAATCCCTGTCATCTTCTCGTTTTGCATGATCGGCAATGAAAGCGGCAAAACTTTCGGTCCGTATGCATCACGCAATTCACCCAAAGTCTTCTCAAAGTTGGCATTCGCTTCGTCCATACGATTGACGAAGAACGCGACGGGGATGTTCTCTCCTCCGGCGTTGCGAACCGCCTTCTCGGCTCCAACGGACAAACCGTCTTTAGCAGACATGACGATTAACGCCGTATCGCCCGCAAACATGCCTAAAATCTGTTCACCGAGAAAATCAAAATCACCTGGCGTATCGATAAAATTGAGTTTGTGTTTCTTCCATTCGCACCAAGCGACGGATGTACTGATCGACAATCCGCGACGCATCTCTTCCGCATCGAAGTCTGTCACCGTATTCCCGTCATTCGAGCGACCCATCCGGTCGATAACACCTGCATTGTAGAGCGCGGCTTCGACAAAAGCTGTTTTGCCGACGCCGCCGTGACCCATCACGGTGATGTTTCTGATTTTGTCCGTCGTAAATTTCATATTGTTCCCCCTTTGAGAAGTCGTTTTTCGCTATTATACCGCATGATAGCGTGTATCATTCATAAGGTTCAAGCTCCGCCGTGAAATGGCGCAGGACTTTCTCTTGCCGGACGACGCGGAAACCCTTTATGCTTTCCGTGTTGGCCATCACTTTCTCTAACGATGTCGCGACGAAGTCTAGATGCGCCTGCGTGTACGTGCGTCTCGGTATGCAGAATCTCGAGAATTCCATCTCGGCTTCCAACTGCTCGCCCGTCACAGGATCGGGATCGAGGATGAAAGACCCGACATCGCACCCGCGAATCCCTGCTTCTCGATACAGCTCGACGCAGAGCGAATGCGCGGGAAAGCGATCGTACGGGACATGCGGCAATATGGCGCGTGCATCAACAAAGATGGCATGTCCTCCGGCTGGTAGTTGACATGGCACACCGAGTTCTTTCAGCCGTTCCGCCAAATACCGGGGCTGCCCGATGTACGAACGGAGGAAATCCTCATCGATCCCCTCCTTGAGCCCAACGGCGAGTGCGTCCAAATCGCGCCCGGAAAGACCGCCGTATGAAACAAATCCCTCATATGGAACAACGTAACTTCTGACCTTCCGCATCAGTTCCTCGTCTTCTCGAACTCCAACGAGACCGCCCATATTGACGAGTCCGTCTTTTTTTGCCGACATCGTAAAAGCGTCTGCGTCTCTGAACATATCACGAACAATATCGCCAATCGACCGATCGGCATGACCCTCTTCACGCTCACGGATAAAAAAAGCGTTCTCCGCGAACCGTGCCGCATCGATCACGAAGGGGATATCATAGCGGCGGGCAATCGCAGCCGTCTGACGTATATTGGCAAGTGAGACAGGTTGTCCACCTGCGGAATTGCACGTCACCGTCATGACAATCATGCCGACCTTGTCACGTCCATGGGTTTCAATCAACTCAACGAGACGTCCCGTATCCATATTCCCCTTAAACGGAAAAGCAGTCGAAATATCCTTCGCCTCCGGCACGACGCAGTTGATCGCTTTACCGCCGATGAGCGCAATGTGTCCCGTCGTCGTGTCGAAGTGCATGTTGGAGATCGATATCTGCCCTTTCTTGATTAGACTCGGAAAGAGCACGTGCTCCGCCGCACGACCTTGATGAACGGGCTGAAAGAATTTCCAACCGAATATTTCCTCGCAAGTATCCATCAAGCGATAATAGCTCCGCGAACCGGCGTAACTCTCGTCGCCCATCATCATCGACGCCCACTGCCGGTCGCTCATCGCTCCCGTTCCGCTGTCCGTGAGCATGTCGATATAGACGTCATCGCTTTTCAAGCCGAATAAATTGTAATGCGACTTGCGTATCGCCGCACTTCGCTCCTCTTTTGTCGTCACCCGCAAAGGTTCCACCATTTTAATTTTATAAGGTTCTGGCAAATATTGAGCCATACGCTCCCCCTCAACGACTTGTTTGTCGCGGTCAACATGCAATGAAAGTAAACCCTTCATCGTCCCGCTGATCCGCTTTTGATCCTGTATTCTTGTACGTAATATTCTTACTTTTTCTCAGATGATCTTGGGCACGATCGCGAAAGGATGAAATCCGTAATGTCGCGATCAACCTCATCATTGTTGATCTCGTTGACAACCTCATGGCGCGCATTCTCGTATTGCTTCATCACGACGTCGTCGAAACCGAGATCTCTGAACTGCTCGTATAACTTCGGGGCAGCCTTTCCCATATCACCAACGGGGTCGTGGTCGCCGCCGGCAATCATGACAGGCGTCTCCCTGTCCATGAGCGCAAGATTCTTCTGCTTGTAAAGCGAAGAGAATCCGGTAAACATATCGACGAAAGCACCGTTCGTGAACTTGAATTGATTGCGCTCTTCCGACACATAGGCGTCGACGATCTCTTCATCGCGCGTCAACCAGTCGCAAGGCGTTCGATTCGGCTTGAAGAAACGGTTGTTGTTACCAAGCGTCATCGTGGTGAGCAGTTGACTTCGGTGACGCTTACCTTGGATTCGCCGCAACACTTTCGCTATGAACAAGGCTACCGAGATCAAGACCTTCGGTTGCATGCCGACCCCTGTCAAAATGATTCCGTCGAGCTTGTCAGTCGGATAAACGTGGAGATACTGCCGTACGAGGAACGAACCCATCGAATGACCCATCATGAATTGAGGTGTATCGGGATAGCGATTCTTTAACATACCGTACAACGTACGCATGTCTTCAAGCACGCACCTGTTACCGCGATAGTCGGCAAAATAACCCCAATCGTCCTTGCTCTTTACGGAAAACCCATGTCCTAAGTGGTCGTTTCCCACAACAAGAATGCCGTGATCTGCCAGTACGCCGGCGAACCGATCGTAGCGATCGATGAATTCCACCATACCATGCGCGATCTGCAACAATGCGACCGGATCACCTTCAGGTTCCCAAATTGCCGCATAGATATCCGTCTTGCCATCGGAAGACGAATAATATTCAGTTTTTTTCATCATCGAAAACTCCTTGCCATACGCCTCGCGGCACGCGACTAAGACAGCTCTCCGATCCGGTCAAAACGCCATCATCGGAACTGCTTTTCTAAGTATATCAAAACAATAAGTAAACCGAGAGATATATTACTAATCAATTCGTTATACTCCCCTGTCTTTTCGTTTGATGTAGAGGATGCGGCGCAACAAGCTTCCGCACGGACACCGTTCGCCTGTTAATATCGCTTCATCTCCCGTACGATAGCGAATAAAAGGCATCCCGCGCCGCGTCAACGTCGTTACGGCGAGCTCGCCGATGTCACCGTCCGCAACCTTATGTCCATCAGCATCGACAACCTCGACATAGAGATCATTTTCACGGATGTGCATCCCCTGATGTGCTTCACATTCTACGGCGCCCCCGAGCCCCGTCTCCGTCATCCCATAATGATCGAAAATATCGCATTGCCAAGCGCGTTCAAGCATGTTTCGGTCATCCGCAGAAAGACTTTCACTGCTACTCAAAACGGCGCGAACGTTGATACCTTTCGTCTGCTTGGACACCGCCAAGAGCGAGGAACGAGGTCCACAGACGACATCAACAGACTTATCGCGAAGCAATGCGGCAGCTTTCTCGTCATCCTCACAGTGCACGGTAAGCCCAAGTCGTATCAACGCTTCAGATAGAAGCGCGCCCACGCTATCGGGTGTTTTTGCCGGGAATAGAATAAGAGCGCGATCACTCGGTCCGCACATTGTTTTCATGCCGTGCACGAAAAAATCGAGCGTCAGCTCGATATCTTCGCGAGTGAAATAGATGCGTTTTGGTGATTCTACTGTTCCTGAAGTCTGCAGAGTCGTCAACCCTACCGGCTCACCTTGTTGCGGAAATTGAAACGTTACGATTCGCGAGATCTCGCTTTGCTTGACACAGAGCATCGACGGCCCATGCAGCACGAGATCATGTGCGTCGATCGTCGGAAAAAGACAGAATGCTTCGAGCGATTCGGGCGCACTGTATTCCTCGTATAGGCGACGATAAAACGGAGAATGAACCTTCGCATACTCGAACAGCGCGCGGATACGGGAAAGCTGATACGACTCCATCGCCTGCCGGTCGTCCGCAGCGATTCCGTGTTTATCGTTGATCCACTGATCGAGAGACGTTCGCTTCATCGCGAGTGGCATACTCCTTAACGTCGGTACAATGTCTCGCCGTTTTGTGCAGTGAGATTATAGGCGCAAAACGGAATCAACCGCTTTCCGTCGGCGACGTGGATGTAGCAGTCGCGGAGGCGGTCGAGGTCGAGATTCCACGCATCCATAAAATACATCGCCGAAACGGCGAGTTGCCTTCTCTGAAAATTCTCGAGGAATTGGTCGAGCGAGGACGTATCATTCGGGAGCTTCGTCGAGACAGTGCCTGTGCCGCTCATCTTTCCGATGTTTATCTTCTTCCTTCCGGCACCTTTCCAAGCTTTTGCGACGTAGGCGCGCGCCTGTCGCGCACGGTCGGCAGCTTCGGGGACGGGGCTCCCGCAACCACAACCGCACGCGGAAGAATCTGTCTTTGTTTTTAACGTTCCGTCCAGATTGACAAAATAAGAAGCCGAGAACGAGCAGTACGCATTCTCCGCCCCGCCCGGTGAAAAGTCGGTCCTCTTCATGCGACCGCCCGTCTGTTTTTCAATTTCATACAATAGATGCGACAGCGTAAAGCGACGAGCGGGCGCTCCTTCAGGATAGCGACCCATGTAAGTTATCGGCTGAAAGTGCACACCGCGTACGGCCGAAATGTTCTCCACGGCAAAATTGAGAATCGCTCCGATTTCATGAGTGTTGACACCGGCACAAACAGTCGGAACCAACACGACGCCGACGCCCGCCTCCTCGCACCGCTCAATCGCCGTCTTTTTTACTGAGAAAAGATCGCGTCCGCGAATCTGTCGGTAGACGTCGTCTGAGACGCCATCAAACTGCAGGAAAACACAGTCAAGCCCCGCATCGGCAAGCGTCTGAATGTAACCCGGCTCATAGGCGAGACGCAAGCCGTTCGTATTGACTTGAAAAAACGGGTGTCCCATCTCTTTCCCGTGCCTGATAATCTCCGGCAGGTCATCTCTCACTGTAGGCTCTCCGCCGGAGAGTTGAATATTTAGCGGCGCGCCTCTCGTCAAGAGATCGGTGAGCGTTTCCGTCAGCTCCTCAATCGGCGGATCGTCGACCTCCCTGCCACTCGACGCAAAACAGACGGGACATTTGAGATTGCATCGTTCCGTGATTTCGAGCAGGACACAACAACTGTGCTGACGGTGATCGGGACATAAACCGCAGTCATAAGGACAACCGTGTTCCACGGTCGTTGCCGGATTCACAGGGGAAGACGGTTTTTTGATGCGATTCCACTCTTCATACGACACGTGATCTCCCCATATCTCGACGCGAAACGCGCCGTGGTCAGGGCACGTCTTTTCGAGCCATACGCTCCCGCCCTCCGCGACGCGATAGGCAATTATTTTTTTAAGGCATTCCGGGCATACACTCTCAGTCTCACTCAATACGCGCTTTGCAATTGACCCCGACATCATTAAATACTCCTTCTCTCCAAATCCACGCTATGTCTCTATGATTTCGTATTCCCATAGAAGGTCAATCAACTTCTCATATCCGGCCTGGATGACTTCGGGACAAACCGTCGGACAGTTGGAAAAATCGCCATCAATCAGTCCGTAACACGTATCCGTTCCGTACGTCTCCCTGAACCAGTTGACATAGGCGGCGACAATCTCCATCGCGTACTCGTGAGGCAACTCGTCGGGTTCGCCGCGACCGGTAAAATAACCGAGCGCCGCGGCGCCGCCAGTCAGGACACCGCACGCTCCACCCGTCTCGGCCATCCCCGTATTGAGTCCCGACATCGCACGGATAAGATCGGGGTTTTCTTTGCCGTCAATCTCGAGCGCCACTCTCACCATGATCTGCGCGCACTTAAAACCCTGGCGCCTCATCTCGAAGACCATTTTGTCAAAATCCATGCTGTCCTCCTTACATCATGATGTCCTGTTCTTCGAAGTCTTGTTGATGTCATCTCCCTATGGAAAATCGCTATAATCAGCTATACAGCTAGATTACAGAGCTTCTCAATTCAATTTCGCGACGACGCGAGGCTAGATCGCCTCGTATACGCCTAGAAAATACTTTCTTCCGCCTCGGCACGAAGGGGATGGAAATACCTTCCCCGTCTTCCATATCCAAGAGACGATGAACGAACGCAACGCGTGCGTCGCATCTTCCCACCATACGAGTCGAAATTCCTTAAATTCAGGAGGGTTACCGTCGTATACATCCGATATAAGAAACCTGCCGCCGCGTGACAATACGCGGCGCACGTCCCTTACGACACTTGACTTATCTTCTAACAGTGAGAGACTGCACTCGCAGAGTACGACATCGAGAGAGCCGTCCGCAAACGGGAGATTCGCCCCCTTATCTTCCAACTCCCATACAAGATATCGTTGATCCGGGTCGTTTTTACGCGCATATTCGATGACGGATGCACGATCGACACCACAGACGTCAAACCCCAACTCCGCACAAACTCTCAAGCTGTCACCCGCACCGCAACAGAGGTCGAGCACTCGATCGTCAGGCGTAACGTTGCCCATCGATAAAAGCTTTTTCGTCGAATCGGCTCCGCCGGGATGCCCGAGGTCAAATGCCCGCCATTCTTCGCTTGCGTAGAAATCGCTCATCGTGCCGTCTACTTGTCTTCCAGCGCGCGCTCGACGTCAAAAATCTTGCCTGTCGCAAGCTCCTCCGGTATCAAGCCCAGCCCGCAAAGCGGACATTTCGGCATCAAGATCGGGAAATCATTTCCCATGTAGCGGAGTGTGATCGGACCGTTTTCGAGCGGAACGTGGCAGAGCCCGCAGTAAAGCTCTCCATCCGATAAATCGAATACTTCATGATATTTCACATCAGACATCGTCACATCTCCCCCGCTCTAACGGATTTCCATTCGATGGCTGTACGCGCGTCTGACGCGCCACGCCTCTCCCTCAGGAGCGTAATACACCCAATAGGTGACGTGGCCTATCTGCTTGTAAGCGATACGTAACCCCGACTTGACTTCCTCGATGAAACGGCTCGTCGCCTCCGCTTCCTCGATCACCTTGCGAATATCCTCTTCAAGGATCAATCTCTTCTCGAGCAGCTCGCCGAGATCGTCATCGTAAATCAAAATCAATCTGTCTTCCTCCTCCAGTTCCTCGTGCCATAAGTCGCGTAACATCGACCGCTTGAGCAATACACGATTATCTTGTCTCAGAGAATATCCGGGGGCGCGCTCGTCGCCCGTATTCGTGCCAAAGATCAGTTCGAGCAAATGAACGGCACGCGCGCCGACCTTGCTGAATCGATCGCGACACCCCATGCAGTACGTCAATCTCGTCTCATCGATATCGCGGAGACAAAACTCCGTCATCTTGTTCGCCAAATCATTATGCGAGAACTGGACAAGCCCGCCGTAACCGCAACAAGGCGTCTTCTCACCTGAAAACTTCGGTTCTTGGACGCGACACCCGAGCTGCAGGAGAAGATCTCTTACAGCCTGACGCGTCTCTTCCTGATCGCGTGCGCCACATGCGTCATGAATCGTCACAGGGAGATTTCTCTTCGTATCGGGTATGCCTGTCTCAAGCAACACCGTCCAGATATCGCGCACATCATCTACAACATCGGCGAGCGATTTACGGCATGTCGAACAGGCGACGATGACGATCGGACGACCGAGCGTCTCCCACTCATTCTTCAGCATCGCCTTCGTCTCGTCGAAAAGCTCCGTCTCCCCGGCCCATTTCGCCATGATACCGCAACACCCGTGCATGAAGGCGACTCCGCCGTCAATGGAACGGCAGAGGTAGTCATATGTTTTCTCTACGACGTCGGGAGCAGATGCTCCGAGTTGACATCCGGGGAAAAAAAGATAACGGCTCTTATCAGTGCCCGGTTGATGTCTTGCAAAAAAAGACGACTCACTGTTCGACTGACGCATATCGTTGACAGCGAACTCAAAAGCCGGGGGAGGCATCTTATCCATGCTGACCATAATCTCGCGCGCCGTCTGGATCCATTCGCCGAGATTGAGCCCGTGCGGACAGATCACGGCGCACTGATCGCACAGCGAGCACGAGTTGATCAATTTGTTCGAGATACGATCTCCCATGGCGATAGAGAGATTATTGTAGACCTCGCGAAGATAGAGCTTAGGGTATCGCTTGTAATGCATCATGAACGCACATGCTTTGACGCACTCCATGCATTCGCAGAGAATACAGCGGGACGCCTCCGCTTCAGCGCTTTCTCGATCCGTCACATCTTCTGTTTGTGGCGGCATGAAGACAAGATCTTTCGTCTCGACGTGGAGACTTGTCGTGCGTTTCAGCTCGTCACCGCGCTCCGCAGTCATCGATACGCGCTTGACGTACCGGTTAATCGTATTCGATACGCGTTTACCCGCCGCGAGCGCTTCGATAAGTGAGGGGAAGTCTCCGCCCGAGAAGATGCCGTCAACCGATGTAATCATCGTCACGGGATCGGAATCATCTCTTACGTTTCCCGTCGCCAATAGGACGGCGTCATAATCCGACAACACATCGAGGTCGTCGATATTCTCGTTGAAAAGGAAAGTCACATCCTCATTGCTGAATTGTTTCAAGTCCTCGTCGATCGCTTCCCGCGGAAGATTCGCTTCGAGGAGGCTTCCTCCGGCGCGCGCGTTTTTTTCATATACGGTGACGGAGAAACCTTTTCTTGCGAGCTCCAACGCCGCCGTCAATCCGAACGGACCGGCGCCCACAACAGCTGCCGTGCCACTTTTTCGCATCGGAAGACGACGTCTCGGAAGTTGTTTGCCGAATTGCATCGCCGCCCATTCTACACCGCGAAGGTTGATCGAACCGCCGTAATCTTTCCGGACGCAAGACGACGCACAGGGCATGTCACAGAGATGGGAGAGAACATGTGGTAAAGGAACCGTCTTTGTATAAGCAGATCGTGCGACGTCGTATTTTCCATCGGCAACGGCCTGACATACCGTTCTACATTCTACGCGGAGCGGACAGGCCGCCATCGCCGCGGGAGGCTGCTCCTGGACGCAGAGAGCTTCAAGCTCGAGGAGTTTGTCTTGATCTAATGTTTTCATAAACTTCCTCCTATCGTTCTCATTTTATCTCAATTAATTACTCGTTCACACACATATTGAACAAGCAACAGTCGATTATCATGACTGTCGTTAAAGAAAAGAGCTTATACACGACAAGGCGGGATCCGTTCGTCAGATCCCGCCTTGCCACACTTAGTTAGGACATCTGTTCAACTATTCGGAGATAACACTCTTTTCTCCGAATGTCGGTGCCTTACTTCACTTTCTTTAACGCATCGAGAACGACTTCCGGTATCGCAGGAACTTTCGTGATACGAGCGCCCGTGGCATCGAAGATCGCACCCAGAATGGCGGGGTGAGGTGCCGTCAGCGGCGCTTCTCCGCACCCTGCCGCACCGTACGGACCGAGCGGTCTGTATGTCTCGACGTAATCGACAATAAGCTCATCGGGGATATCCTCGATATACGGGATGCCGCAACCCAGTAGCGAGATGTGCTTCTTGTAGTCATCGAAGTCTTCCGTAAGAGCCAGTCCAATGCCTTGAGCGAGACCGCCGTAGATCTGTCCGTCAACGACGCTGCGGTTAATGATCGTGCCCACATCGGGAACCGTCGTGAAGCGAGTGACGCGGACTTTTCCCGTCTCCGTATCGACTTCAACCTCAGGGATGAAGATCTCGTACATGTAGACGCAGAACGGAGCTCCTTGCGCCGTCTCGAGATCGCAAGACGTATTGTCGGATGCGACCCATGTTCCCTCGTAGTAAACGGGGATGTCCTCTGCGATCATCGCGTCGTAATCGCGGAATGTCCCATCTTCGCGCTTCATCGCATCGACGAGCAAACGGCAGGCGGCGACGATGGCATTGCCGCACATGACATTCGAACGGCTGCCGCCCGCGGGTCCTGATGCCGGCGTAAGCGCCATGTCGTTCTTCACGAGAATGATATCTTCCGGTTTGAATCCGGCTTCGCGCAGCGTGCCATGCGCCATTGACAACGATCCGATATCAGCTCCCTGCCCGTGATCTTCCCACGAGTCGAACAAGGTGACCGTGTTGTCGGGATTCAACTGCACGTTGGCGGCCGACGAGTCGGGTCCGTCAATGCCGCAGCCGTAAATACCATGTGATACTCCGACTCCGTACTTGTAGCGACCGTCCGACTTCGCGTTCAGCTCGGCACAGCGTGCCTTCGCCTCTTCGTAGTAAGGACGCGCTTTGTCGTACATCTCCTCCATACAGTAGACATCGGGAACTTGCCCTGTCGGCGTCGTCGCGCCGGGGCGATAAATATTGCGGTAACGCAACTCGAACGGGTCGATTCCCATCTTCTCCGCGAGAACATCCATGCAGATCTCACTGCCGAGGAAAGCCTGTGGCGAACCGTAAGCACGGAAAGCAGAGCCCCATGCGTGGTTCGTCGCGACGGTCTGATTCCTGTTGCGGATGTTCTTGATGTCGTAACCGGCACCCGTGAACTGTGAGAAGCGCATCGCCAACAAGTCTCCGAACTCGGAATACGGGCCGTGGTCGACGTAGTTGTCACCCCACATGGCGAGCAGCTTGCCATCTTCGTCCGCAGCCATCTTGATGTGCATGAAGCCCGGCGACCTCTTGCCAGTGTACGTGATCGTTTGGTACATGTCGTAGACGAGCGAGCACGGACGTCCGTCGAGCGCGAGGCAGGCGACACCTAGCAGCG
>ENA-UPXM01001517-UPXM01001517.1-activated-sludge-metagenome-genome-assembly--contig:-NODE-1517-length-29478-cov-9.518880_pt1 | contig 29478 bp, 21 predicted proteins | sample MGYA00238178_ERZ772708 | MGnify/ENA primary metagenome ERZ772708 (study PRJEB29002, sample SAMN05720212) | activated sludge metagenome | isolation source: anaerobic digester from wastewater... | reverse complement strand
AAATTAAAGGCGGACAACTACTGTCCGCCTTTTCACTACTCTTTTATCCAATCATAAACCTCTTTTTTTGTTATGGTTGCAAGTGCTATGTAGTGGAGAGTTACCATAAAAGCAGAGTCGACAAATCAGGACGAAGTATAATATAATTATCTTGTCTTTCAAAAGCAATATTTTTTGTTCTTGGTCAAAATCTTAGTATAAGCCATCAAATCATAGAGATACTTATGTTTTTTTGCTTTAACGTCAGTTATTCAAAGTTAAGAGTACCTGATTGAAGTTGTTCAAGGTCACAAAAAAGTGATACAATTTTAATGTAATCGATTACAAGGGGTGAAAAATGAACATCAAGGAAATAGCAAAGCTTGCCGGCGTATCTGTTGCTACGGTATCACGCGTTATAAATGATTCCAATGATGTCACGGAAGAAACCAAGGAAAAGGTCAGAAAAGTAATTTCCGAACATAACTATGAACCGGACTTTATTGCTAAATCACTCAGAGGAGGAAAAACAGACATATTTGGTGTAATCTTCCTTAAATCGGATTCTGATCTCAACGATTCGTATTCTACGGCTTTTTTGATGGGTGTTTTGAATTATATGCTCCATCACGGTAAAAGAACAATAGTTGAAGCAAGTTATAAGGAGGACAAGCTTAAGGCTTATAAAAAGCTTATTTCCAGCTCTCTTGTCGATGGCTTTATTCTCCTTGATCTTGAAGATGATGATGAAAGGGTAAAGTATCTTAAATCTATAAATATTCCTTTTGTTGTTGTCGGTCAAAACTCTAAAAACGATTTCATTTTTATAGATACTGATAATACAAACGGCGGTTACCTGGGAATTAAAAGTTTATACAGCATCGGATGCAGAAATATTTTATATATAAGCGGTACTAAAGGTCCATGTGTCTCGTCTCAAAGACTTGATGGAGTTAAAAAAGCTTGCGGTGAACTCGGTATTTCCGCAGATATTCAGTACGGAGATTTTGAAAAGGAATCTGGCTATAGGATCGCTAAGGCTACTCAGCTGATAGGATATGACGGTATATTCTGTGCATCTGATTTTATGGCCTACGGAGTAATGGAGTTCATGAAAGAGAAAAAGATTTCTTTACCCATAATTGGTTTTGATGATCTGAGCGAATCAAAGATCCTTGGACTTACATCAATACGCCAGGACATAAGAAATGTAGGCTATCTCTGTGCAAGCAAACTCAACGATATTATCTTGGGAAAGGAAGCTTCATCTCAGATACTACCGGTGGAATGTATAGAAAGAAGTTCTACAAAAAATTTCAGAAAATCGCAAAAGTGATTCATATTTATTAGGAGGGGTTATATATGAGAAGGGTAATTCTGGTACTAAGCATTATTTTTATCGTTTCTTTGGCTTTCAGTTCTCCTGTAAAACTTACAATGTCAGGATGGCCGGGAAATCCTGATGAAGAAGCGGCAATAACAGCCGGAGTTGAAGCTTTTAATGCAAAGCACAGCGATATTCAGCTTATATGGGAACCTATACCCGGAGATTATTTCAGTACTTTAAAAACAAGGTTGTCCGGCGGAACAGGTCCTGATATATTTTACGTGGATGTATTCGTTTTTGAAGAACTGGCTACAAACAACTCAATGCTCTCTCTTGATACATACATAAAAAAGATGGATTCAAACTTTCAGATTACTATAATTCATTGGTAGAGGCCTTTCAGTATAAGAATAGAACCTACGGAATAGCAAAAGATTTTTCAACACTTGCACTTTATTTCAATAAATCTATATTTGACAAATGTGGAGTTGCTTATCCTACCAATGATGAGACATGGGACAGTTTACTTATAAAACTTCAGGAATTAAAGAAAAAAGGTGTGGAGTATCCTATAATTGTAAATCCGGAACTTACACGTATGATACCTTTTATCAACTCTTTCGGCGGAAGTGTTGTTGACAGCAATATGAAAGTCTCACTCTCTCAGCCTAACTCAAAAAAAGGTTTTCAGTTTTACATTGATCTTGTAACCAAATATAAAGTCGGATATGAAGCTTCAGCAGCAGGAGCAGGATGGGAAGGAGAAGCTTTCGGTAAAGAAAACGCAGCTGTTATGATGTCAGGTCCATGGTGTCTTGGATTTCTTAAGGGCTCATACCCAAATGTTTATAATAAAATGGGTATCGTAGAAATGCCAAAAAATGTAAAAAGATCCACTATGGTCTATACTGTATGCTGGGCAATAAACAGACAGTCCTCAAATAAAGATGCGGCATGGGAGGCAATGAAATTTTTGGTTACAGAAGGACAGCAGATATTTGTCGAAAAGGCTGGAGTCCTCGGCTCAAACAAAAATGTAGCAGCTAAGGATACAGACCCAATAAAGCAGGTTTTTTACAAGGGGGCAGATTACGCAACTCCTTGGAAGATACCGACTCCTACAGGTTTGTTCTCCAAAGCAAACGATCAGATAAATTCGAGAATAAAGGATTTATTCTATAATAAGATAACATTGGATGAGGCTTTGAAACAGATAAACGAAAATTATGATTCCTGGATAAAGTAGACAAATTAACAAAATGGTGGAGTACTCCACCATTTTGTTTTAAAAATGTTTTTGAGGTGATCATCCGATGAAAAAAAGAGTTGTTCAGGAAGCTATGGTAGGCTATCTTTTTGCCGCTCCTATTATAATCTCCATATGTATATTTACACTTTATCCTATAATTTCGGCATTTATATACAGTTTTACCGATTTTAACCCGCTTGAAATTAAAAAATTTGATATAAAGTTCAATCCGCAGGATGCTATAGAAATAAACACGGGCTTTCTTCCTTCGGAACTTAGCGAAAAAGAAGTTGTCATTGACTTTGACCTTATGACTTTTATAGAGCTTGACGTCGGATTGAAGCTTGATGCTGAAAAATCTGACCTGGTACAAAAGTATTTTGACAGTTCTAAGCTTTTAAAAGATTTTTCTGAAGGAAAACTTGATAAAGAGATTGCTATAAAAGACTTCATGGGCACATATATGACCATGCATGGTGATCAGTTCCGTAAGTACAGACCAAAGTTTCTTTGGTTTGATAACTTCATGGAGCTTTTAAAAGATCAGTACTTTTGGATATCTCTTGGAAATGCCTTTTTCTTCTCCTTAATTGTAGTGCCTATACAAACATTGCTAGCTGTAATTCTTGCTGTGGCGGCAAACTCAAAAATAAAGGGAGTAAAGTTCTATAAAGCAGTATTTTTTATTCCATCAATAACTTCTTCTGCTGCAATATCAATGATATTCTGGATGATATATTCCAAACCGGGAGTTATCAACAGGCTGTTTGGCACCTCTATTGACTGGCTTAATGAACCTAATACAGCCCTGCCTGCCATAATGCTCATGAATATATGGACTACTGCCGGATATTTTATGGTTACATTCTTGGCAGGACTTCAGGATATTCCGGATTCAATCTATGAAGCTGCAGAAATAGATGGTGCATCAGGATTGACAACCTTTTGGAAAATAACCATGCCTCTTCTGCGTCCGCAGATACTTTTCGTAGCCATAACAGGCACCATTGGATGTATGCAGGTTTTTGACCAGATATACTTCCTTATAAAGAATATCAGGAATATAACTATTTCATTTTTTATCTACAAAAACGCCTTTGAATACGGAAAGATGGGTTATGCAAGCGCTGTTGCCCTCGTTCTTTTTCTGATAATACTTGCTATAACGGCGGTACAGAGAAAGTATATCAAAGATGAGTACTAGGAGCTGATAGTATGAAGGTCAAAAAATCAAGAATAATCGCATACACTGTTTTGATAGCATATGTCATAATTTCACTTTTTCCTTTTTTCTGGGCACTTATGGTATCAATAACTCCTCTTAACTACTACGATACTATCACTAATGAACAAAAAGGCATAGATATAATGCAATGGCCTCCAAAAATTAACTTTTTTAAAGGTGAAGTTTTTGGAGCACCTATGACTTTTGAAAATTATATAAAGATTTTTCAGGTTGCGCCACTCTTTGCAAGATGGATAATAAATACCTTCATATATGCCGGGTTGATAACTCTGGGACATGTGCTTATAGATACCTTGGGCGGATATGCCTTTGCCAGACTAAAATTTCCTTTTAAAGATCTTTGGTTCATGCTTTTCCTGGCAACTATGATGGTTCCGGGTCAGATAATAATGATACCTCAGTATACCATGATGGTAAACTACGGACTTATAAACACATATGCCGGACTATTTCTGCCCAAACTTACCGGGGTATTCGGTCTGTTTCTTCTGCGGCAGTTCTTTCTTAACTTTCCAAAGGAGCTTGAAGAAGCAGCCAGAATAGATGGAGCAGGAATCATAAAAACTTACTTTAAAGTCGTTCTTCCAAATGCTAAGCCTGCTGTTTCGGCGCTTGCTATCTATTCTTTTTTGGGTGCATGGAATGAACTGATGTGGCCGCTGCTTGTAACTTCAAAAAAAGAAATGTATACTCTGGCAATGGGTTTAAATTTCTTTAAAACCTCCTACTATACTTTCTGGCAGTACCTTATGGCAGCATCTATAATAATGACAGTACCCATGATAATAATCTTCCTTTCTTTCCAGAAAGAGTTTGTTGAAACAGGAAGATCGGCAGCTGTAAAAGGATAGCATAGATTTAATTTATTTTTGTGAATCAAACAGTTTCTTAATCTCCTCAGGACTCATTACGTTGTTTTCCTTTCTGTATTCATCTAAAAGCTTTGAAATATCTTTTTCATCCATATCTGTTTTTAAAAATTGGTTTTGTCCTGCGGAGGGCAGTTTTATTGGATCTCCTGGCTTCAAAAGCTTTACGTGTGTCTGTTCCTGAAATGCTTTTAAATTTTCCTCACTTATATATGTTGCATTGTTATGAGTCGTGCTTTTGAGTATTCCACGTGAAATCCATTCTTTTATTGTATATTCCGAAACACCTGAAAGTTCGGCTACCTGTTTTAAGGTAAGAAGCTTCAATTTTCAATACCTCCTGTTTTTTAGAAAATATGATAGACTAATATCTATCATACTATGTTATTTTCTGTTTATAAAATAAAACAAGAATTGTGCTAAATTATGCACAATTCTTGTTTTATTTCGTTATTTACTTATTAATTCTAACTTCGCACTCAATACCGCTTTTTAATAGTATTACTTCCGAATAAACCTTTACCTGCATATCTCTTTCTGAAGTTATTACCACTTTTTCGTGATCATAAAAAACTTTTATTCTTGAATTTTTATAGACCACACTGAACTCTATGCTCTGAAGATCCGGTGCAAGCCACGGGGAAAAACAAGCCCTATCCTGAGAATCAATACTAAATCCACCAAATCCGTAGACTGCCGTCTGCCATGCTCCGGCGCTTGAAGCAGCATGAAGTCCAAGCAGACTGTTTCCCTGATTATCTTTTATATCTGTATTTATACATTTCATGAAGTATGAGAAGGCATTATGAGTATCTCCCACTTTCATACCCATTATGGAGTACATGCTTGGACTTAATGACGACTTATGCATAGTCCTTTTTTCATAGTACTCATAGTTGGCTTTAAGTTCCTGTTCGGAAAATTCCTGCGGCATCATGAGCATAAGCATTACTACATCAGGCTGCTTTATAAGTTTTGTAGAGTTAAGCTCTGAAAGATTCAACCCCTTAGGCCACTGTGGCATTCCATTTTCATCAACTGAGGTTATCTCATACTCCTTAAGATCAAAATAACCTTCAAACTGCTCTATTATATCAGTTTCCTTCTGCTTATTTATAAGTATTTTATCAGATATATTCTTCCATATAGCATAATCTTTTTCTGTCAGACAGAGATAATTTTCGATTCGGTTAAGCTCCAAAGGATATTCATTCTTCATCTTCTCCCTTAACTCAAGAGCCTTTGAAAAAGTCCATTTGACCAGATAGTTTGTATAAAAGTTATTGTCCACATGCTCGTGAAATTCATCAGGGCCGATCACAGAGTTTATCTCCCAGATATCCTTATTCTTATTATATACCGCTCTTCCTGTCCAGAACCGGCAGACTTCAAATATTATTTCAGAACCGTATTTAAACATAAAATCTTTATCTTCGGTAGCCCTGTAATACTCAAAAATACTGAAAACTATGTCACTGCTTATATGGACTTCAATGTCACCGGTCCATATCCGTACAGGCTTATTGTTATAATCGTATCCCCACTTGGGAGTTGTTTCCAATCCGTCATCAGCAGACTCCCAAGCATACTGGGCGCCTGAAAAACCATTCATAAAAGCATTCCGCCTGGCACCGTCCAGTGTATTATATCTGTACATCAAAAGAGCTTTAGCTACCTGCGGCTGTGTGTATATAAAAAACGGAAGCATAAATGTTTCTGTATCCCAAAAAACATGTCCTTTGTATCCCTCTCCATGGAGTCCCTTTGCTCCTATGCTTACGGTCGGATCTTTATCATATGCGCACGAAGAAAGATGGAAGATATTAAATCTAAGTGCCTTCTGAGCCTCTTCATTTCCCTGTATTTTTATATCAGAGCTATTCCAAAAACCTTGCCATAGCTCTGAATGTTTTTCAAGTTCGGCTTCATACCCGTCAGCTATAAAAGCTTCTATTTCCCTTTTGCAATCCGTTGAGGCATTGCTGCTTTCTCTCGAAGAGTACACAGCTCCGAATTTATATACAACAATGGTTTCTCCTTTTGCCGCAATGACATCCCCTGCTTGCTGAACCCTGCACTGAAGATCATTGAACTTTAGACGTGAAAATTTTTTTTCTTTCAGAATTATGCAGGATGCTTGGGCTATCTCAATTTTTTTATCGTTTGTTATAGCCACCATCATTACTCCCGGTTTCAGATCCTGAACAGAAGAGACCTTATAATGAGCAGATAATTCTTTGGGATTATGACCTGAATTTACCGTTCCTCCATCTATAATGCTCTCAAAAACAAAAAGTGCTTCTGAATCCAAAGCTGTTACACTGTACCTGCAAGCCCACCTGTGAAAGTTTTTTCTGCTGACAAACCGTTCACTCTCAATTTGTACACGTAGACCTTTCTGAACTTCCACAATAAAAGCCTCTTTGAGAATACCATTTCCCATATCTAAGCTTCTTTGATAATCGATTACATTATTTATATCGAGATCTATCTTCTGTCCATTGACATAAATGTTCATCAAAAGAGGATTTGGAAGGTTAACAAGTTCTGTCACCTGTGCAGTGCTTCTATCAAAAATACCGGCTATGTAATTGCCTGGATTATTGTATAAAGAAAATTCATTATATCCTCTCATTCCCATGTACCCGTTTGCTAAGTTAAATAATGTACCGTTTTTATAGTTATCTTCCTTAATGTAATCCTTAACAGAAAACTCCCATAGATCCTTCATCAAAAATTCCTCCCTGTTATGCCGTATTTATTGTCGTATCTATATAACTATTATAAATATTGATTGTTATAATAACAACAATTTTTTGTTATGAAAAACTTACATAAATTTGATACTCTTATAATGAAATCGTTTACAGGAGGGACAACATAATGTCTTTTATTAAGCATTGTATTTTTGATCTTGATGGAGTAATTGTAGATACAGCTAAGTTTCATTACTTGGCATGGAAACGCCTTGCAAAAGAACTCGGCTTTGAACTAAAGCCTATACAGAATGAACGGCTTAAAGGTGTAAGCAGAGTACAATCCCTTGAAATCCTATTAAGTATTGGAAATATAAAAGCTTCTGATGCGGAAAAAAGTAGAATGGCAGATCAAAAAAATGAATGGTACGTTCAATATATTTCATCTATGACTCCAAAAGATATTCTCCCCGGTGCAAAAGAATTTATACTCAAAGTACGTGAAAACGGAATTAAGACTTCTCTTGGGAGTGTAAGCAAAAATGCAGCGTTAATTCTTGAAAAAATAGCAATAACTCATCTTTTTGACTGTATTGTCGATGGAACCAGGATAACAAAAGCCAAGCCAGATCCGCAGGTTTTCCTTATATCTTGTGAAGAGCTTGCTGTGACTCCTTCTGAAAGCGTAGTATTTGAAGATTCCATTGCCGGCATACAAGCAGCACTTGCAGGAGGAATGCATAGCATTGGAATAGGAAATGCAAAAATACTTTCTATGGCTGAAAGAATAATACCCGATTTTACACATGCAGATATGAGCATACTTGTTTATTAAGTCTGAACATCCCCAAGGCCCTTCGTTGATACGAAGGGCTTTTATTTGGTAAAATCTATCATTACTCTCAGAATTTAACGTATACAAATTTTCAGAAGGCTTTCAAAAATTTTTTATAGGTATGCATCACTGAGCACAAAAAGTCAAGAAACAAAAAAATAATTCTTCTATAATAGAGTGCGAAAGGAAGGTGAAAAATGGATTGGATCAGTGGTATCCAAAGGGCAATTGATTATGTGGAATCACATATCATGCAGTCCATTGATTATGAAGAAGTGGCAAAACAGGCTTATTCTTCAAATTTTCATTTTCAAAGAATATTTAGTATTATGTGTGGTTTTACACTCGGAGAATATATTCGGATGAGGAGGCTTTCTATGGCAGGTAATGAACTCGCTTCTTCCAGCCTGCGGGTAATTGATGTAGCGTTAAAGTACGGATACGATACCCCCGAAAGCTTCAGCCGGGCTTTTGTACGATTCCACGGTGTTCTGCCTTCACAAGTAAAGCATGGTGCAGTTGCTCTTAAATCTTTTTCGCCACTGCGTGTAAAACTAGTTTTGGAAGGAGGAAAAATGCTTAATTATAGGATAGAGACACATAATGCGCTGCAGATAATATGCAAGAAATTGTATGTTTCCAGCAAAGATGAAATGACTCAGGAGTATATCTCTCCTTTTTGGAAAAAATGTATTGAAGATGGAACTATCCAAGCACTTTGTAAGTATATACCAAAGGAAAATATTTTCAAAGACTGTATAGTTGGAGCGAGTTTCGGCATGGATGCATCTGATCCGAAATTTCCTTACGCAATCGGTGCCTATTATAATGGCGCTCAGATTACTGACGAAGGTCTGACAGTGGAAGAAATTCCTGCTCATACTTATGCTGTATTTCCATTTACGGGAAAGATGCCTGAAGATTTTATTAAGCTTTATCAGCAGATTTGCAGTGAGTTTTTTGCAACAGGAGAGTATCAGCCTTGCGGAGGAACTGATTTCGAAGCCTATCCATCGGCCGATGTAAGTGATCCTAACTATAGTTGTGAAATATGGGTCGCGGTGGAAAAGAGATAACGCAACCGTACCATTTTCCATTTTCACAAATCATTTCAGGAGGAAGATAAATGTATAACGATACCATTAAAGAGCTTGAAAGGATTATAAACATTAAGTATACTAATATTTCCGGAATTATTGTCCAAAAAAACAGTATAAACCTCTATGAAAAATACTTTAATGGATATACAGCAGACAATGCGGTTCATATCTATTCAGTAACCAAGAGTCTCTTTTCTGCATTAATCGGCATCGCTGTTGATAAAGGCTTTATTAAAAGCGTAGATCAGAAGGTGCTGGATTTTTTCCCTGATTATTCTATTTTAGATGGAGAAAAAACAATACAGACCGTAACTATCAAGAACCTGCTTACTATGACAGCTCCTTATAAGTACGAGTCCGAGCCTTATGAAGAGTTTTTTGCAAGTGCTGACTGGATGAAAACTGCACTTGATCTGTTGGGTGGTGAAAAAAATGCCGGAACTTTCATGTACTCACCAATCATAGGAGCACATATTCTGGCCGGTGTTTTGGTAAATGCTACGGGGCAATCAGTACTTGATTTTGCTATGAAAAATCTGTTTCTGCCAATGCAAATAAATGTATCTCGCAACATAGAGCTACGTAGCAAAGAGGAACACATTGCCGTCATGAACAATAAAAATACTACTGGATGGGCTGTTGATCCTCAAGGGATAAATACGGCAAGCTGGGGTCTTTTTTTAACCCCACGGGATATGATGAAAGTAGGTCAGTTATACTTAAACAATGGCATATGGAATGGAAAACAGCTTATTTCATCACGCTGGATCGAGGAAAGCACAACTCAAAAGAGCTGGTGGAATGAGCTTTCTTATGGCTACCTGTGGTGGATCATTGACAGTACAGAAGGTACTTTTGCCGCTTTGGGACAAGGTGGAAATGTAATTTATGTCAATCGCACCAAAAAAATTGTGGTCTGTATTGCTTCGCTTTTAACTCAAAACGAACCTGATATGATAGATTTTATTAAAAACCAAATTGAACCGCTTGTTTGAAGATATTGTATTGTTTAGAGCAGTGTAAGCCTTATTTTCTGTGCGTATGAAAAGCTGGATTCTTCAACTTTTCTCGTATGCTTAACAGTTTTATGGCTTAATCCTGCTCTTTTTTTGACAATCGTACTATCTGTATGAGCTTTTTTTCAAAGTCAGGGTCGTAGTCCACCTCTATGACTTTATTGTTCTTAAGGCTTATTACATAACCTTTTTCTGCTTTGGCAAAGTCATTCAGAAGATAAAGATAAAAGCGGATCTGAAATTTGTAATCTTCAATTTTACTTTTTTCTGCAAGTTCAGAGTATTTATAATCTATAATGTAAATATTTTTTTCGCCATTTTTCTCCGTCATAACCGCTTTATCGACCACACCGAAGAACATATACTCTCTGGGATTGTTATCCGATGAAGCTATAACTTGGTGTTTTACTATTCTCCACTCATTTTTTACCATAATAACGTCTTCTGAAAAGGCATGACGTATAATCGGTATTCTGTCAAATCCTTGTGCAAAAACTCCCTGTTTTACAAGACTTTCCAGTGTTCCTATGGAACGCACCGACTGAAGAAGCTTATGAAGCCTTGTTCCTTTCTCTAGGTTTTCATTCAGACCAAAAACACTATCATACTGATAGCTTCTTGTTTGTTTCTCGCTTTCTTCGTCTGCATCAGCTTCACTTTTTTTTATTTCATTTATAAGATATGTTGGAGCTATATACTGTTTATAGCTCATGGCGCTGAGGTCTGAAAGGTTTAGGCTGTTTACCGGAGCAAATTCCTTTTGGTTTTCTTTGACTGCATAGGAAGCTTCTTGGTAATCAAAAGAACTTCCGTCAACACTTATTATGTCAGCGTACCTACTGTCGATCGAACTGAAAAAGCCGCTATATTTCTTATCCGTAACGTCTTTTTCATTTTTTACCACAATAGGGATAAGCATTTCTCTTGGTCTGGTCACTGCTACATACATTCTTCTTTTTACCTCGGTACTGTCAAGAAAATCATTTCTTATAAACTGTTTTATGTGGTCATCCTTACTGTTGTACCTTGCCTTTCCCTTGTCTGGTTTTATCTTTATGTTTTCATCATAAAAACGGCTTTTTAGAAGGAAATAGCGTTTTCCGTTGTCCAGCATAACTGAAAAATCAAGATACTCTTGTTTGTTTGGGTTACTTTTTTCTGCATCTTCCCCCAACCCGGCGAGAATGGTTATGGGAAACTCAAGCCCTTTGGCTTTGTGTATGGTAATCACTTTGACACTTTCGGATTTTTCGTCCTCTACAGATGCCTGAGCTTCGTCTGTATCGGTTATTTTTTTTAGAAGCTTAACAAGTTCTGCATAGGTCTGTGCCATTGATTCATATTTTTCCAGTTCTGAAAGCAATTTTTTTACATTTGAAATAGCATACCTCGGATCTTTCTGTGCTCCCGCAACCTTTGCCATATAGTCAAGTTCTGCTATCATACCTTTTAGCAGTGCAGCAGGACTTATAAAGTACTTAAGATCCTTGTATTTTTTAAGGACTTCAAAGGCTTTTTTCTGTTCATCACAGAAAGTATCCTTATTGTTTGAAAATGCTGTAAAAAGTGAATCGTTCCTGTTTTTATGTTTTAATAGCCCATAAAGTTCATCTATCTGCATTGCTGCACAAAAGGACATCATGTACTTTGCAAACTCAAAGTCGTTGTGAGGATTTTGAACCGCTGAGATGGCAGAAAATACGGTTTGTATTTCCGGTCTGTCATAAAAAGATTTTCCACTTACTATATAGAAAGGTATTTTTTTATCCGTAAACTCCTGTCTTATAAGTTCTTCATATCCTGAAAGCTGTGTCATGAGAAGGGTTATGTCACTGAGTCTTACAGGCCTTATCTTTGAAAGTATCTTTCCTGTGTTCTCGTCCCTTTCACGGAATGACAACTCTTGTCCAAGAAGTTTGATAATTGTCCAGGCAACGGTTTGGATTTCTTTTTCTTTCAGCATATCTTTTTTACTTTTTTCTTCTTCTTTTTCGGTGCGTATTATTACTTTTACTCTTTTTTTATCTTCGTTTAAAAGTTTAGGAACAACGTCTGTGTCTTCTTCTTTTTCCTCCCAGCCGCAAAGGTCTTGGTCTTTAAACAAAATATTATTGTAAAGATCGTTGTCTACGACTATCATCTGTCGTGAGTACTCATCGTCATTGTCAGAGCAGAAAAGGATCTTCTCTGCCATGTAGTTTGAAAAATCCACAATCTGTCCGTCAGATCTGTAATTTTTACTAAGCGCTTGTTTTATATACTTTTCATCATGAGCCATCTTTGATTCAAACTCTTTTTCCATTGCAGCAAAAACCGAAAGATCGGCTCCCCTGAATCTGTATATGGATTGTTTTCTGTCTCCTACAAGAAAAATATGGTTGTCCTTGGTATGAATAAGATTAAATATACTGCTCTGCATATCGTCGGTATCCTGAAACTCATCCACTATTATGTATTTAAACTTTTCCCTGTAACGATCGAGTATCTCTTCATTCTCAAAAACCTGAAGGACTTTTTCCATTATTCCTTTGAAGTCAAACGTAAATTGGTCTGAGGTATAGTAAAGGTAAAACTCTCTGGCTATGAGTACTGTTTTTTTAAATAGCCATGAAGCCTGAATATATTTTTCTGTATCCTGTGAGTCAAGATTGAGTTCATCTAAAGTATCTGAATGTGCAAGGGTAACTCTCCATTTAAGAACTGCCTGCTCAAGACTTTCTTTGAGTTTGGAAAAACCCATGTCATTGAAAATAAACTCAACTGCCTCTACAAACTTTTCTTTGTGCATTATCAGTTCATCTGTAAGTTTTTTTATACTTTCTGCCCTCTCGTCTGAAAGATTAAGCTCCTGAAAAAACTCTCTGTTTTCGTAAATCATAAAAAGTACCTTAAGAGTGTTATAACACGCTCTTTCTATCTCCCTGTCACGTTTTACTTCATTAATAACGGTAAAGTTCGGATCAACGCCTATGGCAATATTATTTTCTCTGAGTATTTTCGAATAGAAGCTGTCTATGGTTGTTATCCAGGCTCTTGCGATATTTATTTTTACGGTATGCCAAAAGAAAGGGTTCTCTCTGTCTGAAAGTTTTTTTTCTACTTCATTCATTATTCTTTCGCGCATCTCAGCTGCCGCTTTATTGGTAAAGGTTACCGCCAGAATATTTTCGACAATCTGAGGATTGTTTTTATTTTTATTGAGTATGCTCATATAGTATTCTTTAAGGGTGAATGTTTTGCCGGTACCTGCAGAAGCGGAAATAAAGAAATTTCTGTCCGGATCCTGTTTTATCTGTGTAATTATATCCATTCTAATCACCTTGCCTTGAGTGAAAAATCTTCATGATACCCCAGAAGTGAGCAAAGTTTGAGATACTCACATCCTGAGTATTCATAACCTATGCAGGGATAACTGCTTTCGGAGGAGCTGGCGTTTTCATACTTTTCTCTCATCTGGATAAGAAATCTTTTCTTTTTGGGCTCAAATACCGCCAACGGAACAAAATAAGAATTTTTGATGTCTGTGATCACTTCGCTTAACCATGTATCAAACTCTGAAAAGTTAAAGCTCACATACTCTGTTGACTTACCGCTTTTTTTCATGTATACCTCGTTGTTCTGTATCTTTATCACAAGACTTTTATTTGATTTATCTTCCTTTGTAACAAGAAAAATAAGATAAACATCCTCTCCTTCCGTATAGTTAAGAGAGTTAAGTATCTTATAGTAAAGAAAAAGCTGCTCGGACTGAAAATGCTCCGAATTTTTATAATCGATTATGCCTATTGCACCTTCTTTTTTTTCTAAAAAGGTATCGGTTTTTGAAGGCTTATACTCATAGTTTTCATCAACCATGTCTATTCTGTCTATTCTGGTATTTATTTTTATGGTGTCATTATTGTGTACTATGATTGTTTCAAATGGTTTTTCGAGTGCATCGACCTTTGCAAACCTTATTTTTTTATTTTTTTTATCAAGTCTTACATAGCCATCAGAAATGTATTCAACAACTGAAAAAAGATCCTGGGCTATTCTCTGTGACTCTTGTTTTCTTACTATCTCATACTGGTAAAGGCCTTCTTTGAACTGGTCAATCCACCGGTTTTGAACAATTTGATATATCCACTGCGAAAAATTCTTATCGTTGGAAAGAGCATCCGAAAGATCATTCCTTGAAGGGTATGTATTAAAAATATCGTAAAGCACCTTGTGTTTCAAAAGTCCTTCATTGAAAAGGTCAAACTCTTTATCGCCTTTGAGCAGCATACTATACTTAAGAAAGTACTTGAAAGGACAGTCGATATATGCCGAAAGCTTGGTATGTGAAAAGTTGTCAACTTTTGTAGGTTCCTTAAGCGTCCATAACTTCAAGGCTGCTCTTTCTCTTATATACTCCGACTGGCGGATCATCTCTTTAAGCTTCGCATCCTCGCCGCTGTACTTTACATCGTTTGCTACACAGTAAATACAGGCATCTTCACGGCTGAATATCTCATCGGGACTATCCGGAACTATATTTTTGCGGTTTTCCGATTCGTACTTTATCTTTGACATTTCCATTATTTCTTTAAGATATATGCTTGGAAGTATAGGCTCTCCGGTAACAGAGGCTTTTGGATATGAGATGACGACATTTTGGGAAAAAGCAAGTGATATGAGCAGGTTACGTCTCGCCTGTTTTTCCTGAACCATATAAAACGGGTATCCTCCACAGGAAAGATAGATAAGAAGTGGATTAATGCCGATTGACGGATAGCTGCTTTCAGAAAAATTGACAAAGTACTTTATTTTTTTATTTACAAAACGCGAATCCAAAAGATCCATTATCTCAACGGTATTTGAGTAGCGTTGAGAGCTTCTGAAAGTCTTTGTTTGTATAAGATTTGATAGGATATAGTAAAACTTTTCCATCTTTATAGTTTTATCTTTTTCTCTTTCCAAAAGTTTTTCGAGCGATTCTTCCGTTTTATCAAGAAGCTCTATAAAACAAAGTATGGCATTTGTTTCTGTTTCTACGGCCTGACTGTCCGGATATTTTTTCAAAACTTCAAAACCAAGCACATTATTTTCGATCCAGCTTTTTACTTTTTCACTGTACCATGATGATTTAACTTTTGGGGTATGCTCTATCTCGTCCAGAACTTCAAAAATCTTCTCCATGAGAAGCTTAAGCTTTGAAAGATCTTCAAGCTCTCTTACAGCTCTTTCATGTTCTTCTTCATTATCAAGAAGATTAAGTCTTTTGTATTCCTCATCAATCCATCCCAGCCATTCAAACTTTTTTTGCTTGATTGCGGTCTTTCTGTCATCATAAAGTATTCCCAGTCTCTTGAAGTACTTCTCTACATCTTCCATTGCAAGTTCTGTATCGCCGGCAAAACCTGCTTCGATCATAGCAATGAAATCCTGAACTTCACAACCTCTGATAACTGTCTTAAGAGGGAGAACAAGTATTGATACACTCTTACTTTTAGAAAGCGGAATATCGTTTTTAAATCTGTATGGGACAGACATTTTTTCAAGACTGTCAGCCATAAGTCCCGCACTGGCCATATCCGGAGTAACCACTCCAATATCCTGGGGCAGGACTCCTTCGTACAGAATTTTTTTCTTTATTTGTACTGCAGTACTCTGAATATCAGTTATTGGATCGTCTGATACCACCGCACGCATACTCACGCTTTGTGTTCCGGAAAAAAGATCTTCAAGCTTCATAAAAGTTTGAGAGGAAAGATTTTCTTCCACAAAGTTCTGACTTTTAAGGAATTTGTAGATTGACGGGAGAAACTCAAAGCTTCTGTCATTTATCTTGTCCCATATATAGAAATCAACATCTTCAAAGATATCAAAAAGCTTTATCATAGCTTTAAACGTTATGGGATTTATATCAAAAAATCCGGATATGATCAGTTTACTTTTTTTGTTGGTAGGATTGTATGATGAATAGAACCACTTGTAAACCGAAACCTGGTCGTAGCTTGCACAACCTTCTGTTCTTTTGGCAACTATTGACTCAAGAGTTTTTTCCAACTTTCGGTATAGCCTTCCGACAGGACTTTCGTCTTGCCAGGCTTCTTCAAACTCTTTATATATTTCTGATTCGTTCACAAGATTTATATCTTCGGTTCTGGTTATCTCCCACTTCTTTTCAAATATTTCAAGAATATATTCTCCTGATTTTCCGGATTTTGAAAGTACCCTCGCATACCGGCAAAGCTCCGGATCGTCCTTTTCTTTTTCTATCAGTTCGTCTATCTCGTTGGCTATATATACTTTAAGAAACTCCCTATCCAGAACCACAGCCCCCGGATTTTCACTCAGAAAAAGCTCCGTTATATACTGGTTGATAACCGCAAAGCCGTCCCTGTTAACAGTAACCTTGACTTTCCTTGCCACCTCATCGGCCAACTGTTTTACATAAAAGCCAGACGGCCCTATAAACTGAAAGCTAAAAGGGTCTGATTTATAATCATCTGTTATGTATTCACTCAGATCTTTAAAATGATTTCTGTTGATTGGAATTATCCTTAACCTTCTGATAATATCTCCTCCCGCCTACTAAAGATGCTTAAAATCATATGTCACTTACCGCCTGTTTCCGCTGCTTTTATATACTGTTCAGCCAGTTTAATAAGCTCCAGCCTGCTGTTTATGGACGGATCTTTCAGCACCATCTCCAGAAGATACTCCAGAATCTCTCCGATCATAGGCCCCTTACGAACTCCAAGGGCAAGTATATCGTTGCCGTCAATTTCAAGCTCTGCAGCTGAAAAAACTTTTTCATTTCTTATCTGCTCAAATAATCCAATTATCTCTTCATACTTTTCATACTTCTGCATGTTACATGACGGGGTAGCTTTTTCATCTGCAAAACAAAGCTGCACAAAATCACTCATGTTCTCGCAGCCAACTTTAACAATTACTTTGCGCAGATAAGTTTTTTTATCGTTTTCAGATTTTGAAGTATCGTAATCTTTAAGAAGCATATGATTTTCTATTAAATTAGCCACATCACAGATATCTTTTCCAGAAAATCTCATACTATTCATAAACTCTCTAGCCTTTTCTGCGGAAATTTTTTCATGTCCTATAAACCTTGTCCGCATACCGTCGTAACTTAACGTATCGTACTTTCCTATGTCATGCAAAAACGCCGCCAGACGGATGGTTTTCTTAGGATATGTATAGTCTATGACCCTCAGAGTATGAGTATAGACATCTTCACCACCATGATATCTGTCTATCTGCCTCAAACCTTTAAGCCTGATAAAAGCAGGACAGATATACGCCATCAGTCCTGTATCCGAAAGCAGCCTTACTCCATCAGCTCCATACTGACAGAGCAATATTTTTACAAACTCATCGTTTACTCTCTCCCTTGATATTTTTTCAATAAGATAGGCTCTCTTTGAAACAGCTTTTTCGAGTTCCGGTGAAAATTTTTTGGAAAACCTTACCGAAAACCTTACTGCCCTCATCATTCTTAAAGGATCCTCGCTTATTCTTCTTTCAGGATCACCGACTGTTCTGAGAAAATCATTATGCATAAGATCGCTGATTCCGTTAAAAGGATCTATAAGTCCATCTTTCGGATTATATGCCATAGCGTTTATAGTAAAATCACGTCTTGACAGATCTTGTTCTATATTTTTTACAAAGTCCACGCTGTCAGGATGCCTGTAATCACTGTACTCTCCGTCAGTCCTGAAAGTTGTTATCTCATAACCTTTACTTTTGATTAGTACAGTGACCGTTCCGTGTTTAACACCGGTAGGAATAACGCGGAACCCTTTTTCTGAAAAAACTCTTATAATCTCGTCCGTATGGGCATCAGTGGCAAAGTCCCAGTCATTTGGCGTTACTCCCATAACCGTATCACGGACACAGCCTCCCACAATATATCCCTGTCGTTTATTTTCGCTAAGAATATCAAGTATAGTCTGTACCTGCACAGGTAAGTTAAAGCTTATCCTGCTGTCCATATATATCACCGCTCATCCCGTATAAAAAATCAAAAGTATTATTTTTATTTGAACTACTTTATCACTTTAAATAATAACATAATTAATACCATGTTCTTTCAATTATTTGGTACTTGTTATGCCGGTTGTTTTTGTTTATTAAGATTTATTAAGAATCTGATTTACAATCAAATTTTAACCTTGATTTTGGTCATAAACGCTTCAGAGTAAATTTCATCAGGATTTTTTTTCTTCCGCAAATGATATATAATATAAAGAAGATGTATATATTATTTAAAGAGGGGGCAAACAAATGAAGAAGATCCTGTCTGTATTAGTTATCATGGTGCTTTCTTTCACCATGCTTATGGCTGCAAACAGCCTAAAAGCATACACCACGCTTGAAGAACCCTTGGCCAAAGCTCTTTTTGAACAGTTTGAAAAAGAGACCTCGATTCACGTTGAATGGGTAAGGCTCACTACAGGTGAAGCAGTTGCAAGACTCGAAGCCGAAAGAGATAAACCGCAGGCCTCAATATGGGTAGGAGGAGTAGGAACAGGACACATCGACGCAAAAAACAAGGGTCTAACGACTACATTCAACTCTTATGTAGCACAGACAGTTCCGGACAAGTACAAAGATCCGGAAAAATATTGGATAGGTCTTTATATAGGACCTATAGCATTTGCCACCAATACCAACAGAGCTAAGGAACTTGGAATTACCTCGCCAAAAAGCTGGGCAGATCTTCTAAAACCTGATTACAAAGGAAGAATAAGAGTTGCCAATCCTGCAACATCCGGTACAGCCTACAATATGGTTACCAACATAATAAGAATCAGCGGCGAAGATGAAACAAAAGCCTTTGATTATCTTAAAAAACTTAATGTAAATATAGACCAGTACACCAAATCCGGTTCGGCTCCGGGAAAAAGCTGCGCTATAGGAGAAATACCGGTTGCAATAGGTTATGCCCACGATTTAATAAAATTAAAGGTAGAAGGTGCTCCTATTGAAATTACCTTCCCATCTGAAGGATCAGGTTTTGAAACCGCCTCCATGTCACTTATAAAGAATGGTCCCGATGCAGTTAATGCTAAGAAGCTTTACAACTGGGTTCTTGGCTCCAAATCAATGGAAATAATTGCCAGCTGGTATGTAATTCCTGTTTCTTCAAACGCTCCGAAGGATAAGCTCCACTTTGACATCAACTCTATAACAACAGTCAATCAAAATGACAAATGGGATGCAGAAAATAAAGAAAGACTTATTGACTTTTGGAACAAAGAAATCGGAACAAAATAAATCCAGAAAAATCAGACGGTCCTAAAACAGGACCGTCTTTTATAGTACTGCGCTAGATATTTTAGGGAGCTGATAGTATGTTTACTAAAAAGAAGGTTCTGATTTTCATAATCTCACTCGTTCTTTTTACAGTTGTCGATTTCTGGGTATTCTCAAATATAAAAGATTCCTTTGACGACATAATGACCCAGCAGATAAGAAAAAATGTATCTGCGGCAGTTGAATCTGTCCCCCGTGAAGAAGAAGAAATACCTGAGTGGATACAAACCACCAAAAATATAAACCAAGAATTGGAAGTTTTCTATCTTAAAGGTTTTGAGGCCAAAGAAATTCTTTTAGGAGAAGAAATGCAGAGTTTTTTTGATGTCCATAAGCTCTCGGAAGATTTTTCCAAAGGTCTTGAAAGTGCCTCTTATGAAGAAATATATATTTCTCCGAAAAAATATGATTTTAAAGGTAAATCATACAAACTTATCTTTGTACCTTCAATAGACCATGAAACAGCCGAGTTTCTGGGTGTCGGGGTTTTCCTATACAGCTCTGCTGAACAGGATAAATTTTATGGCCTGCTTTATATACTGGCTCTGTCATCTTTTGGAATTTTTTTCCTTGTCTACTATATTGGTCGTTTTACACGTGATCCGGTTCTTGGCTACACAATTCTCATCCTTTTTGCAGTTGTACTTATTTTTGTTGCCTATCCTCTTTTTGAGGCAGTACGACTTTCATTTATAAAAGAAGGACGTTTTTCATTCGAAATATGGAAAAATATTCTGACTTCAAAACAGTATCTTTCGGCACTGTGGGGAAGCATACTGCTAGGAATATGTACCGCAACAGCTTCCACAGCCATAGGCTTTCTTTTTGCATTTGTTCTTACCAGGACAAATATAAAGGGCAAAAAGTTTTTCAGTGCTATGGCGACAATGCCCGTAATATCGCCGCCATTCTCGCTAACACTTTCAATAATACTGTTGTTTGGAAACAACGGTCTTATCACCAAACAGCTTTTGGGATTGCAAAACTTCAACATATACGGTCTGGGCGGACTTACTCTTGTACAGACCATGGGAATGTTTCCTATAGCCTATCTTACAATGGCAGGAGTAATGCAGGCCATCGACTCCACACTTGAAGACGCTGCTATGGATCTTAAAGCAAACAGATGGACTACCTTTAAAACCATAACTCTCCCGCTTGCAACTCCTGGACTTTTGAGCTCATGGCTCCTCGTTTTCACAAATTCCTTGGCTGATTTCGCAAACCCCTTGATACTTTCCGGAAATTATAGAGTTCTTTCGGTCGAGGCATACATAGAAGTTACCGGCATGAACAGACTTGGAAACGGAGCCGCGTTATCACTTCTGCTTCTTCTGCCGACGCTAACTGCGTTTTTTGTTCAGCGTTACTGGGTATCCAGAAAATCTTATGTTACAGTAACCGGAAAACCATCCGGAAGAATGCGTGAACTGACCACAAAACCTGTAAAAGTAACCTTAGTAAGTATAATGAGCTTTATTGCAGCTTTTCTTATAGGCTTGTACGGAACGATAGTAGCCGGATGCTTTGTAAAAAATTGGGGCATAGACTATACCTTTACCCTAAATAATTTTAAGGAAGCACTTGAACGTGGAAAGGATGCTTTAATAGATACTGTAACCCTTTCTGCAGTAGCTACTCCCATAGCCGGTATACTGGCCATGATTGTAGCTGTTATTGTTGTAAGAAAAACATTCATCGGAAAGAAGGCTCTTGAAGTTCTTATAATGACTCCATTCGCTCTGCCGGGAACACTTGTGGGAATAAGCTATATACTGGCTTTTAATAAACCTCCTATAATTCTTGTCGGAACAGCCGCTATTATTATAATCAACTACGTAATACGTGAGCTTCCTGTTGGAGTCGAAGGTGGAATAGCCACATTGAAACAGATAGACCCGTCAATTGAGGAAGCTGCACAAAATCTTGGTGCAGATACCCCGACCATATTCAGAACTATCGTGCTGCCACTTATAAGACCGGCTTTTATTTCAAGCCTCTCTTATACTTTTGTAAGGTCTATGACAGCTGTAAGTGCTATAATATTTCTTATTTCGGCCAGATGGTACCATCTTACCGTACTTATCTACAACTTCTCAGAAAATCTGCGTTTCGGGCTGGCAAGCGTTCTTGCAACAACACTTATAGTGATCGTATTTGTTGCTTTCGGATTAATGCGGCTCCTTGTAAGAAAAAATGATAACCTTGAAAAAAACATAAGCGCTTGAGTGAGGTGCAGCTATGAATAAAAAATCTATTCCTGTTAAGTTGGACAAAGTTTGGAAAGTTTTTAAAGATCCGCAGGCAAAAAAAGATGTTGTCGCAGTTGAAAATGCAGACTTTACAATACAACCCGGTGAACTTGTAACTCTTCTGGGGCCTTCCGGCTGTGGAAAAACTACTACCCTTAGAATGATTGCAGGCTTTGAACTGCCTACCCAGGGAAAAATCCTGATCGGAGATTCCGATGTAACATATCTTGCTCCCAACCAAAGGGATACAGCTATGGTTTTTCAGAGTTACGGACTGTTTCCACATATGAATGTCTTTGAAAATGTCGCCTACGGTCTAAAAATACGTAAAGTTCCAAAAGATGAGATTAAAAAGAAAGTAACCGAGTTCCTAGGCCTTGTCGGTCTGGAGAATCTTGCGCAACGCTCACCATCAAGACTTTCTGGAGGACAGCAGCAGAGAGTTGCACTTGCACGGTCGCTTATAGTTGAACCTTCGGTACTTTTACTGGACGAGCCTCTTTCAAATCTCGATGCTTTACTTCGTGAACAGATGAGAGTAGAGATACGGAGACTTCAAAAATCTCTGGGAATAACCGCAGTCTATGTCACACATGACAGAGTCGAAGCTATGAGTCTTTCTGACAAGATCATTGTTATGAACAGCGGAAAGATTGTTCAGATAGGACCTCCTCATGAAATTTATAGGAATCCTGTATCAAAGTTCGTTGCGGGATTTATAGGAAAAGTGGCGTTTTTTCAGGCTCAGGTAATGGAGGTTTCAGATAAATGCACTGTAAAGATAAATGACGGAGTTTACACAATTTCCAGTTTTGACAGCAGTTTAAAGCCGGGAGACAGGTCAGTTATAATGTGCCGTCCGGAAGCACTGACCCTTTCAGAGCCTAAAAAAGGACTCATCGACGGAACTGTTGTCACTAACGTATATCTTGGAAACAGTGTAGAATCTTTCGTTAACACCGATATAGGAGAAGTACTTGTCCAGATTGATAATCCGGCAGAGAAAAGGATTTTCAAAGAAGGAGAAAGAGTTTCGGTTACATTCCTGCCTAATCTTACAAAAGTACTTAAAGATTCATAACCCAAAAATTTAATCCTCCCGTACAAATACGGGAGGATTTTTTAATTTATAGCTACACTAAAATATTTACAAGACCCAATCCCCATCTTTTGGCATCTTTATTGTTTTTACAGGTATCGTATATTGAACAGCTCATACAGCTGGTCTCAGTAAATGCATTCATAAGCTGCCACTTTGATAGTCTGTCTTCTTCAATACCTTCCTTTAAAGTTCCTACTGATTCCTGAGGCTTTCCTATCTGTAAAGCGCACTTATAAATATTACCGGATGAATCGACAATATAATGACCATCATACACAACGGCACAAGCAAGAGAAGGATTATAAACAGAGTAAGCATACTTCATTCCCATGGCAACAACTTTTTTCAGAGCATGTATGATACTGTCAAAATACTCACGTGCTCTTGAAAGCTCAGCACCATTGCGTGAAGATAGATAAATCTGAACTTTATCACCATATCCTGACTTTATAAGATCTTCAAAAAGACTTTTTACCTCGGCCCTTTCTATATTTTCATAATCTACCCTAAGTATGGTTTCCATTTTTCCACATACATTTTTTATATTTGAATAAAACTTTTCATAGCCAAAACTACTGTACTCATCATTTCCCAAGAGCATACAGTCAACTACTATCTGAACTCTTTTTACACCTATCTCCTGCAACCGCAATACATTGGCTTGGTCAAGGAGCACTCCGTTGGTTATTACTGTTGAAGAATAAAATATATTTTGTTCTATCTCATTCTTTAATGCCGAGGTTATTTCCTCCATTTTATCTATAGCAAGGAGAGGCTCACCTCCGAACCAGACTATATTAATGCCGTTATACTTATGTACATTATCTTTAAGAAACTCAACCGTATCCGACACCAGATCCGCACTGTCCGAACAGGATGGGTTTGATTTCATGAAACAGTACCTGCAGTTCAGATTGCATTTGTTTGTAGGAACCAGATACAAATTCAAAATATCCTTATTGTTATGGTTTTTCTGCATTAGCTTCTGAAGCTCATCCTCATCCTTTGAAATCAATACTCCTTTTTCAACAAGGAACTTTCCTAAGCCCTCACCAATACTGACTTTGGACTTTAAGTCAAGCCGCAGCTTTTGGCTGTCCTGATCGGAAAGCACAGTAACAACTTTATTAAATGTATTAAAAACAACTGAATATTCCTGAGAGTCCTCAAAAATATTGAACCTGGAAAATACCATAAAGATCAGCCTCCGAAAGATGCCGGATGATATAGTATAATTATTATAGCAATAAATTTATTTTGAACAAATTAACACTTTGTTTTTTGTTTTATATCTAAAAATGCCTATTTTATAGAACTTACATGGTATGTCTTTTTATAAAATATTGTTAACTATGAACATATTCTTGTTAAACCCTTTATTTAATATCTTTTTAAGAATAGCATTTTATATTAATAGCTTTTTTTCGATTATTACTTTAATGTTGATTGTTTATTAAGTACACCCTTTAAAAATCGTTTTTTGATTAATTAACGGAGGATACGACCCATGACGCACAAAAGAATTAACTATCTTTCTGAACTTAACGGCAGTTTATCGTATGGTCTATTTTCAAAACCTTTTATTCTTTATCACATCAAAATTTCATCCTCCCCGGAATGGTCGCTTTATATGAAAGCTATGCTCAACCTTTACAAAACAAGGTACGATGCCGCAATGGAATATATCGAAAAGCTGCTGGAAATTACCGACGGATCGAAGTACCTATACTATCTGACACTTGAGCTTAAATTTCAGACAGTATCAATGATGAGCAATTTCAGCGATAAAGAAACTGCAAGAAGTATCTATGAATTACTTCGGAAAAACCTTAACAAACTCAATGCCTCTTTGATGAGCTTTATCATACCGTCCGTCATTTCCTATAGTTTTCTATACGGCGACCAAACCGTAAAAAAGTTCAGAAGCTGGAGCCAAAAGTATAAAATATCTGCGAACAGACATGATTTCAACAAGTTACGAATAGTCTGCAAAAAAATAAAAAGCATGGATACTTTTAGCAGTTATGAATACTTTCAGCATAACTACGATCTTTTACAGGAAAATTTTCATCCTTCGTGTCTTTCTACCCTTCTTGATACGTGGGCATCGGCTTTTTGTATTAAGGATCCCGAACCGGCTCTTGAAAAGGCAAAAGAAGCTGTATACCTTTCAGCAAAGTATATAGATGAGGTTCAGTTTGGATTTTCCGAACTCTATACATTTTTCACTGTTCTTAAACAGAATCTTCTTGTTTATGAGAGCTATCAAACCTCACAAATGCTTAAAGAGCTGTATGGAATGCTTGAACAGAGTTCACCCGGAATAGATACTTCAAAAGAGTACCGAAAACTCATGAGACATGTCGACGTATTCTCCGAAGATATTTTTTCAAGCTCCTACAATACCGATGAATATTTTAACAATCTGCTCCAAAAGTATTACTCACAAAAAATCATTTCCGTTTCAAGAACCACCCTCTATAACATAATCAAAAAAAAGAAAAAAGCGGATGAAAGAACCGTAAGCCTTGTCTACAAAACAGCACAGATAAACGATACAGATAAAATAATAACCTCCGCCACACTAATAAAATTTTATATAAGAACCTTTATCAAAAAAAACTTTGACATCATTTACACTCCATCAGATCTTCAGGCTAAAAAACTTCTCTTACCAAAATTTTTATTATACTTTCTTTCCTGTTCTTATAAAAAGGAAGAGATTGTTTTTTCATCTCTGCTTCGAAAAATTAACTCAGAAAAAAAACAGATTTTTTCCATGAAAGAAAAGAAATTTATCATCGACTCGGTTTTTGATCTTTCCCCTTGGCATAAAGCAAGGATGGAATTGATACTTCAGTTTAAATCGTGCCTAAAAAAAGAAAAACAGGAAAAATTCATCAATACGCTTGTAAGCTTGCCTTTTATACTAAGAACTCTGGCGGTAAGATTTATACTGAACTATGAACGATACAGAAGTATTTGGAAGATACAAGCGCAGATCCCGCAAGCTCTTGAAAAAATAATCCTGAAAAACTCACTGGACAGATATGCCTGTACTGCTGCGTTCTACTGCTTTGATTCGCGGGAAAAAGAATTTTTTGAAAAAAAAATCATACCTTTATTCACAAAGGTATGACTCTAAAAACTATTATTTAATTATCTGCCGCACTGAGGTCCTTCTACAAAGATGATCACCATAATACACGAACCTGCCGCTTCTTTCTTTTCAATCATACTTTTCACAGTCTGTGCCTGCTTTAGAACTTTCATGATTTCATCTCCTTATTATATACTTTGACTAAACCAAATCCTGGTATAGTCTGCTATATTGCTCTTGTAATCGCTGCAGCTTGAGGATCTTCCGCTCATTCTTGCCCATGGACATCCGCCTTTACAGATAGGTAAAACCTTACATTCATGACACTTCACATCTTGAAAAGGATCGTATAAAATCCAATCTGAAAGTTTCGCATAGTCAAGACCTTTATCAATAGAGCCAACAGACATATCAGCTCTGCCTATCTGCATAGGACACTTGTATATACTTCCATGAGGATCTATAATATAGTATTTGTCGAAAACAGCCGCACAACTGTCAAGAGGATTAAAAATTTCATATGCGTACTGAAATCCTCTTTTAATAATTTTTTCCAAAAGTATAAGCTCATTCTTTCCATACTCTGATTCACTCATACAACAAGAGTTATCCGCAGCATATTCTGAAGGCTTAACAGATGAGGCATAGATACTTATTTTGTCCTTCAGATTGTTCTTCTGCAAAATATCAAGAAGATCGTCCATCTCATAAAAATTTTCTTTATCTATATTTACCCTTATCGTTAACGGGATTATACCGCTGGCAAACGAAATATTTTCAAGTATACGGTCAAAGGTACCTTTTCCGTTCTTAAGACACCTTTTTCTGTCGTGAGTTTCCCTCGTACCATCAAGAGTAATCTGTATATGTCCGACATTTAATTTTTTCAGCTCAAGTACGGTTTTTTCATCAAGGAGATACCCGTTGGTTATCATACCTGCTGAAAAAGATGAAATTTCATCCTTCATACCAATAATTTTTTCGGAAACATTTCTTATAAAATCCAAAGCTAAGAGCGGTTCTCCTCCATACCATTGAATTCTCAATCTTTTAGAATCGGGAAGATTACCCAGTATAAAATCCAAAAGTCTGTCTTTATTATCCTGTGTCATAGTACCTTTTTTAAGAGAACCTTCATAACAGTACCAACAGTTCAGATTACACTCCATAGTCGGAGCAACTACCAGACTAAGCACACGTCCAGCCATCCTTTGATACCTATCAACAAACTTCAGCATTTTTAGTTCGTCAATGTTATCCTGCACAAGCATGCCGTTTTCTTCCAAAACACACCTAAGTTCAGCATTATCAAGTATCTTGCTTATACTGCCTTTAAGCAGCTCTGCATTATCGCTATCAAGAAGAATTACCCCTCTTGAGAAGCTGTTATAAACAAGAGTTTGACCTTTTAGATCTATAATTACGTTAAACCGTGAGAGTTTCAATGTCTTCTACCTCCGGTATATTTATCGCCTGTTATTATACATAGCAAAGTTATGATATATAATATCATTATAGCACTTTAAAATATATTATTTGCTTAACAAACAAATATATCTGAAAATATGGAGGGACACTTTTGAATAAAAAATTTTTTTTGCTTTTTATTGTACTTTTAATTTTACCTCTCACAACACTTTCGACCGTAAAAAACATTATACTCTTCATAGGAGACGGAATGGGAACAGCAGCTGTAGATCTTTCACGAATGGTTCTGCTTGGAAAGGAAAAGTTTTGGGATTTTGAAAATACCAGATATATTGGTCTGCAAAAAACATACTCAGAAAATCTTCTTACAACGGATTCAGCAGCTGCGGCAACTGCCCTTTCAAGCGGTCATAAAACCTCCAACGGCCTTTTGGGAACTCTTAGCGACGCAACAGCCACCAAAAGCATTCTAAAAGCTTTCAGAGAAGTCGGAAGATCTGCCGGACTAATAACTACTGTCACTGTAACACACGCTACTCCCGCTGGCTTTTGTGTCAGCATGCCTGATAGGGATGAACTTGCAATAGCTGACGAATATGCAGAAACCAAGCCTTTTGATCTTATTATGGGAGGGGGAAGACAGTACTTTGTGCCTAAAAGCAGTACAGCCAGCAAAAGAACCGATAACTTAAATCTTATAAAGAATTTTCAGAACTTTGGATATACCTATATATCAAATACTGCCCAACTGTTTGAACTCACAGGAAAAACACCGAAAATAATCGGCCTTTTTTCAGAATCCAGTATGCCCAACGCACTTGATAGAAATTATTTAAATACACCTGTTCCTACTCTCGCACAGATGACAAGAACGGCTCTAAATGTATTAAGTTCAAACCCAAAAGGGTTTTTCCTGATGGTTGAATCCGGAAAGATAGATTTCAGAGCACATGCAAACGACACTGCGGGAACGGTGTGGGAAGTTAATGAACTTAACGAAGCTTTCAAAGAAGCATTGAGTTTCCTAAAAAAAGATCCGGATACTCTGATCCTGGTAACCGCAGACCATGAAACCGGCGGACTTACTCTACTGTATCCAAGACTCCAGCTGATAAAAAGTCAAAAAGCCACCAATGAGCTTATTGTAAGCCTCATTAAAAACAAAGATATCAACCAGTCTTTAAAGACCGTACATGAACTGACAGGAATAAAAGATATTAAGGAAGAAGAGATTAAAAAAATAAAAGAAAGCTCCACACCTGAAATTGAGCTTTCCAAGATTTTAAACGAAAGATATGAAGTACGGTGGTCCACTGTAGGTCATACATGTGCCAATGTAAATGTATATGCATTCGGAAAAAAAGCCGAACTTTTTACAGGCGTATACGAGAATACGGAACTCGCCATCAAAATGTTTTCTGCGGCAGGAGTATCGCCTAATTAGCACTTCCAATTGCTTTTTCCAGTGATTTCATAACATGCTCTTCCTTTTCTCTGAGCTGCTTGAGATATAAAGCAAGCTCTTTTTTACAATCAACCTTATGAACCTTTTTGGGACCAAGGAAAGGTGTTTTCATACTGATCTCCTTGAATCCGTCGGATATATCCATACAGTACTCTACCGTTTTGGACGGAATCTTTATCTCCTTTGATCTTATGGAAAGCTCTTTTATATACTCCGCTAAAAGTTCTTTAGACTGTGCATATACTGCCATGCAGTAACAGAATCCGAAATCATTAAACCTTTCAGAAGAAAGAGAATCTATGGTACTTTGATACGCCGCATTTCCACACGTATAAGATGAAGAGACATGAAATTTTTTGTTCCATTCTTTTATACCGTATACCAAAGAGCTTCTGAACATTTTTTCCTGCGGCACATCAGTACAGCTTTCAAGCACATGCACATAAAGATATGGAATCATGGAAATACCCAGATTATCATAAAGCAATGGATCAGGTTCATCCTCACC
>ENA-UPXM01001513-UPXM01001513.1-activated-sludge-metagenome-genome-assembly--contig:-NODE-1513-length-29531-cov-5.344450_pt1 | contig 29531 bp, 28 predicted proteins | sample MGYA00238178_ERZ772708 | MGnify/ENA primary metagenome ERZ772708 (study PRJEB29002, sample SAMN05720212) | activated sludge metagenome | isolation source: anaerobic digester from wastewater... | reverse complement strand
TAATAGTTGCAAGGTGGCTTGGCTGGTTTTTTCATAGCTTTTAGCTAGGTAACCTTCTTTTTCGAGAACTTTTAGCGCTGTGCCAATGGCTAAATCCGGGACATCAAGGCCTAATTTTTCTTTTAAACCACTGTAGGTTAAAAGAATATGATCGTCGGTGTGGCTGGTTAAAAATTCGTAAATATCTAAAATTAAATCTAGTGAAGGGTTGTCGCCTTCAATAAAAAATTCTTGCAAATAGCGGTCACGAGGACTATGAAGCAGAAGGCATAAGCTGGGTTGGCCATCGCGGCCAGCACGGCCAGCTTCTTGGTAATAAGCTTCAATTGTTCCTGGCATATCATAATGGATAACAAAGCGCAAATCAGCTTTGTCAATTCCCATGCCAAAAGCATTGGTGGCAACAATAATATTAGCTTCACCAGTCATGAATTGATTTTGTAAACGGTGGCGTTCGTCGGGCGTTAGGCCGGCATGATAAACAATAGCAGATGCTCCATAGCGAGTAATAAATTCAACCAATTCATCAGCTCGGTGGCGAGTACTGGTATAAATAATGCCGCTAGCTTCAGGGGCTTTTTCAATGGTGTCTAAGACAATATTTTTTTTATTGCCATCAGGCGTACTAATAATACCGAAATGAAGATTGTCGCGGGCAAATCCGGTTATTAGTTCAACTGGATTGTTCATTTCTAGTTGTTTGATAATATCTTGACGGACTTCAGGTGTGGCAGTGGCGGTTAAGGCCAAAACTGGCGGTCGGCCTAGAGTGGCGATAAACTGTTTTAAATGAAGATAGCTTGGCCGGAAATCGTGGCCCCATTGGCTAATACAGTGTGCTTCGTCGACAGCTACCAGGCTGACTGGTACTTGCTTGATGGTCTTTTGGAATTGCTGGCTATAAAACCTTTCTGGAGCGATGTAGATTAAGCGATAACCGCCGTTCATAGCTTGTTGAAGCCGTTGATCAGCTTCAGCTAAACTAATTGAACTATTAATAAAAGTGGCTGGAATGCCAATACTATTTAAGCGGTCAACCTGATCTTTCATTAAGGCAATCAGGGGTGAGATAACTAGGGTAACACCAGGTAGCAATAGGGCCGGTAGTTGGTAGCACAAAGATTTACCACCACCAGTTGGCATAATAATTAGGCAATCTTGGCCTTTTAAAACTTGTTCAATTGTTTTTTCCTGGCCAGGTCGTAATTGGCTAAAGCCAAAATGTAGCTGGAGTAAGGTGGAAAGACTAGTTTGATCCATGATGTTGCTGATAAAGCAAGAGAGTATTATTGAGAGCTAGGGCAATAGTCATTGGCCCGACACCACCCGGCACTGGCGTAGCCCAGCCGTTAATTTGTGGATTTATGGAAGATAAGTCTACATCACCGTAGACTTTACTGTCTTTTTTAGTAATACCAACATCAATAATTAAATAATCTTCTGGCAAATCGATTGGCTTAATACTGTGCGGTTTACCAAGTGCGGTAATTAATAGTTTGGCTTCATCTAACTTGGCTCGATTTTGTGGCGTGATATCGTTTAGCAATTCAACTTGACTATCAAACTGTCTTAGCATTTCAGCTAGATTTTCACTAAAAATACCTTCGTTGCCAACAATTAATACTTTCTGATCAGTCAAATCAAATTGTTGTTCGGCAATAATTGTTAGAATTACACCAAAAACTGGTGGGATAATAGCTTGAGGATCGTTCTCTTTTAATTTTTCTAGATTTTTTTTAGTAAAGCCGTCAACATCCTTATTGATAGCAATGGCGTTAACTAATTCATCAGTATTTAAATGATCGGGTAAGGGTAGTTGTAGGAGAATGCCGTCAATTGCTTGATCTTGATTTAAAAAGTTAATTGTTGCTAACAATTCTTCTTGGCTAATGTCTTCAGGACATTGATATAGGTGGGTATCAATGCCGACTTTTTTAGCCTCAGTCTGTTTGTGGTGAACATAAATCTCTGAATCTGGTCGTTCGCCAACTAAAATAATGGCTAAATTAGGGTGCTGACCATTTAGGGCAAAAACCGTTTCAGCAATTTGATCTTTAATTTTATCGGCTAGTTGGCGACCATTAATTAATTGTTGAGCCATATTTTTATAAACCAGGTGGTGGTAAGCGGCGCCCCAGGGCCGTTACTTGTTGTTTAATGAGAATTAGCTGTTCTTTTTGATCGTGATTTTTGATAGCTAAATCAAGCCAAGTAGCAACTTGCTTGATCTCAGCTTCTTTAAAACCGCGAGTGGTGATGGCGGCAGTACCGATTCTGATGCCAGATGGATTTAGCGGTGGTCTTAGATCCCCGGGAACAGTTGAGCGGGAAACGGATAGGCCAGCTAACTGCAAAGCTTCTTCAGCTTGGCGGCCAGCCAGGTTTTGCTTAGTCAAATCAACAACTAACAAATGAGTATCAGTGCCGCCAGAAACAATATTATAACCTTTGTTGATTAATTCGCTAGCGAGTAGTTGGGCGTTAACAATAACTTGTCGAGCATAATTTTTAAATTCTGGCTGTAGCGCTTCAGCAAAAGCAATCGCTTTGGCGGCGGTAACATGATCATGTGGACCACCCTGAAGACCTGGAAAAACAGCTCGATCAATATCTTTGGCTAATTTTTCTTTGCACATAATCATGGCGCCACGTGGACCGCGTAAGGTTTTGTGAGTGGTGGTAGTAATGACATCAAAAATATTGGTTGGATTGGTTAGTTGCTGTCCAGCAATTAGACCGGCGGTATGAGAAATGTCAGCCATGGTTAAAGCGCCAACCTCGTTGGCGATATTTTGAAAATTATTCCAGTCAATTTCGCGACTATAGGCACTAAAGCCAGCGACAATTAATTTTGGCTTGGCTAATCGAGCAATTTCGCGTACCTGATCCATGTTGAGTCGACCAGTTATAGGGTCAACTTCATATTGGACGAATTTAAATAAGCGACCAGAGATATTGATGGGGTGGCCATGAGAGAGATGTCCGCCATGATCAAGTCTTAGTCCAAGAACTGTATCACCAGGTTCGAGTAGAGCCAAATAGACAGCTAAATTAGCTGGTGAACCAGATAAAGGTTGAATATTAACATGTTCGGCGCCAAAGAGCTGTTTGGCTCGATCAATCGCTAAAGCTTCAACTTGATCGATGATTTCATTGCCGCCATAGTAGCGTTTACCAATATAGCCTTCGCTGTATTTATTGGCTAACGGGGTGGCTAGAGCAGCTAAAACGCTAGGTGAAGCGTAATTTTCTGAAGCGATTAATTCCAATTCATCGGTTTGGCGTTCTTTTTCGGCTTCGACTAATTGATTTATAGCCGGATCATTTATTTTGTTGAACATAATCTCTGATAATATCTTTTAGATTATTGGTGACGTTATCTTCTTCAATATAACGTTTTTTTTGAGGGTCTTGTTTGATGTTATCTAAAATTTCGCGGCGTTCTTTAATGATTTCTGAAAAGTCTTTTAAAATATGGTCATAGATTTCAGCGATTTTTTCTTGGCCAACTGATTCAGCATATTTTTTAAATTGCTGAGCTTGTTCTACAATTTGTTGGAGTAAGATTACTTGAATGGGATGATCAGCTAGCGCTCGCATTTTATTATTAATCCACAATTGAGCCAGTTCTTCAGTGTGTTTTAGATCGCAACCAATAACAAATAATGGGACATCGCGTAATTCACCACGGATGTTATTTTCTTCTGATTGAAAATATTTGATTTTGGCTAGACGATTATTATCAATACTGTCAAGGATTCGATTAATTTTTTTACTTAGGCTATTGGGATTACTGGCAGAAGTAACATCAAGCGCAATACCGGAATAATCAGGTGTGCGTTGATCAGGTTTCGAAATTTCTAAGATTGAATCAATATGATTAATAAAATCATCATACTCGCAAGTTTTGATAGTGTGGACCCGTTCACTAAAATAATTATTATTTTCTATTTGTTGATGTAAAATTGCTTCTAAAATATCAGCAACTTTTTTGTGCCAAAGCTCACTATCGGAATTGCGTTCTAGATGTTTTTGCTGTTGTTTTTTAACCCAATCTAGATCGCGATCAACAACTTCATCGCCATAAAGGCCACGAAAATCATTGGGGTTAATTTTATCAATATTATTTATTCCTTCAGCTCTTTCTAGCAGTTTTCTTAAAAAATCTTTATCCCTGAAACTTTGCTTTTTTTCGTGAAGCTGGGCTGCTTGCCGAAATAAACTGTCTTCATATCCCATATGTTTTTTTAGTTATTTAATTAACTATAGCACAGGCTTGATTAAATAAGTATGATGGAGGCGATAGCCAAATTTACGGTAATAATTGCGGACACCGATTCCAGAAATAACCGCTATTTTTGGATAGCCATGGCGTTGGGCGATTTTTTCAGCTTCAGCAATCAGTCTTTGGCCAAGGCCGCGATGCTGGACTGTGCCCTTGGTGCCGACTGGTTGAAGCTGACCATAAACATGTAGTTCACGGATAATGGCACAATTATGCAAATGTTTATTTTCAGTATTTTGTGGTAAGCGCAGGCGGCAAAAACCAAAAAGCTTTTGCTGGTCAAGACTTTCCCAGCTAATAAAATATTCTTGACCACCACCAGCTGGATATTTTTTAATAATCAATTTTAGCTGGCTTAATTCAGCACTGGCTTCTCTAGCTTCGCGGCAACGGATGCATTGGCAATGAACGCCTTGCTGTTGGATAATCTGCCGTAGATTGGTGATTTTATTGCCGGCTTCAATTGATTCTTCTGGAATATCACGGATTAAGCGGATGATACGGACATAGGTTGGAGTAGTTTCTTTACAAGCCCTGATAACGCGAATTAGTTCTTCGTCGCTATAGGGTTGATATTGGCCATTTTTCCACCATTCATAAAGCTGGCTGCCTTTGACAACGACTGTGGGATAAAATTTAATCTGGTCCGGTTGGAAGCGAGGGTCAGCAAAAAGCTGTTGATACATTTCAATATCATGGTCAGGCGTTGAACCAGGCAAAGCCGGCATAAAATGATAGGTGATTTTAAAACCCCAGTCACGCAGTAATTTTGTAGCTTTGGTGATACTAGCAATGGTAGCAGTCCGGCGATTGAGGGTTAAAATCTGATCGTCAATCGCTTGAACGCCGATTTCAACACGAGTGCAGCCGAGAAAGCGAAAATTATCCAGCTCTTCAGGGGTAAGGCAATCAGGACGGGTTTCAAGGGTTAAGCCGATAATTCGATACAGAGCTGATTCATTAATCTTTTGTTCTTTGGTAACTGCTAGTTTTAGTTGCTCAAGTGATAGGTTTTGACGATAATGGCGTTCTTTATGGCCATAGGTATTGGCAGCGGCAAAGCAATTGGCAATGTACCAATATTGATATTTAAGCGGCAAATAAGACCAGGTTCCGCCAATGACAATTAATTCAATTTTGTTAGGTTGGTGGCCATTGGCTAGCAGAGCACGAAGACGATAGTTGACCTGTTTGTGCGGATTGTAATGGCAGTGCATCGCCCGCATTACGGCCGGTTCATTGGAGAGGTAGCTAGTTGGAACGTCGCTTTGTTGAGGACAATAAAGACAATTGCCAGTGCAGGGCCATGGTTTGGTTAAGACAGCTACCGGAGCCACGCCAGACATAGTGCGGATTGAACGGCGGCGGAGCAATTTCAGAAAAGTTTCATTAGGTTTGATTTTTCCGGCAGTGATTAGTTTAGAATAGGCTGATAATAATTGACTGTTATTAATCATGGGCTGGCTGGATATTTCAGCGTAATGGCGCTTTAAAGCTGTCAGATCGTCTCTGGTTTGTGGCTGGCTATTGATTAGCTTGATTAAAGCTTGTTCTGATTTGATATCCATTCCAACGGATGTTATACTAAAACTTAGTAAGCATACTAATTTAATCACAATTATATGGGTAAGACAAGACAGATTGGCGGGATTATTTTAGCCATAATAGCGTTATGGCTACCGCTGGTTGCTCAAGCTTTTACGGTTCGTAGCGGAGCTGAAGTGACCTTTGACAACAATGATGGTTTGACTGGCACAACTTATGTCGCGGCTGAAAGAATTGTTATCGATACGCCTTTGCCGGGTGATCTGATCTGTGCCGGCCGCAAGGTGACTATTAATCAGCCGATTGATGGCGATGTTATCTGCGCCGCTAGCGATTTGACAATTAATGCCAAGGTTTCTGGTAGTATTCGTTCTCTGGGAGAAAGAGTTAAGGTGGATAATCAAGTTGAACGGAATTTGATGCTATTCGGTTCGGATGTAACCTTGGGTGAAAAAACAGAAGTTAAGGGTGAAACAATGCTGGCTGGTGAATTTTTGGAAAGCCAGGGCCAGTATTTGAATCATTTTTTAGGTGCTTTTGGCCAAGCTAAATTATCTGGCCAGTATAGTGCGCCAATTAGATTTTTTGCCTCAACTAATAAGCCGGAAAGTTTGCGAGTGATGGCTGGTGCTAAATTAGCTCAAGATTTGCGCTATACGGCTTATGAGGAGATTAAGATTGATGATAAGGCTGAGATTAAGGGTGAAGTGGTCCGTCAAGATTGGCCAGCCAAGCAAGCTAATAAAAAAGATGCAGCGGTTAGTTTAATCTGGAAGACAATTTTGCAGATTTTCATGTTGCTATTTATTGGTTTAATTGTTATTAGTCTATGGCCGCAAGCTACTAAAGAATTATTAGAGAAAGCCGAAAAGCAACCAATTAAAATAGCACTAAAAGGTTTGTTGATTTTGATGGTAATGCCAATCAGTGCTTTTATCTTAATCTTTACGGTTATTGGTTTGCCGTTGGCCTTAATTGTCTTTATTATTTGGGGGTTATTGCTGTATTTAGCTAAATTGGTTATCGGTTATTGGCTTGGCCGCAAAATATTGCCACGCGTTAAAAATAATATCTGGCCGTTAATTGTCGGTGTCAGTGTCTTGTTGATTTTAATGAAATTACCTTTGATTGGTTGGTGGCTGGGAGCTGTAGCGACTTGGTGGGGAACTGGTCTTTTGTGGCGCAGTTTTAGAAAAACCATGGAATAATTTTATGCAAACACAAGCTAATGTTTTTAAGGCTTACGATTTAAGAGGAGTTTATGGTCGTGACTTTGATGATGAACTCGCCTATAAGCTTGGTCTAGCTTATTATCAGTGGCGACAACGCGAGCTCAAGACTGATCGCCAGTTGGCTATTGTTATCGGTCATGATATGCGTTTGTCTTCACCAGCTTTGCACGAAGCCCTAACTAAAGGTTTATTAGCGGCTGGGGCACAGATTTTGGATATCGGCCTTAGCTCAACACCGACTTTTTATTTTGCTACGGCTAAATTGGCGGCTGACGGCGGTATTATGGTTAGTGCTTCACACAATCCGCAAGAATATAATGGTTTTAAAATCGTTCGTGACCGGGCTAAGCCAGTCGGTGAAAATAGCGGACTTTTTGAGTTAAGAGATTTAGTTTTGCAAACCGAATTGCTGCCAGCAGCAGTGGAAGGCAGCTACCAATTGGTTGAAAATATTGTTGATCAACAGATTGAACATGATTTAGCTTTGATGGGTGATCTGTCATTACAGCCGTTGAAAATTGTCATGGACCCAGCCAATGCTATGGGTGGACCTTATTTCGAAAGGCTTTTCGCTAAATTTCCTCAGTTGTCTTTAATTCGGATGAATTGGTCGCTTGACGGATCTTTTCCTGGCCATGAGGCTGATCCGTTCAAGCCGGAAAATATTCAGCCGCTGAGCCAGATGGTAATTGGCCAGCAGGCTGACTTGGGTATTGCGACTGATGGTGACGCTGATCGAATTTTCTTTGTCGATAATTTAGGCCAGCCTTTGGAGCCAGGAATTGTTCGGGCGATTATGGCTAAGTTATTTTTAGCTGAAAAACCAGGCGCCAAGATTGCTTACGATATCCGTCCTGGAAAAATAACTGAAGACACAATTGTTAGTAATGGCGGGCAACCAGTTGTCGCTAGAGTCGGTCATTCGCTTATTAAGGCAACCATGCTGGAACAGGATGTTTATTTTGCCGGTGAATCATCAGGCCATTTCTTTTTGAATATGGCTGATGGCTGTTATGAAGTCCCGGGTATTATTGCTCTAAAGCTAATTACTGCTTTAACAGCTAGCGGCCAGACGCTAGCTGAGTTTATAGCGCCCTATAAAAAATATTATCATTCTGGCGAAATTAACCGTCGAGTAATTGATCCAGCAGCTAAAATAAAAGCCATTGCTGAGCATTATGCTGATGGTCAGCCTAATTTTTTAGATGGAGTGACGATTACTTATCCTGATTTTTGGTTTAACGTTCGAGCTTCCAATACTGAACCGTTATTACGGCTTAATTTAGAAGCTAGTAGTCCTGAAATTATGGCTGCTAAAAGAGATGAAATTTTGGCGTTGATTGCCAGTTAAGCCCGAAAATATTGCATGATTTTTTTGATGTTTTCGTAATCAATTTCACTTAAATTATAATCGCTAATGTGACGATGAAGGTCGTACATTTCGTTATCGAGGCTATAGCCGGGAATACCACCGTAGTTGATCATATCGCTACGGTGTTTTTTTAATAATTCAATAACAAAATCACGATTTTTTTGGTCGAAACTGGAAAATTCGTAACGGCCATAAAAAAAATCTTTGCATTTACGCTCAAAAGTAGAGGTGTCGTCATTTTTAAGGCTGGTAACTAAATCAGTTAAGTCCATATTTTTATTTAAAGTAATTAAAATTAAATTGGCCAGTTAGGTTGAGCTAAAACTGTTATTGGATCAGTTGTTTTTTGTTTTTCTAGGCGAATTAAACCAGCGGCAGCAATCATGGCGGCGTTGTCAGTAGTATAGGTTAGTTCGGGCATTAAAAAGTTAACTGATGGTAGTTTTTGTTGGATAGTTTGGGTTAGAGCTTCGCGTAAGTTTTTGTTAGCCGAAACCCCTCCGGCCAGCATAATTGTTTTAACTTCGAGATCGTGAGCAGCTTTTATAGTTTTGCGAATAAGGGCTTGAGTAACAGCCTGCTCGAAAACGTAAGCATATTCATTAACTTTTTCTGACCAAGCCGAATCTTTTTGCAGGGCGTAAAGCAGGGCAGTTTTTAGACCAGAAAAAGAAAAATTATAATCAGATCGCTTAATCATTGGTTGAGGCAAAACAATTGAAGTTGCTTTGTTCTGAGCGGCAAATTTGGCAGCAGCGGCACTGATTTTAGGACCCCCAGGATAGCCTAGCTTCAGTAGACTGGCTGCTTTGTCAAAAGCTTCGCCAGCGGCATCGTCAAGAGTTTGGCCGATAATTTCATAAGTCAGGTAATCTTTCATTAAAATTAGAGCCGTATGGCCGCCACTAACCGTTAGGGTTAAAATCGGGAAATTAAATTTAGTTAAGTCACGATTAATAAAGTTGGCTGCAATATGACCAGTTACATGCTGGACAGGAACTAATGGTAGGTTCCAGGCTAGGGCTAAAGATTTAGCGGTTTCAACGCCGACTAATAGTGAGGTTAAAAGTCCGGGACCTTGGGTGACAGCAATGCCATTAAGCTCCTTGGAGGCGGTTTGCTTACTGAGTCCGGCCTCCTTAAGAGCTTGATCAATGATGGGGAGAATTTGTTTGACGTGTTCACGGGCAGCCACTTCTGGCACGACACCGCCAAAAGCCTGATGAATATCAATTTGCGAAGCTACAACATTACTCAGAATAGTAATGTTATGATTATCTAAGCTTGCTATGGCAGCTGCTGTTTCATCACAGCTGGTTTCAATGGCAAGGATTTTCATCGATAAAACTGAAATAATTGACGTAAATTATGCTTTAATCTTAACACTTGGCCAAGCCTTTGTTAATAGTTATTAAATAAAAGCCTTGACAGTTATCCAGCTTTCGTTATAATAGAATAGCTTTTTGGTCCCTTCGTCTAGTGGTTAGGACATCAGGTTTTCATCCTGGTAACAGGGGTTCGATTCCCCTAGGGACTACAAATCAACCGCTTCGGCGGTTTTTTGTTATTTAACAATTAAATAAAAGAAGGAGGAGATAATGTCCAGTCAAATAACTGGTGGCGACTTGGTAGTGGAATTTAGAGACATCTTGGAGGAAATGACTATTCCGCAGATTCCTGGTTTTGACAGTTCTCTTAAAAAAATAGTTTCTGACTTTATAACGGCATTTCGTTATCGGGCTATTAAAAATGACAAATTACGCAGCTTTTTTTCTAAGATTATCGGTTATTTTGATTTAACAGTGCCGGTTGATTTATTTTTTGATTATATTATTTTTCGTACTGGTAAAATTATTTGCCCTGATCCCTATAAAAACTATGAGTTAATTGTTTATCTAATCCATACTTATTCTCAACACGAGAGAGAGGTTTTGATAAAGGCTTATGAGTCTTTTCTTCGATGCCATAAGTTTAGGGATAGTGACAACATTCTTAAAGAATGGCTTTTTTTAGACGCTTTATTTGAAGCATCTAGGCATGTTGAAGCTTTGTATGAGACGTGGTATTTAAAGATGGTTGTGCCTTATCTTGAATTAAGCAAGAGGGGTCGGAAGAAATACTTTCAGATGGTAAGCAAACAAGCTTATGGCGGTGATTATAGCGTTTTTGAAGTCAAGGATGGAAAAATAGTTAATCGGAGAACCTGGGTTGAAGAATTCAAATATAGAGTTATTCATTTAAGTGAGAATTTGCGCCAAGCAGCTGAACAATGTGAAAAATCATCTAGAATGGCTAAATATCTCAGTCTTTTAGCTGATGCCTATGTTTGTCGAGATTATCGGCAATTAAGAAAGTTATGGCTTTCGGTTAATGAGGCTTGGTCAAAATTGCCAGGTGATAGCCAGATTTTACCGCTGCATTGCTTTGGTAATGCCAAGGAGCATCCTTGCTGTGTAGCCCCAGAGCTGCACCTAGCCTTTTGCGACGATAACCAGGAGTTTGCTACTCAGGTTCAGATTAGGAAGGTAACTGATTCGATTTGGCAAAAAGCCAAGGTTATTAATAAGATTTCCGATGATCTTTTCTTAAAAATTAAAAATTCAATTACAATTACGACAGTTAAAGTGCTGTTCCGTACTGGTTTTTGGGAGGATGATTATGCTATCAGAGTTTTGCCTGAACGTCGCCAAGGTTTGAGAAAATTCATTATTGATACCCAGGGCTTAAAATTAAGTGCTGATTTGCAGAAAAAGATTTTCTTTGGCAATTTTAATGATGGTTTTATGACAGCGGCCTACTATTGGTCAGTCGCTTATTTTGTCATTGCTCGTGAAGGTTCCAAATTATTGGGACGAGATGATCGTCTTGATCTTAGGTTAGGCCGCAAGTTGGAATTATTTGAAGAGCTAAGAATTAGCGTTTGTGCCGTCTTGTCCTTACTGGAAAGTGTTAAGATTTTTGGTACTTGTTTTATTGCCGGCATTATCATTGCTAGAATTCAATGGTATTTCCGTCAAGAATTTTATCAGCATCCCGCTTATCAGCATAAAATTAGAGAATGTAAAGCCTTGGCAGTAACGCTAATCAATAGCGGCGTGATTAATCTCGATAATGGAATAACAGTTGTCTATAGCGATGATTGTTTAAAGAAATGGGTTATTGAAATCGAAAAAATGTTTAATGAATTGATGGGGGCGTATAGTCATCGTATCTGTCCGTCAATCCTAGTGGAAGATTTAATTAAAAAATATTTGAAAAAAGAAATCTATCAACCATTGGTAGATTTAATCAGTAACAACTAAAACTAATAGCTGCACTTCGGTGCGGCTTTTTTGTTGGCAAGTTTGGCCAGTTTGTTAATTATCTGATATAATTTAAGCAAATATTTTTCTATGAGAATAAAAAGATTAGTTAAGTCGGGTCTGGCTAGTTTAGTTTTAATTGGTTTGGCTCTGCCGTCGATAGCTTTAGCAACCGAATGTATTACCGTAGATTCTCTCTATACAACAAAATGTTTGAAAAAATGTGACGGATCATATCCCCAATATTTGCCATACGGAGATTTAATTTGTATAAATGCAAGTCCAGTCAATGTCAAATGTTGCGGTAAATTAAAGAAGACAGTTATTGCGGTTGGCGGAACTAGTGCTGCTAATGCCACTGTGGCTAGTCCTAAAATTAAAAGTTTAATTAAAACAACACCCGAGAATTTTATTGCACGGATTATTCGGAATTTACTGGGACTAGCTGGTACTATGACTATGGTAATGATGGTCTATGGCGGACTTCTATGGATGACTGCTCGCGGCAATACCAAGACTGTCGGACAAGCTCAAAAGATAATTATTTGGACAGCCGTGGGATTGGTTATTATTTTCTCTTCCTATACGATTTTAAGCTTCTTGTTTAACAATTTGAAGTAAAACTATGTTTAAAAAAACAATCATAACTTTGGCGCTATTCTTGATTCCTTGTTTTGTCATGGCTGCTTCAGTTAAGCTGGATAATCCAGTCAATGGTGTTGAGAGCTTATTTAATGTTTCAACTTATGTTGGCCAGGTAATCGGTAATGTCTTGAAAATTATTGGTTCAGTGTCGCTACTATTGTTGATTTATGGCGGCTTTTTAATGATAATGTCTGGCGGTAATGAAAGTAAAATTAAAGAAGGCCGAAGCATTATTACCTATACTGCTATCGGCTTGGTAGTTATTTTTTCGGCTTATATAATCTTGACTTTCTTCTTGGGAGCTCTGGGGGGGACAATATATAATGAGTACTATGATATGCCCAATCCTTCCGGTCAGGCTGGAAGTATTACTGAGCCAGTAAATTGTCCAGTAATGTGTGTTGCTAATGCAGCCTGTTCTGGACAAGATTTTTCTTGTTTGTTGGTTAAAGGTTGTTGTGATTTATCTTTAGATCCGCAACAAACTTCAGCGGATATGGAAATTGATGTAACCGATCCTTGTTCAGGCTGTAATGTTATTACTAATTGTGCTTTTCAAACTCCTTGGTGTGCTGCCAAAAATTGTTGTATTCCTTAGTTGACGGTTAGCGCATGGTTAATCTGTTCGATAATAAAACGAGTAGCAGCGTAAGAGATTAAAATTATTATCAAGCCAAAAAAAGCATTTTTAATACGGCTTAAAGCAGTATCAATTTTGGTTTTATTGCCCATTGCGGTCATATACTGGATGCCGGAAATCAACATTAGAACGATTAAAATAAAGCCGACTAAACCTAAGAGAAATTGGATAGCCTCACCGATAATTAGTCGGACATCTTTAGGGTTGCTTCTTTGCTTATAGGCTGTTGAGCCAATTTCTTTTAAACCGACTTGTTCAGTCGGTGAAAATTGGGCTTGAGCCGGACTGATTAAGCTGGGTGAGAAAATTAGGCAACAGCTAATCAGGCCGATAAAGCAGACAGATAATTTTTTTAACATAAGAGTTGGTTTTTTATAAGATTGTGGTATAGTTAATTATATCGGAGGACTGATTAAAAAACAACGGCATGTCACTGGCGAAAAAATTTGCGTACAATAGTTTTATCCAATTGGCTGGCAAAGCTTTGTCGGTTTTTTTAGGCTTGCTGGGGGTTGCTTTGGTTACTAGATATTTAGGGGTAATTGGTTTTGGCCGCTATACGGCTTTGAATAATTTTTTAGGAATTTTTGCTGTTTTAGCCGATTTGGGTTTGACTATGGTAACGGCGCAGATGATTAATGAAAAAATTAATAATCGTGTTCAGATTTTGAATAGCTTACTGGGTTTTCGTTTATTTTCAGCGGCAATAATTATCGGTGGTGGCCTAATTGTAGCCTTGTTCTTGCCTTATTATCGAGGTTTGTGGCTTATATTGGCTGTTTTGGGTGGTTCTTATTTTTTTATTGCCTTGATTCAAGTTTTAACTGGTTTATTACAAAGCGAGCTCCGTTCCGATTATTTGATGATTGCTGAAGTGATTGGCCGGTTTATTTGGTTAATTGGCTTATGGTTGAGCCGGATTTACGGCTGGGGGCTTTGGGGAGTGGCTATTGCTACATTATTATCAAGCCTAATTCATTTTGTAATTGCTTGGCGTTTGGCTGATCGGCGAATAGCTATTCGTCCAGCCTATGATTATGGACTGTGGCGGGAAATTGCTGTCCGGTCTTGGCCGCTAGCCATAACCATTGCTTTAAATTTGCTATATTTACGGACTGATATTTTATTTTTAAATTGGTTTTACGGTGAGCAAATTGTCGGATTGTATGGAGCGGCCTATAAGGTTATTGATGTTTTGACTAGCTTACCTTTTTTAATTATTGGTTTGTTGTTGCCACTTTTAACTAGAGCTTGGTCAGCTAAAGATGAAAAACAGTTTAATTTTTTAACTAATCTTTCATTAGCAGTATTATTGATGGCTATCGTGCCATTAATTGTTGGTGGGCAGATTTTGGCTGGTCCGATTATTAACTTGATTGCCGGGCATGATTTTTTAGCAGCTGGACCGATTTTGGCTGTACTTTTAATTGCTATTGCCGGTATTTTTGCTAGCTGTTTATTTAATCACATATTAATTGCGATTAATCAGCAAAAGATAATGGTTAGACCTTATGCTCTTGTGGCTTTAACAGCTCTGCCGGCTTATTATTTTTTAGTAGAAAAATGGTCTTATTGGGGGGCGGCTGGGGTGACGGTTTATAGTGAATTATTGATTGCTATTTTGACAGCCTATTATGCTAAAAAGAAGACTGGTTGGCATTGGCCATGGCAAGTAACTGGCAAAACCGTAGCTGCTACCGTAATAATGTCTGGTCTCATTTGGCCGTGGCGTAATTTTGCTAGCCAGGGTGGCGTTCAATTATTATTGATTGTTTTTTTGGCGGTAATAGTTTATGGTCTAAGTCTATGGTTAATGGGAGCTTTAAATATCAAAAAGTATGAGACAGCCACTAATTGCTAATTTTAGCCAATCTGATCAGTCGTTAGTTTTGGGTTTATTATCCAACTGGTCGGATGGCCGACAGTTGTTATGGTCAGTTTCGGGTGAATTGACTGATTTTTGGCAAACACAGAATTGGCCATTAATTAAATGTCGTTTTTGTTCAAAGATTTTTTGGCCAGTCTTATTTTGGCAAAAATTAAGATTAAGCTTTCGCTTAGCTAAATTAAAACGTTTAGGCCAGATTGATGGCGTTATTTGTTTGTCTTTGGTTGATAAATTAGTCCTAACAGCCTCGGCGCTTCGTTTAGGTTTACCGGTTGTTTGGTTGCAGTTACCAGAAGAAGCTAATTTAAAAATCAAACAACTTTTGTTGAAAAAATACCGCCGTTTAGCTACTAAGGTTAAAGTAATCACTTACGGTCGTCACCTAGTTGATCGATTGCAGTCAAATGATTGTCGACCTGACGATTGGCAATTATTGCTACCAGCAATCAATCCGGCTAAATTAAGTCCGCAAGCTAATCTTTTCGATGCTATGGCCAAAACTCAGCAAGAGCAGTTGGCTAAAAAATATTTTGTTGTTGGTGCAGTGGCTGATTTGGTTGAAGGTCAAACGATCGAGATTTTACTGAGGTCGCTAAAGATAGTTTTATCAGTTATCCCGAGTGTTCAGCTAGTGATTATTGGCGATGGCCCTAAGCGTAAAGAGTGGCAATGGCTAGCTAAGCAACTAGATTTAAGTAATTTAGTCTGGTTTGTTGGTCGACAAGAACCAATCGATCGTTGGTTTAGAAGTCTGGATGCTTTAATTGAGTTGTCAACTACGGCTTCGCGTGATTGGCAAAGAATATTACAGGCGATGAGTGTCGGCCTGCCAATTGTTGTGCCTAAAGATTTACAAACCAGTGATTTTTTATTACCCGGTGAAACGGCCTTGGTGGTAGCTAAGCCAGAACCGGAAATGATTGCTCAAGCCATTATCCAGTTACAACAGGATAAAGTTTTAGCTGGCCGCCTTCATTGGCAAAGTAAAGAGTGGATTCAAGAACATGGCACTTTAGAACGGCAGCTGTTTGATTTTAATAATTATCTTCAAGAATAATATGCGTAAGTTAATCGTTGCTGAACAGTTTGTTGGTTATCGTTTGGATAAACTGCTGGCTGATAAGTTTCCCAAAAGATCACGTTCAGAATGGAAAAAACTAATTGATGCTGGTCAGGCTAAAATTAATGGTCGAATAGCTAAATCTCATCATAAAACTGTTTTGAATGAAGTTATTGAGTGGCAGCCAATGACTAAGAAACAGATTTTTGCCACAACCCAAAAGCCAATTGACCCAAATTTACCAAGTAAAGATAAATTAAAAATTATTGCTGAAGAAGCTGATTATATTATTGTTAATAAGCCAGCCGGTCTTTTGGTTCATGATGCCGTTTGGCCACCACGTCGGCCAACTGTGGCTGAGGCGATTATTAAAAAATATCCTGAAGTTTTGGCGGTTGGTGAAAATCCAGTTCGCCCTGGCATTGTTCATCGTTTGGATAAAGATGTTAGTGGGTTAATGGTTATTCCGCGCAGTCAAGAGATGTTTAAAACCCTAAAGCGTCAATTTCAGTATCGAACGGTTAAGAAATACTATACGGCGCTAGTCTATGGCACGATGTCTAAGCCTGAAGGAGTGATTGATTTTAATCTTGCTAGGTCTAGCGACGGCCGCAAAATGGCGGCTCGGCCAACTAATCAAGAGGGTAAAAAAGCTATTACTGAATATGAAGTTATTAAGCAGTGGCAAAATTATAGTTTGCTGAAAGTGATTATTAAAACTGGTCGCACTCATCAGATTAGAGCTCATATGGCCGCTTTGGGTCACGCTTTAGTTGGCGATGATTGGTATGGTACTAATAAGAATAAACTAAAAAATAAGGATTTAGCCTTGGGTCGTGTCTTTTTGATGGCGAGTGAATTATCGTTTTTGGATTTAAATAAAAATCGGCAGATTTATACGGCTAAATTACCAAAGCAATTGAATGACTTGTTGAAAGTTATTAAATAAAAAATATGATTATCTCTTTCTCTGGCTGGCCAGGGGCTGGCAAATCAGCAGTAGCTAAAAGGATAGCTGCCGAGCTTAATTGGCCTTATTACAGTATGGGGCAACTGAGGCGCCAAGCTGCTAAGCGCCGCGGCCTAACCTTAGAAGAGTATAATCAATTGGCTCTAACTGATATTTCAACTGATTTGGAAGTTGATGAATATCAAACCAAGTTGGGTCAAACTGAGGATAATTTTGTAGTTGATGGCCGGACTTCCTGGCATTTTATTCCTCATTCTTATAAAATATTCTTAACTGTTAATCCTCTGGTGGGGGCAGCTCGAATTTTTCAAGAATTGCAGCGCTCCAGTGAACGAAATGAAGGCGATGGTTTGGATAGTGTTGCGGCGGTAGTTAAAAATAATTTGGAGCGAGTAGAAAATGATCGGCAGCGTTATCAAAAGTACTTTGGTATTGACGCTTATGATTTAGTTAATTATGATGAAGTGATTGATACAACCGTGATTGATTTGGAGCAGGTTATTGAAAAGATTAGGCAATTAGTCCAACAGCGCTTAACACAAGCTAATAATTAATTTTTAAATAAAGATATGATAGATCGTAAATTACGTGTCGCCATTAATGGTTTTGGCCGGATTGGTCGCAGTACTTTAAAAGCTTTATTAAAAGATGAACGAGTTGAAGTGGTAGCGATTAATGATTTGACTGACAATAAAACTTTGGCCCATTTATTGCAGTATGACAGTTGCTATGGTAAGTACGAAAAAACAGTTGATTTTAATGAAGATTATTTGATTATCGCTGGGCAGAAATTTTTAACTTTAGCGGAAAAAGATCCGTCATTGCTGCCTTGGGAAAAATTAGCAGTCGATGTAGTTATTGAATCAACTGGTCGTTTTACTAAAGCTGAAGATGCTATGGCTCATATTAAAGCTGGGGCTAAAAAGGTGATTATCAGTGCGCCAGCTAAAGATGAAACGACAAAAAATATTGTTTTAAGTGTTAATGAACAAGACTTATTGGCGAGTGATCAAGTTATTTCAATGGCTTCTTGCACTACTAATTGTTTAGCGCCAGTCACTAAAGTATTGACGGAAAAACTGGGAATTAAAAAAGCAGTCATGAGTACTATTCATGCTTACACGGCCGATCAAAATCTAGTTGATGGTCCGCATAAAGATTTGCGTCGAGCTCGTAGTGCTGCTTTGAGCATTGTGCCAACTACTACTGGAGCAGCAGCTGCGGTTGCTAAGACTATTCCAGTTATGAATGGTTGTTTTGATGGTTTAGCTTTTCGTGTACCAACACCAGTGGTATCGCTTTGTGATGTGACCATGGTAACCGAGCGGCCAACTTCAGTTGAAGAAATCAATGATTTACTGACAGTAGCGGCTAGTCAAGATAAGTTTGGCGCCTTAACCGTAACGACTGAACCATTAGTGTCAATTGATTTTACCGGTAATCCAGCCAGTTCAATTGTTGACCTTGGCTTGACTAAAGTTGTTGATGGTGATTTAGTGAAGATAGTTGCCTGGTATGATAATGAATGGGGCTATAGCCATCGGTTGGCTGATCTCTGCTCTTATATTGCTGACAACGATTTGTTATAATTTTTTATGGAACAACCGATAACCAGCAAACAGCTGGCTGATTTGGCCTTTAAGCAATCCTGGCAGAGTGTTTTTGTTTTTTTGGTGCCAGCTGGATTGGCTTTATTGATTGGCCGCTGGCTAGATAATGGTTGGCAGGACAGTAAAGTGAAAACTATTATTTGTCTTGGCTTGGCTTTTATTATTTCCTGGTCGATTGTTCTAAGGCGTTATGCCAGTTTTCGCCAGATGGCTAAACAGGCTAAAGAACAGCCAAAAAATCAATCATAGTCTATGTTTTTGCGATTAGTGAGTGAACAACCGAGCATCCAGCCGGAGGTCGTTTTTAGCCTCTTTGGCTGGCCAATTTCGATGACCTGCCTTCTCAGCTGGTTGATTATGTTAGTTTTGGTGGTTTTAGTGATGGCAGTGCGCCGTTTGTCACTGCGACCCAGTAAAAAACAGGTTTTTTTAGAAATGTTTTATGGCCTGATTTTGGGCTTAATTACTCAATTGACTGGTAGCGCGGCTAAAGCTAAGAAGATTCTGCCACTTTTTGGATCATTGTTTATCTTTATTTTATTGGCCAATTATATTGGATATATCCCTGGCATCAGTGCGCTGACTTGGAACGGCCAAGCTCTTTTCCGCACTCCGACCAATGATTTTAATATGACAGTGGTGCTGGCAATCCTGGTTTTGTCATATATTCAATTAGCTAGCATCAAGCAAATGGGTCTTTGGGCTCATATTGGTAAATATATTAAAGTAGTTGATGTTTGGCGAGGTTTCCGTCAGGGATTGGTAGCTGGTTTGATGAGTTTGGTTGATTTTGCTATTGGTTTAATGGATATTATTTCAGAGATTGCTCGAGTTATTTCGCTGTCTTTGCGTTTGTTTGGTAATATTTTTGCTGGTGAAGTTATGACAATAATTATTATGGGTGCTTTTGCCTGGTTCTTGCCATCAACCTGGATGGCGATGGGCCTCTTGAGTGGTTTAGTTCAGGCTGTCGTTTTCACTTCACTATCATCAGTTTATTATACTTTAGCTGTTGAAGAACCAGCAGCTAGTTAATTTATAAATTAAGTAATTAATAAAAACAGTATGGAACCAGAATCAATGCGTTTATTAGCTAAGGCCTTGTGTACTTTTTCTTTTGGCCCAGTAGCTATCGCTGAAGGTTTGTTAATCGGTAAGGCTTTTGAGGCCATGGGTCGCAATCCAGAAATTTCCGGCGATATGTTCGGTAAAATGATTGTCGGTACCGCTTTGGCTGAATCAACTGCTATTTACTCTTTGGTTTGTTTCTTCTTGCTCTAATCAATCAGTATGAGTTTGCTTGATACCCTAGCTAAGGTTGGTTTTGATTGGCGTCTAGCCTTAAGTAATCTAGTCAATTTCGGCTTGATTGTTTGGTTGTTGGCGAAGTTTTTGTGGCCAAGCATTGCTAAGGCGATTGGTGATCGTCAACGGATTATTAACCAGGGCTTGGATGATGCTGAGGCAGCTAAAGAACATTTAGCTAAAAGCCAGGCTGATTATCAAGCTAAATTAGTTGAGGCTCATCGTGAAGCCAAGGAAATTGTCCGCCAAGCTGATGAACGCGGCCAGCAGGTTAAGACAACCGCCCAGGCAGAAGCGCAAAAAGAGGCAGAAGTCTTAAGAGAGCGAGTTGCTGGCGAGCTTAACCGCGAGAAAGAACAAATGACGGCTGCAGTTCGCCAAGAATCAGCTCAATTGGTGGCCACTGCTATGGAAAAAGTTTTGCAAGAAAAACTAGATAATGCCGCTGATGAAAAGATGATTAAACAAGCTTTGGAATCCTTGCATGGCTAAATTAATTCACAAACAATTAGCGCAAGCGCTATATAGGTCAGTTGATGGTTTGGCTGAGTCAGAGTGTTCAGCTGTTTTAGATAAGTTTGCTGAATATTTAACCAAAACCGGTCAAGCTAGCAGTTGGCCAGTAATTGCCGAATGTTATCAGCAGTATGCCAACCAGCAGCAAAAGATTGTCGTGGCTGAAATAATGAGCGCTCGACCATTGCTAGCAGAGCGACTGGAACAATTATCAACTGAACTGGCCCAATCAATTGGCGCTAAAAAAATTATTATTGAAACTAAAATCGATTCAGAGCTCTTAGGCGGAGTCATTATCCGTTTGCCTGATCGTTTGCTTGACGCCAGTTATCGGCGCCAACTGCGTGATTTACAAGCTAAATTGCTTTATTAACCAATATGTCTGATCAACAGTCTGATGTTATAATCGAAGAATTGCGACGTAAGATTTTGCAATTCCAGCCAGAAGTTAAAGTCGAAAAGGTCGGCTATGTCACCAAGATTAGCGACGGAATCGCTTTGATTAGTGGACTTACCGATGTCATGTCGAGCGAAATGATTGATTTCGAAGCTTTTGATGAAGAAAATAAGTCTATTGCCATTAGTGGTGTAGCTCTTAATTTAGAAAGCGATCAAGTCGGGGCAATTGTTTTTGGCCGCGGTGAATTGATTAAGGCTGGCACAGTGGCCAAATCAACCGGTCGTATTTTACAAGTACCAGTTGGGCCGGAGCTTATTGGCCGCGTGGTCAACCCTTTAGGTGAGCCGTTAGATAATCAAGGTCCGATTAAAGCCAAGATTTTTAATAATGTTGAACGGGTTGCTCCAGGTGTTATTGAACGTCAGTCAGTTAATCAACCTTTGCAGACTGGTCTTAAAGCAATCGACGCTATGGTGCCAATCGGCCGCGGTCAACGCGAGCTTATTATTGGCGATCGTCAGACTGGTAAAACAGCTATTGCTGTCGATACTATTATCAATCAGCGCGGTCAAAATGTTCAGTGTTTTTATGTTGCCATTGGCCAAAAAGAATCTAAGATTGCTCAATTGGTAGCCAAATTGCAAGAGGCTGGTGCTATGGAATATACGACTATTATCGTTTCCAGCGCGGCTGAAAGCGCGGCTATGAGTTATATTGCGCCTTATGCTGGTTGTGCTATGGCCGAATACTTTTTAGAGCAGGGTCAAGATGCCTTGATCATTTACGATGACCTCAGTAAACATGCGGTTGCTTATCGTGAAATTTCATTACTGCTTCGTCGTCCGCCAGGACGAGAAGCTTATCCGGGTGATGTTTTTTACTTGCATTCCCGTCTTTTGGAAAGAGCTTGTAAGCTGAGCGCTGAAAAAGGTGGCGGTTCAATCACGGCTTTGCCGATTATTGAAACGCAGGCCGGTGATATTTCAGCCTATATTCCAACTAATGTTATTTCTATCACTGATGGACAAATTTTCTTGGAGCCGGATCTATTTTATAAAGGCTTAAGGCCAGCGATTAATGCCGGTCTATCAGTTTCTCGCGTCGGTAGCAGTGCACAAACTAAAGCGATGAAAAAGGTGGCTGGTAAATTGCGTTTGGAACTAGCTCAATTTCGTGAACTGGAAGCTTTTGCTTCATTTGGTTCTGATTTGGATGAAAATACTAAGCAAAAATTAGAACTTGGCCGCCGGTTAACGGAAATTTTGAAACAAGGCCAATATCAGCCGTTAGCTATGGCTGACCAAGTGACGATTTTTTATGCTGCGATCAGTGGACGTTTAGCTAGCGTGCCGGTAGAAAAAGTTGGCAGTTGGGAGCGGGAATGGTTGAGTTATTGGCATGATTTTGGCCAGGAGTTAGCTAAAAAAATTACTGAAACTGGTCTTTTAGATGAGATAAATGAAAAAGAATTGGGTGAATTATTAGATAAATTTCAAGCTAGCTGGCAGTAAATATGGCTAATACCAGAGATTTACAACGACGTCTCAAATCGATCAATAGCACGCGCAAGATTACTAAGGCGATGCAATTGGTAGCGGCCGCTAAAATGAAAAAAGCTGTAGCTAGTGCTTTGGCTACGCGTACTTACGCCAACTTGGCTTGGATGACTTTACTTAATCTAAGCCAGGATAAAAGTCTTGAACATCCATTTTTAGGTTGGCCGAGTAGTCGTCAAGCAACCGGCAAGATTGCTATGTTGGTTTTTAGCGGTAACAAAGGTCTTTGCGGTGGTTTTAATAGTAATGTTATAAGTAAAGCCTTAAATTCAGTTAAAAAACATGGTGACAAGGAGGTTGATTATTATCTTTTCGGTAGCCGCGGTCAGATTTTAGCGACTCGTTATGGTCAGAACATTGCGGCCAGTTTTCCTAAGGATGAACGCAGTGCGCAGCTGCCGCAAGTAGTAGCTATGGCTCGGGCGATTATGGCTGAGTATTTGACTGGCCGTTATGATAAGATTTTTGTCGCTTTTACTGATTTTATTTCTACGATCAAACAGACACCGCGCGTTCGTCAGCTATTGCCGATTGACATTGGTGCTAATCGTGATTTTTTGGGTTTAGTGGAAGCCCCAGGGTTATCTTCTTCTAAAGATTTCTTGACTGAAAAGTCAGATAGTCGCCTATATAGCGAGGCTACAACCGGCAAGGCTTTGGAAGAATTATTGCCGGAAAGCATGAAGATTAAAGCTTATCATTATCAATATAATTACGAACCAAATCGTCAGACAGTGCTCGAAGCGATGTTGCCGCGTTTAATCGAAGTTCAGCTTTATCAAGCTAATTTGGAAAGCAACGCTTCTGAGCAATCAGCGCGAATGGTGGCAATGAAAAATGCGACTGAAGCCGCTGATGAATTGATTGATGCTTTACGTTTAACCTATAATAAAGTTCGCCAAGCTGGTATTACGGCTGAAATCGCTGAGATTTGCGCTGGTGCCAATGCTTTGGCCAATTAAAGATATATGACAAAACAAAATTTAGGAACTATTGAACAGGTTATTGGTCCAGTAGTCGATGTCAAATTTGATCAGGCTATTCCGCCAATCTTTCAAGCTTTGACTGCTAAGCAGGGTGACCGAGAAATTGTTTTAGAAGTCCAGCAGCATTTAGGCGGCGGCGTGGTGCGCACGATTGCTATGGACTCAACTGACGGTCTGAGGCGTGGTCAGGAAGTAATTGATCTTGGTCAGCCAATCCGTGTGCCAGTCGGTGAAGAAACCTTGGGACGCATGTTTAATGTCTTGGGTCAGACTATTGACGGAAGTGGTGTGGTAAAAACTGAAAAAACTTATCCACTGCATCGGCCAGCTCCGGATTTTCATGAACAATCAACTAAGGTTGAAATTTTGGAAACCGGTATCAAGGTTATTGATTTGATTTGTCCAATCGTTAAAGGTGGTAAGGTTGGCTTGTTTGGTGGTGCTGGTGTAGGTAAGACAGTTTTAATCCAAGAATTTATCCATAATGTCGCTCAAGAACATGGTGGTTATTCGGTTTTTTCTGGTGTTGGCGAACGTACTCGCGAGGGTAATGACCTTTTTCATGAAATGAAGGATAGCGGCGTTTTAGATAAAGTTTGTATGGTTTTTGGCCAAATGAATGAACCACCAGGAGCTCGTGCTCGCGTAGCTTTGACTGGGTTAGCTATGGCTGAATATTTCCGGGATGAAAAGAATCAGGATGTGCTACTGTTTATTGATAATATTTTCCGTTTTACTCAAGCTGGTTCTGAGGTTTCGGCTTTACTTGGTCGTTTGCCCAGTGCGGTTGGTTATCAGCCAACACTGGCTAGTGAAATGGGTGAGCTTCAAGAACGTATTACCTCGACTGACAAAGGTTCAATTACTTCGATTCAAGCGGTTTATGTGCCAGCTGACGATTTGACTGATCCAGCTCCAGCTACGACTTTCTCGCACTTAGATTCAACGGTAGTTTTATCTCGTTCTTTGTCAGAATTGGGTATTTATCCGGCGGTTGATCCTTTGGATTCTAAATCAACCGTGCTTGATCCCAATATCGTTGGTGAAGAACATTATCGAGTCGCTACTGAAGTTCAGCGAGTTTTACAGAAATATAAAGATTTGCAAGATATCATTGCTATTTTGGGCATGGAAGAATTATCGGATGAAGATCGTTTGATTGTTTCTCGCGCCAGGCGCTTACAGCGTTTCTTGTCCCAGCCTTTCTTTGTGGCTCAGTCATTTACGGGTACTCCTGGCCAGTATGTTCGTGTTGAACAGACGGTTAAGGATTGTGCTGAAATCTTGGCTGGCCTACATGATGACAAGTCAGAAGGTGATTTTTATATGAAAGGCAGCTTAAATCAAGCTTAATTATGTCCGCGGAACAGACTATCAAATTTGAAGTAGCCACCCCGGAAAAAGTGGTTTATAAGAACCAAGTGCGGCAAGTTACTTTGCCGGCAGTTGAGGGTGATATTACAGTGTTGCCCAATCATATTCCTTTGGTTTCTTTACTGAAGCCAGGTGTAGCGATGCTTAAAATGCTAGATGGCCAGATTGAATATTTGGCGATCCAAGGCGGTTTTGTGGAAATTTCAGTTAACAAGGTTGTAGTTTTAGCTGATACGGCTGAGATGGCTTCAGAGATTAATCCGGAAATCGTGGCTGCCGCTCGGGCCGAGGCGGAAAAGATGATGACGGCTCAAGCTGAAAATACACCGGAATTTATTGAAGCTCGCGCTCAGTTAGCTCGGGAAATACTCAGGCTTAAAGCAGCTGAATTACAACGGCGTCATCGTTAAAATAGCTACTAAAATGATTAATAGGCGAGTGCTTGACAAGTATTTGCCCATTGCTATAATATTTAGCAGTCGAGATGTTCGACTGCTAAATTTTTATTCTTAATTTTATGCCTATGAACCTACAGCCATTACATGATCAGGTAGTTATCAAGCCGCTTTCGGTTGAGGAAAAAACCAAGTCCGGCATTATTTTACCTGATACCGTAAATCAAGAAAAGCCAGAACAAGGCGAAGTTGTCGCTATCGGTCCTGGCCGTTTGTTGGACAATGGCCAGCGAGCGCCAATGAGCGTTCAAGTTGGCCAAAAAGTTTTGTTTAAAAAGTATTCAACTGAAGATTTAAAAATTGACAACCAAGAATATTTAGTGGTTGCTGAACGAGATATTTTAATAATTATTAAGTAAAATCGTAAATATATGGCTAAACAAATTATTTTTGATGATAAAGCTCGAGCTGCTTTAAAAAAAGGTGTTGATCAGCTAGCTAATGCCGTCAAGGTTACTCTTGGTCCTAAAGGCCGCAATGTCGTAATTGATAAAGGTTTTGGCAGTCCAGTGATTACTAAAGACGGTGTTAGTGTGGCCAAAGAAATTGAACTGGAGGATAAATTTGAAAATATCGGTGCTTCACTAGTCAAGGAAGTTGCTTCCAAGACCAACGATTTAGCTGGCGATGGTACCACCACTGCTACGGTTTTAGCTCAAGCCATGATTAACGAGGGTTTAAAATTGGTAGCCGCTGGCATTAATCCCATTGAAATTCGCCAGGGCATTGAAAAAGAAGTTGCCGAAGTCGTGGAACGTCTTAAAAAAATGAGCAAGCAGATTTCAACTAAAGAAGAAATTGCTCAAGTGGCCTCAATTAGTGCCAACGATCAAGAAATTGGCAAGATTATTGCCGAAGCCATGGATTCGGTTGGTAACGAGGGGGTGATTACTGTTGAAGAGGGTCAGTCCTTTGGCGTAGAAAAAGAAGTAGTCGAAGGCATGCAGTTTGATAAAGGCTATGTCTCACACTACATGGTCACCAACACTGAAACCATGCGGGCTGAACTAGATGATCCCTATATTTTAATTACTGATCGCAAGGTTTCAACTGTCCAAGATGTCTTGCCATTACTAGAAAAAATTATTCAGGCTGGCAAAAAAGAGTTAGTAATTATTGCTGACGATATTGATGGTGAAGCTTTAACAACTTTTGTCGTTAATAAGCTTCGGGGCGTTTTTAGTGTAGTTGGTATTAAAGCACCTGGTTTTGGTGATCGCCGTAAAGCCATGCTTGAAGATATTGCGGTATTGACTGGTGGCCGAGTTATTTCAGAAGAAATCGGCTTAAAGTTGGACAGTACTGATTTGAGCGATTTGGGCCAAGCTCGCCGAGTAATTGTTTCTAAAGAAAATACCACTATTGTTGATGGTAAAGGTGAGGCCGCTAAGATTAAATTGCGCATTGAGCAATTAAAGAAAGAAAAAGCCGCTGCAACTTCTGACTTTGACAAAGATAAACTTCAAGAACGCTTAGCTAAATTGACTGGCGGCGTGGCCGTGATTAAAGTTGGTGCCGCGACTGAGGTGGAAATGAAGGAAAAGAAAGATCGAATTGAAGATGCCTTAAATGCCACCAGAGCGGCTACTTTGGAGGGTGTGGTGCCTGGCGGTGGATTGGCTTTGGCTTTGGCTAGTGAGGCTTTTAGTGATGATAAAAAGACAACTGGCCGACAAATCGTGGCTGGAGCTATTTTGGAACCGATTAAGCAAATTTCCGCCAATGCTGGCCAAGACGGTTCATTTATTTTGTATAGCATTATTGATAAAAATAGAAATAGTAAGGCAGCCATTGGCTATAATGCTGCGACTGGTAAGTTTGAAGATATGGTGGCAGCCGGTATTATTGATCCGACCAAAGTGGTTCGCTGTGCTTTGGAGCATGCGGCTAGCGCAGCGATGATGTTTTTGACAACTGAGGCTGTGATTACTGATAAAAAAGATGACAAATGTTCTTGCGATACCCATACTGGCGGTATGAATCCAATGATGGGAATGTAAATTGTATAAATATATTGTTCAATTTTTAGAAAAACAGCCTGTTGGCATTGCCGATGGGCTGTTTTTATTAGGGTTTAAGTGCTTGCTAGCGAAAGTCAAATATTGTATAATAAAGTCATTAGGTTGGCCAAAAAAGCAATACTGATGCCCGCAAATAAAAGCCAAGTTCGTTTTTTAATTACCTGCCTTGCTGTTGCATGGGGGTTTTTTGCTACAGTTAGCCAAGTTTTTGCGGACTGGTCTGGCCCGACTTCGACACCTCCCGGAGGTAATCCATCGCCATTTGTCAGTACTGATTCAACTAGTCAAACCAAGACTGGTACCTTAATCTTAAATAATAATTTTATAGTTAGCGGGGCTAGCAGCTTGACTAACATTTGGGGTTTCCTGGGTGTTGGTATGAGTGCTACCAACAGTTCTGTTGGCCCAAGAATTTCTGTACAACCGAATAGCGGTAGCAGTTTGTCAATCGATGCCGGGACTGGCGCAGTTAGAAGTAGCCATACAGCAGTTAATGATAATGATTTAATTAACAAAGTTTATCTTAATGATAGTTTAAGTGTTTTAAGCTATTGGATTAAGTCAGGAGCCAATCTTTATACTACCAGTACCATTACTAACATCGGGGTCGGTACCACTAGTCCGACTTCAAAATTGCATTTAGTTAATACGGTTGGCGGTAATGGAAGCTGGACCGGTGGACTCACGATTGAAAATACTAGCGCTTCAGCCGGTGAGGCAGCAGTGACCTATAAAAATATTTCAACTGGCGCTAATCGTTGGTTTACTGGCTTGAATCAGAGTGATGCTTTTGATGTTGCTTATGGAACTAGCTTTACTGATGGCAACAGTAAAGTAAGAATTTTAGCTAATGGAAATGTTGGAATTGGAACAACTAATCCGAGTGTCAAACTTGAAGTTGTAGGAACTAATACTTATGCTCCATTAAAAATTTCAAGAGCCAGCAATGATAAGCAGGCAGGCATTAGTTATTATCCAGCCGGAACTTTATCAAACAGCAACAAAGGGTGGATGATGGGCTTAGAGGAAAATAGTAATGATTTCAGTTTTTATAATTGGAATGGTTCAGGTGCTATTAACAATGTGCTCTATCTTACAAACACAAATAACGTCGGGATTGGGACGGATAATCCAACTGGAAAATTTGTTATTAAACAAAGTGGCGGTAATTGGACTGACGGACTTAATATTGAAAGAAGTGCGACTACCGATAAATTTAATTTTACACACGACACTGCTGGTCGTTTATTGATTGGTTATAATTCTGCTAAGGCTTTGGGTATATTTTCTTCTGGTATTTCGGTGGGTAGTTATGCTGCAACAACTCCTCCTAGTGACGGAATGATAATTCCCGGCAACGTCGGGATTGGGACGACTAATCCAGGTGCTTATAAATTAGCAGTCAATGGTACGGCTAACTTTACTGGTCAAGTTACTGTCCCAACCCCAACGGCCACCAGTAGTGCGGCTAATAAAAGCTATGTTGATAGTGTTGCTTTGGGGGCTCAAAATGCCCTTTGGAACTTGGATGGTTCTAGCTTGCGACCAACATCAACCACCTGGAATGTGGCAATCGGCACAACCAGCACACCGGATGCCAAGCTTCAGGTGGCAGGTAGTTTTCATGTAAGTGGTTCAGCCAACTCTGTGAAGTTAGATAAATTAGCTGGAACCGGTGGACGGATTGTTATGACGGATGCTGAAGGTAATCTTTATGCCACTTCAACTTCAGTTGCGACTGGTATTGCTGTTGGTACAACTGGCCAGACACTTCGTCATGATGGTACTTCTTGGGTGGCTAATTCGTTTCTTTATAATAATGGGACTAACATTGGAATTGGAACAACGAATCCTTCTTCAACTTTAGATGTTGCAGGGACAATTAATGGAACGCATCTTAAAATTAATAATAATATTGCATTAAATACTGGTTCAAATTTTCTGTATATTAATGTTGGCAGAAATTTTTCTTCTGGTACTTATATGGAAGGAAGCTTAGCAATCCAAACCGGAGATATTTATTCTTATACTAATGAAGCTTCTAGTTTAGGTAAGACCACTAATTATTGGAACAATCTTTATGTTAAAAATGGTATTTTTAAAAACACAGTCACTGTTGGTAGTACCTCTTCTGCTGTTGCAGCGCTTGATGTTTATGGTGGTAATGTTTTGATTAATGATGCGGCCATAACTTCAGCTACGCCAAAAGCGGCTATCACTAAAACCTATTTAGATTCAGCTTTATCAGCTTTTAATACTAGCACTAATCTTTGGGCTAGTTCAGCTGCTGGTACTTATAATGTTGGTTTGGGTAATGTTTTAATCGGTACTACCTCTCCAGCTACTCATAAGCTTTATGTTCAGGGTAA
>ENA-UPXM01001503-UPXM01001503.1-activated-sludge-metagenome-genome-assembly--contig:-NODE-1503-length-29637-cov-8.672774_pt1 | contig 29637 bp, 19 predicted proteins | sample MGYA00238178_ERZ772708 | MGnify/ENA primary metagenome ERZ772708 (study PRJEB29002, sample SAMN05720212) | activated sludge metagenome | isolation source: anaerobic digester from wastewater... | reverse complement strand
TGCTTTTAACTGAGCGATCTTTGCTTCGAGTTCAGAATTGTATTTGTCTTCAACCAGAACAGGCATTTTAGTCTTATCTTCCTGAACTGCTTCAGCTACAGGATTACTTATAATTGAACTATCTCCTTCCAGACCATCCATTGAAGGTATAAGCTCATCTGGAACAAAGAATAGAAGTTTCCTTCCGCCATTCTCCAAAGTTTGTGACTCGGTTTCCCACTTCATCTTCTTCACAAGCCGATATGCTCCGGATTGGCTTTTATCAAAAACCTTCATGATATCGGATATTGTGAGCTTCATTATTGCCTCTTACTTTACTTCGCAATGTTGAAGTTGATTAGAAATAGACTTTGTTACATAGTGAATTGCATCCAGTTCCGGATTAAGCATTTTTACCACTTCTTCACTTTTTTTCATTCCCATTTCACCTTTGATGAAATAGTCGATCAGTCTTCTTGAAACCTTCAACTGCTTTGCTATATCAATAATAGTGATGCTTTTAAGCACCATTGCAGCTCTGAACTCTTGGTGTGAATACGAGTTTTTCATTTTACCTCCATTTTTTGATTGACATTCTTTCGCACATTTGCAATCATTGATTTTATGGATGCATAATAACTTCGCATTGGTGAATAAGTCAAGTAGAAAATGCATAATCTTGTATATTTTTTACAACGCTATGCAGGTAAAGGAGATAATAATGGAGATCGGAGCAAGATTGGTCGAACTGATCAAAACACTCGGTATAAATCGAGCACAATTTGCCCGGGATATCAATGTGACGCAAGGAAATATCTCAGATTGGATCAATGATAAAAAGCCAAGTAAACCTTCTGTTATGGCTTTGGCAAAGATCAGAGAAGTCTATAATGTGAATATAAACTGGTTATTAACCGGTGAAGGTTTGATTTTTACGCCTGATTCTGATGGCAGATTTTTCTCAGCAGGAAATGAAGAGGAAGCAAAACTCGAAGAGATTAGCGGATCTAAGTCCGTATATGAATATAAAAGTAATAGCCTTGAATCCAGAACCATTGCATTACCGCTTTTAGGTCAGATTTCAGCTGGAGCTCCCCTTGAAATTGTAAATCAGGATTCCTGGAAATATATAGAGATCCCCAAAGCCTTCTTATGGGATAAATATGACAATTACTTCGTATTCATGGTTAATGGTCAATCAATGGAGCCTACCATCTTTCATGGTGACATAGTGGTAATCCATAAAAGAGATGACTGGTTCAACCTTACCGGAAAAGTCATTGCGATCAGAACCGCTGATGGCATCACTTTAAAGAAAGTTCAATACGATGAAAAACGCAGACAAATTTTTCTCTTGCCCTTCAATATGAATTTCGATATTATTGTTTTATCAGAAGAAGAGCTGATAAATGTAAACATAATCGGTGAAATGGCTATGCAGTTTAGGATATTTAAGTAATTACATGTTTAAAAAGGAAGAACAATTTATGATTGATAGTAAAACGATTATTGAATCTTCTAATTTGGAAGCAAAAGGTTTCTTTTTAAAGAATGAAAGTTATTGCAATATTGATTTACCTCATTACATAAATTTTGAAGAACTACTAAATTCACTTAAAAACGATATTGCAGGCAGATCCTTGAAAGATATATGTTTTGATTTTAGAAATAAAAAACCCAAAGACATTGAACAGATAAATCATATTTTATTGGCAAACAAAGATGGTTTGTTTGCATGGAGACCATTGATGTTATTACATCCAGTGATTTATGTTTTGTTAGTTAATTTAATAACTACAGATAATAACTGGAATATCATAGTAGATAAGTTTAATAATACCAGAGATGATATATCAGATAAGATAAAATGTATTAGTTTACCAGTTATTTCATTGTCTGATGAAAAAGACAAAGCTGCTCAGATTGATAAATGGTGGCATGAAGTAGAACAAAAATCAATACAACTTGCTTTAGATTATAATAATATAACGCACATTGATCTCACAAATTGTTATGGTTCTATTTATACACATTCAATTCCATGGGCAATTCATGGCAAAGATGAATGTAAAGCTAACCTTAATTTAAACAGGGATCAAAGAATCTATATGTTTGGTGATGATATTGATGATCTTATTCGTTCAGCTTCATATGGGCAAACTAATGGAATCCCTCAGGGTAGTATCTTAATGGATTTTATAGCAGAGATTGTATTAAACTATTTGGATTCTGAGATATATAAAGAGCTGAGTAATATCGAATGTAAAATAATAAGATATCGTGATGATTATAGAGTTTTCACTCATAATGAAATTGATAGTTTAAAAGTATTAAAAATTATTTCAGAAGTTACTGCAAAGCAAGGGTTAAAGTTAAATGAAAAAAAAACAAAAATATCTAATGAAATAATTAAAGATTCATTAAAACCTGATAAATGGAAATATATAGATTGTTTGGATTGCAAAAATAAAAGACAAAGATTTCAAAAACACTTATTGCTTATTTATAATCTATCTTTAGAATTCCCGAATTCAGGGAGTGTTAGAAAGGAACTTTTATTCTTTTACAAAAAATTGAATAAAATAAGAGTTTTAAATGAAGATATACTTGTTTTGATTTCTATTGTTACAAATATAGCTTTGAAAAACCCATCAACTTATCCTGTTTCTTCTGCAATAATAAGTAAACTGCTATCTTTTATTGATGAAACAGAGCAAGAACTTGTTTTAGATAAAATTATTAAGAAATTTGACAGTATACCCAATACTGGATTAGTTGATATCTGGTTACAAAGAATTACTATTAGTAGCGAATCATTTAAAACGAAAGAATTTAATGAAAAATTATGTGATATAATTCTTAAAAATGAAACAAATGAATCTTTATGGGATGTTAGTTGGTTAAAACCATCTTTATCGAGCATAATCAAAGATACAACAATCATTGATGATTCTGAAATAGAGAACCTACCTCCTGTAATTGAAATAAATGAAATCAATTTATTTAGAATTCATTCAATAGAATAAGGAGGTTTTTAGTGGAAAAATATACTTATCATCCGTTACCACAGAGTTATTTAGATGTCATAAGCACAAGAAAAAGCTTTGATTTAGCTATAATTGGAAGAGATCCGTTTCCGACAAACGCAACTGGAATCCCTTTCTGTAAGCCTGAATGGAAAGAACAAATTAAAAAAAACAGCTCAGGGTATTACATACTTAATGGATTAAACATTGATATTACTAAATGCAACGATCTTTATTTATCGCCAAATGGTCTATTTTATTACTTAGTGTTACATGGCATAGTTTTTTTAAACACTACTTATCATTTTTTAGGTTATGACCATGACATAACTCAGAAGGATTACTATCTGATTGAAGATGCACTTATTACCAACTTGCCAATTATTTCAAATTCAAACAAAGTATTATTATGTGGGCAAGCAAAAATCTTAAATAATTCTCCCTTTGATTTAAAAAAATACTGTAAAGACATTGAAGAAATTGTTCATCCAGATAAACAAAATCGCAATTGTAAGAACAATGAATTAAAAAAACAATGGGAAAGCTTATGGAATATCAAAGGAGGTTTAGCAAATCAATATTCTATCAACTTACCAACCACAATAACATAATTACTATTTATTACTCTTTATCGGGATGCTTAAAAATGCTTTCAGATAATAAAAATTATTCTATAAATGATCAGCAATAAATTTGGCTAATTTTAATATTTCAAAAAATATGTAACTCTATTTTCATTATTCTTGTTCCATTTTTAACATTAAAAGTGTACTCGTTTTTTCGCTTTTCCAGCCGTTTTTGCGGAAAATCGACAGAGAAATGTTAGAGAACTTCTTAATATAAAATCATAACTACATTAATTTTTAAAGATTTATAAAAGCATTGTCTAAAAAATCGACCGTAAAAACGATCTAAATTTGCAAAAAGGGTGTCACTTTTTCCTGTAAAAAGGCGAAAAAAAGTGGCAAAGCTTGCAAAGTGATAAAACGACCTAACATTCTAAAAATCATAAAGATAATAATTCGTTTTTACGTTTTTTCGCTTGCAGTTTGGGGTGTCACATTACAATTACTAAACGTTTCTATTGTACAATAACAATGGAAGATTGCGAACACGATAAAAAATATGGTAATCAAACTAACTAAAATCACGCCCAAATAATTATGAATTAAAAACCATCACCCTCTATATATATAGGGCTTACAAAATGGGGTTTTTCGAAAATTATTTTCACCTAAAACGGCAGATGCCTACTACGAGCGGGTTTAGAGATGATTTTTTTCTACCAATCACTGTCATTAATTGGCTCAAATAAATTACGCTTCATTTCTCAATCTTCAGCTTTTAGTATTCTTCAAGCCTGTAAATCTGAATTATGTATTAAATAACACCCTCCAGTATTTATTTTTCATTAGTCACAAAAAAACAGAGACAACAATAAATCATAAAAAGTATTAAATATACTTGACAAATATGTTGACTATATTATGTTTAATTTAAGAGGTTGATGTATGAATTATAAGTTTAAATATACTGGTCGCATTGTTAGCTTTTTTGTTTTTGTAGCATTACTTGTTCTCATCGTATCAATTGCATTAATTGCTGTAAATCGTAAAATTTTTGTCAAGAAGTTTACTTTTAAAACATTGTTTAATGACGCTGTAGGGTTATCTGTAAAGACTCCTATAATATTTAAAGGGTTTGAAATTGGAGAAATAAAGTCTTTTAATTTAAATGATGATAACTTAATAGACGCTGAGTTCATTATTTTTGAAGCATATCGGAAAAAAATTGTGCAAAACTCTGTTTTAAGAAAGACAATTAACCCAATTACTAATAAGAGCTCAATTGAGCTTATTCAAGGATCTGAGCAAACAATTGTAAATGAAGAATATGCACTTGTTCCTGAAATTAGCACATATAAGGGTAAAGAGTATCTGACAAAAAGCAATATTACTGTGTCAGCTGATATGGTCTCGTCAATTATTAGTAATATTAACCAATTTATAGCCAATCTGAATGAAGACAATAATCAAGATCAAGGCTCCGTTTTTAGAATATTGTATCATGTCGCAAATACTTCGGAAAGCCTTGAACAGCTTCTGATTAAAACAAATGAAACAGTGGCAAAGCTTAATAGAGATTATACTGAGAATGATGGCGAATTGTTTAGATTCTTAAATCAAGTTGCTGAAATTGCAAAAAAAGTTGAAGTCACAGCCGATTTGATTAATGAGACAGTTAATTCGACTAACCTTCTGGTAAAAGAGTATACCGATACAGACGGCTTAGTGGTAAGATTAATTGATCCAGATAATGAGAAAATCATTAAACCTATTAATCAAATCCTAAGCAATCTAAATCAAAATATGATTGAAATCAATAAATTGCTGAAATATTTTGAATCGCAAAGCCCAGAAATTAGCTCTGTGATTGTTGAAACCCAATCAACACTTAGTTCAGCTCAAAAGACAATAGAGGGGCTGAACAATAATCCACTACTTAGAGGTGGAATAGAAAAGGGAAGATCAAATGCAAGCACAAGCGGTAATGAAAGACCTAATGAAATACCAAAAGAGTGAGATGATGAGAAATATTCTATCAATAATAATTGTAGCTATGGTTTTAGCCTCCTGCTCAAGCTTGCCAAAAAATAGAGAGACAAGAAATCCTACTGTGCTCCAAGCTGATAATATCGTTAAAAAAGCAGCTCAACTTGAAAAGCTACAAGCATATAGTAGCGCACTTGAGTATTATCAAATTGCTTTGGAAAAATACCAGCTTACTGATGATGTTAAAGAAGCTCTAAGAACGCAAATATCTATTGCAAGGCAATTCAAAAAAATGAATCAAAAGCAAGAGTATTTAAGTATGGTTGATGAAATTGAAAGCAATTTGTTTTTTCAAAAAGATACAGATGATTTGAAAAGTAATCTTGCTCTTTTAAAAATTGAAGACTTATATCATACCTCCCAATACGATTCTTTAATGAAAGTAGCCTCTTCCATCAAAAGTAAGAATAAAGAGATCATCTTGAGAAAACAAACTTGGCAATTGCTTGGATTATTTGAGACAAATGCAAAGTATAAGGAACAAAAAAAGGAGCTGGAAGAAAACACCAATAAGGCAATGAATTCTTATCTGAAAAAGAAATTTGACAGTGTTTCTGCTATCAGCTTTGCCTTTTACACCTTGGGTTATGTCTCATACCACAATGTAGATGCAAAGAATGCTGACTTTAAACATGCAATATCTTTGTTTAAACAAGCATATGAGGCTGACTTAATAGATCAAAACTTTATTAATATTGCAACAGATTTATACTACATTGCCTCTGCTTACCAAAAGTTAAATGATTATCAAAATGCAAGCTGGTACTTTGAAAGGGCTGCAAATATTTACGAACAGCTATTAGAACAAGAAAACGCTGAATATGCAAGATTTTATTCTATAAAAAATAAGCATATGCATGAAAACAAACAATTATTCATTGAACAAGCCCAACTTATTTCAAATAAAACACAGAGTGATGATCTTAAAAATAAGATAAATGAGTGGATTTTGGAGAAAGAATAGTAATTAAGGAGTGTAGGATTATGAAAAGATTACTTTTATTCATGCTTCTATTGTTTTTGTTTTGCAGTTTACTGGCAGAAAATGAAAGCATTAGAGACGCCTTTGATGAGATGGAAACAGACGAACTTCACTTATATTTTTTTAATGCACTAAATGGTGAACCCATAGAAAATGCGTATGTGAACTTAAAAGATATAGGAGAATTTAAAACCGATAGACTGGGTAAAATAGCTTTTCAACCGCAAGAGGATTATTATTATCAAGAAGTGTCATTTATGGCTAATAAGTTTATAAGTACAACTTTTGATATTGAGGTCCGAGCTGGTACTATTTTCTTTAATCGCTACTCAATATCGCCTGTAATGAACATTGACCACTTTAGGGTAGTTGTTGATTGGGATAAAAACCCTCGTGACTTAGATGCGCACTTTGTAAAAAAAGGACAATATCATATCTCTTATCATAATACTCGTGTTTTATCTGATGGTCGTGGTCAATTGGATAGAGATGATATGGATGGTTATGGTCCTGAAACAATTACAGTTACAAGCATTGAACAAAACGCTAATTATGAGTTTTATGTACATGACTACACTAATAGAAATAATAAAAATTCTAATGGTTTAAGTAAATCAAAAGCAATAGTAAAAGTATACGGAAATGGACAATTGTTAAAAGTAATAAATGTGCCAACAAATAAAAAGGGTGATACTTGGCGTGTGTTTAGAGTTGAAAATGGTTTAATCATCGTTGACAATGTAATTGAGTAATTAAATATTTTAAGTGAGGTAAGAATGAAATATCTTGATATTGCAATTGATCGAGCTGTACAGCTTGGTGCTGAATACGCCGATATTCGTATCCATAAGACAACAACCGAGGTGCTTTATTTGCAAAACAAAAGTATTAAAAGTGCAAACAACGATGTTTTGTATGGTTATGGAATTCGAGTTTTAAAAGACGGTGCTTGGGGTTTTGCACATAGCAGTGTTTTTACGGAAGATGCAATTTTGAAAACAGTGCAAAAAGCATATGATACTGCAAAGCTATCTGCAAGAGTTAAAAACGGAGATGGAATACGCTTGGCAAATGAAAGAAGCTATATTGCAAGCTATAAAACTCCATTTAAGATTGATCCATTTTCTATTCCATTAAAAGAAAAAGCTGAACTTTTTATGGAGATCAATCAAAGAATGATGAATTTGAAAGAGATTAAGAAAGCAAATAGCTTTTTTAGAGCTCAAAAAGATGAAAAACTATTTGCTTCAACAATAGGAACTCGTCTGGATATAAACACCCTTTATATCAACCCTCAAATTACTGCTATTGCTATTTCTGACGACGATAGTCAAAGCCGTACATTTGATGAAGGTGGAAGAGGTGTGGGCTGGGAATGGATAGAACAATTAGACTTACTCGAAAAATCTCGATATGTTGCTGAAGAAGCAGTCATGAAATTGAATGCAGATGAATTAAAAGAAGAAAAAAGAAGAACTCTTATACTTGACCCAAACCATCTTGGCTTAACAATGCACGAGTCTGTCGGACACCCAACAGAGCTTGATCGCGTATTGGGTTGGGAAGCTGATTACGCTGGCATCTCATTTGCTACCCCTGAAAAGCTTGGTAACTACCAATACGGTTCAAAAATCGTCAACTTTGTCGGAGATAATACCCTCGAAGGTGGACTTGCAACAGCTGGCTTTGACGATGATGGCGTACCTGGTCAGAAATGGCATATTATTAAAGATGGCATTTTACAAGAATATGGCACAACACGTGAGACAGCACCATTTATTGGGGTTGATTATTCACGTGGCTGTAATCGTGCGACCTATTACTACGATCAACCAATTAATAGAATACCAAATCTATATCTCTTACCAGGTAAAGAAGAGCTTACACCTGCTCAGTTAATAAGTGATACAGAAGAGGGCGTTTACATTCAAGGCAGAGGCTCTTTTTCTATTGATCAACATCGTGTAAACTTCCAATTCGGCGGTGACTTTTTCTGGGAAATTAAAGACGGAAAACTAATAAGACCGTTGAAAAAAGTACTCTATCGCTCAAATAATCCAGAGTTTTGGAATAGTTGCGATGCTATTTGTGATAAAAGATATTGGAAACCATTTGGTGTAATTAATTGCGGTAAAGGACAACCAAATCAGACAGCTCGTATGACACATGGCGCTTCACCAGCGAGATTTAGAAACATTCGTGTTGGAGGTTCAAAATGAAAGAATTAGTTTCAAGAATATATGAGATAATTAAAAAAGAGCACAAAGCAGATGATTATGAGGTTTATATTAGCTTCTCAGATAATCATGAAGCTCGTTTTGCTCAAAATGCGATGTCTCAACACATGACAGGGCAAATAGTAAAAGTTGTGTACAAAGCATCTATTGATCGAAAAACTGCTTCATCGAGCGTTAATCAATATGACGAAGACACTATTAGACATCTTGTTAAAACTACAGAAGATCTTGCAAGAATTAGCCAAGAAGATCCAGAATATATAGATAGTATGGGCAAACAAGACTATCCAAAAACTGATAACATCAAGTCTGCTACAATGAATCTAACACCAGAAATGATAGTAGATATCATAAAAGATGCAGTTGATTTTGCCAAATCAAAAGGCACAAAACTGTCTGGCATTTTTTCTTTAAACAAAACAAGCTTTTATTTTTATACCAAAAGAGGTTTCCAAGGTAGCTATGATACGTGCTCATATGAGTTTTCAATGACCATGAAAGAAGGTGAGCGAGAAACTAAAGTGTCTACAGCTGGCAAAGATTTCTCTAAGTTTAGTTTACAGAGTCAGCTTGATCAGTTATACTCGCAGTTTTCATCTCTAGATAAGCCAAATGCGATGGAACCAGAAACAATCAGCGTTATACTAAGACCTCAGGCTGTAGCAAATATTATGATGTATTTACGTTGGCTTTTGGATAGGAGAATGGCTGATGATGGAATAACTCCGCTAAAAGGGCAAATTGGTAAACAGTTTTTTGGAGAGAAATTCAATATGTCAACTGTCGAAAAAGACGATAATATGACTATAGTCCCATTTTCCAATGACTCAGTTTTAAAGCAAATTGATTGGATTAAAGATGGCGTCTTAAAAGCACAACCAATTAGTAGAACTTATGCTAATATGATTGATGAAAAGCCAAGTTCAATGTTTAATGTGCTTATCGAGGGAGATACAACAAGCGAAGAAGATATGATGAAAATGGCTGGAAGAGGCTTAATTATCAATAATTTCTGGTACATAAGAACAAACGACATGCGCACTTTTGACCTTACAGGTATGACTCGCGATGGTGTGCTTTATTTTGAAAATGGTAAAGTAAAGCATTCTGTTAATAATTTCCGTTTTAATGAAAAATTACACGAGATCACAAGGAGAATTATGGCATTGGGCGAATCAACAATTGTGTTTAATTCCAGTGTTGTACCTACAATGCTAATCAAAGACTTCCACTTTATTGATAGAACTAATTTTTGATCAATAGAGCAATTATTTTTTGCTTTTTGTAAAAGAAATTAGTATATTATAGGATAATAACTTATAAAGGAGATTGTGATGATCGAAAAACATTATAACTATACGGACAGCCATGAAAAGGTAATTGAGAAAGTAATTGATGATGAGAACTTGCATTTAAACCATGCAATATTGCCAAAAGGTGATAGATTGCCAGAGCATTACTCAAACTCAAACGTTTATCTGATTATTATTAGAGGTGAAATGACTGCGCAATTTAATGATCAAGAAGCAAAAAAATATAATCACCATAGTTTTCTAAATGTACCTTTTAAAACCAAAATGAACATAACCAATGAAGGTGAAGAAACTTTAGAATTCTTTATTGTAAAGACACCAAACCCTGCTAATTATAAGGAGTAATCCAAAAAATAGTAAGTAAATGTATATCATATTGAATCAAAAAAGGAGAAATATTGTAATGTTTTTTGCTTTTATCTCATATAAAGTAGCTTTAAATAAGATATTTTGTAAATTTGGTTTTAAGTGAAACTAAATGATTATTGCATTAAAACATTATAATTCAAACATATAACAGAGACATCGTAAATTATGTAAAATAATTATTGACAATAAACTATACATTGATTTAATTAAAACATGGTAAATAAGAAAAATGTTATTAAGAAAGGGAGGCAAGTGATGAAAAAAATACTTGTAATAGGACTTATGATGGCTTTGACAATCTGTTTATTTGCAGATTTACAGGTTAAAGACAATAATGGTCCAAAACCAGTTACCGAGCAAAATCCAGTTGCTCAAAAAAAAGCAAGAACAGAAATATCTCCAGCTCCAGCTTATGAATTTGTAGTAAACCCTGTTGTTGTTAAAGCTAATAACTTTTATGACTATCAATTTGGTAGCTACGATGGTATTCCAATCCAAGCACAACCAAATGGCGACGGCATCTATTTTACATACATGCACAAAGTAAGCCCTAATGGTCGTAGAGCACAAAACTTCGCTTATTTAACAGCTGATGGTGAAGTTGTACACGAAGGTGGAATAACTTCAGAAACTGTATCAGAAGGATTTGGAACATTAGGCATTGATCCTGTTTCTAACAATCCATTCTTTGCATGGCACTCTGTTCCAGCAGGAGCAGCAGATCCAGACGTTTATGTCGCAGCAGATAACTATTCATTAATGAGTATTCCAAATACTTTATTACCTGCAAAAAAAATTATCGATAATAATGCTGGTGACTCAGAACACGAATGCTTTATTTGGCCCGTAGTTTATATTGGACCATCTCCAGTTGAAGGAAATCGCCGTTTGCATGTCTTCTCATCAAATTCAGGTACACGCCCAACTTCTGATGGCTACCCATCTTCAAACGTATTGTATGCTTATGCAGACTTTACAAGTGACACTTTTGATGAAGGTGACTTAGAATCAATGGAATGGCATTATGCTAAATTCCCTTATTTTGAAGCAATTCATACAAGTGAAACATGGGCTCGTTCATTCGGTAGCTATTCAGTAAACAATAATATGGTTGTTCTTGGTAGCTTTGTATCAGCTGATGACGGTATTGATAATAACTTAGATCCTGATAATCCTTATGAACCACATGATGTATTTTTCTTAGTTAATGATAATTATGGTGAAGGGGATTTTGAATTATATACTTTCCTTACTGACAGAGACATTCCATCTCCAACAAACCAAAATGGTCAAGTTTATCCTACAGGATATCATAACTTTAAAATTTCTAACTCAAGCTCAAACCACAAAAACTTAGCATTAGATAACTATGGACGTATTCACTTTGGTGGAAACTATAGTGCTACATTTAATGATGACTCAGGTGACGACGATAGTAGATATTACTGGCCTGTTACCATGTTCACAAAAAACCTTCGTTTTGACTACAATACAGGCGAACTTTTTATTACTGACGTTCAACCAAAAGGTGATTTCCCTAATGACGGTCTCTTGACTATTCCTTGGGACTTTGACGAAGATGGCACTCCAGATAGCTACACTGTACAAGATGGCGTTGGATATTGGGATTATCAACACAATCAATTCCCTGTTACATTCTATGAAACAGAAGAACAATTCCACTACAACTACTATCGTAGCACACACGCTTCTCCAAGTGGCTGGATGGCTTTAATCTGGAACGACTCATACAATGCATACAGATATCACAAAAATGATGATCAAGATTTTGCAGCATTTGCAAATGCACCAGAAGTATTTATTGCTTTATCAAAAGATAATGGTGTAAATTGGAGCGAACCAATTATTATGAACGCTGTTCCTGGTGACGAACACTATGAGTCTGCATTTAATGGCATGATCCCTACATGGTTCTATGTTGATCCTGTAATCACAGAATTAGACAATGACTGGGGTGAAATTAGCTTAATGTTTATGAACGATAACTCTTTTGGTTCATCTGTTCAATCTCATGGTGCTAATACCGGTGGTAACATTATGTATGCTGCAATGAAAGTTAAGTTCTCAGACATTACTGTCGGAACAAACGAAAACGTTGTTGTAAGCAAACCATCAATGTTAAAGCAAAACTATCCTAACCCATTTAACCCAACTACAAAAATCAGCTTCACACTTAACCAAGGCGAAAAAGCTAATTTGTCTATCTACAACGTAAAAGGACAATTAGTTAAAACTTTAGTTGATGGCTATGCAAATGCTGGTTCACACGAAGTTGTTTGGAATGGTTTAGATAACAATAATTCACACGTTGGTAGCGGTGTTTATTTCTACAAATTAAGCACATCTTCATCAAGTGAAACCAAAAAAATGGTTTTAATGAAATAATTTGAAATCAAATAAAGAGAGCGGGTATTTACCCGCTCTTTTTTTATGCTCACTTTTTTGGCGAAAACAAACCAAGAGCTGCCTAACTTTTTTCCCACACTATGCGCTTGTAAAGAGATCACTACAGTGCTAAAGGTAATTGTTTATTATAACGAATTACCAATATAGCACTGTCATAAATACCGGAGAAGTTGTTGCATTGTAATCCAAAATGACGTATAAAAGAATCAAGCTGGATCATAAATAAAACAACACCCTCTATATATATTGGCAGGACAAAATGGTGTTTTTTGAAAACTATTTTCACCTAAACCAGCAGATGCCTACTACGAGCAGGTTTAGAGGTGATTTTTTTTTCTAACAACACACCTTTTTGGTCCTCACTTCGTTGCGGGTTAGGTACTTTTCTCCGAAAAGGTTAGGTACTTCGACTTCGTCGAAGGTTAGGGTCCTCGCTTCGCTGCGGGTTAGGAGCTTTCACATTCGTGAAAGGTTTTTTTTAAAGGTAGTTTCAACTTCTTCTATACTACAATTCACTCAATGAATAATCACTTTATCTATTCTAAAAAGATATTTCTTATGAGGGGCGAGTAACAAACTCAAATCTTAAAATGAAGCTTTACTACTTTGGCTAATTCTTCTTCTCCAAATTGCTTCTTAAAGTCCTTTACAGCCATTTTGGCATTATTACCGCCACCTTTTGGGAATATAAAGTTATAACTCTTAGACATGTCGCCAATGGAGTTTTCAAAGGCAAATCTTGCAATTATTGAGGCAGCAGCTACGCATTTATACTTCTCTGCATTAGTTGTATAATGTAATGGAATGATCAGTCCGTCTTTTTTTACTTTGCTAATCGAACTAATCGGAGCGAACTGATCTATTATTGCACCTTCTATGGCAAGCTTCTTTGCCAGGTCAGAGATATTCTCGAAATGAGTATTAGCAAGCAATAAATTGAGATTTCCCACCTTTGCATACTGCTCATTATACTCTTTTGGATTAATAACTTTCAGGGCTATTTGCTCAGGATATTTCTCAAATAGCTGCTGTGCAATTCTTTTGATTGAGGCAGACTGTAGCAACTTGCTATCCTTAACACCAAGATCAGAGATCTCCCTTGTTTGATATGTGTGAATTGCAAATGTACATACAACTAAAGGTCCAAAATAATCACCTTTACCTGATTCATCACTGCCTGCCACAATACTCATTGAGTTGAAAAGAGATATAGGCGAATTATCAGCCTCTTGTTTTGTATTACGTGGCTCAAGAGGTACATTTGCCTCATTGAATAATTGATCGAGCACTACTTTGTCAGGATTATCTTGCTTAGTATTAATGATTAGACTGAAAGTATTTTGCTTTTTTGTCGAATAATACAGATTTATAGATGAGCTATTTTTGGGAGAGCTCCCAAGTCTAATGACTTTTAATTGGTAGCCGTAATTAATACTTTTCTCTTCACAAATCTCGAATGAATTATCAAAGAGTTTTGCTTTGACTTCTTTTATATACTCTTCAAATGACATAAAACCGCCTTTATATTAAGTGATATTTTAGAAAAACTATTAAAAATGTCAATTAATTTATTGACAGTAAATTTTTTTGTGTTATAATGTATAAAAATAATAGGAAATAGGTTAATGTATGAAAGAAAAAATAATAAATCCAAGCATATTTAAGTTTTACTACTTGGCACTCATATTCAGTTATCTTATATGTGTGATTGTATTATTTCAGACAATACAATACAATATACAAGTTAAAAGAAGCGCTATCGAGTCAATGAAAGCTCAAAACACCGTATTAGCCAGAATCCTTGAGGAAAATGTTTCTCAAACAATTAATGCTGTAAATCAAATACTTTTCGATATAAAAAATAATTATGAAGCTGGAAATATTGATCTTATAGATTTTCAAGAGAAACAAATACCTATGTTTAAAGAAATGTATACTCTCTTGACCATCATAGATGAGAAAGGCAAGACGGTTTCTTTCAGTGATCCATCTGCCATATCGCTTAATGTTATTGATAGGCAATATTATCAGTACCATAAGATGAATAAGAAGGCTAAAGTCTTTATAGGGTATCCATCTCTTGGCAGATCTACGGGCAAGTGGTTTATACCTATGTCATTGCGGCTTGAAAAGTCTGATGGTTCATTTGCTGGTGTGGCTTTAATGTCTTTTAAACCTGATTATTTTATTGATATTTTTAAGCATATATCTAAAGGACGTGTTTTTTTGTATAATGAAAATGGCATAATTATTGCCCATTGGTCTGATGATAATGCAAATGAAATTGGCAAAGATTATAGCCCGTGCGATGTCTATCCAAAGAGTAAGGTTGCATCACAAGGAATTACTATTTCACCAAGTATATTTGATAATGTAATAAGGATTAGGGCATTCAAAAAACTAAGTGACCATAATATCACTATTGTGGTAACAAACTCTCAAGATAATGCTTATGCAGGAGTAAGACCATACTTAAAAGCGTATAATGCTTATAGTATTTTCTTGATTATCTTAATATTCTTGTTTTCTACGTGGTTATTTATTATCAATAGAAAAGAACATATTGCTACTTGCTTGTTAAAAGAAAGTGAGATAAAGCTTAGCCTAATTTTAAATACTATGAGCGAGGGAGTCGTCGTACTCCAAGACTATCAAATCAAATATTTTAACCCTGCAGCTTTGCAAATATTGAATGTAGATGAAACTCAGTTAAATAAAATGAATTTTGAAGAGTTTGTCACCAACGATAAAGGGAATTCCTTAAAAGATAAATATGATTTGTTAATTTCAGGGCATGCTGAAGTCATAGAAAAAGAGTTTCATATCAAACAATTTGACGGCAAGACAATATGGGTGCGAGTAGACACCTCAACCGTGCAGTGGCAAAGCAAACCTGCAATTCTGATAAGCTTTGATGATATAACTGAACAAAAAGAATGGAGTGAAAAAGATAGAGAACATACCCATAAGATTGAGATGATAAATCAAGATTTAGCAAAAGAAGTGGCTGAACGTAAAATGCTTGCAAATGAAAGAATTAAGATGATAAACACTCTTAAGAGTAAAAATGAAGAGCTTGAAAGGTTTGTTTATACAGTTTCTCACGATTTACGAAGTCCATTAGTGACAGTTAAGGGTTTTACTAATTTTGTCAAACAAGGGATTATGAGTCAAGATTACGAAAATGTTCTTGATGATTTGGAAAAAGTGCTTTTTTCTGCTGATAAAATGACATCTCTAATAGATGATTTATTAGAAGTGTCACGGGCTGGACGAATGATTTCTGAACTAACAACAGTGAATATCGAGAGCATTGTTCAAGACGTTATAAGGGTTATGCAAATAATGATTAATACTCAGAATGTGGATATTACAGTTGAAACAAAGATTCCAGACGTATATGGTGATGAGAAAAAGATAAGGCAAATTTACCAAAATTTACTGGAAAATGCAATCAAGTATGCAAAGCCAAATACAATACCAAGTATCTTTTTGGGATATAATGACAAAGAGAAAGCCTTCTATGTCAGAGATAAGGGCATAGGTATTTCTCTTGATTACTCTGAAAAGGTATTTGATGTTTTTACAAAAATCTCTAATCTTTCAACTGGCTCAGGCATAGGCTTGTCGATTGTCAAAAAAATTGTTGAAACTCATGAGGGAAAAATATGGTATGAAAGCAACAGCGAGGGCACTACTTTCTATTTTACTTTAAACTTGAGCAATTCAGAGCATAACGAGAATAATGCTGGTTCATAATAAACCACTTGTCAAGTTTGTAATACAGAAATTGGCAAAACCCTCAACAAATAACATTTATAAAGTTCAAAAAAGGTTGAAATATTTGTCTATGACAATCATGCTATCTGAGTTAGACTGTCGCATAGTAATCTAAATACCTTATAAAAGAATAAAGCAGCATCATAAATCCCCCCCCTCTATACATATTGGCAGGACAAAACGGGGTTTTTTGAAAACTATTTTCACCCAAAACAGCAGATGCCTACTACAAGCGGGTTTAGAGATGATTTTTTTTATTATTAACTATTATTAGTTGGCTCAGATCAATAATGTTTCATCTTTCATCTCTCAGTTTTTAGTATTATTCAACTCCCTCTGAGTATTTGCAATAATACGTGCTGACAAAACTACACGCTCGGACATCTCTGCAAAACTTCACTTTAGAATTTGATATTTAACTTATTTACCTTCAATATATCAGCTTCAAATTTAGTCAGTTTAGACTAATAATTGGCATTTATCCCTGTACACAAAAGTACTTTAGTAGTTAGTTGCTATTTGGAACTGTTTTTGCATATTATTTTACTTATTAAATGGAGGGAAGATGATAAAAAGAAAACTAATATTACTTATTGGAATTGTGATCTTATGTCAGTTATTATTTGCGGCATGGCTCACAAATGAACCCATGGTTGTGTATCAGTCTGATGGCACAGAGATTAAATGCTTAGCATCAGGTGATGAATTCCACAATTGGCTCCATAATAGCGAGGGCTACACTATTATTCAAAATCAAAATACAGGAGACTGGGTCTGGGCAACTAATCAAGGTGATAAACTTGTTGCCACTGATTACAGAGTTGATAAAACAAACCCAGTTGTTTTAGGTATTGCACCCAAAGCAAATATTTCTAATGAAGAATACAAGCAAAAAAGAGATAAGTTTCTTGTTACGGCTGAACGTTTCAACTCAAGAGCACCACACGAAGGTATAATCAACAACTTGGTTGTGTATATTCGTTTTTCAGACCAAAGTGAGTTTTCTCAAAATATAAGCATGTATGACCAAATATTTAATCAATTAGGCGAATCAGCAAACTCAATGCGTCATTATTTTAATGAGGTTTCGTATAATGAATTAGATGTCGTTTCAACTTTCTATCCAGCACCTGACAATAATAATATCGTTGTCTCATACCAAGACACATATCCAAGATCATACTTCTTGCCATATTCTACAACAAATACTAATGGCTATTCAAATGACAATGAAAGAACTTCACGTGAACACAAACTGCTAAAAAGAGCCGTCGAAGCAATCGCAAGCTCAGTTCCAACCTCACTAAACTTAGACGGTGACAATGATGGTCTTGTCGACAATGTTTGTTTTATTGTCCGTGGGAGCTCTGGCGCTTGGGCAGATTTGTTATGGCCTCATAGATGGTCATTGTACACAGAAACTGTTATGATCAACGGCAAAAGAGTATGGGACTTTAATTTCCAATTAGAAAACTCTCTTGGCTCATCTGGCGCAAGCGTTTTATCTCATGAAATGTTTCACTCTTTAGGTGCCCCCGATTTATACCGCTATGAATACAATGGAGAACCAATTGGCGCATGGGACTTAATGGCAAGTAATAATAATCCACCTCAACACATGGGCTCATACATGAAATATCGCTATAGTAGTTGGGTATCTGAAATACCCCTTATTTCTCAAGATGGTAATTATAGCTTAAAAACAGTAAAATCTTCAACAAATAATTGCTATAGAATTAATTCCCCTCACAGCGATACCGAATATTTTGTTTTAGAATATAGAAATACCAATATGGGTATCTTTGATAGCCAATTGTATGGCTCAGGTTTGCTTGTCTATCGTGTAAACGACCTATATAGTGGTCAAGGAAATGCAAGTGGTCCTCCTGATGAATTATATGTCTATCGTCCATATGGTACGCCAACCTATGATGGAACAATAAGTTCGGCTTATTTTTCACTCGAGTCTGGTCGCACAGAGATAAATGATGCAACTATTACAAATCCTTTTCTATCTGACGGCTCAATGGGTGGTATAAATATCTATAATATTGGTAGTGCTTTAGGAGATTCGATTACTTTTTCTGTACAAATTGCTGGTGCCAATATCGATGATATTGACGAGGATTTTGAAAACGGTCATTTCCAAGATTATGATTGGCAAAATGAAAGTGCTTCACCATGGACACTAGTGCCAGGGGGGTATCAAAGCCCTAATGCTGCAAAATCTGGAAGCATTGGTAATAGTGAAAACTCTGTACTTGAAATTACCTTGAATACCAATTTTGGATTTATTCAATTTTACAAAAAGACATCATGTGAAACTTCGGGGGATTTCTTAAACTTCTATGTGGATGGCGTCTTAAAAGATTCCTGGTCTGGTATTAGCGATTGGCAAAGAATACAATATCCTATCGCTAATGGTTTGCACACATTTACCTGGGAGTATAAGAAGAACCAATCTGGCACAATGGGTGAAGATGCTGTATTTGTCGATCGCATCGGCTTCCCAGAGTTTGCTGGTCCTGTATATTACCCTGCAAGACATCTCACAGCACAAATAGATGATAGGGTCGTCTCATTGCAATGGGATGCACCTGTTGTCTCTTATTTTTATGATATTGGAAATGTGCTTTCATACAAAATATTAGCAAATAATGAAGTATTAACAACAGTTGCAGGCAATGTTTTGGAATATACATATGGTCCAATTAGTGGCGGGTCAATTAATTATCAAATTGTTGCGGTTTATCAAGATAACGATGCAGAGCCTTCAAACCAAGCTAATGTTACTGCTCCTTTTAGCGAGCCTCTTAATCTCACAGGTTTAATGGAAAATACAGCAGTTAGGCTAAATTGGGATGCACCAGAATTTGCTAATCGCGGACTTGAAGGCTATAAGGTTTATCGAAATGGCTCTTCTATCTTTAATGGTGTGATAGCTGAAAACACTTACTTGGATGAAAATGTGACCTTTGGACTGGAATACTCATATACTGTTCGAGCAGTTTACTCTAATCCTACAGGCTTGTCACCACACTCAAATTCTTTTGACATTATACCAAGCGATACAGATAGCCCTGAATTGTTCACAACAAAACTCTATGGTAATTACCCAAACCCCTTCAATCCAAGCACAAGTATCTCTTTTAGCCTAAAAGAAAAATCAAGGGTGAAAATCTCTATTTATAATGTCAAGGGAGAGCTGGTCAAGGAATTGATAAACAGTGAATTACCTTACGGTAAACACACCATAATATGGGATGGTAAAAATAATCATCACAAAAAAGCAGCTGCAGGCATTTATATGCTCAAGATGGAAGCACCTAAATACAACTTGATTAAAAAGATGGTAATGATAAAATAAGTAACGGTAATAATATAAAAAAGGGTGGCTTGCAAAGTCACCCTTTTTTAATTTATAAAGTAAACACTCATAGCATATTAGCTATGCATTTGTATCTTTGATCATTGGAAAAAATATCTTTACGCTTGTACCAACAGATTCTTCAGATTCTATTTCAATAAAACCATTATGTAGTTCAACCAGCCTCTTTACTATACTCATGCCTAACCCAGTTGACTTTTCTCCTTTTGTGCCAACCCTTCCAGCTTTTGAAAATTTGTTAAACATGATAGGTAAAAAGCTTTTTGGGATACCTATGCCATTATCTTTTACTTCGAGGCAAGCATACATAGTATCAGCTTTTTTTACTATTGAAGTAGAGATATGAACTTTCCCCTTAGCATTGGTAAATTTTATAGCATTTGACGTTATATTAATAAAGATTTGTTGAAATTTTGGCTCGCTGAACAGGCATATTAGGTCTTTTTTACAGTGGTTAAACTCTACAGAAATCTGCTTTAGCTCTGCATTAGTAATTATCAGGTTTTCGTGTTGCATAACCAAAATATTTAAGTCGAATGGCATGAGGTCCAGCTTATAATTTTTCGATTCGATATGACTTGCTTCAAGGATATCATTTACTAAACTCAATGCCTTTATGGTTGAAAATTCTATCATCTTAATAAATTTATTATCTTGCAAATCTGGGTTGTTCAATACCAAAAGCTGTAAAATAGGTTGAATAGAACCGATAGAGTTATTTAGATCATGTGACACTATATTCAAAATTGCGTCTTTGGAATTATTAAGTGCAATTAATTCATCTTTCTGATTTTGAATTAATTCATTAGTGATTGTCAGTTCGCTTGTTTTCTTTTTTAGTTCATCTGCTTCTATGCTTTTTGATTCAAAGTCGATTTTGGCTTTTTCGGCTGCCAGTTTTGTCAGGTATTGCTGTTTCCTTTCAGTGCTTTCTGCTTCATGGTGAGCCTTTAAATGCTTTATTGCTTTTTGAGGATCATTGATTTTTTCATAATAATCAGCTAAAACTCCATGGTATCTTGCAACAGCAGTGTCACTTGCATCTTTCTTAAGCAATTTCTGCACTTTTTTGATAAATTCATCACACTTATCAAGCTGGTCTGTATTGCAATACACTTGTAAAACTGATAAGTATGCATTTAGCTTTATGTCAATAAATTTAGTGATTTTACTTAATTCGATAGTTAAAAAAGCGTATTTAAGAGCTTCAGTATATCTATTTGCCAGTATTAATGCATATGTTAAATCGCAGTATGCATAATTTAGATTGATATGATCGTGTTTTTTATAGATGCTTATTGCTTTTTCGTAATTATCGATAGATTTTTTATACTTATTTGTCTGCGAATACACATTTGCTAAGCTAAAATGGTAATTTGCTTTATCAATACTATCATCTTCGCCAGTAAACGATTGCAGTGATTTTTCTAAGTAGGGAAGAGCATCTTTAAAATTGCCAAGAATTATTTGAGTTGAACCAATATTATGAAAAAGCTTTGTTTGAAGATTTTTATTATTACTTTGCGGTAGATATTTCAATGCAAGATAATAGTTCTCAAGTGCCAAGTCAAAGAGCCTTCTAAAATAATAATAATTGCCCATACTGTTGTAACAATTGGTATATAGCTTGGTTAAATTCTCTTTTAAGGCTGTGTTTAGAGCTTGTTGAAAGTAGTTTTCTGCATGTTCAATGAGCCCTTTATTGATTGTATTAATTCCAAGCAGGTTTAGTACATCAACCTTGATAATAGGATTATTGTATTTTATTGCAAGTTGCATGGCAATATTAGCTTGCTCTTCAGCCTCCTTAAAACTACCTTTAAAAGTAAGATCCATCCCATTATCAATAGCCTGTAAAGCCTCATCTAATGGGTCAGTTACCTCATCAATTACATCATCTTTTTTTATGTCCATTGTTTTCTCCACAAAATAATCTAATGATATATTAGCATTTTACTGCTAAGCTGTCAAGTATTTTTTTCATTTTCAAGAAAAATCATTGTTTTTACAACATTTTGTGGCCTCGCTTCACTGCGTTTTAACTTTAAAAAACATTCGACGAAGTTGAAGCTCCTCACCCGCAGTGAAGCGAGGACCAAAAAGGTGTGTTGTTACTCAGTTCAAATGCACTATCGTATATTGCGTTTTTTTATCACTTTCTGATTTACTTATCCAGATATTTCTCCTATTGGTCAAAATATTGCTTGACTAAAAATCTATATAAATTATTCTTTAATTATATCTATTTGGAGGTGGTAATGAAAATTACTTTATCAGCAATTATTATGCTGATCATGACAATAATAATACTCGTATCATGTGCTCAACAAGAAAAGAGCTTGGCAATATCAGATTTCGTAATTATTAAATATAAGAATTCAGAAAATGATTTTTACAGTGCAGATTTGCTTACTAACAACCTCGAAAGAGAGTTTAAAAAGTCAAATATTAGAATTGACATCCTCGATGTTAGCAAATCTTATGATTTCACAGATATCTTATCCCAGCAAATAAAAGATTATAAACGTAGCTATATTTTCTTGCTGACAGAATATCCTCTTGATAAACTAAATCTGATTGCAAAACAAAACCCCAAAACAACTATTATTGCCTTTGAAAACCTCAATACAAATACAAATGACGAAATAAAAGCTGATAATATTAAGTATATCACACTCGATAGCTCAGATGCTATTACTAATATCGCCTATGTCTCCGCTTTTTGGGCGGATAATAAAGAACCACAACAAGGTAAAGTAGTGTTCTTTCATGATCAAAGCTCAACTTATCGCCATTATGAAGAGACATTTAAAAGTGGTATTAATAATTTTAATAAAGACTTTGGCAAGAATGTTGAAGTAATAAATGCCGATATTACAGGAAATTATTCCCAAACAAAATTTGATAAGACCTTTGATAACTTAATTAAGCAGAATGCTGTCGTATTCTTTGTGGCATGTGAAAGAGATTATTTCCGAATTCTAAAAAAGATACAAACACTGCGAAAATACACTTGTGGTATTCAAACTGACTTGTATTACTTTACACCAGAATTTCAAGATATTGTCTTAGTCTCTGAAGATATCGCATTCAAACAAATCGCTGAAGATATTGTTGACTCAATCAATGATGGTCAGTTAGAAGTTCTGGATAACTTGAGTTCAAAGAGTAAACCAAGCTATATAAAACTCTCTTCATTCCATAATTTTGACGATTCTTTTTCTCAAAATATTAAAAACTACACAAAGGTAGCGTCTTTTTAAACGTTAGCGACATATCAATGGTAAAGAAATTACTCTTAGCTTTTATTTTGATTATCACAAGTAAAGTAGCATTCTCAATTACACATTTTGATGGTGCAGGTAAATTGGACTTGCCCAAAAATACACAAATACTGTCCTTTTTTCAAGCTAATGTATATGATAACGACAAATCGCAAGATGTTTACTTATTGGGTGAGCCTGGTAATGGAAATGCTTTTGCTAATGTATGGCTTTATGTGGACGAAGGTGAATACTCCAATGAAATGATTACCTATCTTCATTCAGATGTATCAAGTTGTAGTCTTACAAGCCTCTCTGCTGTCGCTGTTCATCAAGATAACTATCAATTTAATAATGAATATATCTTGTTTTCATCGACCGCCAATACCATATCATCACCCAAGGAAGAAATGGTTATTCTTGATTTACGTAATAAAGCGACTAAAATCTTATTCGATACTCGTGACATTATGAATAGAGCCGCAAATGCAAAAAAAGAGCATCAGCAATTATTAGAGTTTAACAAAGCTTATTACAAAGATAACTATGCAGCAGTGATTCAATACAAAAATGGCGATACAATGACCATTAATCTTAAAAAAAAGAAGAAACTTTATGATAATCATGGTATCTACAAGAACGGACGATTGCTATTAATAGATAATAATGAAATCTATAAAGATAAGTTCTTTTTTGACGGAATAAAAAAAGTAAATAAACAAAATAGTAAAAAAGCCCTCATTTTCTCGCAATACCCCGTAGGACCAACTGACCAAGTCAGCGTAGGCAGAATAACTAATTGGTTGATGCTTGATGGTAATAATTGGGTCATTGTTAAAAGAGAACATTCTCTTAAATAGCCTACTTAGCTCGATAATATACCAATAAATTAAACATTTTTTATAATGCACTATAATAATTCTTGACAATGGAATACGATTTGCTACCATTTATTTTAACTATTAAAAACTTAATAATTGGAGGACATATGAAAAGAATAGCACTACTGATCGCCTGCACATTAATATTTGTCACAGCGTTTGCATTTGTTGAAGAAACCGCTTCTTTTAAAGGATTTTTATACGGCAGTGCACCTGAATGTGAATATGATAATTGGGTAAGCCATATCGCAGAAGGTATTGCATCTCCTGGTTATAATCTCTACGCACCATATGACAGACAAACAAACGGTTTTGGAGATTTTAAAGTAGCAACAACCGCAGAATTAACAGCATGGGAATCTGCTCTAGACTTGTTTTTACAAGGTGAATTTGAAGACGCTGAGACTATTCTAAATGATAATAATATTCCATATCAAATTGTCATTTTTAACGATACAGATACAGGCAGACAGTATCACGTTTTGCGTGAAAATGTTGATTTAGATTATTATGATGATAATGGTACACCAGACTTTTACGAAGACGATGAAGTCGGCGCATTTAATTATGGTTGGGGTATTTATGTTGTGAATATTAATTCTAATGTCCCTGTTATTGTCAATATGCCACACCCCAACGACGACTTTATTACCACCGCTGTTGGCTATAAATGTTTTGAAGAATGGAATGCACGCTATTTTATGGTAACTGGCGCAGGTCGAGAAGTTAGATGGTCTAATGTTGGTTCCTTTACAAATGCTAAATCTCTCTGTGACCCCACACGTGTTAGTCTACACCCCTTTAACTCTGCTTATAGGAGATTTGCTCAACAAATTAGAACTACCTATAATAAGCGTGAATTTTCTGCTCAAATACATGATTATGACTGGAGTTTACACATAGGCTATGCAAATCTACAAATATCTGTAGGCAATCAAAGAACTAATCCAAACCTCCCTGTACGTGACTTATCAAGCCAAAAGTTAGACTTGATCAATGCAACAAATTATGTCGTACATCCACAAAACTCTATTGGCTTCCATGATGAAGTAACAATTAATGATTTTTATGCTGTTCACTATAATCGATATCCATTTACATATGATCATGACGGTGAAGAAATAAATGTGAATAATCGTATCGATTTACCTGGTTTTCAAGGTAATGTACATGAAGTGTTCACAACTCAAGGAATACCTGATTGGGATGTTTATGACCCTTTCTTCCATATAGAAATGTCTGAACTGCCAAATTGCTATCCACAAGACAATAATAATTTTTACTGGTTTTATGGTTTTGATGCTGATGCAGGGCACTTCGATTATACAAGACTGTTTGACAATGTTCTTTTATATTATTCTCCATGGATTGAAGCTATGGGCTCTGTTTTACCTCAAGCTTTAGGTTTAAATGACAATATGATACCTGATACACCACAAGACCTAACAGTGATAGGCACTTCTCCAAATTATATAAGATTATCCTGGACACCATCTGACTCATATGACTTTAAAGGATATGAGATTCTTTACTCAACAAGCCCAATCGAAGGGGATAATTATCAAACTTTTAACCGTAATAATGACAATGAACTTGCAAGCCTTTTATGCGATGAAATAAACGTTACGGGTTTATTACCTAATGAAACTTACTTTTTTAAGATTAGGGCTGTAGATTATAATGACAATGCAAGTCCATTATCTGCTGAGATATCTGGGCAAACAGGTCCTGCATCATTGGATAATGTTGTGGCTTATGGTAATGGAGAAGGTATTGATGTAAAATTTCGTGCAATTAGCCAAAACAGTAATCAAGGCTTTAAAATATATCGAAAAACTGACTCAACTGATTATGTTTTATTATCTGATTACACTACTAATAATGATCTCATAGGCGCACCTTCAAGTTATATTAATTATTCTTATGTTGACAATACCCCTGTTACTAATGAGATTTATTCTTATAAAATCTCTTCTGTTAACTACTATTCACAAGAATTTGACCACTTTTACACTCCTCGTGCTCAAAGGCAGGAAGAGTTTACCCTCACTTTCCACAATCAAGCAAATAACTATACTGATACAGTTGTCTTTTCAAAGAACCTCTTCGCTTCTGATGGAAGAGACAATGACTTTGATATAGTCAAATCGACAAGTACCTCTGGAAACTATGTCTGGGCAGGTTTCTTTGAACAAAGCTGGGCAAATAATGGTGTGTATTTAGACAAAGAAGTGCACGGTGATTTCGACCTCAATTCTAAATTTAAGCAGTGGAGAATAAGAGTAAAATCCAATCAAACAAATACCCCTCTGTTTGTCACCCTCTCTGATAATTTTGGCAGATATAGTGAAAAACTCTACCTGCGTAATCTCTCAACAAATACCTATACAGACTTGACCGCAGAAGATGCACAATTTACCATCACTGATAATAACTATAAAGAGTTTTACTTAATTTGGGGTAATCTACAACCTGAAGTTACCGTCAGCAATGCACAAAATGCTATTTACCAAGCAGGATCTACCGCTGGCTTCTACTTCACAAACCCTTACAACTTCCTTGTAGATCACTATACTGTTTACTTAAAGAATAGTACAGACAGCTTGCTTGTCGCTGACAATCTGCCTGCTAATACTACAGTTGCCCCCTTTATTGTACCAAATAATATCACTATGCACAATGCCAAAATATATGTTCAAGCTTTGTGTACTGACGGACAGATCACTATTGCGAAATCCAATTACGCTATAGGTATTGTCCCTTCTGAGATCTCTTATCAAATCCCTGCAGGCTACTCTTTACAGTCAAACCCCTTTATTTCTTACAATATTAATGAAGATGTTTTAGGTGATGACTTTGACTTAGCATCCTTTGCCAATGGCGTTTATACTGACAAAACTCAAATGAATTACAATACAGGATATGCTCTTTACCTACCAGATAATGTGGATGTGATTCAGAGCAAATCTGTCGGCAATTATCCTCAATTCCAGGCTATGCAAGCTGGATGGAATCTAATGGCAAACCCTCATATGTCTGATTATAGAATAAAAAACTTAACATTTACCCTCAACAATACTCAGTATACACTTGCTGACCTTGTACAACATAAAGTAATATCGCCTGCTGTTTACGTTTATCGTGATAATAAATATATTGCTACAGACATCATTTATGGGCATGAAGCCTTCTTTGTTTATACAAATTTAAATAATGCAACAAGCTTGATTTGTAACTTTACACCGTACTTTGACGGAGCTCGAGACATTACCAAAACAGAAATTGCTTGGACTGCAAAAATAAATATTATCCAGCAAGACAGAGATGAGATTGTATTTGGTGTCAGTAAAGTTAAAAGAGACAGTATTGATTTTATGTTAGACTATCCAGAAGCGCCTGTAAAGAATCTTAACAATAATCTATCCTTCTATTTCCCTGTCGATCCGGAAGAGAATAGCTACTCTTTTAGCAGATTAAACCGATATCTCTACACTCCATTTAGCAATACAGATGAAGAAACAAAGGAATGGCACTTTGCTATAGACGTCAATGAATTATCTCCTATTACTCTGCAAGCAGACTTGTCAGACTTGCCAACTGGCTATTCAGTAAAAATAAATTTAAGTGGACAAACCTATGTGTTAAATGCAAATTCCCCTGAAATAACTTTTACCCCTGATGAAATTGGAACAATCAATGGTATTCTTATCGTTGGCAATCAATTTGTAAGTAGTGATGAACATATCGCAAAACCTTTCACTGTCAGTGCTTATCCAAATCCATTTAATCCTATTACAAATATTGCCTTCAATCTTGCTACAGCTTCTGAGATTGAGATTAATATCTATAATATCAAGGGGCAAAAGGTCACTACTATTATCAATGATAAATTACGTGCAGGCAATCATGTACTTCAATGGAATGGTAAAGATAAAAATGGCAAAGCATGTGCCTCAAATATCTATTTTGCACAGGTTAAACTCAATGGAAAGCAGAGCGTAATCAAAAAGATAACTCTGCTAAAATAACATAATTATTAGAAGACGCCCCTTAGTGGGCGTTTTTTACTTGACAAATTATCATCTTGAAATTTTAATAATCAATTATAGTGTGAGGAGGTGTTTTTCATAATTATTAGATTAAAGGAGATCTTTTGAAACAAAATATTTTATTAATCCTATTATTGTTTACTCTAAAAATAATAAGCGCTCAAGTAATAGAAGACCTAAACTTTAGCTGGTATTCACAAACTGATGAAAGATGGAAATACGAGAACTTAGGGTATTCACGTTACAATACAATTGGTAGAAGCGGTTGTGTTTTAACATGTTTATCGATGCTATTCAACTCAGAAGCGAGTAATCCACACGTGACACCAGAAGAACTAAATGCTTGGTTAGTAAAAAATAATGGTTATGCAGTGGCTGATATGCGCTGGGAAATAGTCGCAAAGTATGATGGAGTCGGCAAGGGCGTTGAGTTGGTCGGGCAGAGCAATAAACGTAATGATTGGAGCTTTATTTCCAACCACATTGACAAAGGCAATAAGATAATAGTAAAAGTCGGCTCGGCAAGAGGGCATTGGGTATTGATTACTGATAAAAAAGGCGCATACAACCGCTCAGCATCGTATGAAGTAAATGATCCAGGACTTGCGATTTATCGAAAAAGAACACTCGCCCATTGGGGTGGTTTTAGAGCTGCAAGAGCCTTCTCTGGCGACTGGGTGACTCGCGATCAGCTCACTATGAGCAATGATACGCAGCTTATCTCAACTGACAGCCTTGACGCTATTGTCTACAATGTCTATAATGTCATCAATCCAGCTGAGCTCTATGTGAATATTAAAAATAGCCTAAATGCCCCTATTACAGGCTTTTTCATGCTGGGCGTTTATACAAATGAAAATAAATTTATCAATACAACAGGCTCGCCTTTACAGCTTACTATCAATCAAAATGAACAAAAAGAAGTACTGTTTCCAATTGAGGCTATTGATAATTTTTTAAAAAATAACTATCAAATTAAGCTAATCTATGCAAAGTCGCTCGATAAGTCTGGCTCACCGCAGAATGCATTAGTGTTAAACCCCAATGGAATTAACTCTTTCTCCTTCAATCAAGATAATGCAGAAATTATGACTCATTAGCTTATGAATAAATAATAATACCACATAACAATTTCAAAATTTACAAATAAACAATCTCGACTCTCAATTCAAGAGTCGAGATTTTTTAATTATCTTATAACATTATGCCCACTATTAAAGCAGAAGACTCCGACCAAAAGCCGCCTTTAATGCCAGCTAACTCTATTTTCTTTACGTATTACTCAAAACAGGTAAAAAATATATTGACTATTTAACCGCATTATCTTTATT
>ENA-UPXM01001500-UPXM01001500.1-activated-sludge-metagenome-genome-assembly--contig:-NODE-1500-length-29679-cov-6.009418_pt1 | contig 29679 bp, 25 predicted proteins | sample MGYA00238178_ERZ772708 | MGnify/ENA primary metagenome ERZ772708 (study PRJEB29002, sample SAMN05720212) | activated sludge metagenome | isolation source: anaerobic digester from wastewater... | reverse complement strand
TGCGTCGCGCGGAGGGCAACCAGTCGATAGCGTCGCGCCTGATCGGCGTCTCCCAGCCGGCTTTGAGCAAAAGGCTGCGCAAGATGGGGCAGGAACATGAGCCGATTACTGCGGAACGGCTATAACCTTTTGATGCGGCTATCGGGGCGCCATACTTTAATCGCCAGTATTTACTAAGGTTTTGTCTGTCGTGTTGTTTGATTGTGAATTGGTTATATCCATTGGGTGCGTTGTGCCGTCTATTTATGGCCTGTTTTGGCCAAGATGCAGGATTTGGCCGTTTTTTTGCTTCGAAGCCGCATAGTTCAATTTCCGTTAAAAAGGGGGTTTGCATGGGCGAGAAACAGGGCGTGATGGATTGGTATTTCAAGACGAATCTGCTGGCAAGGATTCTGATCGGGCTGGTGGCCGGTGCTATTACGGGGATTGCACTGGGCTTCTCACCGGAGATGGTCAAACCGTTCGTGGACAATACCAAATTTTTTGGTGACCTGTTCATCAGGCTGCTCAAGATGATCGTTATTCCGGTGATCCTCTTCTCGCTGGTTGCTGGAGCCGCCAGTATAGCGCCGGCAAGGCTCGGCCGGGTGGGGATCAAGATCATGGCCTATTACACCCTGACCTCGGCGGTTGCAGTTGCCATCGGGCTTGGTTTTGCCAACCTGTTCAAGCCGGGCAGCGGCATGGGCATCATCGGTGATGCCGCTGTCAAGGGCAAGGTTGCCCAGGCACCGACCATGTCCAAGATACTGCTCAATATCGTGCCGACCAATCCGCTGGAGTCGCTGGCCAAGGGCGAGGTGCTGCCGATCATCTTCTTTGCCATGATCTTCGGCATTGCAATTTCCTATGTCAAGGATGCCAAGGACCCAGTGCTGGCCAAGGGGGCCGAGACCCTCTATCAGGCGGTCAATGCCGCGGCAGAGACCATGTACCGGATCGTGTCCGGCATCATGCAGTATGCGCCGGTGGGCGTGTTCGTGCTGATCGCCACCGTATTTGCACAGCAGGGCGCCAAGGCCCTCGGTCCGTTGCTTCTGGTTACCATGACCGCCTATCTGGGCATGATCTGTCACATGATCTTTGTCTATGGCGGTCTCCTGTCCGTATTCAGGCTGGGGCTGATCGATTTTGTCAAGGGTGCCAACGAGGCGATGATCACGGCCTTTGTCACCCGCTCATCCAACGGCACCCTGCCGGTAACCATGCGCGTCTGCGAAGAGAAACTGGGTGTGCCGCGCAAGATCAGCTCGTTTACGCTGCCGCTGGGGGCCACGATCAATATGGACGGCACCGCCATCTATCTGGGGGTCTGCGCCATGTTTATCGGCTATGCCACCGGCAATCCGCTGACCTTTGAACAACAGATCACCGTCATCATTACCTCCACCCTGGCCAGCATCGGTACGGCTGGCGTGCCGGGTGCCGGAGCGATCATGTTGCTGATGGTGCTGGATTCCATCGGGCTCAAGATCGAGGCCGGTTCTGCCGTGGCTGCCGCCTACGCCATGATCCTGGGGATCGATGCCCTGCTGGATATGGGGCGCACCTGGCTTAACGTGACCGGCGATATGGCTGGCAGCACGATAGTGGCCAAAACTGAAAATGAACTGGACCTTTCGCTTTGGAAGAAGAGGGGGGGTAGCGAGATTTCTGTATCCGAGTAGTCAAACTGCGTTGAGGAGGGTGACGTGAAAAATGGATTCAGGCTCGAACATGATTTTTTGGGGGAACGTGAGATCCCGGACGACTGCTATTATGGTGTGCAGACCTTGCGCGCCCTTGAGAATTTTCCCATCACCGGCATTCCGATCTCCAAGGCTCCGGAGCTGATCTGGGCCCTGGCACAGGTCAAGAAGGCGGCGGCCCTGGCCAATATGGAGCTGGGGGTGTTGCCAGCCCACATTGCCAAGGCCATTTCAGCGGCCTGTGACGAGATCATCGCCGGCAAGCTGCACGATCAGTTTCCGGTGGATGTGATCCAGGGCGGGGCGGGTACCTCGACCAACATGAACGCCAATGAGGTGATTGCCAACCGTGCCCTGGAGCTGATGGGCAAACAGAAGGGGGAATACGAATTCTGCCATCCCAATAATCATGTCAACTGTTCCCAGTCCACCAATGACGCCTATCCGACGGCGTTTCGTATTGCATTGCACCAGAAACTGAACCTGCTGATTGCGGCCCTGGAATACCTGCAGAAGTCTTTTGCAGCCAAGGCGGCTGATTTTGCCGATGTGCTCAAGATGGGGCGCACCCAGTTGCAGGATGCGGTGCCAATGAGTCTGGGGCAGGAGTTCGGCGCCTATGCCACTACCATCGGAGAGGATGCCGAGCGGGTGCGGGAGGCGCAGAAGCTGGTGCTGGAGATCAATATGGGGGCTACCGCCATCGGTACCGGCATTAATGCGCCGCCCGATTACACCCGGATTGTGACCGACCATCTGCGCAGCCTGACCGGCATACCGGTGGTCACCTCAGCCAATCTAATCGAGGCCACTTGGGACACGGGTGCCTATGTGCAGATCTCTGCTGTGTTGAAACGTGTGGCGGTCAAGGTCTGCAAGATCTGCAACGACTTGCGACTGTTGTCGTCCGGGCCGCGTTGCGGGTTGAACGAGATCAACCTGCCGCCGCTGCAGCCCGGTTCTTCGATCATGCCGGGCAAGGTTAACCCGGTCATGCCGGAGGTGGTCAACCAGATTACCTATTTCGTGATTGGGGCCGATCTGACCGTGACCATGGCAGCTGAAAACGGCCAGCTCGAGCTGAATGTGATGGAGCCGGTCATCGCCCACAGCCTGTTCCGTTCGGTTTCCATGCTTTGCAACGGTTTCCAAGTGCTGGCTGACAAATGTGTGGATGGTATTACGGCCAATCGAGAACGCTGCCGTGAGATGGTCATCAACAGCATCGGTATCGTCACCGCGCTCAATCCGATCATCGGCTATGAACAGTCGGCTGCCGTGGCCAAACAGGCCCTTGCCACGGGGCGCTCGGTGTATGATCTGGTGCTGGAGCAGGGGTTGATGGAGAAGGAGCTTCTGGACGAGGTGTTGTCCACCGAAAACCTGCTGCATCCGCGATTTATATCCTGAGATGCGACAGGCGGGCATCAAAAGCGCCCCACCCGGAGCAATCCGGATGGGGCGCTTTTATTGGTGCGTTTATCTGCTGTGAGGCCGGCAAATGGTCTAACCCCGCAGTCCCACCTCTTTGGCCAGTTCTCTCCAGGCCGGCAGGCTTCTTTCGATGATCTTTCTATCCATGCAGTAGGCGATGCGGAAGAAACCGGGTGCGCCGAACCCGGTGCCCGGCACCAGCAGGATGTGGTGTCTCTGGGCGGTCCTGACGAATTCCACATCATCGGCCAGGGGTGATTGGGGGAAGAGGTAGAAGGCGCCGTCCGGCTTGACCATGCTGAAGCCCATGGCGGTCAACTCGTTGACCAGCAGGTCGCGTTTGTCCTGGTATTCAGCGATGTTGACTGATTCGTCCTGCAGCCCGGCCACCAGGCGCTGCATCAGGGCCGGGGCATTGACGAAACCGAGCACACGGTTGCTGAATACGGCGCCTTCCATGAACTGCATGACCGTGTCCATGGCCGGGTTGGCGGCCAGGTAGCCGATGCGCTCACCCGGCAGGGCCAGGTCCTTGCTGTGGGAGGTAACGATGATCGAGCTTTCCACCAGCGGAAACACATTGGGCACCTGTTTGCCATCGTAAGCGATGCGGGCATAGGGCTCGTCGGAGATCAGATATATCCGCCGACCGTTGCGGCGGTGCATGTCACTTAACAGGTCGCCGAGTTTTTCAAGGCTTTCCGCCGGGTAGATCACGCCGGTCGGGTTGTTGGGCGTGCAGATCAGGATTGCCCTCGTTTTGGGGGTGATGGCCTGCGCAATGGCTTCCAGATCCAGTTGAAAGGTTTCCCGGTCGGTCCAGACCTCGACCGGCACGCCGCCGTGGTTGTCGATGTAAAACTTGTACTCCACGAAATAGGGGGCCAGGATGATGACCTCCTCCCCCGGGTTGAGGATTGTCTTCAGAACCACGTTCAGCGCACCGCCCGCACCGCAGGTCATGACTATGTGATCCGCCTTTACCGGCAGGCCGGAATCCCTTGACAGGCGGGCGGCAACCGCGGCACGGGTTTCGGTATAGCCGGCATTGTTCATGTAGCGGTGCATGCCGGGCACCGGTTCCTGAGCCAGACGCAACAACTCGCGGCGGAAGGCCGGTGGTGGCTCCACGTCCGGGTTGCCCAGGGTAAAGTCATAGACCTTGTCGGCGCCGAATTCCTGGCGCATGCGTTCTCCCTCTTCAAACATCTTGCGGATCCAGGATGAACGGGATATGTGGGCGGCGATCTTGTTGGCAATTGCCATGGCGTACCTCGCAGGTGTGGGAATTCGAATCAGAAACTGTCCGGCGAATATACAAACGAATCGGGCATAACTCAACCGAAATTGCAGCCCGGCGGGTGGGGATGTCAGAATGGCTGGCAGATGGTGCGTGTCAAATAAGGTGTTGACACAGCGAAGAAAACAGTAGTATAAATCCTATTCTTTTAAAGACGGCTCAGGCCGAATCTCCTTGCTCCGGGCGGGACCGGGGCTAGAAAACCGTGAGGAGGAATCACACAATGAGGAAGTACGAAACGATTTACATCCTCCAGCCAGAACTTGGCGAGGACGAAATCAAGGCAATTGCGGACAAGGTGCAGGACGTGATTACATCATACAAGGGTGTATTTCAGCGTCTGGAGGACTGGGGGCTCAGGAAGCTGGCCTATCCGATCAGGAAAAATGCTCGTGGGCGCTATCTTTATCTGCGTTGCGATGGTGGCCGTGAGATGATCGCCGAAGTGGAGAGGCGTCTTAGGCTGGACGAGAAGGTGCTCAGATACCAGACCGTTAATATTACCAACCAGCCGGAAAAGCCTGTGGCCGAGAAGAAGGCCCCTGTGGCGGAGCCGGAAGCAGCAGTGGCTGAAGCAGCCGTAACCGAATAATTTCCTGGAGGAATAAATACAATGAGCAACGAAAGACCAACCAGCCAGCAGAGACCTTCAAACGGCCCGGGCGCCCAGGGCGGCCCCCGCAAGAGGCGCCCCTTTCAGCGCAGGAAGGTATGCCGTTTCTGTGCCGAGAAGAACCTGACCATTGACTATAAGGATCCGCGCACACTGCGCTATTTCATTACTGAACGCGGCAAGATCGTTCCGCGCCGCATCTCCGGCAACTGCTCCGCCCATCAGCGGGAAATCACCGAGGCGATCAAACGTGCACGCAACCTGGCGCTGCTGCCTGTGGCTTCCAACCACGTTCTGCCGTAGCTGTTAACTGCATGAGCGAGAAACCGCAGAGTACAACCGTTAAACAACGGTTGCCAGCCCTGTTGATCGGGTCGCTGGTTTCGACCATAGTTTTTGCTACGTTTGTATTGTTTCAACCAGCAGGCACATTATTGTGCCTGCTGGTTCCGTTTCCGGCAATTCTGCTCCGTTTCAGTTATGGACGGGAACTGGGCATCAGTGTTGTCCTGGGTGCAGCAGGGCTGACCGCGCTGTTGTTGGGTAACCAGGCTGCCTATCTGTATCTGGGGCTGTTCGGTGTGGTTTCCATGCTGCTGCCGGAACTGCTGGCCAGGGGGTTGGGTGCCTCCCGGAGCATTACTGTTACGGTTGCCATGAATCTGACTGTTGCAGCCGTTGTGGCATTTGCACTGGCCCAGGCAGCTGGTGTGAATCTTGACCAGTGGGCCGTCACACAGATCAACGCCAATTATGCCGCAGCGGTTGCCCTTTATGAACGGCTGGGCTTCAAGGGTGATGATCTGGCCATGATCAAACAGTCGCTGGAGATTACCAGGGATCTGTTTATCCGTATCTATCCGGCCATTGCTGCGGTGCTGTTAACCATTCTTTCCGGCGTGAATGTGGCGTTAGCAAAGCGTTTTGCTCCGCGTTTGGCCAATCCGCCGGCGATTGATGATCTGACAACGTTCAAGACGCCGGACTATCTGGTATGGCTGCTGATACTGTCCGGTTTTTCCATGCTGCCGGACAACCCGTTACTGAATACATCAGCACTGAATGTGCTGGTGGTTGTGTGTATGGCCTACCTCTTTCAGGGGGTGGCGGTGGTGCTGACGCTGATTGAGCGCAGTCCGATGACGTCCTTACTGAGAATTATGTTTTACATACTGCTGGTGTTGCAGCCCTATATGCTTGTACCTGTGACTGCCATCGGCATATTTGACCTGTGGGGAGATTTTCGGGCCCCCAGAAAACAGGAAAACCTGTAAATACAGGCTTGAAAGGAGAAAGACATGAAGGTGATTTTGAAAGAAAACATCGACAATCTGGGCCACATCGGCGACATCGTAAAGGTTGCCCCCGGTTATGCCCGCAACTACCTGCTTCCCAAGGGGCTGGCCGTGGAAGCAACCGAGAAGAACGCCAAAGCGCTTGAACATGTCAAGCGTCAGTTGGCCTACAAGAAGGCCAAGGCAACCGAATCGGCCAAGAACTTCGCCGGCAAGCTGGAGGCGGTTGTGGTTGAGCTGGCACACCAGGTGGGCGCCGAAGGCAAACTGTTCGGTTCTGTCACCAATATGGAGATCGCTGCCTTTTTGAAAGACAAGGGTTTTGAGATCGACCGCAAAAAGATCGCGTTGTCAGAGCCAATCAAAACGGAAGGCGAGTTCAGCGTGCCGGTCAAGCTGCATCCGGAAGTGACCGCCACTTTGAAGGTGGTTGTCAAGGCCGCCTGACAGGTAGTTTACCAGTAGCATAAGAATTAGCAGATCAGGGTCTGCCGGCGTGTTCCGGCAGGCCCTGATCTGTTTTGGCCGCGATTTCTGGTATATTTTGCCATGCAGATTGACAATTGGTGGCACAAAGGTGAAAATGCTTCAATCAGGAGGCCTTAGTGGATACGATGCTGCTGGAAATGCTGGTTATTTTTCTGATGATTTTGCTGAACGGATTTTTTGCCTGTTCGGAGTTTGCCATTGTCTCGATCCGTAAAAGCAGGATCGCGCAACTGCTCTCCAATGGTGACAGTCGTGCCGCCGTCATCGAGGAATTACAGCAGGATCCACATCGCGTGCTGGCAGTGATCCAGATTGGCGTCACCGTGGCTGGTTCCCTGGCATCTACGGTTGGCGGGATCATTGCGATCGAGCATATCAAGCCGCTGCTGATCGAACTGCCCTGGCCGGTTGTGCGCAAGGCGGCTGAACCTATAGCGGTCATGGCGGTGGTTATAACGGTCTCGTATGTGTCCCTGATTATCGGTGAACTGGTGCCAAAGGCGATTGGCCTGCAATATGCCGACAGTATCGCACTGCATGTGGCCCGACCGATCAATCTGCTTTCCCGCATATTTGCATTGGCTGTAAGCCTGCTGACGATATCCAGCAAGACGGTCATGCGGCTGTTGGGTATCGAGAGCCAGCGTGAAACCTTCATCACCCGTGAGGAGGTGCAGCATGTGGTTTCCGAGGGCGGGGATGTGGGTGTGATCAGCCCGGCTGAAAAGGAATACATTCGTAACGTCTTCGAGTTCACCCACACCTGTGTGCGTGAGGTGATGGTGCCGCGCACACGCATTGTGGGCATTGAACTGTCCGCCCCGCGGGAAGATGTGGTCAGGCTGGTGCTGGAAAACATGTATTCACGTTATCCGGTCTATCGTGGCGAGATAGAGGATATTGCCGGTGTGGTGCATGGCAAGGATCTGCTTGGACGGTTGGTGGCCGGAGAAACGTTTGATATTTGTGCCATTATGAAACAGCCGGTGTTTGTCCCGGAGAGCAAGAAGGTCAACGATCTGCTGGCCGAAATGCAGCGCAGCCAGCAGCAGATGGCGCTGGTGGTGGATGAATACGGAGGTTTGAGCGGACTGGTGACGTCTGAGGATCTGATCGAGGAATTGCTCGGAGAAATCCGTGATGAGCACGATGCCGGTGAGGCAGGTGATATCATTCGTCTGCCGGGCGGTATCATGCTGGTGGATGGCCTTTTGTCCGTGTTTGATCTTGCCGAGCATCTGGGGCTGAAACCAGACGATGATGCTCCCTATGATACTGTGGCTGGCCTGATCCTGCATGAACTCGGGCGTTTTCCGCTGCGTGGCGAGAGCGTGGTCTGGCAGGGGTTACGTTTTGTCTGTGAAGAGGTAACGCGTACGGCGATCCTGCGTGTACGCATCATCCCGGTCATGGAATAGGCGGTCATGCGTAAGAAATCAGTCATAAGCCTGTTCGGACTTTTTTTCATGTTTGTGACCGCCACCATGTTCGGACTGTCCATTTTCTTGCCCAAGCTGATCGATATCAACGAATACCGCAGTGAAATCATCTCGGCACTAGAAAAATCACTTAACCGCAAGGTCCGTTTCGGTAGCGGCACCTTCCGGATGCAGCTTGGTCCGGCGGTCGTGTTCGAGGATGTGGTTGTCCGGGAAGTGGGCGACAGCGGCGATTTCATCAGCGCAAAGCGTTTGACGGTACACCTGGCCGTGTTACCGCTCCTGCGCAGGAGTGTGTCGCTGAACGATCTGATTATGGAGGATTGCGCGATTTCGGTTTCACGGGGAGCCGACGGTAAAACCAGCGTGGATGACCTGCTGGTCTCCTCCGGGCCCGGCTCCTTCAGGCTGGACTTGGAAAAGGTCAAAGTGGTCAATGGCCGTCTGCTGTGGCATGACGCCGCCGTACAGCAGCAGGTTTCCCATACGGTCAGCCAGATCAACATGACGCTCCGTAACCTGGGCCGTGGCAGAAAGACCCGATTTAACATCTCTTTTGAACTGCCGCCGCCCTCCGGGCCTGTCTGCAAGCTCTCCCTGTCCGGCTCTGCCCGTTTGCCGGACGAATCCCGCCCGCTGCTCGAAACCGATCTTGACTTGACGCTTGATCTCAAAAACGCTGAACCGGATCGCTTCTGGCCGTATTTTGCCAAATGGATGCCGTTTGGCAAAACCGGTGGCCGGATCGATCTGTCCGGCAACATCAAGGGGCGGCTGAGCGGTTTCGGCGCCAGGGGCAAGCTGCGGCTGACCGATGTGGCGGTGGTCTGGCCAACGGTTTTTCACCACCCGGTGAACCCCAAACTGGCTGAACTGGATTTCGAGATCAAGCTTGATCGGGACAGGATCGAGATGCCGCGGATCCATTTCACTGCAGATGGTTTCAGGATCAAGGGCAGCTGCGATCTGCTGGATATCCGTTCCGGAGACCTGCACATCCGGGCCAGGGCCTCCACCGAGCCGTTCATCCTGGAAAACCTGCGTCAGTGGATCCCCTATGGCATCATTGCCAAGGACGCGTCGGAATGGATCGAGGAGCACATCACCGGCGGCACCTTTCGGCTGGAGACCGGCACACTGGATGGCCGTGTCAGCCAGATCGTGCAGATGGAAAAGGGGACCAACTATAATGTGCTGCACATCAAGGGCACGGTCGAAAAGGGGATTGTCAGCTACGGCAAGGACGTGCCGCAGTTTGCCAATATCAGGGCCGGACTGGAGATGCTGGGCAAGGACTTTATCCTCAGCAGTGTGACAGCCACTTTCGGCGGTTCTCCCTTCAAGATGGAAGGGCGCATCACCGATTATCCGCTGAACGGCCCCTGCCAGTATCCATTTCAGATGGAGATGGTGCCACGAGGGCCGGAAGTGGCCTGGATATCCAGGTTCGCCGGACTGGAGCGGCTTGATTTTAGCGGTAATTCTAAACTGGTGCTCAAGGGGGGCGGTATCATACCGGCCTACAACCTGTCCGGCGAATGGGAATTGCGTCAGGCGGCCTACAGTTTTCCCTTTGCAGTCAAAAAGGCGCCCGGCATGCCCAGCCGTCTGAGTTTCAGCGCTGTCCTGGGGCGCGATGCGACCCGCATTACCAGCCTGTCCTATGTTCTGCCGCCTTTGAATCTGTCTGCAACGGCACTGCTCAAATACGGCAAGCGCCCCAATCTGGACTTTGAGCTGCAGACCAACCAGTTCATGCTGAATGAGCGGCTGCCGATTCTGGTTGACTGGCAGAAGTACAAACCGCGCGGCCGGGTGCAGGCCCACGTGAGCGCCAGCGGCAATCCGCAGGATTTCAGTGCCATGCATTACAACGGCAATATCTCCCTGAGCGGCTTTTCCCTCCTGCCGGGTGACAAGTTCAAACCGATAAGCAACCTGAACGGCGTGATCAGTTTCAAGGGCAACAGCGTGGAGACATCCAGCATCAGCGTGCTATATGGGCGATCGCGGGTTAATGTCCGGGGCCGCATCAAAAACATGCGCAGTCCCGAGACCGAGCTTGTACTCTCATCGCCGCAGTTGTTTCTGGAGGATCTGGCGATTGTATCGCCTGTTTCCGGTACCAGTATCCGTGACATGCAGGGTACCTTCGCCTTTAGCGACAAGGGGGGGCGCTTCAGCGGTTTTTCCGGTCAGTTCAATAACTCACGCTTCATGGCCAGCGGCAGTTTAAGCGGCGGTCAAACCCCCAGCGCAACCTTGGATATAAAATCCTCCCATCTGGATATTGATGATCTGCTGCTGTTACTGAAACTGGACTACAAGGGAGCGGGTGAAGGCGGCGAAAAGACCGACCTGAAACTGAAGCTGACAGCCGATAAAGGCAATTATGGCAAGATGCTTTTCGAGGATCTGAATGCCTCCATGACGCGGGATGACGGCGTATTTTACCTGACCAGCCTCGCAGCCGGGCTGTATGACGGCACCCTGTCTGCCAGCGGTCGGGTGGCCGAAGGCGCAGGTCAGGGGCATCGCTATGACGTGGATTTCAAGCTGCAGGAAGTTGATGCCGAGCCACTGTTTAAATCGCTGGACATCACCCGCGAGATACAGGGCAATCTGGAGTTGTCCGGTAAACTGACAGGCCGCGGCAGCACCCTCCAGGAGGTAAAACAGACGGCGCTGGGCAACCTGCGGCTGAATCTCACGGACGGTTCCCTGAAAAAGTTTGGTGTGCTTTCCAAGCTGTTTTCAATCCTTAACGTGTCCCAGTTGCTTAAATTCCAGCTGCCGGACATGGTCACCGGCGGCATGCCGTTTGATGAGATTACGGGCACCATCGCCGTTCGTGACGGCAAGGGTTCCAGCAGCGATCTGTTTATTAGCAGCGACGCAATCAATATCTCTATCATCGGCACAACCGATATCGTCAAGGAGGAACTGGATCTGACCATCGGCGTGCAGCCGCTGCAGACCGTCGACAAGATAGTCAACCGCATCCCGGTTTTCGGATGGCTGTTAACCGGCAAGGGTGATGACTTCCTAACCGCCTATTTTGAGGCCAAAGGTGCCTGGGCCGATCCACAGGTCAAGGCAGTGCCGGTCAAATCGCTGGCCGGGGGCGTGCTGAATGTCTTTCGCCGTGCTTTTGAACTGCCTGTGCGCCTGTTTACGGATACGGGTGAGGTAATCCTGGGCGAATAACGGCGCAATTCATGGTCAGTACGGGACAGGCAGCGGATATCTGTTGACATGCTGTGGATGCTTCAGCATATTGAATGTCAGCTTCAACAGGAGGGTGTATGATCATTGAAAAGAAGAAGGCCTTCAACAGCTTTGCCGCCCGCAAGGGGCTACGCTCCACACGCCAGAGGGACATCATCCTGGACTTTTTTCTCTCCAGTCGTCAGCATGTCAGCGTGGAGGAACTGTATCTGAAGATCAAGGCCAGTCACCCCGGCATCGGCAGCGCCACGGTCTATCGCACTCTCAAGCTGTTTGTTGAGGCGGGGCTGGCTCGCGAGATCCTGCTGCATGACGGTCAGACCCGCTATGAGCATGTCATGGAAGGTGAACATCACGATCATCTGGTTTGCATCGGCTGTAACGAGATTATCGAGTTTGAGAATGAAACCATTGAAAAGCTGCAGGAAGAGATCGCCGCCCGCCACGGTTTCATGATCAAGAGCCACAAACTTGAGATTTACGGCCTCTGTGCCAAATGCCGCCAGACAGCCTGATCCGGCTGGTGCCATTTTCGCCAATCTGACGAAACATCCCTGAGAATGAAAATCATAAACATCTAATGCCCGGTCAACGGGCTTTAAGGACAGATAGTAATGTCGGCAGATAATTACGCAGATAGCCAATTGGGTCAGGGAGTGCCCAAACTGGCGCTGGTTGGGAATCCCAATGTGGGGAAAAGCCTGCTGTTCAATGTCCTGACCGGCACCTATGTCACGGTTTCCAACTATCCCGGCACATCGGTTGAGGTCTCCCGCGGTCATGCCATGATCGGTGGTCGCCAATGGCAGGTGATCGACACGCCCGGCATGTATTCGATCCATACCATTACCGAAGAGGAGCGGGTAGCCCGCGAGATTCTACTCAATGAAACACCCGATGTAGTGCTGCATGTGCTGGATGCCCGCAATCTGGAGCGCATGCTGGCCATGACGCTCCAGCTGATCGAGGCCGGTCTGCCGGTGATCCTGGTGGTCAATATCATGGACGAGGCTGAGCGACTGGGTATCAGCATTGATCTGCCGCTGTTGCAACAGAGGCTGGGCATCCCGGTGGTGGGGGCAGCCACTGCTCGCAAGGTCGGGGTGGACGATATCCGCCAGGCGGTGGCAGAGTACAATCTGGTGCCGATGCCGGACCGTTTTCGCTACAGTCCGGGTCTTGAGGAGGATGTCGCCAGTCTGATGGGGGTGATGACCGTCGGGTGCAATCTGTCGGCCAAGTCCATGGCGCTCTTGCTGTTGCAGCAGGATGAAGAGGTGATGGCGCTCTTTGCCAAACATGACGGCCCTGCCCATGTGCAGCTGACAGAAAAGCTGCGCGAAATTGCGTTCCGGCGCCGCGAGTCGTTTCATCTGGATCTGTTTCAGGAACGGCGTGAGATCGTTCGCAGCCTGCTGGACGGTGTCTTTCATGCCCCGGAAAAGCGTGTTGTGACCGTGTCGGAACGGATTTCCAACCTTGCGGTGCGACCGCTGACCGGCGTGCCCCTGCTGCTGATCGTGCTGTATTTCGGTCTCTACCGTTTTGTCGGCGATTTCGGGGCCGGCACGCTGGTTGACCTGCTGGAGAAGCAGTTGTTCGAGGGGCTTTTCAGCCCCTGGGTCAGTGGGGTGGTAAGAGGTGTCATCCCCTGGGAGGCGATGCAGGACCTGTTTGTCGGTGAATACGGCATCATCACCCTGGGGCTGCGCTATGCTGTCGGCATCATCCTGCCGATCGTGGCTACTTTTTTCCTGTTCTTCTCATTTCTGGAAGACAGTGGCTATTTCCCACGCCTGGCGCTGGTGGTGGACCGTGTCTTCAAGCGGATCGGTCTGACCGGAAGGGCGGTGATTCCCATGGTGCTGGGATTCGGTTGTGACACCATGGCCACGATGGTTACCCGTACCCTGGAGACCACCAGGGAAAGGATCATCGCTACTCTGCTGCTGGCGCTGGCCATACCCTGTTCGGCGCAGTTGGGTGTTATTATTGGTCTGCTCTCCAAAGTTGAGGGGGCGCTGGCGGTCTGGGGGGGCTGCATGCTGGCCCTGTTCCTGCTGGTGGGCCTGCTGGCGGCGCGCGTCATGCCGGGTGAGCCGCCCATGTTTTACATGGAACTGCCACCCATGCGCATGCCCAGGCTTGGCAATGTGCTGACCAAGACCTATTCGCGCATGCAGTGGTATTTTCTTGAAATCCTGCCGTTGTTCATCCTGGCTTCTGTGCTGCTCTGGCTTGGCAAGCTGAGCGGTTTTTTTGAAAGGATGATCGATGTCATGACACCGCTCATGGCGTTGATTGGTCTGCCCCGGGAAGCTGCGGTTGCCTTCATTTTCGGTTTTTTTCGGCGTGACTATGGCGCAGCCGGTCTTTATGACCTGCAGTCCCAAGGTTTGATGGGTGCCCGTCAGCTGACCGTTGCGGCAGTTACCCTGACCCTCTTTGTGCCTTGTATCGCCCAGTTTCTGGTGATGAAGAAAGAGCGTGGCTGGAAGGTGGCCTGCCAGATAGCGTTGCTGGTCAGCCTGATTGCACTCTCCAGTGGCTTTTTGCTTAACAGGCTGCTGTTGTCCACTGGCTGGTTGTGACCTTTTTCCGGGGTAAGCCCCAGATCTGTATCCGGTCGGAAAACGGGATGTGGAGGTTCTGGTGAGGTGTGATTTCTGTGGCCATGAGTTTGACCTGCGGGATGGCCGGCAGGGTTGTGGAACCTGCCCCGGCGGCTGCAAATCGGTTCACTGCCCGCGCTGCAATTATGCGATTCCACTTGAACCGGAACTGGTGGGCAAGATCAGGACGTTCCTACGGGATATAAAATCCCGCTTGCAGGGCTGAACGGTTTTGACGGCACAGGTATAGTGTTCTGTTCCCGAGTTGCGGAGTTCAAAAGGAGATGGTTATGAAGCTTTCCGAAAAAGCCGAAGAGATTCTGGAAACCCTCTGGGTCACGGTTGAAGAAGAGGGCCGTCCCGGTCTGGACGCGGATGGCCTTGGTACCCGGCTGGACGATCCGGCCATCTCGGAGTTGATTGGCAACAGCCTTGTTACGGTAACTGGCGGCGTGCTGAACTTTACTGAAGCAGGACGCGCCGAGGGACGCATGACCATCCGTCGTCACCGTCTGGCGGAACGGCTGATGATGGACGTGCTCAATATCAGGGGCGAAGATGGTGACCAGAAGGCATGTCAGTTCGAGCATTTGCTGAACGAGGGCGTTGACACCAAGATCTGCACCATGCTCAACCATCCTGACACCTGTCCCCATGGCAAGCCGATTCCTCCTGGTGAATGCTGTCTGGAGGCACGTCGTATCGGAGACCTGGGGGTGGTGGCGCTGACAGAGTGCAAACCGGGCCAGGAGGGTGAGATTGCCTATATCCTGACGGAAGACAGCCGCAAGATGCAGAAATTGATGGCCATGGGGGTGCTGCCAGGCAACAGGATTACGCTGCTGCAGACCTTTCCATCCTATATCTTCCGGGTTGGCTATTCGGAATTTGCCATTGATACCAATCTGGCCAGGGAGATATTTGTTCGTCGGTAACCGCTCCGGCGGGCGGGGGTTGACAAGGTTTCCGGCGGAATCATATTATGGGCCGCAAAATGCATTCAGATGAGGCTCTAAACGATTGTCATCCCCGAATGGTTCTGTCGGAGATCCATTCTTTCAATAGGTTAAAAGCTGGATTCCGGCCAGAAACCTGCCGGAATGACACTTTATGTGGCTTTTGCAAGAAGCTCAGATGTTAAGGGAAAGGTGCTTATGAAGATTATCGTGCTTTTGGGCGACGGCATGTCCGATGTGAAATACGAAGAGCTTGGCGGCAGGTCACCGCTGCAGGCCGCTGCGACCCCCAATATGGATTTTATGGCATGCCATGGACAGACCGGCATGGCTGCGACCGTGCCGGAAGGGCTGCCTCCCGGCAGCGATGTGGCCAATCTCTCGGTGTTTGGTTATGACCCGGTCGGCTGTTACACGGGTCGGTCTCCGCTGGAGGCGATCAGCATGGGTGTGCCGCTGGGCCCGGATGACGTGGCCTTCCGCATGAATCTTGTGACGCTTGGGATGCGGGATGGCAGGATTGTGATGGATGATTTTTCCGCCGGCCATATCTCTACCGATGAAGGGCGTGAAATTGTGCAGATGCTCCAGCAGGAGCTGGGGAGCGCTGAATTTGAATTTTATCCGGGGGTCAGCTATCGCCACCTCATGGTTTGGCGCAATGGCAGGGACGCCATGAGTGTGACCCCGCCCCATGACATCTCAGGCAAGGTGATTGATGAGTATCTTCCCCAGGGTGGCGGCGCGGATCGATTGTTGAGTATCATGATGATGGCTGGGCAGTTGTTGCAGCATCACCCTGTTAATCAAAAACGCATCCAGGCGGGCAAACATCCGGCCAACTCGGTCTGGTTCTGGGGGCATGGCAAGGTACCTGACATCACTACCTACCAGGAGAAATTCGGTCTGAACGGTGCGGTCATCTCTGCGGTTGACCTGATCAAGGGCATTGGTCTCTGTGCGGGGCTGGATGCAGTCAATGTGGAAGGGGCCACCGGTTACATCGACACCAACTATATTGGCAAGGCGCAGGCGGCGCTGCATGCGCTGGAACGGCATGATTTTGTATATGTGCATGTGGAGGCGCCGGACGAGGCATCCCATTCCGGTAACATGCAGAACAAGATCAAGGCCATCGAGGATTTTGACCGTCAGATAGTCGGCACCGTGCTGGAGGGTATGAAGCGGTTTGACGATTACGCCGTGCTCTGCATGCCGGATCATCCAACGCCGGTTAAATTGATGACCCACACTGCCGATGCGGTGCCATTTGTGATTTACCGCGGCGGGAATGCCGCTGGAAACGGTGCCGCCAGCTATGATGAGGAACAGGCCCGGTCAACCGGCCTGTTGGTGCCGGGGCACCGGCTGATGGAGATGATCCTGGGGCGCTGAGCCTGATTCAGCCAATGAGGGCATCCGGTAATGCGGATGCCCTTTTTTGTTTTTGCTGCTGGCAGGCCCGGTTTCAGCAGATGGTTTCGGATAATATATCGTAATCAGTCTTCCATTTCCCCATGCTGTGCAACTCTGACCTGTGGCTCAGATGGTGCCAGCCAGTTTGAGTAGCGCCCTGAGGCAATTGCCTCCCTCGGTTTCATACCTGAACAGCCTGCTGTTGCGCTCCCGCCATTGCCGGCCTGATTCCAGCATTTGTACAAAGTCGAAGATCGACTGCCGATCCACGTCAGATATCCAGGTGAATTCAAATGCGGTCAAGTGCCGTCTGGAAAATTCATTGAAACGTGCATGGACGGTTTTGGCCATGACCGGTATCATCTCCGCTCCAACCGGCAGCGCCAGTGACATCATGACATTGGCGCCGATGGGGAGTTTTTCGCTGACCCACAGCCTGATGCCTCCGGCCGAGATGTTCACGTCCATTTTGCCGGAGAAGGAGCGGGTGGTGTTGTCCAGAAACGATTCGTATACCAGGTGTACTGGCAGATAGGTGTTGATGCGTCGAAAACGCCTCTTTTCGGCGATTCTGACCCGATCTTCGATTCTGGCGGTCATAAATGGCAGGGTCGCGTTGGGTACGGATGTGGCGCGGTAGCAGATAGTTTCCTGCGGTGTTTCAATCCGGATGTCCACGACGGTCGGCTTGGTCAGATACAGCCCCTTGGCGTAGGAGAACATGAATGAAACCAGATCGTCGCTACGATCAACCACGGTGGCGCATTCGGTGATCACATTGCCACAGGGCATACTGACGTCCATTGCCACAAGCCTGCCGATCGGGAAATTTTCCTTGAGTGAAAACATCTGTCCTCCCTGGCTGATCATCGTATCTGGTTCAATTTATAACTGAAACTAATACATTTATATTTCAAAATATGCATCAAAAAATTGCACGGAAAACCATGCTGAAGAATCCTCCGGGCGCCCTTTTGTGTTGAGTAAGGCAGACAGTTATGCTAACTATGAATACTGTTTGCCGATGGAAATTCAGGTTGGGGAGATATAATGTTCAGCACGATTCTAAAGAAGATCATAGGCAGCAAAAATGAGCGCGAGATTAAAAGACTCTGGCCGATTGTGGCCCGGATCAATGACATGGAACCGGCCATGGAGGCGCTCTCCGACGATCAGCTGCGCGATAAGACCCGGGAGTTCAAGGAGCGTTATGCCAAGGGCGAGTCACTGGACTCCATGCTGCCCGAGGCCTTTGCCGTCTGTCGTGAAGGTGGCAAGCGCGCGTTGGGCATGCGCCATTTTGATGTGCAGCTGATCGGCGGCATGGTACTGCATGCCGGCAAGATCGCCGAGATGAAGACCGGCGAGGGCAAGACCCTGGTGGCGACCCTGCCGGCCTATCTGAATGCCATCAGCGGCAAGGGTGTGCATGTGGTCACGGTTAATGACTATCTGGCCAAGCGCGACTCGGAGTGGATGGGCAAACTGTACAAATTCCTGGACCTGAGCGTGGGTGTGATCGTGCACGGCCTGGAAGACTACGAGCGGCGCGACAACTACGCTGCCGATATCACCTACGGCACCAACAATGAATTCGGCTTCGACTACCTGCGCGACAACATGAAGTTTTCCCTGGATGACTATGTCCAGCGTGCCTTCAACTACGCCATTGTCGACGAGGTGGACTCGATCCTGATTGATGAGGCCCGTACGCCTTTGATTATCTCCGGCCCCACCGAGGAGTCCACTGACAAGTACTACATCATCGATCGCATCATCCCTCTGCTGCAGAAGGGAGAGATGGTCGAGGTCGAGGCCAACACCCTGTCAGGCAAGCGCAAGACCTATACCGGCGATTTCACCATCGACGAAAAGGCCAAGAGTGCCTCACTGACCGAGCAGGGTGTGCTCAAGGTGGAACAGTTGCTCAAGGTGGACAACCTCTATGACCCGCGCAATATCGAAACCCTGCACCATGTGGAGCAGGCCCTGCGCGCCCACGCCATGTATCGCCGCGATGTGGATTACGTGGTCAAGGATGGCGAGGTAATGATTGTCGACGAGTTTACCGGCCGTCTGATGCCGGGACGGCGCTGGTCGGATGGTTTGCATCAGGCTATCGAAGCCAAGGAACGCGTCACCATCGAGAACGAAAACCAGACCCTGGCCACGATCACGTTCCAGAACTACTTCCGCATGTATGCCAAGCTGTCCGGCATGACCGGAACGGCGGACACCGAGGCCGAGGAGTTCCATAAGATCTACAAGCTGGAAGTGGTGGTCATACCGACCAACCGCCCGCTTTTACGCCCCGACTTTCCGGATGTGATCTACAAGACCGAGCGGGAGAAGTTTGATGCGGTCATAGCGGATATCAAGGAGCATTATGCCCAGGGGCAGCCATGTCTGGTCGGCACCATCTCCATCGAGAAATCGGAACTGCTTTCCGAGATGCTGATCAAACAGGGTATTCCACACTATGTGCTTAACGCCAAGCAGCATGAGAAAGAGGCCGAGATCGTCGCCCAGGCGGGTCGCAAGGGGGCCATCACCATCGCCACCAACATGGCGGGTCGTGGTACGGACATCCTGCTGGGGGGCAACCCCGAATCGCTGGCGAAACAGTGGCGACGTGAAAACCCGGAGAGCAGCGATGAGGAATACAAAGCGGTGCTGGAGAAATCCAAGGCCGAGTGCGCTGCCGAGCATGAAGAGGTAATCAGGCTGGGCGGCTTGCACATTTTGGGCACTGAAAGGCATGAATCCAGACGTATCGACAACCAGTTGCGCGGCCGTTCCGGACGTCAGGGGGATCCCGGCTCCTCCAAGTTCTATCTGTCTCTGCAGGACGATCTGCTGCGCATCTTCGGTTCCGATCGGGTGGCCAAGGTAATGGACTTCCTCAAGATCGAGGAGGGGGAGGCGATTACCCACAGCATGATCAACAAATCGATTGAAAATGCCCAGAAAAAGGTGGAATCCCATAACTTTGAAATTCGCAAGAACCTGATCGAATATGACGATGTCATGAACAAACAGCGCGAGGTGATCTACACCCAGCGCCGTGAAATTCTGGGAGGACAGGATATCCGCGAGAGTTTCGTGGAAATGCTGGATGAAACCGTGGAGGACATTGTCGCCAAGTACGCCATTGAAAAGACGTCGGCCGAGGAGTGGGACTGGGGTGGCATTACGGAAATGCTGGCCAGAACCTTCAACCTTCAGCTGGATCTGTCACAGGAGATGCTGCCTCGCGTCAATACGGAAAACTTCCGCGAAATGTTGAGCGGGCAGGTGCATGACATCTTCAGGGCCAAGGCCGAAGAACTGGGTGACGAGCTGACCGATCATCTGATCAAGGTGGTTATGCTGCAGGCCATTGACACCCACTGGAAGGACCATCTGCTCAATATCGACCATCTCAAGGAAGGCATCGGTTTGCGGGGCTACGGCCAGAAGGATCCCAAACAGGAGTACAAGAAAGAGGCCTACTACCTGTTTATGGAGATGATTGTCCGTATCCGTGAAGAGGTGGTTGAGCGCATGTTCTGGGTGCATGTGGAAAGTCCGGACGAGATCGAGCTGATCGAGGAAGAGCAGCGCAGCCAGAAGCTGATCTTCAATCTGGCCGGCGATGACGAACGCCCCAGAGAGCCGGTAAAAAGCCAGAAGACCACCGGCAGGAACGAATCATGTCCCTGCGGGAGCGGCAAGAAGTTCAAAAAATGTTGCGGCAAGTAATGCCAGATTCGTTTTTATATCTGTCTGGCAAGGAGTAAACATGAATATCAAGGGATTTCGTTTTTCCGCAGTTGAAGCGGCGATAAAGAAACCGGGGCGCAAGGATCTGGCCCTGATCTGTTCCGATGTGCCGGCCGATGCCTGTGCGGTTTTTACGGTCAGCACTGTAAAGGCGGCGCCGGTACTGCTTTCCATGGAACGTATCAAGTGCGGCAAGGCCCGCGCCGTGGTGGTCAACAGCGGAAATGCCAATGCCTGCACCGGCGAGCAGGGTATGGTTGTGGCCAGGGGTATAACCGCAGCGGTGGCGAAAGACCTTGCCATCCCCGAACAGACGGTGCAGGTCTGCTCTACCGGTGTCATCGGCGTGCAGATGCCGTCTGAACGGATCGGAGCTGCCATACCGGCGTTGATTGCTGGCCTGGACAGCGGATCACTTGATGATGTGGCCCAGGCGATTATGACCACAGACACCTTTCCCAAGCTGGAGGTGCGTGGTGGTGTGGCCGGAGGTGTGGGATACACTGTGGCCGGCATTGCCAAGGGCTCCGGTATGATCATGCCCAACATGGCCACCATGCTCGGTTTTATTGTTACAGACGCCGCCGTGGAACCGGTGCTGCTGGAGCAGCTTTTCCGGGTTGCCGTGGATGATTCCTTCAACGCCATCATAGTGGATGGTGATACATCCACAAACGATACCTGCCTGATCATGGCCAACGGCATGGCGGGCAACCCGCTGATTGAGGCAGGCAGCAGCGATGCGTCCATCTTCGGGGCTCTGCTGCGTGATGTGCTCCTGACGCTGGCCCGGCAGATTGTGCGGGATGGTGAGGGGGCGACCAAGGATGTTGAAATCCGTGTTTGTGGCGCAGCGGACAACGCTGATGCCAGGCTGGCCGCACGGGCCATCGCCAATTCGAGTCTGGTCAAGACGGCCTTTTTTGGCCAGGATGCCAACTGGGGGCGCATTTTTGCTGCTGTAGGCTATTCCGGGGCCAAGGTGGATCAGAACAGGCTGTCGCTGCACTTTGATGATGTCTGCATGGCCCGTGACGGTGTTTTCAGCGGTGGTGACGCCGAGCAGCAGGGGACCGAGGTACTGAAAAGGAAGTCCTTTACTGTTACGGTTGATCTGGGTATCGGTCAGGGGACAGCCACGGTTTATACCTGTGATCTTTCCCATGATTATGTGAGTATCAATGCCGACTACCGCACCTGAGTGGTTGCTTGTTCTGCGGGCCCTGAACTGGCCCGCAATGATGGTCTTTCCCGTGAGCAGAACCATTATCCACATTTGCATATCTCTTCTGCTAGTGCTGTCACAGCCTGTCATGGCAGCAGACAGTCTGACCGAGGCGGGCAGAACTGCCGTCATTGACTTTCTGGTGGACAATGCCATTGCGAAAAATCTGATTTCCGGGGGCGTCGTGATGATCGGCAACCGGGATGGTATACTCTACAGTACCGCCCGAGGCAGGCTATATCCTGCTGACAACTCCCCCCTTTTTAGTGTAAACACGGTTTTTGATGTTGCCTCGCTTACCAAGGTGGTTGCCACAACACCAGCAGTGATGAAACTTCTGGATGAGGGGCGCATCGGTATCATGGACCCGATCAGCCGCTGGTTTCCGGAACTGCATGGAACCGGGCGCGAAGATATTACCATCCTTAATCTGCTGACCCATACCTCGGGGCTGAACGATATTGACCTTGGACGTGCGGAGCCGAGCCGCAGCGCCATTCTCAAGGCGATCAGCCGCACGAAATGGCAGCCGCCGGGAAGCCGCTTCCGTTATGCGGACATCAACTTCATCCTGCTGGGAGAACTGGTCTGGCGTGCTTCAGGCAGCCGGCTGGACAATTACTGCCGTGATAATCTGTTCCGACCGCTGTTGACGCACGGCACCACCTTTTTGCCTGATGTTGCCAGTTCCGGATCGATAGCCCCCACATTGGACAATAACCGGATGCTGGTCAGCGGTGTGGTGCAGGACTACAATGCCAGACTGCTGGGCGGAGTGGCCGGCCATGCCGGACTGTTTTCAACGGCACGGGATCTGTCTCGTTTTGCCCGGCTGATGCTTGGGAGGGGAGAACTGGACGGGCAGCGCATCTTCTCGGAACGGGTCATCAACCAGATGACGGCACCGTACTTCTACAGCAACGGTGCGGTGGTCAGAGGACTGGGATGGGACATCGAGTCCCCCTATTCGGCACCCAAAGGGAGTTTTTTTTCACCCATGTCCTTTGGGCATACCGGTTATAGCGGCACATCAATCTGGATCGACCCGAGCAGAGATCTGTTTGTCGTATTGCTAACCACCCGCTTGAACTACAGTGACAACAGAAGTTTCAGGCGTCTGCGCAGTGATATTTCCACTCTGGCGGCTGCACTTTTCTGGAAAAGGCCCGCCGGAAGCGATCACCCCTGATCGTGCAAGTTGCTTGAACCGCTTAAAACTTGACACCATATTGGTGGTATGCTAGTTGTCTACATCTTTATTTTATCTAATTTCGCACCCACTGACCTGGGGAGGGGCCGATGAGTATCAGTATTCTTCTGGCAGATGACAGCATCACCATTCAGAAGGTGATCGGCATTATTTTCGGTGGCGAGGATTATTCACTGGCCATCGTGGACAACGGCCAGGCGGCCGTTGAAAAGGCTGCTGAAATCAACCCCGATGTGCTGCTGATCGACGTACTCATGCCAGGCATGTCCGGGTACGAAGCCTGCGAACAGATCCGGGCCAATGCGGCTTTGGCAACCAAGCCTATCCTGCTGTTGACCGGCTCATTCGAGCCGTTTGACGAAGAGAAGGCCAAAAGCTGCGGCGCCGATGCCTTCCTTTCCAAGCCGTTCGAATCCCAGCAGATTGTTGCCAAGGTCAAGGAACTCCATGAACTGGGCCTGTCCCGCAGCAGTGCCCCTGCTTTCGTAGAACCTGCCACTGTCCCGCCACCACTGCCGCTGCAGGCCGAACCATCAGTTTCGGCGCCGGCGGATATCTGGGGGGCCTTTACACCACCGCAGGAACAGGCTGCGCCTGTTTTTGAACCTGCCACAACCATTGAAAGTCCGTCGGAAAGCCAGATTGGTTCCCAATGGATCCCGTCGGATGAGCACACCTTTGAATTTGAGGAACAGCCTGCTGTTGAATCACCAGTGGGTGGCTCTACAGATGCCTTTGGAGAGATCAGTTTTGAAACACCGGAGGCTGAGCCGGTTCAGGAGACATTTGCACCTGCTGTCACACCTGTTGAGGCTGTCGAGCCGACTTCGGCCTTCAGTGTGTCGTCGATGCCGCAGATTCTTGAATCCATACCGGAGTTTGAGCCGAGTACCAAGCCCGATTTTGTTCGCTCCGCTGCATTGGCTGTTCCCCATCCAGGTCCGCCAGTTGATGGCACAACCCTTGTTTTCGAAACTCCACCTCCTCCTGTTGCTTCCGTAGCTTCAGACGCGGCCCCTGTGGTTGCCGAGTCCGACCGTGCAGAAAATGCTGCTCCGGCAGCCACCGCCATGACGGAAGAGCAATTGCGTGCCGTAATTGCTTCGGTTTCCAGAGAGGTAATCGAGCGGATTGTGTGGGAGGTTGTGCCAGACCTGGCCGAGGCGATGATCAGGGATGCCATTCGCCGGATCCGGGAAGGGCAGTAAAGCGTAAACAGCTAACATGAAATCATAATACACCAGTTGGACTGTTTGCTGTTCTGATACTGGTAACTTGCTGGTTTATAAGATTTGGGGATGCCTCGGCATCCCCATTTTTGATAGTTAAGATGCTTGCGCGTTTTCAGGTTAAATCGATTCGGGAGTGGATATGATCAAAAGGGCGATTGCAAAGGTTGTCGAGTTTATTGATCTTGACGAAGGGGAGATGATCGAGGTTATGAACCAGATCATGTCTGGTGAGGCTACGCCAGCTCAGATCGGCGCTTTCATAACCGCCCTGCGCATGAAGGGCGAAACGGTTGAAGAAATCACCGGTGCTGCCCGTGTGATGCGTGAGCGTGCCACCCCGATCCGGGTTGGCCGCAACGTGCTGGATATGGATCGTGATGAGATCAATCTGGATCGTGAGACCATTTTGGATGTGGTCGGAACCGGTGGAGACGGCACCAACAGCTTCAATATCTCCACCACAGTGACCTTTGTGGTTTCTGCCTGCGGTGTCCGGGTGGCCAAGCACGGTAACCGCGCTGTTTCTTCGGCCTGCGGCAGTGCAGATGTGCTGGAAAAACTGGGTATCAACCTGGAAGTTGCTCCGGAGACTGTTGAAAAGTGTATCAGCGAGATCGGCGTTGGTTTTCTGTTTGCCCCGGCTTTACACGGCGCCATGAAGCATGCCATTGGCCCGCGCAGGGAGATTGGTGTTCGGACGATCTTTAATATCCTGGGGCCGCTTACCAACCCGGCTGGCGCAGATTGTCAGGTGATGGGGGTCTACCGGGACGATCTGGTTGAAAAGCTGGCTGGTGTACTGCACAGGCTGGGCTGCCGCCATGGTTTTGTCGTGCATGGTTCGGATGGCATGGATGAGATCACCTTGACCGGAGAGACCCTGGTGGCTGAGGTTACATCGCAAGGTGTCAGCCTGCTTTCGGTGAGCCCGGAGCAGTTTGGCTTTTCCCGCTGCGGGGCAGCAGACCTGAGAGGTGGCGACGCGTCAGCCAACGCCGGTATCGTGCGCGCGGTACTGGGTGGAGAAAAGGGGCCTCGCAGGGATATTGTGCTGCTCAATGCCGCTTTTGCGCTGGTGGCTGCGGGGAAAGTGGCTACGCCGCAGGAAGGTGTTGTCGCCGCGGCAGCAGCGATTGATTCGGGCTGTGCCATGGAGCAGCTCGAAAAGCTGGCCAGGCTGACAAACGCATAGCCGTCCAATTGCATAGATGAGGAACAGGAGCAACGTGACTGATACACCTGACATACTGAAAAGGATTGTGGCGCACAGCCGGGAAACGCTCAAACGTCGCAAGGCAGCGGTGCCTGCCAGAGAGTTGATTGGCCGTGCGGCTGACATGCCCGTAACGCGCGGTTTTGAAGCACGGCTGCGCAGCATGGCCGCTGTTGGCGACACAGCCATCATCGCCGAGGTCAAGAAAGGCTCACCCAGCAAGGGTGTCATCCGTCCTGATTTTGATCCGGTCGCCATTGCCCGCATCTACGAGCAGAACGGGGCTGCCTGCCTTTCGGTGTTGACCGAAGAGCAGTTCTTCTTGGGCAGTCTGGCATACCTGACCGCCATCTCTGCTGCCATTGACCTGCCGTTATTAAGAAAAGATTTCATTGTTGATGAATACCAGATCCATGAGGCCCGGGTCGCTGGAGCGGACGCCATCCTTTTGATTGCAGCTTGTCTGGAGCTGTCACAGATCAGGGATTATCATGCCATGGCAGGGGAACTCGGGCTGGATGTGCTGCTGGAGGTGCATGACGAACGGGAACTGGAAATGGCCCTTGGAAGTGAGTGCAGCATGATTGGTGTTAATAACCGCGACTTGCGGACATTTGTGACCGATCTGGGTACGACAGGTCGTCTGGCGCGCATGCTGCCGTCCGAACGTCTGCTGGTGGCCGAGAGCGGTATCAACATGCGAAGCGATATTGAAAGGCTTTCTGCTGATGGTGTTGCTGCATTTCTGATTGGCGAAGCCATGATGCGTGAAACGGACATCGGAGCCAAACTGCGGGAATTAAGGGCAGCCAGAGAGGTTGGCCGCCCGTAATTTCTTTTAAGCTGTTCAGTTGGCAGTTGTTTCGCCTGCGGTCTCGGGAGCGTTGTAGGCCAGCTCCATGGTGCGTTGCATGGTTGAACGGCCGTCAAACTTGCCCCCGTCGGCGATGCTCAGGCGCGCTGCAAAAATGTCGCCGCACACATCACCGGTATGCTGGATGTCCACACCTTCGGCGGCCCTGATGTTGCCCACGATTCTGCCGCCAATCACCATCAGTCTCACAGCCGCATCGCCGGTTACCATCCCCTTCTCGCCGATGATAACGCAGTCGGCGCTGATATTTCCTTCCAGCAGTCCGTCAATCCGGACGGTTCCCTTGCTGGCAATCTCTCCCCTGATGGTCGATTCCTGTCCAATGATGATTTCCAGCTTTGGTTGTTTGTGAAAAAACATGTCTGGCTCCTGTCTGTCAGATGTGGTCATCAGGGTGCGTCTGGGCGTAGTTTTGTCAGGCGCCGCCGAGGAAATCGGATGGATTCCTCTGGTTGCCATGCTTCCAGACCTCGTAGTGCAGGTGCGAACCGGTGGCATTGCCGGTTGCGCCGACTGCGGCGATAGTCTCGCCTGATTTGATTACCTGTCCCGCCTTGACGCTGACCTTACTGTTATGGGCATAAACCGTGCTGAAACCATGTCCGTGCTCGATTACCACCGTATTGCCGTTGCCGTTGCTCCATCCGGCAAAGCTGACGATACCGCTGGCTGTTGCCACAATCGGTGTGCCGTTGGGAGCCGCGATGTCCAGGCCGCTGTGGAAATGGTGCCGGCCGGTCTGGGGATGGATACGCGGGCCGAATACGGATGTGATCTTACCTTTTATCGGCCAACCTCTGGGGGTCGAACGCAGAATGTCCTTCTCCTTGGCCAGATAGGACTTGATTTCGGCCACCTTGGTCATGGACTCACTGATCTGGCGCTTCAACTCCTCTATATCAATATCACCATCGCTTTTCGATTTATCCACCGCCTCCAGCACCTTGATCTTGGTTCCCAGTGAAAACAGACGCTTGAATTCCGTCTCTGACTCCTTCAGGGCTTGAAAGCTGGACTGCATGGACTGGAACTGGCTGTAGATGTGGGAGTACTTCTGCTTCATGACATAGTATTCGACTGCGTTGACTGTCAGGGATGCTGTATAGACTATGCCGACGCAGACAAATACGAGCAGCATGCCCAGCACGATCGAGGGCATCTTGATGTTGATGGAATCCTTCCGCGAGTGGGGAATCAACATAATGGTGACTGGGGTAAAGAAACGTTTGAACAGTGGTCGCAGTTTCCACATGTTGCCTCCAAAAACGGGGCCATACATTCGAATCAGTGATAATAAAGACTGTTTTTATATCATGGTGACCAGATGATTACAACCAATTACCGTTTTTGTATACATGTTCGGGCTGGTGTTCAGAATAAAAAAGCGCGTATAAACAGTAAATTGTATTCACGTGGTCTGCCTGCTGGTGAAGTCTGCCTGCTGTGGTATAGATGTTTTCAATTAAAACGCGATAAGTAATTGTCGGGCAGTAAAGACATGCTCGCATGCGTGGGCATGGGGTCGTCAGCAGGCATTTGTTAAGAAATTTTTCTTATCGATGGTATAATTCATAAATTGCTCCGGGTCTGTCTTCTCTTACCAAACATTTTAGTGCCGTGCAGTTATTCTGATTTTACAGATGGCCTTTAGTGGCCATCAACTTCTAGTTGAGGAGGAAATGATGCAATGTCCCTACTGTAAGGAAGAGGTGCTTGACGGTGCCATCAAGTGCAAGCATTGCGGCTCGAGTCTGGTGTTGACCCCACAGGCCAGAGACTCCGCAACATCGGATTTTGGCGCCATATTCAGCAGCGCCATGGAGCTTTGGAAAAACAACCTTGCGGATCTGGCTGTCGTTACCCTGGTATTCATGCTGGTAGGCTGGATACCGATCATCAACATCGCCTTCATTGCCGGGTATGTGCGCTGTCTGACCAAGGTGGCCCGCGGTCAGGGCAAGGCAGCGGTGGGTGATATTTTCAGCGCCTGGGATTGTTTTGCCAATCTGCTCGTCTATCTGCTGATCTATGTCGTTATCAGCTTCATACTCAACTTCATTCCGATCGTCGGTGCACTGGCCAGTCTGGCTTTGGGTTTTCTGGCTGCCCCTGGTGTGTTTGCCATTATCGACAACAAAATGGGTGCCATCGACGCCCTAAAATGGGGGGTGGAGACCATTCAAGCCGACCTTACCAACTGGCTGCTGGCATATTTGGTAGGCGGTGTCGTCTGCTTTGTCGGTTTCCTGGTGCTGATCATCGGGGCAATCCTCACCATGCCGCTTGGCCAGTTGATCATCATCAAGCAGTATGAAAGGTGCCGTCCGGCCTGATTTTATGTCACATATCCCGCTGACGCGGGACCAACCATTCAATGAAAAGGCAGCCAATCGGCTGCCTTTTCATTTTTTTGAGGCATTCCATTCCAAATCCCTGTTGACAGACTGGAGTAAACATTATATAGGTAGTCATATGACTACCTATGCTGCGCAGACAAAAAGTGAGCTGACTGCGCGTCAGCGCCAGGTGCTGGAATTCATCAGCTCCTATGCCGACAGCAACGGTTATTCACCCAGCCAGCGGGAGATAGCCGGACATCTCAAGGTGTCTGGCACACTGCCGGTGATGAAACATCTCAGTGCGCTGGAACGCAAGGGGTACATCAGGCGCGAAAGCGTCAATCGGGGGCTGGTGCTTGCTACGCCCCACAGCCGCCATGTGTCGTTGCCAATTGTCGGCACGGTGAGGGCTGGTCAGTTGTCCACTGCCATCGAAGATATCCAGGGCTATTTTTCTGTGGATCAGGTGGCGGTCAAAGGAGCGGATTGCTTCTTTCTGAAAGTCAGGGGCGACTCCATGGTTAATGCCGGCATTATGGATGGTGATCTGGCGCTGGTGCGACCGCACGCAACCGCTGACAATCGGGACATCGTTGTAGCCATGTTGGATGGTGAGGCAACGGTGAAGCGTTTTTATCGCGAGTCTGGGCATATCCGGCTTCAGCCGGAAAACCCGGATATGCAGGCGATCATCATCCGTCCGGAAGATGGCGAGGTGAGCATTGTGGGGCGGGTAATCGGCATTTACCGGCAGTTATAGGCAGTCGGTGGACAGGGATTGTACTCAATAATCGGAGGGTGGTGTGGAACCAATTACCTTATGTGGTCTGGTGGTTGTTGTATTCGGGCTGTGGATTGAGCTTGAGGCAGTCATCGGGCAGATGCTGAATGCGATTGGACGCGTGCGGCTGTGGGGCGGCAGAACTGCCATGGGGTCTCTGAAGAAAAGCTAGCCAGAGTTTTGAACCTTGATTTCAGAACGATCAGAAACAAGAGGTATCTGCTTGAAGGCATTTGCCCCGAGGCAGTTGAACTGCTGAGGGACAAAACAGTACCGGAGCCGGTTTTTAGGGTATTGAAAAAAATGAAAGCGCCCCGGCAGGTTACAGCTGTCATGCTGATGAATGACCAGAACAAGTTCAGTTCTAACTATGCCAAGGCGCTTCTTGATGCAACACCGGTGAATCAGCTTGTCAATAAAGGCAAACCGAAAAAAGAAACCCCTGCAATACTGGCCCGTCAGGCTCGTCTTGAGGAAGAGAGTCTTGCTCTGTCCAGTGAGATAGGCTCATTGAAGGAGCAATACGGTACTGCAATGATCGACATGACCTCCATGCAGGCATATCTGAAAAGC
>ENA-UPXM01001491-UPXM01001491.1-activated-sludge-metagenome-genome-assembly--contig:-NODE-1491-length-29757-cov-11.575786_pt1 | contig 29757 bp, 23 predicted proteins | sample MGYA00238178_ERZ772708 | MGnify/ENA primary metagenome ERZ772708 (study PRJEB29002, sample SAMN05720212) | activated sludge metagenome | isolation source: anaerobic digester from wastewater... | reverse complement strand
TGCAAAGTTACGAAAAAAAACTGTTTTAACGGTCTAAAAACGGAATAAAATCGTATTGATACCATTTTTTTGTACCTTTGTAGGAAAATTACGGTTTATGAAAATCACCATAGTCGGAACAGCCTACCCTTATCGTGGAGGTTTAGCCACTTTTAACGAACGTCTAGCGCATCAATTTCAGGCAGAAGGTCATGATGTGGAAATTATGACGTTTACCTTACAATATCCAGGATTCCTTTTCCCTGGCAAAACACAATTCTCCGAAGACGAAGCTCCTGAAACACTGGAAATTTCACGACAAATAAATTCGATTAATCCATTGAATTGGATAAAAGTGGGAAAATCTATTCGTTCAAAAAAGCCCGATTTAGTGGTTTTTGCCTATTGGATGTCGTTTATAGCACCTTGTTTTGGTAGCATCGCCCGTATTATCAAGAAAGATAAAAACATAAAATGTGTGGCACTTGTTCACAACATGCTACCTCACGAACCAAGTTTATTGGACAAACTATTACCGCCCTATTTTGTGGCTTCGATGGATGAATTTGTGGCACTCTCCCGCTCTGTTGTGACTGATATAGAAAAGATAGACAGAAAGCAGAAGCCGAAACGTTTTTCGCCACACCCCATTTATGATCATTACGGCGATTTACTTCCAAAAGAACAAGCCGCCACACAATTAAAATTGGATTCGAATATTCCTTATCTCCTCTTTTTTGGGTTTATTCGGTCCTACAAAGGGTTAGATTTATTATTAGAAGCTTTGGCTGATGAACGTTTAAAAACATGGAATGCCAAACTGATTGTAGCGGGGGAATTTTACGAAGATAGCAAATCCTACATGGATACTATCGAGCGTTTAAAATTACAAGATCGTGTCATTTTAAACACGTCATTTATTCCAAACAATAAAGTAAACCTTTTTTTCAGTATAGCAGATTTAATTGTACAACCTTATAAAACGGCTACTCAAAGCGGTGTTACTCAAATTGCTTTTCACTTCGAAAAACCAATGCTTGTAACTAACGTGGGTGGCTTAGCCGAAATTGTTCCTCATAACAAAGCTGGTTATGTAGCAGAACCAAATGCCAAATCTATTGCTGACTCTCTTGTCGATTTCTATAAAAAACCATCTACGTTTAAAGAAGGAATTCAAATGGAAAAACAAAAATATACGTGGGATAAATTAACAAAAACCATCCTTTCAAAAGGATAAAAACAAAAAAGGCTGTACAAAAAATTGTACAGCCTTTTTATTAGCTAATAATATTTAAAACAAACTAAATGAAACAGTTAAACCAGCCATTACAATTGCTACCATCGACATCAACTTAATTAAAATATTCAATGATGGACCAGAAGTGTCTTTAAATGGATCACCTACAGTATCACCAACAACTGTAGCTTTGTGATTTTCAGAACCTTTACCTCCAAAATTACCTTCTTCGATATATTTTTTCGCATTGTCCCAAGCGCCACCTGCGTTAGCCATGAATATTGCTAATACAAAGCCTGCACTTAAACCACCTATAAGCAATCCTAACACACCTGCAACACCAAACAGAACGCCCACTACAACTGGAGTAATAATAGCCAACAGCGATGGAAACAACATTTCACGTTGTGCGCCTATTGTTGAAATTTCAACACAGCGTGCATAATCTGGTTCTGCTTTACCTTCCATAATACCTACAATTTCACGGAATTGACGACGAACCTCTTCAACCATTTTTTGAGCTGCACGTCCAACGGCATTCATGGTTAAACCACAGAATAAAAAAGCCATCATAGCACCAATAAATACACCAACTAACACAAGTGGATTCATAAGAGTCACATTGTAGTATTCCATAAAATCAATCAACGAAGCTGTGCTTGTATTTACAACTCGTTCACCAATAGTCAGCGTGGCTTCACCCATACGCACCAAGGCAATTTTAATCTCTTCAACATACGACGCCAAAAGCGCTAAGGCTGTTAAAGCTGCCGAACCAATAGCAAAACCTTTACCTGTAGCTGCAGTTGTGTTTCCCAAAGCATCTAAAGCATCGGTACGTTCACGCACTTGATGTTCCAAGCCACTCATCTCAGCATTTCCACCTGCATTATCAGCAATCGGTCCATAAGCATCGGTTGCCAAGGTAATACCCAATGTGGACAGCATACCCACTGCCGCAATACCAATTCCGTATAAACCAACACTTAAATTTTGTGCTGTAAGGAAATTTTGAACATCAAAATTGATAGCGCATAAATACGCCATTACGATAGCAACAACAATAGTCAACACAGGAATTGCGGTTGAAATCATACCTACTCCAAGACCGGAAATAATAACTGTTGCAGGACCGGTTTGAGAACTTTCAGCTATTTTTTGAGTTGGTTTATAACCTTGTGATGTATAATATTCGGTTGATTGACCAATAACAATACCAGCCAACAAACCTGTTACCACTGAAAAGGATAATCCTAACCAATTCTCCATACCCAATAGGTACATAATGGCAAACGTAGCAACTGCAATCAGAATAGCACTCACATTTACACCAAAACCTAAAGAGCGAAGGAGGTCTTTGATTGAAGCGCCTTCTTTGGTGCGTACCAAGAAAATACCCAGAATAGACAATACAACACCTACTGCAGCAATCAACATCGGTGCAAAAACAGCTTTTTCTTGCATTCCTTCTACTGCAGAAGTTCCAAATGCAGAAGCTCCTAATGCCATTGTTGCTAAAATAGAACCTGCATACGATTCGTAAAGGTCAGCACCCATACCTGCTACGTCACCTACGTTATCGCCTACATTATCAGCAATAGTTGCCGGGTTACGTGGATCATCTTCAGGAATTCCAGCTTCCACTTTACCAACTAAGTCTGCGCCAACGTCAGCAGCCTTAGTATAAATACCACCACCAACACGAGCAAATAACGCTTGCGTAGAAGCCCCCATACCGAAGGTTAACATAGTTGTAGTGATATAAATTAATTTATTATCAGCCACAACAAAATAGTCAAGAATCAAATACCACACAGCGATATCAAGCAGAGCTAAGCCTACAACTACCAATCCCATTACAGCACCTGAACGGAAAGCCACTTGCAAACCGCTATTCAACGATTGACGAGCTGCGTTAGCCGTACGTGCAGAAGCATACGTTGCTGTTTTCATTCCAAAGAAACCTGCCAAACCAGAGAAAAATCCGCCAGTTAAGAATGCAAATGGCACCCAATCGTTTTGGAGATTAAAATATGCCATCACGGCAAAAATAAGTGCTAATACTATAAAAACCATAGCCACCACTTTGTATTGTTGCTTCAAGTAAGCCATAGCACCACGTCGAACGTGTAAAGCAATTTTTTTCATCACATCAGTACCTTCATCTTTTTTCATCATTTGCTTAAAGAACACAAAGGCAAAGGTCAAAGCCAAAATTGACGCTGCGAGCACCGCATAAATCACGTAATTCATAGTAAATAATTTTTTAATTAATAATTAAGGTTAAATATATTTTTTTCAATTTTCAAACTAATATTTGTAATAGTGACCGTATAATAAAAAAGTTATATTGTACAGCCAATTCAGTTTTAAAGCGTGCTTCTAATTCTACGTCTGCATCTTCATTTGTACCTTCGGCAATAGTACGAATCACAATACATGGTATATGAAAATCAGCACACGTATGCGCAATAGCCGCACTTTCCATATCAGCACAAAGCACCGATGGCAAATTCCGATTTATTGTTGCTTTACGACTTGCTCCAGTAATATATAAATCGCCACTCGCAATATCGCCCAGCTGCAATTTAGGCGCAAGAATATTGTATTCAGCTAACTCCTTACGGAAATCTTTAGCTTGTTTTAGGAAATTATGAACTGCATCTGTTGCTATTTGAAGTTCGTTTTCTGGAGTTACAAACGATGTTACACCACGTAATGGGATTTCATAGCGACGAAAAAGAGGACGCATATCCATATCATGTTGAAAAAGACGTTGAGCCACTACTATATCGCCCACATTGAGTTCAGGAACTACGGCACTTGCACTTCCCATCGATACTAAACGATCAACCTTAAACTCTTGCAACAAAATAGAGGTTGTCAATGCTGCCGACACTTTTCCCCAATGAGAAAATGCTACAACAATATTGACACCTTCAAAAACACCTTCATAAAACACACGATTAGCTCGTTCAGTGATGTTTTTTTGTTTCAGCTGTTCTATAATGTATTCAACCTCCTCGTGCTGGGTAGTTAAGATTCCTATTTTCATAGTACGATTGGGGTTTTAGTAAAAACTATACGACCACTATTATTTTAAACGCGCTTTTATCGCTTTTGTTTCTTCTTCAAATCCGGGTTTTTCAAGCAGGGCAAACATATTTTTCTTGTATGCTTCTACGCCGGGTTGGTCAAATGGATTTACGCCAAGCAAGTAACCGCTGATTCCGCACGCTTTTTCAAAGAAATAGATAAGTTCACCTAAATAAAACTCGTTCAACTTGGGCAATTCAATTTTCATATTAGGTACACCACCGTCCACGTGGGCAATCATAGTGCCAAGTTCAGCCATTTTATTTACTTCATCTACCCGTTTTCCGGCAAGGAAGTTAAGACCATCCAAATTCGCTTCTGAGAATGGAACTTTTTTGGTGTGATTAGGTTCTTTTATGGAAATAACCGTTTCAAAGATAGTCCGTTCGCCTTCCTGAATCCATTGTCCCATAGAGTGAAGGTCGGTAGTGAAATCAACCGAAGCAGGGTAAATACCTTTGTTTTCTTTTCCTTCGCTTTCGCCGTAGAGCTGTTTCCACCATTCAGAAACGTAGTGAAGTTTGGGGTGGTAGTTTACAAGAATTTCAATTTTCTTGCCCGAGCGATAAAGTTCGTTGCGTACTGCCGCATATTGGGCTGCCGGATTTTCTTCAAAAGGAGTATCCAATCCGCATATTTTTTCCATTTCGCGAGCACCTTGCACCAATTGACGGATGTCAAAACCTGCAACAGCAATCGGAAGTAAGCCTACCGAAGTAAGCACGGAGTAACGTCCGCCTACGCTGTCTTCCAAAACGAAAGATTTTAATCCTTCTTTGTCAGCCAAAGTCCGCAAAGCACCTTTGGATTTATCTGTAACACAAACAATTAGCTTTTGGGCTTCTTCTTTACCTTGCTGTTCTTCTAATTGAGTTTTTAACAGACGGAAAGCCAAAGCAGGTTCGGTTGTGGTACCCGATTTGGAAATAGAGATAATACCGAATCGTTTGTCTTTTAGCAATTCTTGAAGTTCATACAGATAATCTTCGCCGATATTTTGTCCGGCATAAACGATAACCGGATTTTTTCGTTCTTTTTGCAACCAGTCAAAACTACTTGAAAGAGCGTCAATTACAGCTTTTGCTCCCAAGTAGCTACCACCAATTCCGATAACCACCACCACTTCGCAATGACCGCGAAGAATTTCAGCCGTATTTTCAATATCAGCCAAATGAGCTTCATCAATAGATGATGGCAGGTGTAGCCAACCCAAGAAATCGCTTCCTTTGCCCGTACCTTTGTGAAGTGTTTCATTGGCTGCTTTCACTTCATTTTTATAGCCGATAATTTTTTCGGCAGACACAAAGTCCAATACTTTGTCTATGTTTAATGTGATGTTTGCTTTCATGATCTTTGTATTTAAGGTTAATTTATATTATATCTATTTGATTTATTGCAACTTACTTGATAACTCACGCATAACTAATGCTGGCGAACGGCGCTGATACAAAATAGCATACGCAGCGTCCAAAATAGGCATATTTACTTGATATTTTTCATTGATTTCATAAATACATTTTGTACCATAGTACCCCTCAGCGATCATTTCCATTTCAACCTGAGCTGTTTTTACAGAATAGCCCTTTCCTATCATTGTTCCAAAGGTTCGGTTACGACTAAATTTTGAGTAAGCCGTCACTAATAAATCACCTAGGTAAACTGACTCTTGCAAGTTGCGATGAAATGGGTAAACTGCATTGCAAAAACGATTCATTTCCTGAATAGCATTAGAAACCAATACAGCCTGAAAGTTATCGCCATATTTCAATCCGTGACAAATACCAACTGCTATAGCGTAAATATTTTTCATCACCGATGCATACTCTATGCCATAAATGTCGTCGCTCGTGTAAGTTTGTACAAATCGATTACGAAACAGATTCGACAGTTCACGTGCTCTATCACGATCTTTACAAGCTACTGTTAAATAAGACGTACGCCCCAATGCCACCTCTTCGGCATGGCAAGGACCGCTTAATACTGCAATCTGTTCTAAAGGCACATTGTAAACTTGATGAAAATATTCAGAAACAACTAAATTATCGTCTGGTACAATTCCTTTGATAGCGGAGACAATTATTTTACTATCGAGGCGCAAACGCAACTTTTTGAGATGTTGTTTAAGGAAGGGTGAAGGTATGGCAAAAACTAAAATATCTGAGTTTTTAACTACTTGGTTAATTTTAGATGTAAAAGTGATACGATTGGTATCAAAAACAATACTTGAGATATAAGACGGATTACGATTTATGCGCTTAAACTCGTCAATTTGATCCTGACGGCGCATATACCAATTGATTTGCGGCTGATGTTCTAATAAAATTTTTGCTATAGCTGTAGCCCAGCTTCCACCACCCATAACAGCAATCCGAGGTCTCGATTCTTCCATAAAGTACAAGTAATTTTATTATCTTTTACACTAAAAACAAGTGATCGCACACCAATCTTATCTTCAAAAGATTGATAAACAACTAAATAAAACAACAGATTTTGTAAAAACTAAACGAATTCACAAAATATACTATCAACTCACAAAAATAAATAAAAAAGTAAGAAAAACAAAGAAAGCAAGCAGTTTTAACCCTTACACCTCGTAAAAAATTACACCACACATAACAAACAGCTCACTTAAAAAGGCAACAAACCCAATTCATTACAAAAAATAAGCAAAATAGCCAGAGGTACGAAGTAACGTATTAAGAAGCGATAAACAGGAAAGAAACTTGTATTAAGCTTGCCCCCATTACTGATTTCATCGCGCATATACTCTGCTTTATAAAACCACCCCACGAATAAAGCAATTAAAAATCCGCCAAATGGTAAAAAGAGTTTCGATGTTACAAAGTCAAGCAGTTCAAAAAGTGGTTTTCCGTTAATCACCAAATTGGAATGTGGTCCTAACGACAACGAAGCAAGCACGCCACCCACCATCAATAACAATGACGATACTGCAATAACTTTTTTACGTGAAAGATGAAACTCTTCTGAAATATAAGCTACTATAACCTCTTGCAACGATATTGTAGATGTGATAGCAGCAATGGCCAATAACATAAAAAATAAAATGGCGAATATATACCCTCCAGGCATATGCGTGAATACTCCAGGAAGTGTAACAAATACCAATTCTGGTCCTTGTGCAGGATTAATTCCTAACGAAAAAACCGCTGGAAAAATAGCAACACCTGCCAATATTGCCACCAACGTATCAATAATAGTAACTTGCACTGCTGTTTGTACTAAATTATTACTCTTGCGCATATACGAGCCATACGTAATCATACACCCCATACCCAAACTAAGTGAAAAAAATGCTTGCCCCAAAGCGCTGAGTATAACTTGCGGAGTGATTTTTGAGAAATCAGGCTTAAATAGAAACGTTAAACCTTCTATACCATTGGGCATAGTAACCGACCGAATAGAAAGCAAAATTAAAATAACAGCTAAAAAAGGCATTAACAACTTCGAATAGCGTTCAATACCTTTTTCTACACCCGCTAAAAGTACAAGTGCTGTGAGTAATACAAAAATAGCAGTCCAAAATAGCGGTCGATACGTGTCGGAAGTGAAATCAGTAAAGGCCACTGACAAATCTGTCGGTGTTTTACCTACAAAGTTATTAGACACTGCTTGAGCGACATATTCTAAACTCCAGCCTGCCACTACAAAATAAAATGATAGAATTAAAAATGCCGTCAATGCGCCCAAAACTCCAACGCCTATCCAGCGATTATTTCCCGTAAGTTTCCGAAACGCCCCCGACACATTAGCATGCGCTCGACGACCAATGGCAAATTCAGATACCATAACGGGAATACCAAGTAAAAACACACAACAAATATAAACTAACAAAAATGCAGCACCTCCGTTTTGACCTGCTTCATAAGGGAATTTCCAAATATTACCAAGTCCAACGGCTGAACCAGCCGCTGCTGCCACTACACCAAATTTACTACCAAATTTTGTTCGTTTTTGAGATTGTGAAGTCATGTTTTTATTTTATTTAGCGTTGTTATCAATCATTTTATGACGATTTTCGTAAGCTTCTACTATACGTTGTACCAATTTATGGCGGACAATATCTTTTTGATTAAACTCTATACAAGCAATTCCTTTGACATCTTTGAGCACTTCTAAAGCATCTTTCAAACCCGATTTTTGTGATATTGGCAAATCAATTTGTGTCATATCGCCCGTGATAATCATTTTGGCATTCAAACCCATACGTGTTAAAAACATTTTAATCTGTTGCACTGACGTATTTTGTGCCTCATCTAAAATTATCACCGCATCGTTCAAGGTACGTCCACGCATAAAAGCCAATGGAGCAATTTGGATTGTTCCATTCGCCAGATAATCGGCCAACTTAGCTGCTGGCAGCATATCTTGCAGTGCATCGTAAAGTGGTTGTAAATAAGGATCAATTTTTTCTTTCATATCGCCGGGTAGAAATCCTAATTTCTCACCTGCTTCCACCGCAGGACGGCTCAAAATAATTTTTCGCACTTCACGATTTTTTAGAGAGCGTACCGCCAACGCAATAGCAGTATAAGTTTTACCAGAACCCGCTGGCCCAATAGCAAACAGTAAATCATTCGTGTCGTAATATTTCATCAGTTTTTGCTGATTTGCTGTGCGTGCCACAATAGATTTACCACCAACACCATGCACAATGAGATGATCATGTTTGATTTCAACAGGCTTCTCCCCTTTTACGATATCAATGATATGCTGCTCTGTTAATATGTTGTGTTTTACACAAAAATCAGCTAATGCGTGTAACACATTAGTCAAAGCCGAAACATCAGCATCTGAACCAACCATTTTCAACACATGCCCGCGCCCCATAAGTTTCACACTTGGATGGAGGTCTTTTATTAAACGCATATTAGCGTTATTCACGCCGTAAAATACAGCGGTATCAAGATTGTCTGGAAGATTGAAAACGGTTTCTAACATCTCATCGTTCAATTTTAATGCGCAAATTTAATAAAAATCTCTCATATTTACCCAATAATAAGCCTATATGGCAAAAATAACAAATGCCGCAAAATAGTCTGCGACATTTATTTAAATATTTTACAAGTAATCAAATGTTACCAAGCAAACAGAGGATATTTTGACATCATTGTATTTACTTCTGCACGTACTTTAGCTATCACGTGGTCGTCTTCTGGTGCTGATAAGACACGGTCAATTAAATCGACAATTTTCACCATATCTTGCTCTTTCAAACCACGCGTAGTGATGGCTGGCGTACCAAATCGTAAACCTGATGTTTGAAATGGTGAGCGACTATCAAACGGTACCATGTTTTTATTGGTGGTAATATCGGCATTTACCAACGCTTGTTCAGCTACTTTACCAGTTAAATCTGGAAATTTGGTACGTAAATCTACTAACATAGAGTGATTGTCCGTTCCATCTGAAATAATTTTGTAACCTTTATCCATAAATGCTTTAGCCATAGCAGCGGCGTTTAACTGTACTTGTTTTTGGTACAGTTTAAATTCTGGTTGTAATGCCTCACCAAAAGCGACAGCTTTAGCTGCAATAACATGCTCCAATGGACCACCTTGTATGCCTGGAAAAATAGCTGAATCCAACAAGGCCGACATCATTTTCACTTCACCCTTAGGCGTTGTTTTGCCCCATGGATTTGGAAAATCTTCGCCCATAAGAATAATACCACCACGTGGGCCACGCAATGTTTTATGCGTAGTAGAAGTTACAATGTGTGCATATTTAACAGGATTACGGAGTAAGCCAGCAGCAATTAAGCCAGCAGGATGTGCCATATCGACCATAAAAATAGCTCCAATTTTATCGGCTACTTTACGAATACGCTCATAGTCCCAATCACGGCTATACGCAGATGCTCCTGCAATAATTAATTTTGGTTTTTCAGTTAAAGCAACTTGTTCCAACTGGTTGTAATCCACACGCCCATCTGCTTCTTTTACATTATATTCGAGTGCGGTATAATTCAATCCTGAAAAATTGACTGGTGAACCATGTGTTAAATGCCCACCATGTGAGAGACTTAAGCCTAAAAACTTATCGCCATGATCTAAACAAGCAAAAAATACAGCCATATTGGCTTGTGCCCCCGAGTGTGGCTGAACATTCGCCCATTTAGCACCAAACAGTTGGCACAATCGATCAATAGCTAACTGCTCTGCCTCATCAACCACCTCACAACCACCATAATAACGTTTCCCAGGATAGCCTTCGGCATATTTATTAGTCAAAACAGAACCCATAGCTTCAAGAACGTCATCGCTAACAAAATTTTCAGATGCAATAAGTTCAATACCTTTTGTTTGGCGTTCACGCTCACGCTTAATAATATCAAAAATGAGTGAATCTCTTTTCATATGTCTATTTAATTTATAGTTATTTCTCCTTTAAAAATAGTTGTTGCCGGGCCTGTTAAAAATACGTGATTAGAAGTCTCGTCCCAAACAACCTCTAAATCGCCACCCAATAATGAAATGGTTGCTTTACGCTCCGACAAGTGATTTAACACAGCAGCCACAAGCACCGCACAAGCACCCGTACCACACGCTAACGTTTCACCAGAACCACGCTCCCACACACGCATACGCAAGTGAGTAGTGTTAAGCACTTCAACAAATTCCACATTAGTTCTATTAGGAAACAGTTCATCTGTTTCAATGGCAGCGCCTTGACGCGGTAAATCCAACTGTGCAATAGCATTTGTAAAAATCACCGTATGCGGATTTCCCATCGACACACAGGTAATATCATACGCCTCATCATTTACAAAAATTTGTTCATTAATCACACGATCGAGAGGTAAATCAACTGGAATACGAGCAGCGTCTAAAATTGGTTCACCCATATCAACAGTCACAATATCTACTTGATTACTAGAATTTACAAAGAGTGTTAAATCTCTAACTCCTGCTTTCGTTTCCAAGGTTAACGTGGTTTTCGTAGTCAAGCCAAAATCGTACACGTACTTACCTATGCAACGCGCTGCGTTACCACACATTTCAGCTTCAGAACCATCGGCATTGAATATACGCATCCGAAAATCACATGTATCGGACGATAAAATAAGCACCAAACCATCAGAGCCAATACCTGTATGACGATTACTCCAAGCTATCGCCAAATGTTCAGGATTTTCTAAGGTGTGTTGCAAACAATTGACATAAATATAATCATTGCCAATGCCATGCATTTTTACAAATGGTATAGTCATAGTTATTTTGTTTTTTTACGCACACTAAAACCAAATCGACCGAGTTCTTCGCCCAATTTATAATAATGTCCGTGAGAATAAGTAATCAATTTTGCATCAGACAGTTTAAACTCATCTGTAATGGGGTCAATATAACGACTATCAGCCTGCACATTCACCACTTCAGCAATGAACATATCGTGACTTCCCAAAGGGATTATTTGCTTTACACGGCACTCAATGGAAAGCGGAGATTCAACAATGATAGGGGCACTTACTTGCTCACCTTTGCGTGGTGTTAATTTCATTTCAGCAAACTTGTTGTAATCTTTTCCACTTCTCACACCACACCAGTCAGTAGCAAAAGCCATCTCCTCGTTGGTCAGGTTCAAGACAAATTCCCCTGTACGTTTAATAATTTCGTACGAATGACGCTCTGGACGAACAGAGATATAACACATAGCAGGATTTGTACAAATAGTACCAACCCAACTCACAGTGAGCATATTATATTCCGCCTCGGAACCGCCACACGACACCAAAATAGCTGGTAGTGGATAAATAAGAGTCCCTGGTTTCCAATGTTGTTTCATGCGATTATAATAATGGAATGATACGCAATGCAAACTGTTTGGTTCGCAGCATCATTGCTTATCGAAATTCAGATTTAAAGTCTACCACTTCCAATCAATTATTCAAACAATGAATTAATCAATTATTTCTTCAACCAACCATATTTTTCTTTAGGTGTTGCTTTAATCCATGCTACAGTAGCAATAGCATTAATAACCAAGAAGAAGGTAAACAGTACTAAACTGAAAATATTAGATGTCACTACAACAGCTAACAACATACCTGCTACGCTGTAAACCAACCAGTAAAGCCAAGAATCATTTTTCTTATAAATTAACCAATAGTTAGCTAATACACTGGACGCAATCATAGAACCACTGATGATTTTAGCCACTGCGTTTTCACATAAGCTATCGCCGTACATCACAAAAGTAGCAAACACATAATCTATAGCAATGATACCAATAAAAGCTACAAAAGTAATCAACATAGTTGAGGTAGTTAAAAACTCAGGAGCAAATACATCGTCTTTTTTCTCTGTTTTTGAACCTTTTTTCCACGACAAAATAGCCATGATTTGGAAAGGAATAAATACGACAAAATAGAGAAAAGTTAAGTCGTATAATCCATTCAAATAGAATTGAATACCCAATAAAGCCGATGAAGCCACACCCAAATAAAAACCAGTATAATTTTCGGGATTTTTAATACTCAAAATATACGCCACACCAATAATACTTGCAGGAATTCCGACACAAAAAGCAGCATCGTTAAAAAATAAAAGTTTACCTGCCAATGCTGGCACCCATAGTTCAGCTAAGTACAACACACCTAACAGAGCACCAAATAACACAATCGCAATCAATGAATTTACAGTAGTTTCGCACCATAATTTTGTAACAGTCGAGTTCATAATAAAATTGTTTTTGAGTTAGTTTTTAAATTATAATTATTTTGTTTGCAAAGATAATCAATTTACAAATGAGACAAATCACCACTCACTTTTTAAACAGCTTATCCGCTAAATCTAAGCGATTCATCTTTTTTAAATCGCGTTGAATTTGGTTGCGAGCTTCAGGTTTGTACCAAAAGAAAAATTGACGTTGTGCGAGCTTTTCAGACTGGGAACGTGCCACATAAACCGGTTTCATGGTATATGGATTCAGTCCTGTGTAGTACATTTCAGTTGCTAACGTCATTGGCGTTGGCGTAAAATCCTGCACTTGCTCCAGTTGAAAATTGAGCTGTTTTGTTTCTACGGCCAATTCGGCCATATCTTGAGGTTCGCAACCGGGATGACTTGAAATAAAATAGGGAATCAGTTGTTGCTTAAGCGATTCACGCTTATTGATCCAGTCAAATGTGCGTTTAAACGTTTTGAATTGTTCAAAACTTGGCTTACGCATCACATTCAAAACTTTTTCACTAGTGTGCTCTGGAGCCACTTTAAGCCGCCCTGAAACGTGATGGGCAATCAACTCATGCGTGTATTCCTTATTGCCTTTATTCACCTCTTCGTTATCGGTACTATGAAGCAATAAATCATATCGTACGCCACTGCCAACAAAACTTTTTTTGACGTGTGGTAAGGCATCTACTTGGCGATACAAATTCAACAAAGGACGATGGTCTGTATTCAAATTACGACAAACCACAGGCGAAACACAAGAAGGACGTTTGCATTTAGCACATAAATCCAGATTTTTGCCTGCCATACCATACATATTTGCCGATGGACCTCCTAAATCACTTAAATAACCTTTATAGTTTGGTGCCTCCGACAATTTACGCACTTCACGAAGTACCGACTCTTCGCTACGCGACACCACAAACTTGCCTTGGTGCATAGAAATAGTACAAAATGCACAACCACCAAAACAGCCACGATGGATATTCACCGAAAACTGAATCATATCAAATGCAGGAATGTTTTTCCCTTTATATTTCGGATGAGGCAAACGAGTAAATGGTAAATCGTGTGTTGCATCAAGCTCGGCAGTAGTCATCGGTGCAGATGGCGGATTTACCACTACAAAAGTACCATCAACAGGTTGCACCAAATGCACTTGATTTAGTTTATTTGACTCCTCTTCGATAATACGAAATGTTTCAGCCGATGCCCGTTTATCTTTTGCACAAACAGCATGCGAGTGCAAAATAATTTGATGTTCGTACGACGGTTTATCGTTAGTCCTATAAGCCATTTGAGGAATTGTTTGGCACTCCTTGACAGATTTTCCTGTTTGCAACGCACGCACCAAAGCACGAATGGGCTGTTCACCCATGCCATACACTAACAAGTCTGCTTGTGTATCAACCAAAATCGATTTGTGATAACTATCGCTCCAATAATCATAATGCGAAAAACGGCGTAAACTTGCCTCAATTCCACCAATCACCAGTGGCACATCAGGATATATTTTTTTGAGAATTTGCGAATAAACTATTGTGGTTCGGTCGGGACGTAAACCTGCTCTCCCATCGGGCGAATAGGCATCGTTGGAGCGCAACCGACGATTAGCCGTGTAATGATTTACCATAGAATCCATGCAACCAGCAGAGATAGCAAAAAAGAGGCGCGGACGTCCCATTTTTGTAAAGTCACGATGATCGCCACGCCAATCGGGCTGAGGAACGATAGCTACGCGCAATCCTTCCGATTCGAGTACACGACCAATAACTGCTGTACCAAACGACGGATGATCGACATAAGCATCACCCGAAAAAAGCACCACATCGACACTATCCCAGCCTCGAAGTTCCAACTCTTTTTTAGTGGTTGGCAAAAAATCGGTTAATCTATACTCCTGCATGCACTCTAAACCTTATCAAAATCCAAAGCTAAATCCCACCGTACAGGTTAAATTTTTACCTTGATAAAATTTCGGTGAAAATTTATCGAGATTTCCTTGGCTTGTCAGGCGTGTTTCAGACGTTATAGGCGTTGATGTTAAATCATAACCTTCTGCATTGTTCCACTCTACGTTGATAATGGCGTAAGCGTTATTCACCACTTCGTAAATCGCCTTAAAAACGACTAAATCATTATGCCAAATCTTTTCGTTAAACGGTTTTTGACTAATAGCCTCACCTACTTGACGGCGTATGTATTCGTAATCGTTATATTTTGTAGCATTCGTGTACGACAAATTCAAATTCAAACTACGAATGGGTTTATAGTTGATGGCCACATAAATATCTTGTGAATTGTCGCCCAAATAACTACCTAAATTGTAACTATTCGATGCCCAAGTTAGCGTTTGAATAGAGTGTTTATAGTTGATAATATTGCTGCGTGTAAATTCGCCTTGTAACGAGATGTTTTTCAGAGGCCAATTGCTCACATTAAAACCAACTTTGTACGATACCGGATTTTGTTGTGGATTCGAAGGCTTCAAACGTGCCCAACTAATTTCGTCGATATACATAGAACCGTACAAATGCAGATGTTTGATGTTTCGTGAACTCACATTAAAGAAAAGTTGCGAGTTTTGATTTTCTGTTTTCAGCCCTTTAGTCAACAAGTGGTCTATCGATTTATAGTAGGCAATCGGAATAAAATAGGCTGCCTGCACATTGTTTTCTGCATAAATAATGGAGTTACCAAACGACAAATTCAAGCCTTGAATAGGCGTAAAAGTCAACATATTAGCCGCCAAAAACTTATTGGCTGGACGGTAATGTTTGCGCACAACGCCGTCATCATAATCTTCTAAATAATAATTTGTACTGTCGAGCACATTACTAATTAACCAACCGTGTATATAATTCAATTCGAACCACTTGCAAGGTTTCAAATTCAACGTCACCATAGGAAAAGACGGCGCTTTACCCGAAATAATATTAGAACCGTTGTAATTATCGCCCCACGTAATCACATCTTTTACTAAACCAATGCTTCCCCACGACGTATAGGCTTTAATACCGCCACGCATATCGCTATAATCGCCACCGTAGTTGGCCTCTTTATACTCTATGCCGGGTAAATTGTTCAAAAAAGTCGGTTGGGTAATTTTAGCACCTGCAATTTTATCATATCCCGTTGGGAAATAACTATCACGCAAATAAGTTCCATTGAATGATTGATCGCGGTAACTACCATACACCGATAGATGGTTCATAATAGTCGCTTGAAACTCTGCTCCAAACCAACGTTTAGTGATAACACCTTTTTTATTCGCCAAAATATCCATACCCAAAATAGGTGTAATGCGGGCTTTAAACTGCGGCGAATAGTAGTGAAATGCGGGCTGCAACAACGAAAGATTAAACGTTGTTTTATCTGTCCAACTTACAATGGTAGTTGGCATGGTGTCGCGTTCCAAGGCGTAATCGTTCAAGAAAAATTTCAAATCGGCTTTTTGACGTTTCGTCAATAACGAATCTTTAGCTTGCGCCTCTACCAACTTTTGCGCAATAAAGTTACGACTATACGGCTTTACCACCGAATTAACAGAAATCACTTTGTCTATAGCCAATTCATCGATAAAATCATAAATCTGCGTGTACGATATACTTTCAGGAATATCTTGTGCCACGCTTACGAACGTAAACAAAAACAATAACAACGATGCAAGTAATTTTTTCATAGAATTAAGCATTATTTATAAACATAACGTCCTTTTTTCTGCGTCACTTTGCCATACTCTATGGCACGCGTTGGACAATGATGAATACACGATAAACATTGTGTACAATCCTCTTTCCACGTCGGTTTCCCATTCACTAATTCAATTGTACCAATGGGACACAATTTAGCACATAAAGCACAACTTGTACACGCATCGGTCACCCAAAACGATTTACTGGTCATCATGTGTTTGCAAAATTGCGGATAGATAAGGCGCGATTTCAGATATGGCAACGAACCACGGTGATAATGTGCTATCGGCAAATCTTTTTTTATGCTCTCTATTAACTGTGGAAGCAAGCGTTTGGCATCTGCCTTTTTCTGCTCTTCGAGCGGTTTGGCATCAACATCAAAACCCGGAAACATAATGTAATTATTGGGCATTTGAACCGAATAGATGTGACGAGTAGCCCACCCTTTTTTGGCTAATAAATCGTGCATTTGACGATCGGCATGACCACACTCATCGCCACAAGTAAACATGACAAAAACAGAGGGTTGTGCATGGTTTGAAATTTGTAATTTTTCGATAAACTGCACTACCAACGGCGGAATACCCCACGAATGAATAGGGAATACAAACCCAATGCGTTCAGTAGCTCCCAGTTCAAACGTTGGCACCGGCGCATCTGCACCATAGTAAGCTGCCATAGGTACAAGCGATTCTGTCAAAGCTATTGAAACCGTTTCGGCTACCCACTTGGAATTGCCCGTACCCGAAAAATAACAGATCATAAGTGTCGTGTTAAAATTTTAGCTCTCGCAGAACATTATGCCTGCATACGTGCAATGTATTTTCCGATAATGTCAAATTCCAAATTGACCACAGTACCCACTTCTATTTGTGAAAAATTGGTGTGTTCAAATGTGTAAGGAATAATAGCCACTTCGAAACTATTATCGGTTGGAGTACACACCGTAAGGCTCACGCCATTAACCGTAACCGAACCTTTATCTACTGTGAGATAACCACGTTTACGCATTTCGGGTGTACTGTCGTATTCAAAACGGAAATAGTAACTACCGTCAGCATTACGCACTTCGGTACACACAGCCGTTTGATCTACGTGTCCTTGCACGATATGTCCGTCAAGGCGACCATTCATCAGCATACTACGTTCAAGATTCACTTTACTGCCCACTTTTAGTTTGCCTAAATTGGATCGCTCGAGCGTCTCTTTAATGGCCGTCACAGTATATTCATCGCCATCAATAGCCACTACGGTTAAGCAAACACCGTTATGTGCTATACTTTGGTCAATTTTTAACTCGTTGGTAAATGAGCAATGCATCGTGATGTGCAAATTCTCATGTTCTTTGTGCAGCGCTGTTACTACAGCCGCTTCTTCTACAATTCCTGAAAACATTTTTATGATTTTTGGTGATATAACAACATTATTTTTTAACAGTCAGTGGCGAATAATCACGTGAATAACGCAAATGTTGCTCGGCATAACCTTCGGTATAGTTAAGAGAAAGACCTGTAAATTTACCATTCTTATCAAACGACGCTTTATACACCGGATTTACAAAACCTTTGTAAGGCGCAATGTTTAGTTTGGCATAACGTTCTAAAATCTCTTTGTGCAAATCTAAATCTACTTTCACGGCATAAGTTTCTACTATATTTTGTGCTGCTTTGTAGTCGCCTGTCGATTTAATGCGTTGAATTTCAGCCAAAAGTTCGCCCAAATGCTTTTGCAACAATTTATAATCGTTGATTACCACAAACTGTTTGCCATCACGTTCACGTATTTCCACAGCACGGTCGCCATCGGTTTGCGATTTGTGATACACCCATTTAGTAATGAGTTGACGGTTTCGCATGTGCGACTGTTCAATGTTTTTTCCAAGTTCAACACGCGTCAATTGCGTCATTAAACCATTCATAAAGTAACTGTAATATTGTGCTTTATAGGCAGAATCGTTGGGCAACAAGCCAAGTTCAACCATTTTGGGATCAGCCATAAAATAGAGTCCAAACAGATCGGCACGCGTCTCTTCAATAACTGCGCCGTAAGCTTTAAGCGCATCGGGGTCAACTCCGGGCAACAATTTTCCCGAACCGTGTCCAAGACATTCGTGCAAATCGGTGTGCAAATTGTCGGTTTGGCTTTTGTAGGCATCCATCAGAGCAATTTCGTTCGGACTCCACGCAAATTCTTCGAGAAATCCATTACCATGCGATGCTTGATCATACGCTTCAGTAATGTTTTCAATCGTCACCGATTTTGAACCGTGAGCTGCACGAATCCAGTTAGCATTGGGCAAGTTTATACCAATAGGCGTAGTGGGATAGCAATCGCCACCAAGCATAGCTGCCGTAATCACTTTTGCCGTAACGCCTTTTACCTCCTCTTTTTTGAACTCTTCTGCTATTGGCGAATGATCTTCAAACCATTGTGCATTGTCGCTGATGATAGTCGTGCGTTTTGTAGCCTCAACATTTTTGAAGTTAATCAGTGCTTCCCAGCTAGCTTTCATTCCAAGCGGATCGCCATATGTTTCAGTAAATCCAGTTACAAAGTCGATAGTCGATGCTGTATCTTTTACCCACAAAATAGCGTATTCGTCAAATGTTTTTAAATGTCCTGTTTGGTTGAACTCAATCAATTTTTGAATCACCTCACGCTGTTGGTCATTTTCAGCTACCGCTTTTGCTTTTTCGAGCCAATAGACCACTTTTTCGAGTGCAGCAGAATACAAACCGCCCACTTTGTACACATCTTCGTAGATGACACCATCTTTTTTCACCAATTTACTATTCAACCCGTACGAAATTGGCATAGGGTCATTGGGCTGTTTCATTTTAGCATAAAAATCTTCCACTTCTACTTGGGTTACACCATCGTAGTAGTTGCAAGCCGACGTAAGTACCAAATCTTCACCAGCAGCTTGATTTACACGTTTGGCATCAACCGCAGGATCGAAAATAACAGGCACCAACGTAGCCAACAACGTCTCTACCGTTTCGCCCTCACGCAAAGGTAATTGTTCGACAGGCAACGCCTTTACCGCTGTTTCAAAATAGGTTTGTGAAAATGCAGGCACAAATTTATCGCCACCATAGTGATGATGAATACCATTGGACACCCACACGCGTTTCAAATACAATTCCAACGCTTTAAAATCGGCGCTGGCTTTATCTTGGTTAGGGTCGGTGTAAATAGCCTCCAACAGCTGACGGATAGCTAAATTATATTTCCCATTTTGGTCGAACAAAATATCGCGACCTTGCAACGCAGCTTCAGTTAGATAGTACAGCAGCTCTTGTTGTTGCAACGAAAGTTGTTCAATTTCAGGAACACGATAGCGAAGAATTTGCATGTCGGCAAACTGCTCTACCGTGTAGTTAAAATCGTCAATTGCTGGTGTGGTAAGGGTTTCTTTGTTGGCGCCACAACTCGCCAGAACTAATGCTGTCGTAGCCATTACAATAGATTTTTTCATAAGTCATTTATTATTAGAGTTTTGTTTTCAAACAATTCTGTTTAAACAGAACTACAAAGATAACGATTTTCAGCGAAAAACCACTTCATAACAACAACTCTTCTATTTTTTTAAGTTGATTTTAGTAATCATGCAGTTAAAATAGGCGATTTTTTTCTTGTAAAACGTGTTACTTTTAAAAAAAAAGAGATACATTTGTACGAAGTAGATCTTTACGCATATCTATACAGAAGCATGCGTATATACAGATACTTTTAACTTACACTTTGCTTGTATATGATTCATTTACTGAGAGTAACACTAAAACGCTGAGCGTTAAATGAAAATAACATACGATATGTTGTATATTTGTTGCGTAAATAAAACGTTAGCTGGTATTATAAAAAACGAAGTAACATGGGATTTGAATATTTTAAAAAGAAAAAATGGATTGAGATAACGAGAGAAGAGAGGCTGTTTTCAGCATATCTATATTTTTCAATCAAAGAAAATGAGGGGAAATTTATATCTTGGTTAAATCAAAAATTGGGATATGAAAAATATAATCCGTCTGGTACGTGGGAAGTTGGATACGAAGTATGCTTATACAGAGATTATTTGAAGTTTTTTAAAGAAAAAAGAACTGCTAAATTTTCGAGAAAACGCACATTTGACTTGTGCTTATTTTCAGAGAAAAACATAATAATTATTGAAGCAAAGGTTCAACAAGCATTTAAAAATAAGCAAGTTGACGATATTGTTAAAGATAAAATTATGATTCCTTCTTTGTTAGGTACGAAAGATTTAAACATCGATATTGTAGCATTATGTTCTTCAAAATACATAAACAGTAAAAGCAAAGTTTTTGAAAAATTTGATATGAGTATTTCTTGGCAAGAATTATCTGAACTCTATTATAATGACATTTTTAGTCATGCAGATAATTTATTTAAAAAATGAAGTTTAACCTTAAAATAAATATTATGGAAACAATTAAAGGATTTGCATTATTTATCAGTTTATTATTTGTTTGTATTAACCTAAATGGACAAACAGGTGATTCAATACCACCAATATTAAATTCAATAACTATATCACCAGCAACTATAAACAATGGTGATACAATTACTGTTACTATTGACGTAGAAGATGATTTGTCGGGCATTGACAGAATTCAAGTTGATATTGTAAATCCAGTTGGAGAGCAAGAGCACACAGCATTTGCTTCGATTGAAAGTTGGACATCATTAGGTAATAATCTTTATAGTTATGATGTAAAAATTACTGATTGGGCTATAAGTGGTGAATGGTATGTTCCATCTATATTTATTCATGACAATGCGGGTAACATGCTATATTTAAGCAATAACGATTCCACTTTAGCGACATTTACAGTAATATCAAGCTCTCCAGATACAACTGCTCCTGTTTTAAATTTTGTTACAATATCACCTAATACAGTAAATAATGGTGATACAATAACAGTTACAGTAAATATTGAAGACGATGTATCGGGCATTGATAGAGTCCAAGTTGATATTGTAAATCCAGTTGGAGAGCAAGAGCACACAGCATTTGCTCCAATTGAAAGTTGGACATCGTTAGGCAATAATCTTTATAGTTATGATGTTAAAATTACTGATTGGGCAATAAGTGGAGAATGGTATGTTCCCGCTATATTTATTCATGATAATGCTGGTAATATGCTGTATCTAAATGATAATGATTCAACTTTAGCCTCATTTACAGTAATATCAAGCACACCAGACACAACTGCTCCTGTTTTAAATTTTATTACAATATTACCTGATACAGTAAATAATGGTGACACTATAACAGTTACAGTAAATATTGAAGACGATGTATCGGGCATTGATAGAATCCAAGTTGATATTGTAAATCCAGCTGGAGAGCAAGAACATACTGCATTTGCTCCGATTGAAAGTTGGACATCATTAGGCAATAATCTTTATAGTTATGATGTTAAGATTAATAATTGGGCTATAAGTGGAGAGTGGTATGTTCCATCAATATTTATTCATGACAATGCGGGTAACATGCTGTATTTAAGTAATAACGATTCTACTTTAGCGACATTTATTGTGAATGGGGTATCATCAATTAATGAAATAAATAATCAAAATAATATAATTGTCTACCCTAATCCTAGTTCTGGTATCGTAAATTTCAATTTAGACTTCAATGTAAAATCTTTATATATCTATGATTATACGGGTAAAATTGTAGAAATTTACAATCATATTCAGACAGATTATATTGACTTAACAAATAAACCTAAAGGGCTATATATTTTTAAGTTTATAACTGCTAAAAATTCTGTAATATTGAAGAAAGTATTAATAGATTAATAATAACACCAGCTAACAAAGTGTAGCAGTAATAAGGGTTTCAGAGGTAATTTAAGCGTACTGCCCCGCATAAAAATTTATGTCGGTAGATAAGGATAAAGCCCGCAATCCCTTACTACTGCTACACTCGACCGTTACCTTTAATCTAAAAAAAAAACAAAACTTTATGAAAAACAGAATTTTAAATTTGACACTTATGTCACTCGTTTTGCTGACAAGTTGCAGCAAAGAATTTAACGACGTTACATCTTTAAATTCGTTTTCATCACCAAACGGACAAGGAGATTCAGAGCGTCAAGCCGGTGTAATTACCGCTGCCGAATGGAATGACCTCGACAATTGGAGTTTCTGGGAAAACATTATTAACACAGACGACTTCAAGTCTAAACCACAATATTGGACTATTTTTAACAATAATAGAATAGCTGTTAAAGTGGTTAGCTCTGCCGAGAAACCTGTTGTAAACGCATTACTACAATTAAAAAGAGAAGGCACTACTATTTTCACAGCACGAACAGACAACAGAGGACAAGCCGAATTGTGGGCTGACATTTTCCAAAATAACCCCAATGTTGATTTTTCAAAATTGACAATTGACATCAACAATGGAGCTCATCTGCTTTCTGATGTAAAACCTTATAAGGAGGGAACTAACAACATTGTAATTCCCGCCACAACAGTTGATAGTAAACTTGAAATAGCTTTTGTGGTAGATGCAACAGGTTCGATGGGAGACGAGTTAGAATACTTAAAAACAGAATTGCTTGATGTGATTTCAAGAATAAAGAGTGCAAACGCTCACTCAACCGTTTTAACATCGGCAGTATTCTATCGTGACAAAGGAGATGAGTATGTTACAATAGTATCCAATTTCACAAGCGATAATAATGCAACCGTAAATTTCATAAGCAACCAACGTGCTGAAGGCGGTGGCGACTTTCCCGAAGCAGTGCATACTGCATTGGACAAAGCGGTTAATGAACTACAATGGTCAACCAATGCCAAAACAAGAATTTTATTTTTACTGTTAGATGCACCACCTCATCACAACACTTCTGTCATAAGCAGCATTCAAACTTCTCTCCTAAAATCAGCGGAAAAAGGAATTAAAATCATACCCATCACAGCAAGTGGTATTGATAAAGAAACAGAATTTTTGATGCGCTTTTTAGCCATGACAACAAATGGTACTTATGTGTTCATTACTGACGACAGTGGAATTGGGGAGAGTCATCTACAGGCATCGGTTGGCGAATATCAAGTGGAATTTTTAAATGATTTGATGGTTAGACTGATAAATAAGTATGCCGAATAGTTTGCTGCCGACACCGATTTTAATTCAGGCTACGTCACGAAAAGCAAATACACAAAAAGACGCAAAGTAGGCGTAAACCCAAAAATTGGAGTAACTTTGCATTTCACAAATACGGTATATAATAAGTTATGTTGCCATTAGCTGAACGTCTTCGCCCTAAATCACTCGACGACTACATTGGTCAAAAACACCTTGTAGGCGACGGTGCTGTGTTACGCCGCATGATAGAATCTGGCAATCTTTCGTCATTCATCTTGTGGGGACCTCCGGGCGTTGGCAAAACCACGTTAGCCAAAATTATTGCTCATAAACTTGAACGTCCATTTTACACATTGAGTGCCGTAACGGCTGGTGTAAAAGATGTGCGTGAGGTGATTGAAAAAGCCAAACAAGCACGTTTTTTCAACGAACAAAATCCCATTTTATTCATCGACGAAATTCATCGATTCAGCAAATCGCAACAAGATTCGCTGCTTGGCGCTGTGGAAAATGGCACACTCACGTTGATTGGTGCCACTACCGAAAACCCGTCGTTTGAAGTGATTACGCCGCTCCTGTCGCGCTGTCAGGTTTATGTGCTAAAATCGCTTGAAAAATCTGATTTAGAAGAGCTTATACAACGGGCACTCACAACCGATACCGAACTCAAAAAACGCACCATCACCATACGAGAAAACGAAAGCCTACTCCGCTACTCCGGTGGCGATGCACGCAAGCTACTTAACATTTTGGAGTTGGTGTACAACGCCCATCCCGAAGGAGAAATCATAATCGACAACGACATCATTACCGATCTACTGCAACAAAATCCAATGGCTTACGACAAAAATGGTGAACTACATTACGACATTGTTTCGGCATTCATCAAAAGCATTCGCGGTAGCGATCCAGATGCGGCTATCTACTGGTTGGCTCGTATGGTAGCCGGTGGCGAAGATCCCAAATTCATTGCACGTCGTTTAGTGATTTCAGCCGCCGAAGATATTGGTTTGGCCAATCCTAACGCACTGCTACTAGCGAACGCTTGTTTCGATACGATTCAAAAAATCGGTTGGCCCGAAGGGCGTATTCCGTTGGCAGAAACTACCATTTATTTAGCCACAAGTCCTAAAAGCAACTCCGCTTATTTAGCTATCAACGATGCCTTGACACTCGTAGAAGAAACGGGAAATTTGCCCGTTCCACTGCATCTACGCAATGCGCCTACCAAATTGATGAAAGAGCTAAATTATGGCACCGAGTATAAATATGCGCACGATTACACCGACAATTTTGTGAATCAGCAATACTTGCCCGATAAGATAAAAGATAAAAAGCTGTGGGAAGCTCAAAATAATGCGGCAGAAGCTAAGATGCAAGCGCATTTAACCCGTTTGTGGAAAAAATAGAACTATAAAAAACGTTTCATTGTGTAATGAAACGTTTTTTATACAATCAAAAGAGATTTTACGCCTCTTCTACAACGTCTTCTGATTCAGCAACAGACGCTACGGGTTTATTGACTTCGGTAAAGGTTTCGTCCTCGCAATAGAACACGCGACCAGGATACAAATCTAAAAAGGTGTGATTATGCGTTGCCATCAACACGCTGGTACCGCCACGCGAAATTTCGTACAGCAATGAAATCAACTCTTTTGCAGTTACAGGATCGAGGTTTCCAGTAGGCTCGTCGGCCACAATAAGTTCCGGAGAATTGAGTAAAGCGCGTGCAATGACAATACGTTGTTGTTCGCCACCCGATAGTTGATGCGGGCGTTTATAACCTTTTTTAGCCATGCCAACAATAGACAAGACCAAGTCAATTTGTTCGGCAATTTTACGTTTATCGCGCCAACCCGTAGCTTGCAACACAAATTCTAAGTTTTGATTAACGGTGCGGTCACCCAATAGCTGAAAATCCTGAAAAATAATACCTATTTTACGGCGTAAAAACGGAATTTCCGAACGCTTAATTGTCGATAAATTGTAGTTGAATACGTGAGCCTCACCTTTTTTGATTGGAATTTCGGCATACAACGACTTCAATAGTGTACTTTTTCCACTACCAACCTTGCCCAACAGGTAAACAAACTCGCCTCGATCAACTTGAAAATTCACATCGCGTAAAACCACCAGTTCGCCTTGGCAAATATCGACATTTTTATAATTGACTAAACTCATAACTGATTTATAATTAGCTGTTTATTTTTTATTTTTTTAGCAGTTTAGCGCTTCACTACTTTGGCGCGAATAATCTTAACGTCCTCCACTGGTCTATCGCCATTCGCAGTAGATACAGCTGAAATTTTATCAAGCACTTCAAAGCCCTCTACAATTTCGCCAAATACGGTATATTGTCCATCTAAATGTGGCGTTCCACCAAAAGTTTTATACTGACGGCGTTGCGCTTCGCTATATTTAAACGGCTCTGCAGAGCGTAAAATCATATTTAAGCGATGTTCTATATCGTCCAATTCACGATCGGTAAAACATTTGCCTTGCACCAAGTAAAATTGACATGCCGACGATGCACGTTCTGGATTAGCCATGTCGCCCAAACGAGCAGCCGCTAATGCACCACGTTTATGGTATAATTCTGGGAATTTGATTTCGGCAGGAATTGTATAACCCAAACCGCCAGCACCAAGTCGAACTGTTGAGTCAGCCGTTTTAGACTCAGGATCGCCAGCTTGTATCATAAAATCCTTTATCACACGATGAAAAAGCACATCATCGTAAAATGACTCTTTTACTAGCTTCAAAAAGTTATCACGATGCTGAGGCGTTTCGTCATACAAACGCACTTTGATAGTGCCCAAGGTTGTTTCTATTTTAACCATCTTCATTTTTTTTGAAGCTTGTGCACTCACCGATATCGCAAAAGAAAACAGCAATAGGCAATAGATAAATCGCCATCGGTTACTATGCATGATAGTTTTATTTTTCGAGTAATTATTTGCAAATATAGTGGTTTTTTGTGGAACCTAAAAGAAAAATATTTCAAAAATAAGAAAGAATTTCACGACCAATGGGAACGAAAAGTTTTATGTATCTTTGCACAACTCTTTCTAATTAGAAATCATGCTTTACCACTTTTTAGCAGAAAAAATACAGGCACAACTACCTTTCGAGCCAACCACTCAACAAGAGGCTTGCATTGAGCTTTTAGCCCAATTTTGCACCACCATATCGGCGAACGAAAATCACGCTTTTTTATTAACTGGATATGCTGGAACCGGTAAAACATCGCTCGTAAGCGCCTTGGTAAATGTGCTTACGGACCTACAACAAAAAACCGTGCTCTTGGCTCCAACAGGTAGAGCGGCTAAAGTTTTTAGCAATTACGCCCATCAACCTGCTTACTCCATTCATAAAAAAATATATCGGCAAAAATCGGGTTCTAACGAGTTCCAACTGAATTTCAATAGTCACAAAGATACGCTCTTCTTTGTGGACGAGGCTTCGATGATTTCTAACACGCCCGGCGATGGAAGCCACTTTGGTTCCGGGCGATTGTTGGACGACTTGATGGAATTTATTTATACAGGCGACAACTGCCGTCTGATTTTAATTGGCGACATCGCACAATTACCACCCGTAATGCAGCCATTATCGCCAGCATTGGACAAACTCAAGCTGGAAAGTTATGGGTTGACGGTAGCTCATGCTGAACTCACAGAGGTTGTACGCCAAACTGCAGATAGCGGTATTTTACACAATGCTACACTCATACGCCAAGCACTAACAGAAAATAGATCGACTTTAGAACTCAATAGCAAATTCGACGATGTTCAGCGGATAAACGGAACGGAGTTAATTGACGAAATACATGCTGCTTTTGGACGTTCTGGTATTGAAAATTGCATTATCATCACACGCTCCAATAAACGTGCTATACTCTACAACCGTGGCATTCGCAATCAAGTGTTATTTAAAGAAGATGAACTCTCTACTGGCGATTTACTTTTGGTGACACGAAATAACTATTTTTGGAATAAAGAGTATCCCGATTTAGAGTTTATTGCCAATGGCGACATTGCTGAAATTATACGTGTACGCAAACAGTACAATATCTACAACTTGCGTTTTGCAGATGTTACACTGAATTTTCTAGACTACGATTGTGAAATGGATACACGTATTGTATTAGATTCACTTTACACCGAAACCGCCGCAGAAGCCGATCAATTATACAAAAAACTGCTTGCTGCTGTAGAAGAAGATTTTATGGAAATCGGTAATCGACGCGAACGTTACAAAGCAATGATGAAAAGTGAGTTTTTAAATGCTCTTCACGTGAAATTCGGTTATGCTATAACTTGTCACAAAGCGCAAGGCGGACAATGGCAAGAAGTATTTCTTGATCAAGGTGGCATTACAGGCGAAATGATTGATAGCGATTACCTCCGATGGTTATATACTGCATTTACCCGTGCAGAGAAAAAACTTTTTTTGGTAAATTTTAACGATAATTTCTTTAATTAAAAAATTTATTACTACTTTCGTATTTTGAAACTAATTAAAAAAAACAATACATCATGAAAAAAACATTGAGCTACTTAGTTGCACTACTATTTGTAGCAACCTCTTGTACTACAGATATCGACTTCGATAAGTTGTCGACTGAAGTTGGTTACAACACAGCCTTGGTTATTCCCGTAGGCACGGTGCACGCCACTATCGATAATATTTTATCGCTCATGCCCGGTGATGCTCTCAAAAAAGATTCCGCACTCAATACGTGCTACCTCTGGTGGAACGACAGTATTATCATCAATACAAATAATATTAGTGTTATGGACTTCACCGAAGGGAAAGAGATTACCTCCACATTTAACCTGGCACAAAAAGCTCAAGAAGCAGGACTTCTTGTGCCCGGAATAATGCCTCCAGGTACTTATTCCTTCCCGATGAAATTCTCGTACGACTTTAACTACAACGATTATGACGTAAACGGCGTACTAGATCAGCGCGTAGATAGTGTAATTATCAATAGCGCACGCCTCTACCTCAAAGTGAATGCTACAGATGTTCCTCTATCCACTTATCCTTTGACCATGAAAGTGGAATTTCCTGCTATCCCAGATCTTCCAACTTTGACTTATACCATTACTCACGATGGTCAAACGATTAATGAAATTTTAGGGAACTTCAAGGTGAATTTTGATCTAGACTCTACTTTAATGCCAATGCAATTGACCTATACTTTTACATCTGATGGAGCTCTGCCAATTACACCAAATTCACGAATTACAACATTCACGCAATTTCAGATTATTGATTGTACCAAGGCGTGGGGATTTTTCAATAAGCAGAATGTCATTACACATGATGATATTGTACAAGATATTCCAACCGATTTTTTTGAATCAACACTATTCAAAGACAACAAACTACTATTCACCAATCCTCTGATTGACTTCCGCATTATAAATAATGTTGGCATTCCTATGGATTTTGAAGTAGAACACATCAAAGCCGTTGATAAAAATGGAGTAGAACGTGTAGCCGATTTCGATGGGCAACCAAATTGTGTTGTCCGATTAGAAAAGCCTGCTATTGATGGTGGTTTTTCTGAAAATTGGGCACATTTTAACAACGTTTACGGACGTACTGACCGTTTATTTGAAATTACACCAGCTAAATTTAAGTATAAATTCAATGTAAGCGTAAGTAATTTTAAAAATGCTTGGGAAAAACTGCATTACATCTACTTCCCAACAGCTATAAATATGTATATTACAGCTAAATTACCATTCAAATTTAACCCTATGTCTTATTATGCTTTTAATGACACTTTAGCTGCCAATATAGAAGCGTTAACAGGTGTTCCTGCTAAACCTGAGGAGTTTACAATTAACAATTTGAACGTGAACTTCAAATCTACCAACAAATTACCTGTTAAAGTGGTTGCTTCTGCTATTTTCTTAGACTCATTAG
>ENA-UPXM01001490-UPXM01001490.1-activated-sludge-metagenome-genome-assembly--contig:-NODE-1490-length-29758-cov-9.606033_pt1 | contig 29758 bp, 26 predicted proteins | sample MGYA00238178_ERZ772708 | MGnify/ENA primary metagenome ERZ772708 (study PRJEB29002, sample SAMN05720212) | activated sludge metagenome | isolation source: anaerobic digester from wastewater... | reverse complement strand
TCAACGCGCGACAGAACCATGGATACCGTGCTAGAAATTCAAGCGGAAGGTTTTTCAGCTGCGCCGCATATTTCATGTATTTCATCGAGCAAATCTGAAATTCGTGAGCTACTGCATGCTTACCAGTCACGCGGCATTCAGCGCCTTGTCACATTGCGCGGTGACGTGCCGTCGGGCGAAGTGAGTAGTGGCGATTTTCGCTATGCCCTTGAGTTAGTGGAGTTTATTCGTGCGGAAACAGGTAATTATTTTCATATTGAGGTGGCGGCTTACCCAGAATTTCACCCAGAAGCGCGTAGCCCAGCGGCCGATTTACTGAACTTAAAACGCAAAGTAGAGGCAGGGGCGAACTCAGCCATTACCCAATATTTTTATAATGCGGATGCGTATTTTCGGTTTATTGACCAATGCGCCACCGCCAATATCAATGTGCCGGTTGTGCCCGGTATTATGCCGATTTATAACATTACACAATTAGCGCGCTTTTCTAGCGTGTGCGGGGCTGAGATTCCGCGCTGGCTGAAAATGCGGCTGGAAGAATACGGCGATGATATTCAGTCATTGCGTGCTTTTGGCATTGATGTGGTGAGTGAGTTGTGCGCACATTTGCTGGAGAGCGGTGTGCCAAGCTTGCATTTTTATACGCTTAATCAAGCCGGCATCATCAGTAATATTATTGAAAATATTAGTGCAGAATAACGGATTTTTGCGCGCGGTGGCCCTCGCTTAAAACAGCCGTCAAAATAGCTTAATTCCACCCGAGAAAAAATAAATGCTCTGCAGGCCTTGTAAATAAAGGCTTTCGCATTCGACTTAGTGCTTTAGCACTTAGCGAGAATGGTGATGCCAAGAACTGGTACAGAGCATCAAAAAAAGGTTGGTGTTTGATTTAATCTATTTTTGGCTTATTTTTTTAACTTTTCGGTAGTAACGGCAAAAGATTAGCGCGTTGAAAATCGCTAATGTAGGGTAGGTTTTTGCTTACTCATCAAAACATCTTCGATAAATAAGTAATCCTTAGTGTGGTCTTTACCCGACTGACTGGCGCCCCAGGTGGTCATGAGTACTATCCAGCGAATCTCATCCACGCTAATTTCATTTTGCGGTAAGTGCATGGCCAACTCAAGTATGATTTCGCGCTGAGCGGAGTTTAAAATATTGGCCTGCTCTAAAAATAAAATAAAACTGATGCTTTCCAAAGTGACCTTTTTAAGCTCATCCTCAGCAAAAATACGTGTGCTGGTAAATTTGGGCGGTTGAAAAATATCGGGCTGACTGGTTTTGCGCTCAAGTTGACTAAACCAATGAAACGCGCCATTGATGTCCTGCTCATCAAATCCCGCGGCAACCAGCTCTTTTGACAGCGTATATTCGTCTGGCCTAGCATGCGTATCAATGTAGTTTTCAAACATATATACTAATACTTCAAACATTATCTTTTATCGCCCTAAGTCATGGATTGGTACAATTGCGTGGAACGCATGGATATCAGGGCAAAGCAACGCGGCAAAGTCAAATTACCGAAAGCTGCACTGCAAGTAGAGTGGTTTAATTAGACAATGCGTTGATAATTTCCACCCGCAAGGCTCGCCACACTTCCTTCTAATTCCAATAGCATAAGCATGGAGGAAACCTCACTGACGGTCAAGTCACTCAAATGGACTAAGCGGTCAAAGGCGATGGGTTCAAAGCCCATTAAATCAAGTAAAAACTGATGATTGCTGGTTTGCGGAGTAGTCGCATTTTCCTAGCTACTCGCAGCGCTGTTTTGCTGCTTGTGCGGTCGCGATAAGCCCAATTCCTCTACAATATCTTGCAGATCATCCACCAATTTAGCGCCTTGTTTAATGAGTTGATGACAACCTTTTGACATTGGCGAGTGAATAGACCCGGGAATGGCAAAAACCTCACGACCTTGCTCGCCCGCGAGACGTGCGGTGATTTGAGAGCCACTTTGCAGATTGGCTTCAACCACTAAGCAACCCAAACTCAAGCCACTGATAATACGGTTACGCTTAGGAAAATTTTGTGGCTTAGAAGGCGTACCCAAAGCGAATTCAGAAATAATCAAGCCATGCTCGACAATTTGATGCGCTAAATCGCGATGTTTGGCTGGATAAACAATATCGAGCCCCGTACCCACCACAGCAATAGTTGCGCCATTCGCTTTAAGTGCCCCGCGGTGGGCTGCGCCATCAATGCCAAGTGCCAACCCACTCACAACACATAAACCGTGATGACATAACCCTTCAGCAAAAGCTTCAGCATTTTTTTCGCCCTGCACAGATGCGTTGCGGCTACCCACAATTGCAATACTCGGTTGGTTTAATAAAGCAAGATTGCCTTTTGCGTACAAAAAAGGTGGGGGGTCGTTGATTTCAAGTAAAAGTTGCGGGTATTGCGCATCCGCGAGCGTTACTAGGTGATTATTCGGCTGTGATAGCCAATCCTGAGATGATTTGAGGTTATCTTCAATGAAATCTTGTTTGATACTCAGCGAGATTTTTTCTGAGACAACCGCTGTCAGCTGCTTAAAGCTTGCAGAAAATACTTCGGCAGGACTGCCAAAAACTTTTAACAACTGACAAAAAGTTTGTGAACCAATACCTTCAATACTGCTTAGGCGAATCCACAGCGTTTTTTCTGCAATCTCTTCACCGCTGTACATTCTTCAGGTTGATTAAGGTGTAGTAACAGCGTCTAACTCGTAAACAGGTTCTGATGCCTGCATTACCAGCGCGTAAGACACGCGATCAAACACACGGAACACCATGAGCAAGCCCACGCGCTCATCCGGTAATTTCACCATGCCAGGCTCGAGCATAATTTTTCCGCTTGGGTCGACAGGTTCTTTTTCAAAATTGACAATTTTCTTGCCATCAGGGCCAGTGGTCACATCAAAATTAAGTTCTTTTAATTTTGGTTTTGACGGTGCATTTTTGTCTTTTTGATACTCAGGGTCTTTAATGACACGGCCATAACGATTAATGGCCAGCACATGCCCAACTTCAACGCCATCAGCAGCGCCGCGATTGAGGCTGACGATACTTTGTGGCCCGCCTTCAGCGACACCGCCATAAATGTGCATGATACGGCCGGCAATGGCTGAATCTGGCGAGCGCGGAACAAAGTTGGTGGTTACTTCATTACCGCTCACCACTAACCGGTCTTTTGTGAAAATTTCTTCTTTTGCTTTTGTAATGTCTGCACTGGCGGGGTCGCCATATTTTGTAATTCTTGCGTTACCCAAATAATTTGCTTCAATGCCCAATACTTCTTTGGTGTCAGGGTCGACTAAGTTTTTACCCGGACGATACACAAACCAGTCTAAGCCTTCGCCTTCGTTGAGGTCTTTAATGTAGACCCGTGTGCCAGGGCTTAATACCACACGGTTGTCTTGGGCACCAATAATTCTAGGAGAAGTCGCCAACTGGTCTTTTTCTATCACCAAAGGTTGGTTTAAGAATGGGCTAATCACGCTGAGCGGAATGGTTGAAATTGCTTGTTTATCGAGCGGTTCTTCCACAGCCCCTGGTTGCAGGGTGACGGTTTCACGTAAGAGGCGCAATCTTGGGTTTTTACCGCTACGGTCAAGTACGATGACATCTCCCGGGTAAATAAGATGCGGATTTTTGATTTCAGCGCGGTTAAATTGCCAAACTTTTGGCCACTGCCAAGGGTCTTTTAGAAACTTGCCTGAGATGCCCCATAAAGTGTCGCCTTTTTTAACAATATGGCGGTCTGGATGATTGCTATTAAGTTGAACTTCCTGCGCATTCGCAGTCAAGCTTATGCAACAAAACATGAGCAGCGTTATAATGTGACGAAACATACTGAAGACCTCAGTCGAAAATGCATTAAAAATGGGCGGTAAAAACACATGAACAACCCGCGAAACTACGTTAAATTTATCACGTAATCCTTTAAACAATCAAGCTTTTTTAAAAAATGGCTTGATTTTTTTAAACAAATTTACACTTTTTATCAAAATAAAGACACTTTATGCCAGTTTTAAATATTTTAAATTATCCCGACCCGCGCCTGCACACGGTTGCCAAGCCCGTGAAAGAAGTAGATGCGAATATTCGGCGTTTGATTGATGATATGGCTGAAACCATGTACGCAGCGCCAGGCATAGGTTTGGCTGCAACGCAAGTGAATCAGCATATTCAGTTATTAATTATCGACACCAGTGAAACCAAAGATGCGCTGCAAGTATTCATTAATCCAAAAATCATAGAAAAAAACGGCGAGCGCGCATTTGAAGAGGGCTGTTTGTCTGTGCCCGGCGTGTATGAAAGTGTGACAAGAGCTGAAACAGTGACAGTGGAAGCCTTAGACCGCCATGGTGAAAAATTTACCCTTCATGCTGAAGGCCTGTTGAGTGTCTGCATTCAGCACGAAATGGACCACTTATTAGGTAAGGTGTTTATAGAATACCTGTCACCGTTAAAACGCAGCCGTATCAAAAACAAAATGCTTAAATTAAGCCGTCAAAAATAACGACCAAAAAGGCGAATCCATTGAAGATTATATTTGCTGGCACTCCAGAATTTGCCGTCCCTGCGCTTGCAGGGTTAATAGAAGCCGGGCATGAAATTGTCATGGTGCTCACGCAACCTGATCGCCCTGCAGGGCGTGGCATGAAGTTGCAAGCTAGCCCTGTTAAGCAGTTAGCTTTGCTTCATCATCTGCCTATTTTTCAACCAGAAAGCTTAAAGCCCGCAGAAGTGCAAGCACAAATTGCTGCCGTCGCTGCTGATGTCATGATTGTGGCGGCATATGGGCTGATTATTCCAACGCCAGTTTTGCACATGCCAGCATGGGGATGTTACAACATTCATGCCTCTCTTTTGCCGCGTTGGCGTGGCGCGGCACCTATTCATCGCGCGCTATTAGCGGGTGACCATGAAACAGGCGTGACCATTATGGAAGTAGTCCCCGCATTAGACGCAGGGGCGATGGTCAGTAAAGCCGCCATTCCGATTACAGAAAATGACACCACCCAAACGTTGCACGATGCACTGGCGCAGTTGGGCGCTGCGTTAATGGTGCAAGCCATGCAAACGTTAGCTGAACATGGCGTGTTGCCCAGCACACCGCAAGATGAAAGTTTAGTGACTTATGCGCACAAGCTAGAGAAAGCCGAAGCGGCCATTGATTGGCATCAATCTGCAGTTGAAATTTCACGGCAGGTACGTGGATTTAACCCTTTTCCTGTTGCTACCGCCAATTTGCGTGGCATGACTTGCCGAATATGGTTTGCAAAGGCTGCTGAAGGTGATGGCGCGATGGGTGCAATACTAAACGTTGGCGAAACCATCGGCGTGGCATGCGGGCAGGGCGTTTTACATATTTACGAGTTACAAATGCCGGGGGGAAAGCGCCAAAGTGCTAAAGTGTTTGCACAAGCGCAACAACTCAAGGTTGGGGAGTTTTTTAGTTAAACTTTGTAATCTAGGCTGATTTTTCTTGAATTTTTTAGTGTTAAGCAGCATATTAAATAGGCACGTTTTTTAAAAGAATCAGGAGAAGCTTATGTTGGGCAATTGGATTAAAACTTTTGTTCTGATGGCCGCCATTACCGCATTATTTGGTGTAGTGGGTGCGGCGTTAGGCGGACAGGCGGGTATGTTGCTGGCATTATTGTTTGCGGCAGGTATGAATGTGTATGCCTATTGGTTTTCAGACAAAGCGGTGCTCAAAATGTATGGCGCGCAAGAAGTTTCAGCTGAAAATAATTATGGCGATGGTCAATTTACCAAGTATTACCACATGGTGAAGGAATTGGCTGAAAACGCGCAATTACCAATGCCAAAAGTCTACGTAATGAACGAAACGCAACCGAATGCCTTTGCAACAGGCCGGAACCCAGAACACGCTGCAGTTGCGGCAACGATAGGTATCATGCGGACACTGAGCGAACGAGAGTTGCGCGGTGTCATGGCGCATGAACTTGCACACATTAAACATCGCGATACATTAATTTCAACCATTTCTGCCACGGTTGCTGGGGCTATTTCATCACTTGCCCAATTCGGCATGTTTTTTGGTGGCGGTAGAGGCGGTGATGGCGAGCGCAGCGTGAGCCCTATTGTGAGTATGTTGATGATGTTTTTAGCACCGATGGCGGCCTCGCTCATTCAAATGGCCATTTCACGTAGCCGTGAGTTTGAGGCTGATAGAGGTGGTGCGGAAATCAGTAAAGACCCGCAAGCCTTAGCCAGCGCGTTGGAGAAAATTCACAATTACGCACATCAAATTACCAATCAAACAGCAGAAGCGCACCCAGAAACTGGGCAGATGATGATTATTAACCCATTATCAGGAGTGTCGTTTGATAGCTTGTTCAGTAAGCACCCCAAAACCGAAGAGCGGGTGGCGAAACTTAGAGCCATGGCAAACCATTATTAATGTTTACGCTTCAAATTGAAGCATCATTTTTTGTTGAATGAGGCGGAAAAAATTCACAAAGAATTCGGATAAAAATAACTATTTTTTAGCTTTATTTTACATGTAATCTTTTACGCTGCCCTGCAGGCCTTTATTTACAAGGCTCGCAGGGCAGCGTTTTTCTCTCGTAGCATTTCATAGTGCATTTTTATCAATAGTTTTGTGAATCAATGACGTTGATAAGCGCCATATTTTTATGTCACCGAATGGTTGGTTATCAAGTAAAATCCAAGCTTAAAATGATTGGCCACTTCTAGAAAGTTTTCTTTGTATATTTCACAACAAATTGCTGCAAACGCGGTGAATCAGGTGTTATCCGGGCGCAATCTTACGCTTGCGCTACCAGCAGCCTTAGCGGTTTTTCCTAACGCCACGCCGCAGCAACGCGGTGCGGCGCAAGATTTAAGTTATGGCACCTTGCGTTTTTATGGAGAGATTTCAGCGTATCTCTCACAACTATTAGAAAAGCCGTTATCCGACAATCGTATTGATGCACTGTTATTGGTGGCGATTTACCAGTTGTTGCATGATAAAGCCGATGCATTTACGGTAGTGAATCAAGCCGTGCAGGCCGTCAGCCAGTTAAAAAAACCGGCACCAAAACATTGGGCAAAAGGTTTGGTCAATGCGATTTTACGTAATTTTTTACGTCAAAAGGACCAGCTGGCAAAACAATTAACGGTTAGCGAAGTAGCCACTTACTCTTACCCGCAATGGTGGATTAACAAGCTCAAAGCGCAATATCCAGAGCATTGGCAAGCAATGCTGATAGCCGGTAATCAACATCCACCCATGACCTTGCGCGTCAATACACAAAAAATCAGCATGGATGCATATGTGCAGTTGTTGTCACGCCAAAACCTTGAGGCAAGTGCGATTGGAGCACAAGCGGTGATTTTAACCAAACCGCAATCGGTAGAAAAAGTGCCGGGCTTCACCGATGGTATTGTTTCGGTGCAAGATTACGGCGCACAACTGGCCGCACATTTGCTGGCTTCACAGCCCAATATGCGCGTACTGGATGCCTGCTGCGCGCCGGGTGGTAAAACCGGACATGTGTTAGAGCTGGCGGATATTCAAATGACGGCGCTGGATAATGATGAGGCACGCTTACAGCGCGTGCAAAACAATTTAAATCGACTCAATTTGCAAGCTGATTTGTGCGTGGGTGATGCCGCCTCAACAGATTGGTGGGATGGTGTTCCCTTTGACAGGATTTTGGCCGACGTGCCTTGCAGCGCGTCGGGCATTGTGCGCCGCCATGTGGACATTAAATGGTTACGACGCGAGGTTGATATTGGCTCATTTGCCGCACAACAGGCTAAAATTCTGGTCAACTTATGGCAGATGTTAGCAAAGGGTGGTAAATTACTTTATGTGACCTGTTCCGTATTTAATGAAGAAAATCAACAACAAGTGAATCAATTTTTACAGCACAATTCCGATGCTAGTCAGCTGCCTTTTGCGTTACCCGCCCAATACCCGCAGGCGAGCATCACGCAATTGAATGGTCAGCTGATTCCAAACAATGCACACGATGGCTTTTTCTATGCACTTTTACAAAAAAGTTAAGCAATTTCTGTGTTTTTTCGTCTGTGCGCTGGTGGCGCAAAGTGCCTTTGCAAGTAATACCAGTTTAACTATTCGAACAGCCGAGCTTGTTGCCGTGGATGATGGGTATGTTTTAAACGCCGATGTGGACATGAAATTCAGCGCAAAAGTTGAAGAAGCTATCAGCAAGGGTTTTGTGCTGAATTTTTTGGTGGAGTTTCAACTCGCTAAACCCCGAAAGTATTGGTTTGATGATGAAATTGTCACCGTAGTGCATGCACTCGCACTAAATTATCATGCCCTTTCACGACAATTTTTGGTGACGCGAGGTGACCAGCAAAAGGCGTTTGTTCGACTCGATGAAGCGCTGGACGATTTGTCAGACATCAGCGGTCTAAAAGTGTTAAAAAAATCTGAAATTGATCTCGATGAACCTTATAAAGCGGCAATATTGATGCGGCTGGACACTAAAAAACTACCGCAAGCCTTGCAGGATGTCGCCAATGACGGCGACTGGGGAATGCGTTCACAACGCTTTGAGTGGGTTCCAAATTTCTCCCATCATCCCGCCAAAACTGAAATCAAGCAGGACCTAGCGAAATAAAACGAGCGAAATAAAATCTGCACCATGAAATCCACATCATGAAATATGTCGCATTCATTAGCACGGTTTTAGGCGCTTTTTTACTTTACTTGCTTTCAAATGCAAGCGCTAATACGGCCGCCTCGGGCGCTTATTACACACTGCTGGTGACGCTCAATATCGTTTTGGCCTTTTTTTTGGTGCTGGTGATTGGCTACCAAATTTGGCGATTATCCCGGCAAATTCGCAGGCGTATTGTTGGTAGCCGATTTACCCTGCGCCTCTTAACCAGTTTTGCCATGATGGCATTGATACCGGGCCTGATTGTGTATTTAGTGTCGGTGAACTTTCTAACACGTTCAATAGAATCTTGGTTTAACGTAAAAGTAGAAGCGGCACTTGAAGGCGGCCTGAATCTGGGACGCACTGCCCTTGATATTATGCTGGCTGACTTAAAAGAAAAAGGCGAAAGTATGGCGATAAGTCTGGCTTTTCAGCCCGATAAAGCCCGTTCCATTTTAAATGACTTGCGTGAAAAAAGCGGTATAGAAGATGTGACGCTGCTGACTGTACAAGGTAGAATTTTAGAAGTTTCCAGCAGTGATTCGGCAACTTTTTTACCAGAATTACCCAGCGTTGCACAACTCAGGGCTGCACAAAAACATACGGTGAGCAGTATTGAGCCCATCGATAGCAAAGGCCTCTATCTGCGTGTGCTCACTCCCGTGAGCGGGCAAACACTGGTGGGCGATAAACACATTTTACAGTTGTTGCAGCCCGTGCCAAAGCAACTCGCCACCACTGCCGAAAGTGTGCAAGATGTGTATCAGGAATATCAACAACTTTCGTTTAGCCGCACGTCATTACGAGAGGTGTTTGCGCTCACGCTAACTTTAGTCATGATGCTTGCCATGTTAGGTGCGGTGTCGATTGCCTATGTGCTGAGTCGAAGGCTATCTACACCGCTGACAGTATTAGCAGAAGGCACCAAAGCAATTGCCAGCGGTGATTACAGTACCGTTTTGCCCGCACATGGTAAAGATGAGCTTGGTGTTTTGGTGCAGTCGTTTAACAGTATGACGCAACAATTAGATGATGCAACTAAAGCGGCCGATCGCAACCGAGAACGAGTAGAAGCTGCGCGGCGCTACTTAGAAACCATTCTTGCACACTTGTCATCAGGTGTTATAGCACTTAATCAGCAAGGCGAGTTGCGCACATTTAATGAAGCCGCAATGCATATTCTAGATATGCCGCTAGCGCCTTATGTGGGCTTTACACCAGATAGAATGATCGAAAAGCAGCCTCGGCTGGCTGCTTTTTTTCAAGAAATTGCGGCCGATATTCAAGAGGACAAAATGAGCGTTAACTTACAAGTTAACGAACAGGAAAGCAGCAAAAATTCCACGAGCAATCATCCGCAAAAAGATGAAAAACAAACGCAGATTGAGCTTTTAAATGCACAAGGCAAACAGATTTTAACCCTGCGCGGTACCCCATTACCTGATGGCGGCTATGTGGTGGTGTTTGATGATGCAACCACCATGGTGCAAGCCCAGCGTGATGCAGCATGGGGCGAAGTGGCACGTCGACTCGCCCATGAAATTAAAAATCCGCTCACACCAATCCAGCTTTCTGCCGAGCGCATGGCGCATAAACTGCAAAACAAATTAGAAGGGGCCGACGCACAAATGCTTAAGCGGTCAACAGAAACCATTGTCAATCAAGTGGATGCAATGAAAAAAATGGTGAATGAATTTAGCGAATATGCGCGTGCGCCTGCACCAAAAATGCAGCCATTAAATTTAAACCAGCTCATCGAAGAAGTGGTATCTTTTTATGATTTACCAAAAATTAAAGTGCAGCTATCACTCGAAAAGCGAGCCTGTGATATTCAGGGTGATAGCACGATGCTTCGTCAAGTAATCCATAATTTATTACAGAATGCGCAGGATGCGATGACCAATCTTCCACATGCAGCTGAGCCAACTGCACAAATTACTGTGACAACCAACATTGAAGGTAATATGTTGCAATTAAGCGTGGAAGATAACGGCACGGGTTTCCCTGCCGAGATGCTTTTGCACGCGTTTGAGCCTTATATGACTACAAAACCGCATGGCACGGGTTTGGGTTTGGCGATTGTTAAAAAAATCGTTGAAGAACATAAGGGCAGTATTAAAATTGAAAACATCAAACCAAAAGTCGCGCATGATGTGCATGGTGAGGTTGCGGAGTCTGTATCTAATAACAGCCAAACAGGTGCAGTGGTGACCATCAGTATTCCGCTTTTGAGGCATAACGCTGGTAATGGTCTGCAATAAAGGCTTACTGGGATTGAAAATTAACGTATTTATTTGAAGGCAGCAGAAGACAACAATGGCATCAAAAAATATATTAGTCGTTGATGACGAAATTGGCATTCGCGAATTATTGCGCGACATTTTGCAAGATGAAGGCTACCAAGTGCAGCTCGCCGAAAACGCCGCCTCCGCCCGCGCCATACGCCTGCAGGAGCGACCAGATATCGTCTTGCTGGATATCTGGATGCCCGATTGCGATGGCATCACACTCTTAAAAGAATGGGCAAACAACAGTTTGCTGACTATGCCAGTGGTCATGATGTCAGGCCACGGCACAATAGATACTGCGGTTGAAGCCACGCGTATTGGCGCATTTGATTTTCTAGAAAAGCCTATCGCCCTGCAGAAGTTACTCAAAACGGTGGAGTCTGCGCTCAAGCACAGCGAGCAGTTACCGAAATCTGAAATGAATTTGAGTAGTCTGGGTAAAAGCCCCATTATCAGCGCGCTAAAAGAGCGGCTTGATAAAATCGCCATGAACGTGACCCCAAGCCCGCTGTTGCTCATCGGCCCAAAAGGCAGTGGCACCGAATTATGCGCGCGTTATCTGCATCAGCCGGGCAGCCCTTGGCTGCAACTCACTGAGTTTAACCAATTGGCAACAGCGCCCATTGAGATTTTAGAAGCCACGCGCGACGGGGTGGTGTTTATCAGTGAAGTAGCCGAGCTCAACAAAATTGAGCAAAAAGGCTTGTTATTGCTGATGACTAAGGCCGAAAAATACAGCACGCGCGTGGTGTGCGGTACCAGCGAAAACCTGCCAAAACTGCAGGCGGAATCGTTGTTTGACCATAATTTATTGCAGCTACTGTCTGCGGTGTCACTTCGTGTGCCTGCTTTGGATGAACACAAAGAGGATATTCCTGATTTGGTGGTGGCAATCGCCAATTTACAACTTGAATTGGCCGACGTTGAGTACCGAGAGTTTGATATCGCGGCGCTCAATGCGCTTCGTAATGCTGATTGGCCGGGTGATTTGGCGCAGTTGGATGCCGTGATACGTAATTTGATTCAGACCAGTCTGGGCGAAAAAATCACGCTAGAAGACGTTAAACGAGTGTTGACGCAATTCGAAAATCCCAAAGCGCTGCTTGAAGAAACGTCATCCGAGGCCATTTCGGCGGACAACGCTGCAACCCATCATACCGATAGTACACAGAACAAGGGTGAACCAGCAACTGCAAACACTGCTGAGGATCAGGCATGGCAACCCAATTTCAATCAGCCGCTACGCGAGGCGCGTGATGAGTTTGAACGCACGTACATTCAATACCATATGAAAAAAGTCAGTAATAACATGAGCAAATTGGCAGAAATCGCCGGCTTGGAACGCACGCATTTGTATCGAAAACTCAAGCAGTTGAACATAAAAATCAAAAATTAGCGCAGTAAAATAGCCTACTAAAATGCCTCCAAAGACCCGCTTTTTATGCGCAACCTTTTTCGATGCCCTGTGAGCCTTATAAATAAAGGCTTCCAGAGCATTAATTTTTTCTCGTGTATTTAGGCATGAGCAAAAAAGTGTTTTAAGGTCATTGGTGCAACTCCAAAATAACCGGCGTATGATCTGAGGGGCGTTCTAGTTTGCGCGGCATTTTATCAATAAAAGCAGCCTTGCATTTGGGTTTGAGCGCATCGCTCACTAAAATATGGTCGATACGCAGACCAAGATTTCGCCTGAAGCCCATCATACGGTAATCCCACCAGCTGTAGCTTTTGTCTGGCTGCTCAAATAACCTGAAGCTATCATGTAACCCTAGGTTTACAAGTTTTTGAAATGCTTCCCGCTCGGCCGGGCTGACCAGCACTTGCCCGACCCAGGCAGCTGGGTCGTGGCAGTCGCGGTCATCTGGCGCAATATTGTAATCGCCCAATAACGCCAAATTTGGATGTGCCTGTAATTCTGCTTTAAGCCAATCGGTTAGGGCATTTAACCAGCTAAGTTTATATTGATATTTGTCGCTATCAACCGCCTGACCGTTGGGAATATAAGCACACACGATGCGCATCTCTTTGATGGTGGCGGTAATGACGCGCTTTTGTTCATCCTCAAAATTGGGGATGCCGGCCTGCACTTGTTCGATGGCATGCGGGCTTAAAATTGCCACGCCATTATAGGTTTTTTGCCCAATATGCACTGCGTTGTAGCCTGCTTCTTTGAGTGCCGCATAGGGAAATTTGCTATCTTCTTGCTTGGTTTCTTGCAGACAAAGCACATCGGGCTGATTGCTCGCCAGCCAATCCAGCACATGCGGAAGACGTACATTCAGTGAGTTGACGTTCCAGGTGGCTAATTTAAAAGTGCCACGACTCATGCTGTTTCAAACATACCATTGTGGCGAAGCAAGGCGTCAATGCTTGGCTCACGGCCGCGAAACGCTGTGAAAGACGCCATTGCACTGCGTGAACCACCTTTGGATAAAATTTCCTGCCAATAACGCTGGCCGGTTTCCCTGGATAGTACGCCATCCTCCTCAAACATGCTGTAAGCGTCTGCAGACAGTACTTCGGCCCATTTGTAGCTGTAATAGCCCGCCGCATAGCCCCCTGAAAAGATATGGGTAAAATTATTGGGAAAACGATTCCACTTGGGCGGGCGCACCACGGCCACTTCATCGCGCACTTCTTCAATTAAATCTAGCGCGGTTTTGCTGCCATTGGGGTCAAATTCGCTATGCAGACGAATATCGAATAATGAGAATTCAATCTGCCGCAGGGTTTGCATGCCTGCCTGAAAGTTTTTAGCAGCGACCATTTTGTCAAATAGGGTGCGCGGTAACTGCTCGCCGGTATCCACATGCGCGGTCATATTGCGAAGTACTTCCCATTCCCAGCAGAAGTTTTCCATCAGCTGGCTGGGTAGCTCAACCGCATCCCACTCCACGCCTTTAATTCCGGAAACGCTGTAATCATCAACTTCGGTGAGCATGTGGTGCAGGCCGTGACCAAACTCGTGAAACATGGTCAGCACTTCGTCATGAGTGAATAATGCCGGCTTGTCACCCACGGGGCCAGAAAAGTTGCAGGTTAAAAAGGCTACCGGTGTGGTGAGTCTATCACCCACGCGACGACGTGTGATGGCCTCATCCATCCATGCGCCGCCACGTTTGTTATTGCGCGCATATAAATCAAGGTAAAATTGGCCAATTAATCTGCCGTCATGCCCTTTGATATCGTAAAAGCTGACATCTTCATGCCAGACAGATGCTTGTGATTTAACGACATGCACGCCAAAAATGGTTTCAACCACTTTAAATAAGCCTGCCAGCACTTTATTTTCAGGAAAGTACTGTTTGACCTCTAAGTCTGAAAAAGCATATTTGTCTTCACGTAACTTCTCTGAAACATAGGCGACATCCCATGCCTGCATATCATGTATGCCCAATTTACGTGCATAGGCAGTTAGTTCTGCCATATCTTTAACGGCGTAGGGTTTGGCTTTTACAGTTAAATCGTGCAAAAATTTCTTGACGTGACTAGCCGAGTCAGCCATTTTTGTGGCGATGGAGAGTTCAGCATAATTATCAAAGCCAAGTAAATGTGCAACCTCTTGTTTTAGCTTTAAAATTTGCGCAACAATTGGTGAGTTATCCCATTCTGGCTTGCTTAATTCAGAGGCGCGAGTGGCATAGGCGCGGTAAAGTGTTTCACGTAAATCGCGATTTTCTGCGTACTGCAGGACTGGTAAATACGATGGAAAATGCAGGGTAAACTTGTAGCCAGCTTTGTTATCGGCATTGGCCGCCTCAGCGGCCGCTTGCAAAACATCTTCAGGAATACCCTTAAGCGTGCTTGTATCATCAATGTACAGTGCAAAATCGTTGGTGTTATCCAGCACATTTTCTTCAAATTTAGAAGACAATTTAGAAAGTGCTTCCTGAATCTCTTTAAAGCGCGCCTTTTGTTCAGCAGGCAATTCCGCACCACCTAAACGAAAGTCTCTCAGCTCGTTTTCAACGATTTTTTTCTGTGATGCTGTGAGCGTCTCAAATTGTGTACTATTCCGTAGCGCACGAAACTTTGCATAAAGCCGTTCGTCTTGACCTAAATCTGCGTAAAAATCGGTGAGTTTCGCTAAGTTTTCATTATAAGCCTCGCGCAATGCGGGGCTATTCACCACGCCATTCATGTGGCCTACCTGCGACCAGGCACGAGATAGCTTTTCTTCCATATCTTCAAGTGGCAATACAAAGCTTTGCCAAGAGGGCGCCTCTACACTCGTTGCGAGTGAATTGACGGTGGTTCTTGCTTCACTTAGCAAAAAATCGATGGCAGGTGAAACATGTTCTGCTTTGATTTCTTCAAACTTAGGCAGGCCGGCAAAATGTAATAGTGGATTTGACACACAATTCCTTCAACAATAAAAACTAGTTAATCAGTCTTAAGCACAGTGGGTAGCGATAAGTTTCACCCTTACTGGTAGCAATGGCGGCGATAATGCAAAAAACAATATTCACAATCCAAATAATAGGAAAAAACAAAAGCCCGATGAGTATCCAAGAAAGTACGCCAGCGGCGATGTAGGCAAGTAAGACCGTGATTTGGAAATTAAGTGCCTCTTTCGCTTGGTCTGCCAGATAGGCGCTATCGTCTTTTTTTAAAATCCATACGATTAATGCAGGTAAAAATGAGAATACCGTGCCGCCTAAGTGCGTGACGGTAGCGATATTTTTATCATCGTTGCTTGGAACAATGACTTCTAATTCAGTATTCATGATAATCCTTTCAAAATTTGCAGCGTTGGAAAAAAGTTTAGTGTCTGGCTTTGGCGCGCATTTCAATGGGCGTATAAAATTTGGTTAATAGCGGTTCAATTTTTTCAATATCACTGAGCGCCAATATTTTTTTGGCGTGGTGTGTCAGTTGATTGGCTTGGCTATGTAAAATCTGCTGTTTTACACTCAAAATATGTGATGGGTGCATGGAGAACTGACGCAATCCCATGCCAAGTAACAACTTTGTGAGCCTAGCTTCGCCAGCCATTTCACCACACACCGAAATAGGTTTACCTAATTTATTTGCAGCTTTTATTGTGATTGAAATGAGTTTTAATACAGCGGGATGTAACGGATTGTAGAGGTGCGCGACGCTGTCGTCCGTACGGTCAATGGCTAGGGTGTATTGAATTAAATCGTTGGTGCCAATGGATAAGAAGTCTAACTCACTGGCAAATGCTTCTGCGTTAATAGCAGCGGCAGGAATTTCTATCATGCCACCTAGTGAGATGTTCTCATTAAACGGCGTATTTTCTTTACGTAAACTGGTCTTTGCGCGCTCAAGCAATAGTTTGCTTTGCCTTAATTCTGATAAAGCGGAAAGCATCGGAATGAGAATTTTAATCTGGCCAAAAGCAGAAGCCCGCAATAATGCGCGTAGTTGTGTGTGGAAAATCTGTGGTTCACTTAAGCAATAACGTATCGCACGCAGGCCCAAAGCAGGGTTAGCGCATTCTGTTTCGCTCTCGCCACTTAGTTGTTTATCTGCCCCTAAATCTAGTGTGCGGATAATCACGGGTTGGCCCTTCATGGCCTCAGCCACCCTTTTATAAGCGATGAACTGTTCTTCTTCGCTGGGCATTTCGCGGCGGTTCATAAACAAAAACTCAGTCCGATAAAGACCAATACCCGTAGCGCCTGATGCCTTGGCCGCTACAACATCTTCCGGCACTTCGATATTGGCAAATAACTCAATGTATTCGCCATCTAACGTAATCGCTTTGGTAGATTTAATGCGCTGTAATTTTTGTTGTTCAAGTTCCCACTGTTCTTGGCGAAGCTTGTACTCAGTGAGTATGCTTTTATCGGGGTTGACGATTACCACCCCTTGCTTGCCATCTACAATGATGAGTTCACCATCGTGAATTAAGTCGCGGGCTTTTTGCAGCGCGACAATGGACGGAATATTCAGGCTGCGCGCCAAAATGGCGGTATGTGAAGTGACACCGCCCACATCGGTAATAAAAGCCGCAAACTCATGCTGCTTAAATTGAATGGCGTCGGCTGGCGAAATATCGTGGGCGACCAAAATAAGTTTGCGCTCTTGCTGCAAAGCGCTCGTTTGCTGTTCAGAGCTCAACTGGTGTGGGTGGCCTAAAAGCACTTTAATGACGCGCTCGACCACCTGAATGACATCTTGTTTGCGTTCACGCAGATAATCGTCTTCAATTTGCTCAAACTGCTCAACCACTTCATCCATTTGCAGCTTGATCGCCCACTCAGCATTGCATTGTTCTTTTCTGATGATGTCTTTAGGTGTTTCACTCAACGATTTGTCAGCCAGCATCATCAGATGGGTGTTGATGAACGCACTGATTTCCGCAGGTGCGTTCTTTCGCAAGCTCTCATGGATGTGTTCTAAATCATGCTTAACCGTTGCAACGGCTTCAGAAAAACGTTGAATTTCATCTTCAATTAAGTGTTGTGGTAATTGGTAGTGCACTACCTCTAATAGCGCATTCGAAACCAAATGCGCGTGACCAATGGCAATACCACTCGACACGCCAACGCCATGCAGTGAAAAGCTCGGGCTACTAAAAGCAGTCACATTTGTTGTGCCTGTCATGGTAGGATTACTCGCCTTCGCCAAAGTAATCTGCAATTAAGTCAGACAGTGCTTGAATTGCCGCCTGTTCATCCGCGCCATTGGCTTCTAGGGTAATAATGCTGCCTTTTGCAGCCGCCAGCATCATTACCCCCATAATGCTTTTAGCATTCACGCGACGGCCATTGCGTGAAATCCAGACTTCACTGGCAAACCTGCTCGCAGTCTGGGTGAGCTTGGTCGAGGCGCGCGCGTGTAATCCTAATTTATTGATGATTTCAACTTCTGTGCTAATCATTATTCAATCCATTCATCATGACTTTTTGTTATTGAGCGTTGCGGCCTGTGCGTCAAATCGATCACAGCTGTCCGCGCCAAAATGCACGACACCTTCTCGCCCGCCGCTGACCGCTTTTTCTACCAAGGCCATCAAAGACTCATGCCGGTAAGTCATGGTACGCACAATCATTGGCATATTCACACCGGCAACGCCTTCAACGATACCAGGCGTCAGAAGTTTAGTCACAATATTACAAGGTGTGGCACCGTACATATCCGAAAGCACTAAAACGCCCTCGCCGGTGTTGAGTGTGGTAATGAGTTGCTGGGCTTTAGGCAGTAATTCGCTAGGATTATCTTGCGTATTGACTGCCAGAAATGCTAACTGCCTAGGCTCGTTTCCAATAACGTGCTTAGCGCATTCCATCAGGCTTTCACCTAAGTTGCCATGGGCGATGATTAAAATACCAATCATAGTAATCTCTACAGTTTTAATTCTCGATGTCGAGTCAGCACTTTTTGTGTGCTTTTAAAATATTGGCTCAATTGCTCTACAAAATAAACAGAGCGATGTTGCCCGCCTGTGCAACCAATGGCGACTGTTAAATAGCTTCGATTATCCGCAATAAAACAAGGCAACCATTTTTGAATATAGGCTTTGATGTCATGAATCATGTCGTTGACATTAGGTTGTGCACTTAAAAATGCCTGCACTGCCGCATCACGTCCGGTAAGTTCCCGCATGTTGGGGTCGTAATGTGGGTTAGGTAAACAGCGCACATCAAACACAAAGTCTGCATCCAGTGGAATACCGTGTTTAAAGCCAAACGAGGTAAACAGCAACGTTAAACCCGTATGTTCGATGGAGACAACTTCTTTTACCCAAGCCCTGAGGGTATTGGCGCTCAAATAACTCGTATCAATCACATGCCCAAGTTTTCCTAAGTCGGCCAGTAGCGTGCGTTCAGAGGAGATGCTTTCTGCCAGCGTGGTGCTATCTTTACTTAAAGGGTGCTTACGTCTTGTTTCGCTGAAACGTTTGACTAAGGTCTCAATGTTAGATTCTAAAAAAAGCACTTGCGTTGTAATTTGTTGTGCCTGGAGCTGTTTTATATGCGCTGGGAGCGTTTCAATTGCAGCACTGCGACTATCAATACTGATGGCCACACGGTCATAACTGGCAACCTGTAAATCTCCTGAAGGGATGGTTGTGCGTAAATGCTCGGCAATTTGTGGCAACATGGTGGCGGGCAAGTTATCAATGCAGTAATAACCACTGTCTTCAAGCGCTCTTAGTGCAATACTTTTGCCTGAGCCGGAGAGTCCTGTGACGATGATGAGTTGTTTCATTGAAGTCGAGTCATTGCGTTTAATCAGACAGTTTGAATTTTTTCATCTCGCGCTGCTGGCGTTGGGTGAATTGTTTGGTCGCGTTAATTCCACGTAATAATAACATGTGATTGCGAATTGCGACCTCAACCAATACTGCAATATTGCGGCCTGCCGCAATCGGAATTTGCACTTTAGAAATACTCACGCCCAGCACTTTTTCATGTAGTGCCTTAATATTAAGACGGTCTAGCGATTCAAGCGCCAGTTTATCCGCCATTTCAAGCTGGATGATGAGGTCAAGCGGCTTACTAGGTTTAACTGAATTGTCACCAAACATCGCACGAATATTCAATACGCCTAAACCGCGCACCTCTAAAAAGTCTTGCAGTAGCTCAGGGCAGCGACCTTCAATACGCTCAGGAGAAATACGAAAAAAATCGACCACATCATCCGCAATCAATCGATGTCCACGTGAAATCAGTTCCAGTGCTAACTCACTTTTACCAATAGCAGGGTCACCTTTGATAAAAGCACCGAATCCTTGCACTTCCATAAAAACACCGTGCATGCTGATAGATTCTGCCACGGCCTGCGCCAAGAAGTGACTTAAAAAATCCATCAATTCAGGGCTGTTAAGTGGGGTTGTAAAAAGCGGGGTATTGTTATTGTTAGCCGCCTCAATCAAAGATTCAGGCACAGCTTCATTATTGGCCACAATCACCGCGGCAAGGTCTGTTGAAAACAGGTTTTCAATTGCAGCATCCGAATGTGCTGGCTTTAAACTCCGAAGATAATCCATTTCAGCACAGCCCAGCACTTGCACGCGGTTCGGGTGCACAAAGTTCAGGTGGCCAATGAGCGCAAGCGTTGGCTTTGTAACGGTGCCGCTGGTGAGCAAATTAGCCCCACCGTTTAGGCCAGCAATCCAGTTTAATTTGAGCTTACGGCGGGTTTGTTTGAATAATTCAGCTACATCGATTTGAGCCACTTGGATACCTCATCAATTCAAGTTTTGTCGCGAGACTGCGTTACACATAAAAAATTACTCATGACATGTCAGGCCGATACTTAATTTTTTAATCGCGCCCTGTTTGTTATAAAAACTTGAATTGATAGAGGCATCCAATGCTCAAAGGGAAAGTAACACTAATTTAAATCTTGATTAGGTATTGCCTGATGCTTCACTGCACCATTGGATTTATGGTGATCAGCATTTTTTTCTTTATGTTTAAGCACCTGACGGTCAAGTTTATCCGTCAACATATCAATTGCGCTGTACATATTGTCATCGGTACAAGCGGCGTGTAAATCATTACCGGGAACGTGTAGCGTAGCCTCTACCTTTTGGATAAGTTTTTCTACGCTCATGGTCACTTTGACATCAATGACATGGTCAAAATGGTTGCTAATACGCGAAAATTTGTTGGTAACATATTCGCGTAGTGCTGGGGTTACTTCTAAATGCAGACCAGTTAATTGTAAATTCATGACTTGCTCCTTATTAAAATATCCCAAAAGCTAAAAACTCAAAAAAATCTACAAAGTTTGAAAATTTTAAATCGTTACAAAACTTTCAGAACAATTTCAGTTTACTACTTTAATTCGTGTCTGTGCTAGGCCAATTCATAAATTTTTTTAATAAAATTTACAATTATTTTTTAACTTTCACTTTGATGAAAAGATGAACCCTGAACAAAAGTGTTGGCGACAAAGATACGCATAATAAACGCGTTATTTAAGATTTAAAGAAACCTAAATATATAGCAAAAATCTTACGAGAAAAAATTTATGCTCTGTAAGCCTTATAAATAAAGGCTTACAGAGCATCGAAAAAGGTTACGCTTGAAATGGGCAAAAAAAGCATCATTTAAACAGTCAACAACTGCACAAATTTCGTGCCAATTCAGGGTAGAAGTTTAGAGCGTTTTTCTTAAACTGGCTGGTTCGATACCGAGTGATTCGCGATATTTAGCAATGGTGCGACGCGCCACAATAATGCCCTGTTTGGCGAGTAAATCAGTGATTTGATTATCTGAAAATGGTTTTTTCGGATTTTCCTGCTCGACCAACTTTTTAATCAGCGCTCGAATGGCGGTAGCTGAGGCGGTGCCGCCAGAATCCGTGGCAACAGAGCTGCCAAAGAAGTATTTGAGCTCAAAAATACCGCGCGGCGTGAGCATGTATTTATTGTTGGTCACGCGTGAAATGGTCGATTCATGAAGTTCAAGCTCATCGGCGATTTCGCGTAGTACCAGTGGTTTCATGGCCACTTCACCGTACTCTAAAAAGTTGCGCTGGCGGTCCACTATGGCTTGTGACACGCGCAAAATGGTAGTGAAACGTTGTTGGATATTTTTAATCATCCATTTTGCTTCTTGCATTTGGCTTTGCAGGTATTGATTATTGCTATCACGGTTACGTTTTAAAATGTTGGCGTACATATGGTTGATTTTTAATTTTGGAATCACACCATCGTTTAAAGTGGCAATCCAGATGCCTTTTACTTTTTTCACAATCACTTCATGCTGAATGTAGTGTTCTGAGCCAATGACGCTGAATTCGCTACCAGGACGCGGGTTCAAGCTGGTAATCAGTTGCTGCACGCTTTTAAGTGTGGCTTCATCGCAACCGAGTTCTTTGCGCAGTTTGGTAAAATCACGCGCGCCAAGTGCAGGCAGATAATGTTTGGCTAGAAGCTTGGCGAGTTCTAAATGCGGGGTATATTTTGGCAATGTTTCAAGTTGCAGGAGTAGGCACTCACTTAGGTTTCGTGCGCCAACCCCAATGGGGTCAAGACTTTGAATCAACCTGAGAGCTGTGTGCAATTCCAGCGCATCAATTTCAAGCTCTAGAGGCATTTCCTCGGCGATTTCTTCTAGCGAGGCTTCTAAATAGCCATCCTCACTGATGCTGTCAATCAATAGCAGGCAGAGCGTTTGGTCGCGCTCAGATAACGGCATGAGTTTTAATTGCGAGATCAGGTGCTCGCGTAGGCTCATTTGCAAGGTTTCTTGAGGTTTGTAGTCGCTATCGTCATCGGATGGCGTTGTGTTCTCATCCCACAGGCTACCATTGGAAAATTCATCGAATTCGTCATCAAATTCGGCCGAAAACTCTGTGGAGCCCGCTTCAAATTCTGCCGGTTCAGCTTGGGCTAGTTCGGCACTGCTTTCAGAAAACTCGGTACTTGTGAATTCTGAATTGTCACCGGTTTCACCAAATTCATCTGCCGCGTCGGCACTGGCTGACGCTTCTGCGCTCGCGGGGGTGGCGATTTCATCATCCCCGTCAGTCGCATTGCCGTACTCATCTTCAAAATCATCCCCACGCTCTAAAAGCGGGTTGGTTTGCATCAATAAATCAATTTCTTGATTAAGCTCTAAAGTGGAGAGCTGTAATAGCCGAATAGCCTGTTGCAGTTGCGGCGTAAGCGAGAGATTTTGTGAAAATTTAAGCTGTAAACCTTGTTTCATAGACGAAAATCTTTTCCTAAATACACTTCACGCACACTTTCATTTTCAACAATTTCACTGGGAATACCTGAAGCAAACACGTGGCCTTGGTTAACAATGTAAGCACGGTCACAAATTCCTAGTGTTTCGCGCACATTGTGATCGGTAATCAGTACGCCAATATTGCGCGTGGTGAGCAAGTGTATAATTTTTTGTATATCAATGACCGCAATCGGGTCGATGCCGGCAAACGGCTCGTCCAATAAAATAAAATCTGGGTCAGTTGCCAAACAGCGGGCAATTTCAACACGGCGGCGCTCGCCACCAGATAAACTCACCGCGGCACTGTCTCGAATATGGGTGATGTGCAACTCTTCAAGTAAGGACTCTAGCTTTGCATCCATTTCTTCTTCGGAAATTTCTTGCAGCTGTAAAACCGCGAGAATATTTTCAGAAACAGTGAGCTTGCGAAAAATAGAAGCCTCCTGAGGCAAATAAGATAAGCCCATTCTGGCGCGCATGTGAATGGGCATGTGGCTCAAATCTTTGCCATCAAGCGTGATTTTTCCATCATCTAAACTCACTAGGCCTACAATCATATAAAAACTGGTTGTTTTGCCAGCACCATTAGGCCCTAACAATCCGACCACTTCACCACTTTTAATGTGCAAAGAAATATCTTGCACCACCGTGCGCGATTTATAAGATTTACGTAGGTTTTCAACGATGAGTTCGCTCATATGCGTTAGTTATTATTCTTCATTAATAATAAAAATCGGTTAGCTGATTAAGGCGTGTCTTGTGTTTTTGGCTGTTCAGAGGTGGTGCTTGCTGCCTTTTTGTTTTTTGGCTGAATAATGGCGCGCACTCGGCCGCTAGTGGTTGTGCCATCCGCAGATTTGGCACCGCCAATGACTTCTGCATATTCCGCATTGGCGTCGTAGCTAATGTATTCACCATGCACAATGTCTTCCCCACGCTTGACCCACGCTTTGGTGTAGAGCTGCACTTTATCCATGCGGCCGTCATACTCTATACGCTGCGCACTGCCTTCCATGTATTCATTTTTACCCTCGCGCTTTTGTTTGAAAGTCGTTGGGTTGCCAGTGGAAGTGCTGTGCTGAAAGCCGGCGCTATCCTCACGCACAATAAGTTTATCGGCACGAATAATTAATGTCCCTTGCGTTAAAATCACATTGCCAGAATACGTACTTATCTGTTTTGCATCGTCAACCTTGACGCTGTCGGCTTCTAAATTAATAGGTTTGTCACGATCAGCCGCTTCAGCCAATACATTGTTAGAAACACCAATCATCATGATGAAACTCACCAGCGCCAGAATGCCTAAAATGGGATGTGTATTTTTGACTGGTTTGTTCATAATTTCTCCGAAGCAGGTTTTGCTTTAGCGTTAGTTTTTGATTGGTTTGATTTTGTTGGCAATAGTTTAGTTGCACTGGTACTTTTAGTCGATGTTTTCGTAGCTTGAGACTGTACAGATATTGGTTTTACCGCACTAGATGTTTTGGCATTGCTTTTAACATTGTTTGTTTTGCTGGTTGCAGTTTTTTTGCTATTTTTTGTATCTAATTTACTTTTCAAAGCCGCGGGTTGTTTGTTTACTGTTTTCTTGGCGTCATTGTTTTTGGTACTCGATTTCAATGCTACAGATTTTGTGGTCGTTTTTTGTTCGCCAGCCGATTGTTTGTCAGCACTTTTACGCAATGCAGGTTTAGCGGTGTTTTCTGCAATCGGCGGTTGAATTTTGTTTTTTGATGCACTTTTTTTAACGTTTGATTTTTTCAATGGCGGTCTTTCATAATGCGCTTTTACCTTATGCAATAACGTGACCGTGTTTTTATCTTTTTCATAAATCATCCCTGTGGCGTGAATAACGGTTTTAGGCGCCTGACGAATAATGACGGGCCTGTCAGTGCGCACTAGATCAATATTTGGAAAAATTTCCAGATAATCCGTCTCTACTGTCATTTCACCTTTTTCAGCAAATGCTTCGCGGGTTACTTTAACCTGGTCGTATAACTTTACTTCTTCGCCATTGCTGGAAACGTCACCGCGCTGCCCTTCAACGCGGGTATACGGTTTACCGATTGTATATTGCGTATAACGCGGCTGCTTTAATTCAGTCGCATCATTATCAGGAAAATGCTTCATCTCAACTGCAGCTAAGGTATAGCGCAACTTTCCGTTAATATCGGTTTGCGTGGTGACAAAATTGCTGACAATATAATCAGGGTCATGCCGGCTTGAGCCATCCAGTTTTGGTGTAGGTGGTTGCACAATCAGGTTAATCCAAGCGGCTAATATTGCCAAAATCGCCAATAACGTGATTGGGAAAACGATCGCTGAACGTGCTTTGGTAATCATTCACACACTTAACAGTTAGTTTGCCACGCTGGCTTGTTTTAGAAATGGCGCCATTTGTGCATCAAATGTACCTTGTGATTGCATAATGAGCTCACATACTTCACGTACCGCGCCGTGCCCACCAGATTTTAGCGTGATGTAATGTGCATGATCTAGCACAAGCTGTGGTGAAGCAGGCACCGCGATTGCACAGCCACATTGCAGCATCGGCGGCAAATCAACCACATCATCACCCATAAACGCACATTGCGCTGGTGTTAAACCTGAAATTTTAACCAAATCTTGAAAGGCAGCGAGCTTATCTTCAGCACCTTGGTAAAAATGGGCAACCCCTGTGCTTTCAGCCCTTTTCTTTACAACATTGGATGTGCGCCCAGTGATTATTGCGAGCGCTACGCCTGAAGCTTTAAGCAGTTTCATGCCCAAGCCATCGTGCGAATGAAAGGTTTTATACTCCTGTCCATCATCGCCGATGGTGAGACCGCCATCCGTCATCACGCCATCCACATCAAGGACTAACAATTTGATATTTTTTAAACGACGCATGACTTCATCGCTAATGCGTGTATTCAGTGTTTGCATTTACACTACCTTTGCCAATAATAGATCGTGCATATTTAAAGCGCCCACCAATTTTCCAGCATCGTCAACAACTAACAGCGCGTTGATTTTACGTTGCTCCATGATTTCAACGGCTTCAATAGCCAATTGATTTTGATGTATGGTGGTGGGGTTGCGGTGCATCACCTCTTTAATGCCAGCAGTGGAGACATTGACGTTTTTTTCAAAAGCGCGTCTTAAGTCACCGTCTGTGAAAATGCCGATGGGTTGATCGTCTGCATCCACAATGGCGGTTAGCCCCAAACCTTTGCCGGACATTTCTAGTAACCCCTGCCTGAGCGAGGCATCAATTGAAACGGCGGGGATTTGTGCATCTTTGCGCATTAAGTCGCTCACGTGGATAAGCAGGCGCCGCCCCAAACTACCACCGGGGTGCGAACGAGCGAAATCTTCAGCGGTAAAGTCACGCTGATCCAGCACACATAGCGCTAAGGCATCGCCCAATGCCAAGGCGACTGTACTGCTGGAGGTTGGCGCAAGTCCTAATGGACAGGCTTCTTTGCTCACGCTGGCACTTAGATGAATATCCGCAGCCTGTGCTAAAGATGAGGCGTCATTCCCAGTGATGGCAATAATGCTCGCCCCAAGCCGTTTGAGCGGGGTAATGATGGCGAGCAGTTCGTCGCTTTCTCCTGAATTTGAAAGTGCGATGACTATATCTCCGGCGGTAATCATGCCAAGATCGCCATGGCTGGCCTCCGCGGGGTGCATAAAAAATGCTGGCGTGCCCGTACTTGCCAATGTGGAGGCAATTTTTCCGCCAATATGCCCCGATTTTCCCATACCACTGACCACCACGCGGCCCTTGCACTGCAAAATAAGCGCTACCGCGTTTGAAAAGTGTTGGTCGAGTCTATTCGCCAATGCATTTATTTCACTGGCTTCAAGTAGCAACACTTCACGCGCCAACGATAAGGTGGGCTGCTTGACTGTTGCTTGTGTTTGCGTCTTGTGAAGTGAAGGCATTGCTAAAAATGATTTCTTAAAATGGACATAACTGAACGTTAGTATAAAAGGGAAAGCGCGAGATATAAAGCCTTAAACCGCGTAAAAAGTGCTAAATAGAGTAAAATTGTCCAAAAATACGGAAATTAGGCACAAATTTTGCTAACGACATTTTTTTGCTGTGCTTCGCTTCCAGTTATGAAACAATAGCGTTCATTACAATACCCGCGCCAAAGATAGATTAAAAGACAACCCATGTTTGACACCTTACCCCAAATTTTATTGCTATTAGTGAGCGCGGTGCTAGCAGTGGCGTTGTTTCGCAAATTTCGCCTGCCTGCCATGCTGGCTTATTTCTTTGTGGGCGCCATGTTGGGGCCGTATACCTTTGGCCTACTGCCTGATACTGAAGCAACACACGAGCTTGCGGAGTTTGGCATTGTATTTTTAATGTTTAGCATTGGGCTTGAATTTAGCTTGCCGCAACTTTATGCCATGCGCAAAAAAGTGCTGGGCTTAGGTGGCGCGCAAGTGGTTTTGACCTTGGCGATTGTCATGGGTATAGCAAAATTAGCAGGTTTGGATTGGTCGGCCGCTTTTGTGGTAGGGGCAGCATTGGCTATGTCTTCTACGGCCATTGTGTCAAAAATACTCGCTGAACGGGTTGATTTGAATTCGCGCCATGGCCGCTTAAGTATCGGTGTGCTGCTTTTTCAAGACTTAGCCGTAGTGCCCGTGTTGGTGCTGATTCCGGCATTGGGTGCTGAAGGCGCCAAGCTTTTAGATGTGCTTGGTATGGCGATGCTCAAAGCTACCGCCATGTTGTTGTTTCTATTTACGGTTGGCAAGTGGTTAATCAACCCGTGGTTTAATTTGGTTGCCAGCCAGCGTTCACGCGAATTATTTGTCATGAATGTGCTGATGGTGACGTTACTCTTGGCTTATGTCACTAAGTTAGCGGGGCTTTCATATGCACTCGGGGCTTTTATTGCCGGGATGCTGATTTCTGAAACCAAGTTTCGCTATCAGGTTGAGTCTGATATATCGCCGTTCAGAGATATTCTACTCGGGCTTTTTTTCATTAGTATTGGCATGCTGCTGAATATGGCGCAAATACTTCAGCACATTGGTTTGGTCTTGCTGGTGCTCGTGGCGTTTATGCTGCTTAAAGCGTTTATCGTGATGTTGGTGGTGCGGTTTGTGAAATACGAAATTGGGGTCGCGATTCGAACCGGCATCATTTTGGCGCAGGCGGGTGAATTTGGCTTTGTGATTTTAGCCTTAGGTGTGGAACAAAAACTGATTGGCGGTAATGCACTGCAAGTAATTTTGGCGGCTTCGTTATTGTCCATGGTCATCGCACCATTTTTAATTCAGTACAATGGCCGTATCGCGCGCAAAATAGCGCGAAGCTACACACGCAATAGTGGTCAAGTGGTGCAAGACATTGATGATGTTGGCAAGCATATGCATAACCACGTGATTATTTGCGGTTATGGACGAAGCGGTCAGTATCTAGCACGCTTTTTGATAGAAGAGCATATTCCGTATGTGGCGCTGGATATTGACCCAACGCGCGTTTTAGAAGCCGCAGCAGCGGGTGAAAATGTCATGTTTGGTGATGCTGCAAGGCGTGCAGTGTTAGACGCCGCAGGCAGTGCGCGCGCTAAAGCATTGGTCATCAGTTATGCTGACCATCGCGCTGCCATGAAAATTTTGCATATTGTGCAAGAAAATTACCCGCAACTTCCAGTGATTGTGCGTACGGTAGATGACTCGAACATGGAAACCTTGCAAGCCGCAGGGGCGGCAGAAGTGGTGCCGGAAATTTTGGAAGGCAGCTTGATGTTGGCCTCACATGCCTTGATGCTCATGGGTGTGCCTTTAAATAAAGTAGTCAAACGTATTCGCCTGTTTCGTGAAGAGCGCTATAAGCTATTCAAAGGTTATTTTCATGGGGTTTCAGATGTTGAAGAAGAGGCCTTGGAAAAACAACAGGTTCGCCTGCACTCTGTAATTATTTCACCTGGCAGCTACGCCATCGGCAGGCGGCTTGCTGATATGCAATTAGAGAGTTTTGAAGTCGAAGTGAAGTCAATCCGTCGGCCAAACTCCAATGGCACGGTACCCACGACAGAAAGCCCGCTTGCAGAAGGCGATGTAATCGTGCTGCTTGGCCAGCCGATTGGTTTAACCAATGCGCAGAACGCTTTATTGATTGGCAAGGTCGCAACAAAATGACGCACGTCATGATTGTGGGTGGTGGCATTGCCGGCTGTATGACAGCCATGGAACTCGTCAGCCGCGGGTATCGGGTGACGGTTGTTGAGCGTAACCAAATTGCAGCGCAGACTTCGGGTGAGTCTTCATGGGCAGGCGCAGGCATTGTTTTTCCATTGTTGCCATGGATGTATCGTGATGAGGTCAACCAGCTAGCACTTGCCGGTGCCAATCTTTACCCACAGGTGGCGCAGAAGCTTTTGCGTGAAACGGGTATAGACCCTGAATTCACGAAGTGCGGCATGCGAATTTTGCCGCCGTATGATTTAGCCTTGGCCCAGCAATGGTGCGAAAAAAATCAGATTGCTTGTACAAAAGTTGGTGAAGACTTACTGTTGCCCAATGTCGCACAAGTGCGAAATCCACGTTTGTTGCAAGCGCTAAAACAATGGTTGATTTTGCATGGGGTAGCGCTGATAGAACGCACGCAGCTTTTGCCAATTCAAGAAACAGTGGCACTGAATACTTGGAAAACCACGCAAGGCACCCAATTGCAGGCAGATATTTTTGTAGTCACTTCAGGGGCATGGAGCTTTGAACTGCTGAAAGATACTGCGGCCAATATCGACATTAAACCGATGCGCGGACAAATCTTGTTGTATCAAATGCCCGTCAACACTTTGCAGCACATTCTCTACCAAGACGGCTTTTATATGCTGCAGCGTCGCGATGGCTTTTTGCTGGCGGGCAGCACGCTAGAAGATGTGGGTTTTGATACCGGCGTGACTGAAACCGCAAGGTGCGAAATGCAGGCAAAAGCAGAAGCGATATTGCCTGCGTTAAAAGGCGTGCCGATTCATCAACATTGGAGTGGCCTTCGCCCAGGTGCACCGGAAAACCTGCCGACCATTGCAAGACACCCCACCATTCAAAATCTTTATCTCAATACTGGCCACTTTAGGTACGGTGTCACGATGGCGCCAGCCAGCGCCAAAATATTGGCTGATTTACTCTAAAAATTCAAATTTTCAGGT
>ENA-UPXM01001486-UPXM01001486.1-activated-sludge-metagenome-genome-assembly--contig:-NODE-1486-length-29775-cov-5.964300_pt1 | contig 29775 bp, 26 predicted proteins | sample MGYA00238178_ERZ772708 | MGnify/ENA primary metagenome ERZ772708 (study PRJEB29002, sample SAMN05720212) | activated sludge metagenome | isolation source: anaerobic digester from wastewater... | reverse complement strand
TTGTCCAAGCACGTCATACAAATAGATGCGTTGAGCTGCGTTTGTCACAACCATTACATTGCCATTCCGTGCAAATATTTTTGTTGCAACGGATTCCGTATCTATATTTACCGATGGGCTTACCCCCACGCCTTTCAAAGTAATAGTAACAGGAAATGTTTTCGGCGAAACAACTTCCAAACGTGCAGTCTGTACCGCCTCAGCATTCGGTTGATAGGTTAATGTAATGGTAACATCATTCAGCGCACCCGCCACTGGCTCTAAACTCTTTGGCGACACGGAAAAACAGTTGCTATCAGTTCCCGTAATGGTCAGCGCAACGTTATTTTGCAATTGTAGTCCTGACAATTGGAACTGTTCCACTGCCGATTGCCCTATTTGCACATCGCCAAACAGCAATTCGGAATCAATTCGTTCTACAACGCGAAGTACGGGATTGGCACATATCAATTGTGGGAACAAGCTACCAAGCAACGCTATTGCCACTATTGTAATTGTATGTCGTACAGTATGTTCCACTACTAAATTTTATCATTTAATGGTTTTCAAAGGTAGTATTTTTTTGTGAAATTCCAAATTTATACCATTTTATTTGTGCTTTATTTTTTAGAATTAAGAATGTCTGCCAAATGAATGCCGCGCATCGGAAGTTTATGTTTAAGCAAATAGCCGTTGATGTTCATCAAACACGAAGCCTCCGTTGATACAATAAATTCAGCACCCGTTGCCATAGCATTGCGCACTTTTTTTTCGACCATTGCCGACGAAATGTCCGTATTTTTTACCGAAAAAGTGCCGCCAAAGCCACAACAAGTATCGCTTTCCTCCATCTCCACCAATTCAAGACCACGCACATGAGACAACAGTTTGAACGGCTCTTCCTTTATACCGTATTCGCGTAAAGCGGAACACGATTCATGAAACGTTACTTTATGCGGAAATTCTGCGCCTACATCTTCTATTTTCAGGCGATTGACTAAAAAATCGGACAATTCAAACATATTATCGGCTATACGGCGACACAAAGCTTGTTTTTCTGCATCATCGGTGAAAAGTTTATGATAGTGCCGCTTGATAAATCCTGCACACGACCCTGAAGGGCTGACAATAGGCGTTTCAGGCGAAAAATCACGGAAAAATTTTTCAGCTAAATAGCGCGTTTCCGACCAATAGCCGCTATTGAAGGCAGGTTGCCCGCAACACGTTTGGTCGGGATTGTAGCTAACTTCACACCCCACACGTTCCAAAATTTCTAATGTATTTTGAGCAGTTTGCGGATAAAACTGGTCGATATAGCAAGGCACAAAAAGTTGAATTTTCATTGTATTGGTAGTTTTTATTTAGGTGTATTGGTACGTATCAAAATATCTACAAAGATAGGCAAATGGTCGCTATAACCATTATTGAATTTCATGCCTACGTAAGTGCGAGCAGGACGTTTGCCCAACTGTTTTACATCGTCTTCCAAAAGCCAATCGGGATTGAACACATTGGCACTATTGGGCACAACAACTGTACGGCTATCGGTACGCAACAGCCCGTCGGACACAATTATCTGATCGAGCATTCCCCATTCGCCATCGTGCTTGTAACTGCCTTTTATGCCGTCGGTATGCATGGTGTAGAACAAATTATATAGTGTTTGCGGTGCAATAGTCGTTGTTGTATCAAAGGGTGTCGCACGAAGCGTTTGCGTAAGGCTCTTGTTTGTCGGATAATCGTTGAAGTCGCCCATAATCACTATTTTAGCCATTGCCGATTGATTGAAAATACTGTCTACTTTACTACGCAAAACGGAAGCAACATAAATGCGTCTCGGTTCACTCGCCAATTCACCGCCCAAACGCGACGGGAAATGATTGACAAAAAGATGCAACGTATCCAAATTATTAAGCGTTCCTTTAACGTATAGAATATCGCGCGTTTTAGCTACCGTATCGAAAGGAAAGCAAATAGGAATGGCTTCCGATGCAGTTGGACGGAACTTGTCCTTTTGATAGAGAAGTCCCACATCTACGCCGCGCATATCCGGCGATTCGTAATGCACTATTTGATAACGGAACGCTTTTAGAGGAGCATAACGCGTCAGTTGTTCCAATACATGGCGGTTCTCTATTTCGCACAATCCCACAATAGCCGGTGGATTCCAACCGCCAATGGCTGTGATTACTTTGGAAATATTACTGAGTTTTTTAGTGTATCTTTTGTACGTCCAACCGCGGATGCCACCCAACAAATATTCAGAATCGTTTGTCAAAGAATCGTCTTGCACGTCAAACAAATTTTCCACGTTGTAGCACACTACTCTGATTGTTTCCGACTGCGCTCGGACGGTCAGCAAGCAAAATCCTGCAAACAGGAACAAAATCCAAATGCGACATTTCATTTTTTCGTCATTTTTCATAAGCTCCCAAATCGGGCGCCATATCTTCGAGCCTGTTTTTCCCGAACCTGTCAATAGGATAGCGTTCCGACACGGTGCGATTGGCTTTGCCAATAGCTATGGAGCGTTCCGCCAATTGAAAATTGTAGTAGCCGGTCTCTTTTATCTTTTGTATGGAAGTATTCATAAATACAGTGTCGCGCACCGATTGCCCTTCACCGCTATTCTGCGAAGGAGCCCATGTAATGTTTCTGTATTCTATTCTATCATCTTTTTTCGCTTTTATCAAACAATCGCTCAACAGCACATTGAACAGCGAACCAAACGTATCTTTTTGCAACGTAATTTCGTTGGCATGATTGCCATAAATAATGGAATTTTCAAATACAGACGATGTTATCGGGAACAAATAGACTAAATTGTCGTTGAGGATATAATTTGTAATCAGCACCGCAGGTTCTTCGCGCGAGTCCCATTCAAAATAGTTGGCTATGGTAGAATGCACTACTTTCGATTCGCCGCCGATAATAGCCATACAAGCTTTTCCGCAATTCGATATTTCACTGTTTTCCACTGTCAACGAAGCATTTTGAGTGTAAATTCCATATTGTTTCATTGTATGTATCTGGCTGTTTTTAAGCAAAAGTTTGGGATACGTAACACCCATACCCACTAAAAATACCCCCATTTCGCCACCGCGAATTATGGTGTGGTTTATTTCGTGATTGCCTTTAGGGGCTTGAAGATAGACACTTCCCCATTGCGCCGGCAGATAATCGTAAGGTGTTTCGTCCACATCTTGCATACGGTCAAAGCGGTCGCCACGCATCAATACAGGCTTTTCAAGCGTTCCTTTCGATTTTAAATTGCCGTCCACTATCAAATTGGCATTGGAATGAAAAAAAAGTCGCGTTCCTTCTTTGAGCGTAAGCGTGGCACCTTTTGCCACATGGATATAGTCGAAAATCAGGTACGGACGATTGTCGGTCAGTGTAGTATCTTGTTTCCAACTTTTTCCGCGAAAAATAATGGCATCTTGTCCGTAGCCGATAAGTTTCACTTCGCTTTTCACACCATTGACAATAAATTCTATCGCATCTTCAAAATAAACGGGAGCATCTTGTTCGGTAGGATTAATAGTCAGTTCCACAAAAACAAACAGACTATCCTGTGCTTTTATTTGTATATTGGTTACCCTATTTGACGGGTCGGGTAGCCGTCCGTCCACATTCATACGGAACAGCGACTGTTCGCCACCAACCAATCGCGCAGAACTGATTTTCAGGGCTTTTTTATTGTGATTATAAACGAGAAACGATGCTGTGCGAGACGGAACAGTCGTAAACAAAGTATCGAAAGAAATAGTGTCCGATGAAAAACTGATAACACACGACGGGTCGTCCGTAAATCTTTCATCGACACAACTTGTAAATAGTCCCACCAGCCCCAACAAAAGAGCCGCATAAAAGAGAACATTTTTCATAAAAAGAAATTCTTATAAACTCTTTGCAAATTTACAAAGAAAATAGTTGGTTTCCTACAATAAAACGGCTATATTTGTAAATTATTCTACAATTAAAATTTTTGTTATTATGGCAAGCAAAAGACATCTTAAGAAAAACATTCAGGCAATTACGTCTGATTTAGTCAATTATTTGTACATAAAACGGTCGTTTTTAAACGAGTTGAGCGATGAAAAGTTTTACGAAGCCTTACGAAAAATAGTCGCTATTAATAATGAATTTCTCAGCCGTTCCAATCGTCCGAAAGGTAAAAACAACTCAAAAACCATCAAAACCTACTACAAACAATTGATAACCGACTTCAATGCGCAAATCAATGAAGTGCTTTCCATTGTGGACGAAACGGTTAAAGACGAAAAGAAAAAATAATTCGGCACTATGAAAACAAAAAACGCATCTTTTCGATGCGTTTTTTTGTTGCGTCAACGACGGTTGCGCCAAGGTTTATCGGAATTTGAACCACGTTTCGAAGTTTCTCTGTGCGACCGTTCCGATTTTCCCGAACGGTAATTCCGTTTTTCGGATTTTTCTTTTCGGTCGTAGCGCTTGCCTCCCCTATCATCGCTACTATACTCCTCTACAACAACTACTTTTAATCTGCCACGCTCCTCAAATGCCTGTAACACTTGCTCTACTTGGTCGGCAAAAATATCAAAAAAGGTGAATTTATTGGTAATTTCTATATTTCCAACGCTTATTGATTTGTCATTCGTGGTGTCGTTGATAATGCCAAGAATCATGCGCGGATTGGCGTTTTGGAGGCTGCCTATCGACATTTTTAGGCGGAATTTCTGCCCACGCTTAAACTTACCGCCATGCGAACTGTTTTCACAACGGTCACGGCGACCTCTATTCTCACGTGCTTCACGGTCATTCTTGTTTTCACGACTTTTTTCTATCACATTAATATCGGGAGCATCTTTGTAGTATTCCAAAAAACGGTTGAACTCCAACGAAACGAAACGAGTAAGTAAATCTTCTTTGGAAAGATATTGCAATTTACTAAAAATCTGCTCCATAAATGGGCTTATTTGCTCATCGTTCACCGTTACATGTTCCATTTTATCAATAAGATGAAACAGTTGCCGTTTGCAAATGTCCATACCATTCGGAACGGGCATTTGCTTGAATTCTTTCTTTATCATACGTTCAATTTCACGTATGCGGTTACGTTCGCGCGTGTGTATAATCGAAACGGAAACGCCTTTTTTATTAGCGCGCCCCGTACGTCCGCTTCGATGCGTATATACCTCCACATCGTCGGGCAAATTGTAATTGATGACATGCGTAAGGTCGCTTACATCCAAACCGCGCGCCGCTACGTCAGTTGCCACCAAAATTTGCAAGTTGCGAATACGAAATTTGTTCATTACCGTATCGCGCTGAGCTTGGCTTAAATCGCCATGAAGCGCATCGGCATTGTAACCATCGCGCATCAATTTTTCGGCAACCTCTTTAGTCTCTTGGCGTGTGCGACAAAACACAATACCGTAAATATCGGGATTCATATCCACAATGCGTTTGAGTGCCAAATAACGATTGACAGCCTGCACCATATAGTAGATGTGTTCTACATTTTCAGCACCGGCATTGCGCGTACCAATCGCAATTTCAGTGGCTTCGTGCATATAGCGTTTTGCAATTCTCGCTATTTCGTTGGGCATAGTAGCCGAAAAAAGCAACGTGCGACGATTGTCGGGAACTGACTCCAAAATGGTCTCCAAATCTTCTTTAAACCCCATGTCGAGCATTTCATCAGCCTCATCGAGCACCAAATAGCGCACATCGTCCAATTTTACTTTTCCTCTGTTTATCAAGTCGATAAGACGACCCGGAGTTGCCACAAGAATATGGGGCTGCACATCTAACTGACGAAATTGTGTTACAATACTTTCGCCGCCATAAACGGGTACCACTTTGATATTGTGCATCTTAGAAGCATAGTTTTTCACATCGTTGGCTATTTGTATGCACAATTCGCGTGTCGGCGACAGCACCAAAGCTTGAATCTGTTTCAACGATTCGTCTATCATATTAAGTATAGGCAGTCCGAAAGCGGCTGTTTTGCCCGTACCCGTTTGCGCCAAACCGATTAAATCGTTTGTTTGGTTAAGCATAAACGGAATAACCTGCTCCTGAATAGGCATAGGAGTTTCATAACCGAGTTCGGTTATTGCTTGTAGGATTTCATCTTTTAATCCTAACTCTTGAAATGTAATCATGAAAAAATGTTTTTACGCCTGTCGCATCCACTCGAAAATTCTTCTTAATTTGGTAACAAGATATCAGAAACGGCTTTTATTCACCGTTTAACGACGAACCTCATTCGCCGAACTTTACCCGCTGATTACCTGCTACAAAAAACACAAATTTTCCTACGAAATCAACGCGTAAACCCACACATTGGCACAAATGCCCAAGAATTTAATCAAGAAATACGCCGATGCGTATCTATTAATAAATGTTCGTTTTCTAAAACGGCTGCAAAGGTACGCATTTTATTTGGCACAAAATTGAAATATGAAAACAAATTATAAATAAAACAACAGAGGTGTGAATTTTATTCACACCTCTGTTCTATTGTTTAGACGGACTTTTTTATTCCGACCAATCTGTTTTCAGCATACGTTGATAGCTGCGATAACGCCATTTAGCATTTTCTTCAGCAGCTTTAAAGAGTTCGGCTGCTTCGTTCGGGAACTGTTTCATTACCGATGCGAAACGTACTTCACCCTTTAAGAAATTTTGGAAATTGTCCCAATTCGGCTCTTTCGAGTCGAGTGTGAACGGATTTTTGCCTTCGGCTTCCAATGCGGGATTGTAACGCCACAAGTGCCAATAGCCACATTCTACGGCAGCAGCTTGTTCGGCTTGCGATTTACCCATTCCGGCTTTCAAACCGTGATTGATACAAGGCGAATAGGCAATTATCAACGAAGGTCCGGGATAAGCTTCCGCTTCGCGAATAGCTTTCAAACATTGCGCTTGGTCAGCTCCCATAGCTATTTGGGCAACATAAACATAACCGTAAGTGGTGGCAATCATACCCAAATCTTTTTTGCGGACACGTTTGCCTGTTGCTGCAAATTTTGCAATAGCGCCTACAGGTGTAGCTTTTGAAGCCTGACCGCCCGTATTGGAATAAACTTCCGTATCGAGAACTAAAATATTCACATCCTTGCCCGAAGCAATAACGTGGTCAAGACCGCCGTAACCAATATCGTACGATGCGCCGTCGCCACCCACAATCCATTGACTGCGTTTTACAAGGTAGTGCGACAGTTCATCCAATTGTTTACAACTTTCACAGCCTTTTTCTGCACCTTTTTGAATCATTGGAAGCAGTTTTTCGGTAGCTGCTTTGCTCGCGTCAGTATCGTTCATACCATCAATCCACTCTTGAGCAGCTTCTTTAAATTCGGCAGGTGTTTCATTGGCAGCAATCTCACTTTCTAACAAAGTTTTAATGCGTTCGCGCATTTTTTCGTTAGCCAAAGCCATACCAAAACCGTATTCGCAAAAATCTTCAAACAGTGAATTTGCCCATGCCGGACCTTGTCCTTTTTCGTTTGTGGTGTAAGGTGTCGATGGTACCGAACCTGAATAGATAGACGAACAGCCCGTAGCGTTTGCCACCATTTCGCGGTCGCCAAAAAGTTGCGTAATCAGTTTCAGATAAGGAGTTTCACCGCAACCGGAACACGCACCCGAGAACTCAAACAATGGTGTGGCAAATTGCGAATTTTTTACATTCATCTTCGTGTCCACCAAATCTTGTTTCGATTTCACATTATCAACGCAATAATCCCAGTTGGCAGCTTCATCCAATTGGCTTTCCAAAGTAACCATTTTGAGAGCGCTTCCCGTTCTTGGATTACCCGGACAAACGTCCACACAGTTGCCGCAACCAAGGCAATCCATCACGCTTACTTGAATACGGAAATGCATACCTTTCATAGCAGCAGGTGCTTTCATTTCTATTGTCGGTGCTGCAAAATCTTTTTTCTCGTTTTCGTCTAAAACAAACGGACGAATGCTGGCGTGAGGACAAACGTAAGCACATTTGTTACATTGAATGCAATTTTCAGCCATCCATGTAGGAACAAAAGCAGAAACGCCACGTTTTTCGTATTTAGCCGTCCCTTGTTCCCAAGTGCCGTCTTCAATGCCTTTGAAAGCAGAAACTTTCAGTAAATCACCGTCTTGCGCATTGATAGGACGCACAACAGAATTGATGAATTCAGGGTCGTTATTGGCAACAACTTCATCATCTTTCAGATTAGCCCAAGCCACATCAACGGTCAATTTCTGATATTCATTACCACGGTCAACAGCCGCATAGTTTTTATTTACTATATCCTCGCCCTTATTGCCATACGACATTACGATGAATTTTTTCATCTCTTCTACCGCCAAATCAACCGGAATAACTTCGGTGATACGGAAAAATGCCGATTGCAAAATGGTGTTGGTGCGATTACCCAAACCAATTTCTCGTGCAATTTTTGTGGCGTTGATATAATAAACCGAAATATTTTTTTGTGCAAAATAGCGTTTTACGTTGTTTGGTAAGTTTTTAACCAACTCATCGGCATTCCAAATTGTGTTCAACAAAAACGTACCGTTTTGTTGCAATCCGCGCGTTACATCGTACATTTTGAGGTACGCCTGCACGTGACAAGCCACAAAATTGGGTGTATTTACCAAATAGGTCGAACGAATAGGCGTATCGCCGAAACGCAAGTGCGAACAGGTGAAACCGCCCGATTTTTTAGAGTCGTAAGAGAAGTAAGCCTGACAGTGCTTATCGGTATTGTCACCAATAATTTTTACAGAGTTTTTATTGGCACCCACTGTTCCATCGGCACCTAAACCGAAAAATTTCGCTTCGAACACACCTTTGCCACCCAGCGCAATTTCTTCTTTCTTCGGCAACGACATAAAAGTTACATCGTCTTCAATGCCTATGGTAAATTGATTTTTAGGCATCGGTAACGTCAAATTTTCGTAAACGGCGAGAATTTGTGCCGGTGTTGTGTCTTTGGAGCCAAGACCGTAACGACCACCAACAATAAGCGGTTTTTTGTCGGCAGGAATATCTTTACATTTAGTAATTGCCTCAACAACGTCCAAGTAGAGCGGTTCGCCATTGGCACCCGGTTCTTTGGTACGGTCAAGTACGCAAATGCGTTTAACCGTTTTTGGCATTACTTCCATTAGATATTTTACAGAGAATGGACGGTAGAGATGAACAGTGATTAAACCCACTTTTTCGCCTTTAGCCGTCAAGTAATCAATTACTTCGCGCGTAGCTTCGGTTACCGAACCCATTGCCACAATGATATTTTCAGCATCTGCGGCACCATAATAGGTAAATGGTTTGTATTCGCGACCGGTAATTTTAGAAATTTCTTTCATATAATCAGCCACAATGTCAGGAACTGCATCGTAGAAGCGATTGGAAGCTTCGCGATGTTGGAAGAAATGGTCGGGATTTTCAGCCATACCGCGTGCTACCGGTTTTTCAGGCGTTAGAGCACGGGCACGGAATTCAGCCAACGCTTTTTGGTCAATGAGCGGAGCTAAATCTTCGTTATCTAATCTTTCAATCTTCTGAATTTCGTGCGAAGTGCGAAAACCGTCAAAAAAGTTAATGAACGGTACACGGCTTTTGATTGTTGACAAATGCGCTACACCCGACAAATCCATTACTTCCTGCACCGAACCTTCAGCCAGCATGGCAAAACCTGTTTGCCGGCATGCCATCACGTCCTGATGGTCGCCAAAAATACACAAAGCGTGAGTGGCTAACGTACGCGCCGATACATGGAAAACGCACGGCAATAGTTCGCCGGATATTTTGTACATATTGGGAATCATCAGGAGCAAACCTTGCGATGCCGTGTATGTGGTAGCAAGAGCACCGGCTTGCAAAGCACCGTGCAAAGCTCCAGCTGCACCGGCTTCCGATTGCAATTCTTGTACTAATACGGTTTCACCGAAAATGTTTTTACGACCTTGAGCAGCCCACTCGTCCACATGTTCTGCCATTGTGGATGACGGTGTGATAGGATAAATAGCAGCTATTTCGGAAAACATATAGGAAATATGCGCTGCGGCTTCATTACCGTCACACGTGATGAATTTCTTTTCTTTTGACATATTTTTAAATGTTTTGGTGATAAATTCTTCTTGTAGTTTATAATTTTTCAAAGACTTTTACTCCATTCCTTTTTACAATATATGCTGGAACTCCCACTACAGGACAATCAGTTGCATTAGAGTATCCTATTGTAACTTGTTGATTAATCCAGCAATCTTTACCTATAGACTTTGCTGAAATAATGGTAGCAAATCCATGTTGAATATACAATCCAGGGCCTATGTCTTTAGTATAAATGAATAATGTATTCATTGGCGGACAAAGCCATTTGATAAGATATGAACACTTCCCTAATCTTTTGTAAAACAAATTTCTAAATTGAGGATAAAATGTCATTAAAGTTGTAAATCCAAGTCTTTTTTCTTTTTGAGTTATAGCTAACCATCTGTTTATATCATATTGAATCGTCTTTTTGTTTTTACTGAGTTTGTAAAAAAAGACATGGGGTATAAGTCTAATAAAACTAATTACAAGTACTATTTTCTTCATAGTTTATTTAATTTAATATTCTTAAATTATTGTTGAATGTTTTTTCTCAAAATTGAGCACAACTCCTTTGTACCAATACCTCCAATCCTCAAAAGGTGTGTTCTTTGTTTCTAATAGTAGAAAATATTATGCACCTTTGGGTCATTTTGTGGTAGTGGTTAATTTTGCAAAGATACAAAAATAATAGGTATATCCCAGACCTTTTTAGCTAAAAAAACGCAAAAAAAAGAAAGATGCCGCTTAAAAAACAAGCATCTTTCTTGATATCAACAAACTAACAAATTGTTTAAGCTTCTTTTTTAACTCGCAACGATGTCCATACAAAATAGCCGATAATCAGCAAATACATACCAACTCCCAGCCATTCTGCTCCTACGCCTTTCGACCATTCTGTTTGGTACCAATCGACACCGGCAAACTTTAACGCTGCACTAACGACACCCATCAAAGCACCGCCGGCAATAAATCCTGAAGCCACTAACATACCTTTATCGCCACGCAACGTATTCAGTTTTTTATCTTTGGAACGCGACGTCACAAACCAACTTATCAAACCGCCGATTACCAAAGGCGTATTCAGTTGTAATGGAATGAACATACCTAATGCAAATGCCAATGCAGGAACACCCAACACATTGATTAACAATGCCAAAATAGCACCTACACCGTAGAGCAACCAAGGTGCGCCCTGCCCCATCATCAACGGCTCAATAACAGCAGCCATAGCGTTAGCTTGCGGCGCTACCAAAGCATTTTCGCCCGTAAAACCGTAAGTTTTCTCTAAAATAATGATAACACCGCCTACTGTAGCGGCAGAAACCAATGTGCCGAGAAACTTCCATGTTTCTTGTTTGGCGGGCGTTGTGCCAATCCAATAACCGATTTTTAGGTCGGTGATAAAACCGCCTGCCATTGAAAGTGCCGTGCAAACCACACCGCCTATAACCATTGCCGCCACCATGCCGCTCGTGCCTTTAAGACCTGTCGCCACTAAAATAACCGATGCAATGATAAGCGTCATCAGCGTCATACCCGACACGGGATTTGTGCCTACAATGGCAATAGCGTTAGCCGCAACTGTTGTGAACAGAAAAGCGATAAGCGTTACCACAACAAAAGCAATAAATGCTTGCATAAAATTGTGTATAACCCCAAAATAAAAGAACAACAGCGTAGCTATCAATGCTAACACAGTGGCTATAACGATAAATCTCATCGACAAATCGCGTTGCGTACGCGGCACCGCTTGTGCCACAGCTTTTGCTTTTCCGCCAAACTCTTTACCGGCAAGACCTACCGCACTTTTAATCACTCCCCACGATTTTACAATGCCGATAATTCCGGCCATGGCAATGCCGCCGATACCTATATATCGAGCATAATTTGTGAAAATTACTTCCGGCTCCATGCCACTCAACATCACCGAATCGACTGTGGTCATACCCAACAGCGGAATGATGAACCACCAAACAAATAACGAACCGGCACAAATTATCGTGCTGTATTTTAGACCGACAATATAGCCAAGTCCTAAAACCGCTGCACTCGTATTTATCGAAAATGTCAGTTTCAATTTTTGAGCTATCGTTTCGCCAAGCGGAATCATGCGCGAACTCAATGTTTCGCTCCATGTGCCAAACGTGGAAACAATAAAATCGTACACACCGCCCACTGCCGCAGCAAAAATAAGCGATTTGGCTTGACCGCCGCCTTTTTCGCCCGAAACAAGCACTTGCGTTGTCGCAGTAGCTTCGGGAAAAGGATATTTGCCATGCATGTCGCTGACAAAATATTTACGGAACGGAATAAGGAACAAAATTCCCAAAATACCGCCAAGCAACGAACTTAGGAACACCTGCATAAAACTGACAGTAATATCGGGATATTTCGTTTGCAAAATATACAATGCCGGCAACGTAAAAATGGCTCCGGCAACAATAACTCCCGAAGCAGACCCTATGGACTGTATGATAACATTTTCGCCCAAAGCGTTTTTGCGCCCCGATACCGACGACAAACCGACAGCAATAATAGCAATAGGAATAGCCGCTTCGAAGACTTGCCCCACTTTCAGTCCCAAATAGGCAGCCGCTGCCGAAAACAGAACAGCCATCAGCACACCAACCGACACCGAATAGAAACTCACTTCCGGCACATTTTGTTCAGGTGGTAAAATCGGTACGTACTTTTCGCCATCTTTCAACTCACGATTGGCATTTTCGGGCAGTCCACCCCGTTTTTTATCTTTTTGCTCCATAAATTACAACTTTGCGATACGTTTTATTTCTTCGATGATGGCATCACCAAATTTTTCAGCCTGCTCCATTGTGCCGGCTTCAGAATAGACACGAATAATCGGTTCGGTATTTGATTTTCTCAAATGTACCCATCCTTGCGGAAAATCGATTTTAACGCCATCAATATCATTTATTTTATACTGTTTGTAACGGTCTTTTATCACTGTAAAAATGCCCTCTATATCCATATTCGGTTTTAAATCCACCCGTTTTTTGGAAGAAAAATAGTTGGGAAGCATAGCCCGCAATTCGGAAACTTTTTTACCCGTTTTTGCCAAATGAGTAAGGAACAACGCAATTCCCACCAAAGCATCGCGACCATAATGCGATGCCGGATAGATAACGCCGCCATTGCCTTCGCCGCCAATTACCGCTTGTGTCTCTTTCATTTTTGCCACTACGTTTACCTCGCCAACGGCAGAAGCGTAATATTGCATGCCGTGTTTTGCGGTAATATCGCTCAAAGCACGTGTGGAACTCATGTTGGAAACGGTATTGCCCGGTGTGTGGCTCAACACATAATCGGCTATGGAAACAAGCGTGTACTCTTCGCCAAACATATCGCCGTTTTCGCAAATGATAGCCAAACGGTCAACATCGGGGTCAACTACAAATCCGACATCTACTTTTTGAGATTTTATCAAGTTGGCAATCTCCGTAAGATGTTCGGGCAACGGCTCAGGATTGTGTGCGAAATGACCGTCGGGCGTACAATTCAGCTTTTCTACGCGCGTAACTCCAAGAGCTTCCAGCAACGCCGGAATAGCAATACCGCCAACTGAATTTACGCAATCTATCGCCACCGTGAAATTCGCTTTGCGGATAGCCTCTACATCGACCAATTCAAGGCTTAACACGTTTTCGATATGTTTCGGCAAATAATCGACCGTACCGAGATATTTGCCCAATTCGTCCACTTCCGCAAAATTGAACAGTTCTTTTTCGGCAATATTCAGCAACGCTTCGCCTTCCGCTTTGTTCAGAAATTCGCCCTTTTCGTTGAGCAACTTCAAGGCATTCCATTGTTTAGGATTATGACTTGCCGTGAGAATAATACCGCCGTCTGCTTTTTCCATTGTTACCGCCAACTCCGTTGTGGGTGTTGTGGCTAATCCGATGTTTACCACATCGCACCCCGAGCCCATCAATGCGCCGATGACTAAATGACTGACCATTTCGCCCGAAATGCGGGCATCGCGTCCCACAACCACTTTGCAATGCGATTTTTGGGAATATTCTTTTAACCAATGAGCGTAAGCGGATGTAAACCTCACCACGTCTATGGGCGACAATCCTTCACCGACAGCACCGCCAATGGTACCGCGAATACCTGATATACTTTTAATTAAAGACATAATTTAATGTGTATTTAATTGTTTATTTATTGGGGTTTTAGCTTTATTTTCATTTCATAATGCAATGGCTTAACTGCTTGTGCAGCAGCATCGAAACCGAGTTTTGAAGGTACAATGAATTTGGCGTAAGACTCGTTGCGTTTCATCACTGAAAAAGCCTTTTGCCAACCTTCGCAACTGTTTGTTATTGAACCGTAGGAAACTTCCACCGGATAGGGTTTGTCCATAGTCGTCCAATAGCTTTCGACCACCGGCTCCACATCCAACGTACTTTGAATAAAACGCACCACTATTTTGCGCCCCGATTTCATCTCTTCGCCTTCGCCTTTGCTAATCAACTGAATGTAAATGCCTTCGGGATAATGGTAATATTGATTGGGAGCAAAAACAGAGTCGGCAGGAAATTCATCGAGCACCTCTATACCTTGTCGCGCAATGTAGTCCTTTATTAATTTTTGCTCTTTTTCAAGCAGTTTTGAGTAACTTGTAGCACTTTCGCAGCCTACCAGCATCAACGACGGCAACATCCAAAGAAGTATTTTATATCCCTGTTTCATAAGCATCGTTTTTATTGGTTATCGAATATTGGCGATGCTGATAATGTCGGCAAATACGCCGGCTGCCGTTACCGAAGCTCCCGCTCCATAACCTTTAATAATCATCGGATATTCTTTGTAACGTTCAGTCGTTATCATTATAATATTGTTACTGCCTTCCAAATCGTAGAACGGATGTGTTGAAGCCACAGCTTGCAAACCTACCGAGCAGTCGCCGTTGTCCATTGTTGCTACAAAACGGTATTTCATCTGTTTTGTTTCCAACAATTTGCGTTTTTCCTCAAACTCTTTGTCGAGCGTAGGCAAATTTTTCCAGAAATCGTCGAGCGTTCCTTTAAAAAAGCTGTCGGGAATGAACAAATTCTTTTTCACGTCCTCCTGTTCCACACGGTAACCGGCTTCGCGCGCCAAAATTACCAATTTTCGTATCACGTCCGTTCCGCTCAAATCAATACGCGGGTCGGGTTCGGCAAAACGCGCCTCTTTTGCCATCAAAACCGCCTTGCTGAAAGGTATTTCCGCACTTATGGTATTAAATATGAAATTCAATGTTCCCGACAACACGGCTTCCATTCGCAATATTTTATCGCCGGAATTGGTCAAATTGTTAATGGTGTTCATAATGGGAAGACCTGCACCCACATTCGTCTCAAACAGGTATTTTACACCTCTTTTTCGAGCCAATTCTTTCAAATTCATGTAGTTGTCATAATCTCCCGAAGCAGCTATTTTATTGGCAGCCACCACCGAAATATTGTTCGCCAGCATATCGCGATAGATATCGGCAATTTCGGGACTTGCCGTGCAATCGACCAACACGGAATTGAAAATATTCATCAACAAAATTTCGTTTTTGAAATTTTCCGTAGATGAGTCAATCCCTTCCTCTTCCAACAATTTTTTATAGTTCTGCAAATCAATACCTTCGCGGTTGAATAGTGCTTTGTCCAAATTGGCTATACCTACAACATTGATTTTCAATCCTTTTTCCATCATCAACTTTTTCTGTTGGTGTTTTATCTGTTCCAACAGACTGCCGCCCACCGTGCCGACACCTGCCAAAAATACGTTTAATTCCTGATATTCCGACAAGAAAAACGAATCGTGAATAACGTTCAGTGCCTTACGCAGCGATTTCAAATCCGTAACGAATGAAATATTGGTTTCCGAAGCGCCTTGTGCACAAGCAATAACATTGATACCGCCTCTGCCGAGTGCTCCAAAAAGTTTACCGGCAATGCCGGGGGTACGTTTCATATTTTCGCCGACAATGGCAATAGTTGCCAAATCTTTTTCCGCTTTTATGTGATTGATTTCACCGTTCGTTATTTCCTGCTTAAATTCTTCGCGAAGCACTTCCAACGCCAATTCCACATCGGCATTTTTCACCGCAAAAGAAGTTGTATTTTCAGATGCCGCTTGCGACACCAAAAAAACGCTGATGCCGTGTTGCGCCACAGCTTTAAAAATTCGGCGGTTCACTCCGATAACGCCCACCATACCAAGTCCTTGTATGGTAATCAACGCCGTATCGTTGATGGACGAAATGCCCTTAATCGCCTTTTTTCCGTCCGCCACTTTCTCATGCGAAATGTAAGTCCCTTCATTTTCGGGCTTCATCGTATTTTTAATGCGTATGGGAATATCTTTGTGAAATACGGGAAAAATAGTCGGCGGATAGATAACTTTTGCACCGAAATTAGACAGTTCCATTGCTTCCACAAATGTCAGTTTTTCAATAACATAGGCATTTTTTATAATGCGTGGGTCAGCCGTCATAAAACCATCTACATCCGTCCATATTTCCAAAATGGAAGCATTGAGTTGTGCTGCCAAAATAGCTGCCGTATAATCCGAACCGCCGCGACCAAGATTGGTAGTGTGCCCCGTTTCTTTGTCAGAAGCGATAAAACCGCCGCATACCACGACAGAAGGCATGTTTTCAAACTGTTTCGTTATCAGCTCGTTAGTAAGTTCAAAATCGACAACGTGACGACCAAACTGCGTGTGCGTTTTGATAAACGTTCGGGAATCGACGTGTATCGCTCCGTCAATCAACCGACTTACAATAATAGAAGAAAGTTGTTCGCCATAGCCAACAATAGTATCGGCAATTCGGTCGGAAATATCTTTTATCAAAAAAACGCCTTGCAGAATATTTTTCAATTCGTCCAGCAATTTATTGACGGAGGTTCGCGCTGTAGTCGTATCGAGATGCAGCGCATCCACCATATCGGTATGAAGCGAACAAATTTCGTTAAGCACCTCTGTATAAGCACTATCGCCCGCCGCAGCCAATTCGGTTACTTTGTATAATTTGTCGGTAATTCCGGTCAATGCAGAAACAACTACCACCACAGGCTCTTTCTTGCTCTCGACTATTTTCTTTACGTTTAAAACGATTTCGGGCGTTATTGATGAACCCCCAAATTTCAGCACTTTCATAAGCGTTGTTTTATGTTTAGATTAAGTTGCAAACTTACAAAAAAAAATTAAGAGAAAAAATTTAATTGTCGGTAACAAAAAAAAAAATAAATAAATTTGGTTGTTTGATAAAAAAGCTGTTATTTTGCACCACTTTTCTAATTAAAGTAGGGTTCCGTAGCTCAGCTGGATAGAGCAACAGCCTTCTAAGCTGTGGGTCGAGCGTTCGAATCGCTCCGGAATCACACAAGAAAAAGGGAAAATTCGATTGAATTTTCCCTTTTTTTGGTGTTTTAATCAACAATTTTGAAATACACAATTCTTTATTCAAATTAAAATTGTCAATTATTTCATTTAAAATGTCTACCTATTTTCTAAAAAACCAACTTGCATAATCAAAAAAAACACCGTATCTTTGTCATTTAATAAACTTTTTACTATGAAACCGGACGCACTGAAACATGCCATGTATTACGGCCTTTTTTTAGGCGTAATTTTCAGTCTCAATTTCTTTTTAACCACATTCAAAAGCGTACCACTTTCTATTCTCAACTCGTTGGTTACGTGTGCTATACCGTTTATATCTTATTGGCTGACAGTGGATTGCCGAAAAAAAGTTTGCGAAGACGTGATGACCTACGGCGCTGCTTTGTGGTATGGCATTCAGCTTTTTTTCTACGCTTCGCTAATTTCCGCCGCTTTCAAATTTATCTATTTCAGCTTTATTAATCCTGATTTTTTAAAAGGACTTATCCATGAAAGTTTAAGGCTTTTGGACGAAATGAATTTGAAATCATTCGCCACCGCCGAACAGATGCAAGAGTTGCTGACACCGATGAATTTGTCGCTACAATACATTTGGATAAACGTCCTGATAGGCATTTTTGTTTCTTTTATAACGGCGGCGTTTGCCAAAAAAAGTGCTCCTCCCATAGAAAATAACGACACAAACACCATACAACCAAATAATTAATAAAATATATGGATATTTCAGTTATAGTGCCACTATTCAACGAAGCGGAATCGCTAAAACCGCTCTACCAATGGATAGAAAAAGTGATGAAAGCTCACAAATTTTCGTACGAAGTAATTTTCATCAATGACGGCAGCACCGATAATTCGTGGCAAATGATTTTAGATTTGCAGAAGCAATCGCCCAATGTACACGGCATTCGTTTTCGCCGCAACTACGGTAAATCGCCGGCATTGTACTGCGGTTTTGCCAGAGCAAAAGGCGATGTAGTAATAACTATGGATGCCGATTTGCAAGATTCGCCCGACGAAATTCCCGAACTCTTTCGCATGATAAAAGAAGAAAACTACGATTTGGTTTCGGGCTGGAAGAAAAAACGTTACGATAACAAATTAACGAAAAATATACCGTCGAAAATATACAATGCCACAGCGCGCCGAGTAACGGGACTAAAATTGCACGATATGAACTGCGGCTTAAAGGCTTACCGCAACGATGTCATTAAAAATATAGAAGTTTACGGCGAAATGCACCGCTACATTCCCTTTTTGGCAAAAAATGCGGGCTTTACCAACATCGGCGAAAAAGTGGTAGAACACCACAAACGACAGTTCGGCAAATCGAAATTTGGTATAGAACGCTTTGTGAACGGCTATTTAGACCTATTTTCGCTATGGTTTCTTAACAAATTCGGCAAACAGCCAATGCACTTTTTCGGACTGTGGGGCAGCGTAATGTTCCTAATCGGTTTCATTGCTATATGTATTGTGGGCGGTATCAAATTGGCAGCTATTTCCCGTGGACATGCAGCCCCGCTGGTTACCAATACGCCCTATTTCTACTTGGCTTTGACCATGATGATACTCGGTACGCAAATGTTTTTGTCGGGATTTGTAGGCGAATTGGTTTCGCGCAATTCACAAGATAGAAACCGCTATCAAATAGCCGAAGAAATTTAAAAATCGTTTAAAACACTGTTATTCAGAAGTAAAAAATTAACATAAATCGAATGGAAACATTTTTGGAAATTTTGAAATACATTTTACCTTCGTTGGTCGTTGTTTTAGTCGTTTGGCTAATGTTGCGAAAAGGGCTGGCAAACGAAGCTGAACGCCGCAATTTTGAATTGCGTAAGCAAACCGCTAACCAAATGACACCCACACGCCTGCGTGCCTACGAACGTTTTACACTGTTTTTGGAACGTACCAAACCGGAAGCGATGCTACTGCGCTACGACAATCTGTCATCTATGACTACCGCTACCCTACAACAAAAACTTTTGGAAACAGTACGCGATGAATTTAATCACAACGCTTCGCAACAAATATACATTTCCGATGAAGCGTGGAAACACATAGTAACGGCAAAAGAGAGTGTAATACAGCTCATTAACCAATGTTCGGGTAATTTTGCTTCGACGGAAAACGCCATTGCATTAGCGCAACTGCTGATACAAACCTACGCAGCCACCGAAGTTACACCCACTGATTTAGCCTTAAAATTTTTGAAACAAGAAGTCAATCTTTTTTGAAAAACTTTTTAAAACAAAGAGAATATGAAATTTATAGAATTGGTACAAAAACGATATTCAGTACGCAACTTTTCAAATGAAGCAATTTCCGAAGAGCAACTTTCGGCTATCTTAGAAGCCGTTCGTTTAGCACCATCGGCAGTCAATTTTCAGCCTTATCGTTTTTTTGTAGTAAGTAATAAAAACACTTTGGCACAATTGGCGCAATGTTACGCTCGCGAATGGTTTGCCAAAGCACCGCTTTGCATTGTTGCTTGCGGCGACCACACACAAGGTTGGCACAGAGCAGACGGCAAAGACCACACCGATATTGACGTGGCAATAGCCGTAGACCACTTGACGCTGGCTGCCGCCGAACAAGGCATTGGTACTTGTTGGGTGTGCAATTTCGATGTTAAACGTTGTGCCGAAATTCTTAATTTGCCAAACAACTTGGAGCCGATTGCGCTTATTCCAATGGGTTATGCAGCTAACGTTACCTGCGACGAACGCCATAAAACACGCAAATCAGCCAACGATTTATTCACATTCATTCGATGAAAAATCGCACACTATATTCGATTATCGCACTCTGTATTGCCGTAATGCTGGGAGCTTGCAGCAACAACGACGGAAAATGCCACAAAGATTTGACCGTAAGAATGGGCGTTGCACTCTACCAAATGGTTTACGATGCCAATACCGGAAATTTCGTAAAGCAACCCTACTCTACCAAACTTACCGTTTACGGCGTTGATAACGACTCTATTCTGTACAAAGAAAAAGAGATGAACAGCTTTGAAGTGCCTTTGCACAAAACCGAATCGATTTCGCAATTTGTACTGAAAACCGACCAAGCAACCGATACTTTGACGATTTTTCACACCAATACGCAAGATTTTGTATCGTTGGAATGTGGCTGTAAAGTAATTCACTCCATCAACACCGCCGAAACTACTATCCATGCCATCGATTCCGTAGGAGTGCGCGCACCTAACATTACAAAAACCGGCGAAACCAACTTGTATGTCTATTATCATGTTTACTAAACGATTGATATACTGCATATTATTTTCAATTTTTCTGTTTCCGACTGCCATTTGCGCCGAGAAAAAAGAAAAAGTACCTAAACAGAAAAACGATTCTATCTTTCGCGGATTTTCGGCACATATGGATATTGGTTCGCCGTTGATAAGTTACCTTGTTGACCACAGCATTAAAACATTGGAAGGTTCGGTGGATATTAATTTACTACATCGCTTTTTCCCGATAGTGGAAGTCGGTTACGGACAAGCCGACAAAACAATGGATAACGGAGCGCATTATTTCGGTTCGGCGCCATTTGCCCGTGTCGGCATCAACGTTAATCTTCTTAATCAACGCAGCGACAAAGACAAAACGAAAGGCGTAAGAAACTATGCGTTTCTCGGATTACGCTACGGCATGAGTTTTATGAACTACACCATTGATAACGTGAGAATTACCGATGATTATTGGAACACGGAAGAAATTATTTCGTACCACAAAGATTTTGCTTATGCCGGATGGTGCGAAGTGGTTGGCGGCATACGCGTTGATTTGGTAAAAGGCTTTACCATGGGCTGGTCGGTGCGCTACAAAGCGCTTCTCCACCCAAAAGCCAATCAAAACGAAATGTGGTACGTTCCCGGATACGGCAAATCAGGAGGCTCTGTTTTCGATTTTAATTACACTATAGGTTACACTTTTAGAACAAACAACACAAAATGAAAAAACATTTATTTACAACAGGATTGGCTATTTGCATAGCTGCCACACCGCTTTTTGCGCAACCTAAACGCGAATTCCGCGCCGCATGGATTGCCACAGTTGCCAACATCGACTGGCCTACTCGTCCGGGACTATCAACCGAGCAACAACAGCAAGAAATGATTAATTTGCTCGACGCTTACAAGGCACTCAACATGAATGCCATTGTTTTTCAAATTCGCCCCACCGCCGATGCGTTCTATCAATCGGATTTGGAGCCGTGGTCGCATTTTCTGACGGGCAAACAGGGTCTTGCTCCCGAACCGTTTTATGACCCACTGGCTTTTGTTATAGAAGAAGCGCACAAACGCTGCATAGATGTACACGTATGGCTAAATCCTTATCGTACGCTTAATTCGGACAAAATTGAGATTTTGAATCCCGACCATCTCTTTTTCAAAAAACCGCATCTTTTTGTAAAATACGGCAATCAATACTATTTTAATCCTGCATTGGACGAAACACGTCAGTTTGTAAATAAAGTAGTAGCCGACATCGTTACGCGCTACGATATTGACGCCATTCATTTCGACGATTATTTTTATCCCTATAAAGTGAAAAACGAAGAGTTTCCCGATTCGGCTGCATTTGCCGAAAATCCGCGCGGTTTTTCACCCGACCAAAAGGACGATTGGCGCAGAAACAACGTCAATCTGGTTATTGCCGAATTGCAAAACACCATCAAAAGCATCAAACCTTGGGTGGAATTCGGCATCAGCCCGTTTGGCGTGTGGCGTAATGCAAAAGATGACCCAAGAGGCTCAGCCACCACTGCCGGCACTACCAACTACGACCAACTTTATGCCGACATTCTAAAATGGTTGGAAGAAGGTTCCATCGATTATGTTGTGCCGCAACTCTATTGGGAAATTGGCAAAAAAGTAGCCGACTATGCCGTGCTTATCGACTGGTGGAACAACTACAACTACGGTAAAAACCTATACATTGGATTGTACGCTTCCAACTTAGGCAACAAAAAAGCTGCTCCCGCTTGGTGCGAAGGCAACGAGTTGGTGCGACAATTAGAACTCAATAAAAATTACAAAAATGTGCAAGGCGCCGTCTATTTTAGCGGTAAAGCATTGTTGGAAAATAAATTAGGATTAAACGACAGTTTAAAAGAATCGTTTTACAAATATCCGGCATTGGTACCTGTAAACAGTAATATAAAAGGCGAAGCAGCAGCACAACCGCAAAAATTGAAATTGACCAAAACAAAAACAGCCGCTGAACTTCGATGGAACAAAATAGAAGCTGAAGGCGGAAAAACCATAATGTATTATGTGGTTTACGCTTTCGAGGGCAAAGGTATCGGTTCAATCGAAGATGCAAAAAACATTGTGGCAATTACTGCCGACAACCGCCTTGACATCACCGATTTTATGAAAGACAAAAAAGGAAAATACACTTTTACGGTAACTGCCGTAAACAAATACAAACACGAAAGCGTTGCATCTAAACCACTGACAAAACGTTTTTAAAAAGAAATGACAAAATTTTTGGGAATAATACCGGCGCGCTACGCCTCTACACGTTTTCCGGGCAAACCTTTGGCAGACATTGAAGGGAAACCGATGATTCAACGGGTTTACGAACAAGCTTCTAAATCGTTGTCGGACGTGGTGGTTGCCACCGACGACCAACGCATATTCGATGCCGTGAAAGCTTTTGGTGGCAAAGTTGTGATGACTTCAAATGCGCACCAAACCGGCACCGACCGCTGCTACGAAGCCCTAACAAAAATAGAAGGAAATTTCGATGTCGTTATCAATATTCAAGGCGACGAACCGTTTATTGACCCGCGACAGATTGACGCTGTAAAAAGTTGTTTTGACGATTCACGCACCGAAATTGCCACATTGGTAAAACCTTTCAAGGCAAGTGCAACGGCACGCGACCTGCAAAATCCCAATTCTCCGAAGGTAATTTTTAACGATAACCACGAGGCTATCTATTTCAGTCGTTCCGTTATTCCTTATCTTCGCAATGTAGATGAAAACGAATGGGTAGCGCACCACCAATATTACAAACATATAGGACTTTATGCCTATAAATCGGCTATTTTGGCTAAAATAGTAACTTTACCGCAGTCTGATTTAGAAAAAGCGGAATCGCTCGAACAGCTGCGCTGGCTAGAAAACGGTCTATGTATTAAGGTGGCAATTACCGATTTGGAAAGCATTTCGATAGATACACCTGCCGATTTGGAAAAAGCAATTCAATTACTTAAAAAATAAATACACTATGGTAAAATACAAACGCATCTTGCTTAAACTCAGCGGCGAATCGCTGATGGGCAACAAACAGTACGGCATCGACGAGCAACGTCTCGAAGAATACGCTTCGCAAATTGTGGAAATCGCCAATATGGGCGTACAAATCGGTATCGTTATTGGCGGCGGTAATATTTTTAGAGGACTGAGCGGCACAAGTCGTGGATTTGACCGTGTTAAAGGTGACCAAATGGGTATGCTGGCAACTGTCATCAACAGTCTGGCACTCAGTTCCGCCATCGGTAAAAAAGGTATCAAATGCCGTGTACTTACAGCTATTCGCATGGAACCGATAGGTGAATTTTACAGCAAACAAAAAGCCATAGAAACACTCGAAAAAGGCGAAATTGCTATTTTCTCGGCAGGAACGGGCAATCCGTTTTTTACCACCGACACCGGTTCATCGCTTCGCGGTATTGAAATAGAAGCCGATGTAATGCTAAAAGGCACTCGCGTTGACGGCATCTACACCGCCGACCCCGAAAAAGACAAAACCGCCACGAAATTTACATCCATCACCTACGACGAAATTTACAACAAAGGATTGCAAGTGATGGACTTGACAGCTACAACCATGTGCAAGGAAAACAATCTGCCTATCATTGTGTTCAATATGGACACAGTTGGTAATTTGAAAAAAGTTATCGAAGGCAAAGAAATCGGAACTTTAGTACATAATTAAACTATAATCACTATGTTACAATGCAAAAAAATTATTTTGGGCATATCAGGAGGCATTGCTGCCTACAAAGTACCGGAACTTATCCGCCAACTGTTGGCAAAAAATGCGGAAGTACGCGTTGTAGCGACAAAAAATGCTTTGCAATTTGTTACACCCGTAACTTTACAAACATTGTCACGCAACAAAATTACCAGTGAAGTGTTTGAACCTGTCAGCAATTTCAACGTTGAACACGTGAGCAATGCCGATTGGGCGGACTGTATGCTGGTTGCACCCGCTACCGCTAACATTATCGGTAAATTTGCCAACGGAATAGCCGACGATGCCCTTTCGACAGCATTTTTGGCGTTCGACAAACCCGTATTTATAGCACCTGCCATGAACGACAAAATGTATGAACACCCTGTTGTTCAGCGCAATATACGGCAGTTGCAAGCTATTGATATTCAATTTATCGAACCTGCTTACGGCGAATTGGCTTGCGGAACAAGCGGAAAAGGACGTATGGAAGAACCCGAAAATATTGTCGATTTCTTAGAGGAAGCACTGTTTTAACGATGAAAATCTTAATTACGGCAGGACCGACACACGAACGCATTGATTCCGTGCGATTTATTAGCAACTATTCCACAGGAAAAATGGGATTTGCTTTGGCGGAAGTGTGCGCATCACGCGGCTACAACGTGGTGCTAATTGCGGGTCCCGTACAACAACAAATCGCTCATTCCAACGTTAAACGAATAGACGTGGAATCGGCACAAGAGATGTACACCGCCGTAATGGAGAATTACCCCACTTGTGACGGTGCTATTTTGTGCGCAGCAGTAGCCGATTTTACACCGACAACGGTAGCTTCGCACAAATTGAAACGCGGAACCGACCATCTCATTTTGGAACTGAAACCAACACAGGACATCGCTGCAACAGTGGGCAAGTTGAAAAGTAACAAGCAGTTTCTTGTGGGATTTGCATTGGAAACGAACAACGAAGAAGCGAACGCCGTGGAAAAGATGCGCCGAAAAAATTTCGATTTCATTGTGCTTAATTCATTGAACGATAAAAACGCTGGTTTCGGATACGACACCAACAAAATAACAATTTTCGATGCCCATGGAAGCAAAACGGCTTTTCCGCTCAAAGATAAAAAAATGGTAGCCGAAGATATTATCAATCACTTAGAAAACAATCTATTATGTCGATAAAAAAAATCATCGTAGCCTGTCTATTGTTTGCAATTGCACCACTCTACGGTCAAGAATTGAGATGCAATGTTACTATCAATAGTTCGCAAATACAAGGCACTAACAAGCAAGTTTTTGAAACCTTGCAAGCCGGTCTCAACGACTTTATGAATAACTACAGATGGACAGATTTAATCTATGCCACCAACGAACTCATTGAATGTAATTTTATGATTATCGTAAAATCGTACGTTGATAATCTTTTTACTACAGAACTGCAAGTTCAGGCGAAACGACCTGTTTATGGCACATCGTACAGCACCAATATTTTCAACTTCAAAGATAATGCCTTCGTTTTCAGATATAAAGAATTCGACCCGATAGAAATAAACAACAATACTTTTGAGTCGAACCTAACCGCCGTGCTGGCTTACTACGCCTATATCATTATCGGTATGGATTTGGACTCTTACTCGCGATTGGGCGGCACAAATGCCTTCCAAATAGCCGAACAAATTGTTACCCTATCGCAAAGTCGGTCGCAAGACGCTGAATCGGTGGGCTGGAAAGCGTTTGAAAACGACCGCAACCGTTATGCGCTCATCAAAAATTTGATGGACGAACGATTTAGAAAATACCGTGAATATTTTTACGAATACCACCGTTTAGGATTGGATAATATGTGCAACGGCGTTGAAAATTCGCGAGCAAAAATAGCTGCCGAAATGCCCGTTTTGCGTAATACTTACCGCGAAAACCCCGGTTCCATTGCAATTCTGTCGTTTCTCGATGCCAAAAATGATGAACTTATTAACATGTTCAAAAAAGGTACTCCCAAAGAAAAAGAAGAAGTTTACGGAATATTGATGGACATCAACCCCGCATTGAGCAACAGATACGAGGAGATAAAAAAGTAACTTGCCACTATGTTACGACATCTGGAAATAAGAAATTATGCACTGATAGAACATTTGGAGATAGATTTCAGCAATGGTTTTTCCGTAATGACGGGTGAAACAGGAGCGGGAAAATCTATCATTATGGGAGCTTTGTCGCTTGTACTCGGACAGCGCGCCGATGCCAAATCCATTCAGGAAGGTTACACAAAATGCGTGGTAGAAACAACTTTCGATTTGTCGTTCTACCATTTGGAAGAATTCTTTGAAGAAGCTGATATTGATTTTGAAAAACAGTGCATTATTCGCAGAGAAGTACACGCAAACAGTAAATCGCGGGCTTTTATTAACGACACACCTGTAACTTTACAACAATTAAAATCGCTGACCGAAAAGCTCATTGATATTCATTCGCAACACGAAAGCCTTTTGCTTAGCGAAAGTTCTTTCCAACTCGACATTGTCGATTCAGTAGCCGCCACAAAATCAGAACTTGCACATTATCAGGAAGTTTACAAACAATTTAAAGACACCAAAAAAGCATACGAAGAACTTTCTGCCAAAGCCGAACAATGGAAATCGGAACGCGACTACGACCAGTTTCAATTCAATCAGTTGAACGAGGCAGGACTATCGGAGAATGAGCAAACCGAATTGGAAACGGAATTGGATTTACTGAACCATACCGAAGAGGTAAAAACCGAACTTTCTGCCATTGTCACTTACCTCGACGGCGACGAAACGGGCATACAACCACAACTGACCAAAGCATTGCAGGCAGTCAATCGCATTGATAAATTTCTGCCTGCCGAAACACACGCACACGACCGAATAGAATCGGCTTTAATCGACCTGAAAGATTTGACCAAAGAATTGTCGGAAAAACTTTACGACACCGATTTTAATCCCGAACGCAAACAGTTCGTAGAAGACAGACTCAATACCATTTATACGTTACAGCAAAAACATCACGTTGCAACCATTGCCGAATTATTGGAACTGTATCACAATTTAGAAGAAAAATTGCTGCAAATAGAAGCCTTCGATAACGAATTGGGTGAATTGCAAAAACAGATTGACAAATTGCTGCAACAATTGAATGAAGCAGCCGACCAACTTACGCAAAAACGCAAAAATGTTTTAACATTCATCGAACAAGAACTGATTGACAAACTGACTTCATTGGGAATATCAAATGCCCGCATTTTGGTTGAACTGACACCAACAGAAAACTTTCTTCCTTCTGGCAAAGACCACGTTGATTTTCTATTTGCCGCCAACAAAAATGCGACACCTCAACCCATAGCAAACGTAGCCTCCGGTGGTGAAATGTCGCGACTGATGCTCAGTATCAAATCGTTGCTTATCAACACATCGGGATTGCCTACCATTATCTTTGATGAAATAGACACCGGCGTTTCGGGCGAAATTGCTCACAAAATGGGCGAAATTATGCGTCAAATAAGCAACAACACGCAAGTAATTGCCATTACACATTTACCGCAAATTGCCGCCAAAGGCACCGCCCATTACAAGGTATTCAAGCAAGATAACGAGAAAACTACTCAAACACACATCGTACTGTTGAAACCGCAAGAAAGACTATTGGAAATAGCCGAAATGCTGAGCGGAAAAAATCCGTCACAAGCTGCTATCGACAACGCTGCCGAACTGATTAAAAATTCCAAGCAATAAATCACGTAAAGCCGCAAATTTTTATATTTGCGGCTTTTTTTACACGTCATATTACGTTTCTGCATATTTTTTAGCAACACCCTGATTACAAAAATTACGTACAGACGCGATTAATCGCGTCTGTACTACAACAAAAATTACCAGCCGGCTACCACGTACAGACGTTGCGCGCAACGTCTGTACGGCTGCTGATATATGAAAAATTTTTATCTGCATATTCTATTTTTTTTATGTCAGCCTTTTCTACTGCGCTCGTCCCTCGCTTGTAGTGAAGGCTGACATAACTTAGCTTAGGTAAAACATAAACTAAAAAACAAGACGCAAACCGATGAGGCCGTACTAGCGAACGTGAAAGAACGCGACGAACGCGACACTAACAGAGCTGAAAGCCCGTTAAAGCAAGCACCCGATGCACTGGTGATTGACAATTCAAAACTCACCAAAGCCGAGCAGCGTGATCTGCTCCGAAAATGGTTCGACGAAAAAACAACAGTATAACGTAATACACAATAATAAAAAAAGAGAGGCTAATTACCTCTCTTTTTTATGTATAAATGGTTGCTTACCACACTACCACTTTTTCTTGTGTGGCACCAACTTTTACAAGGTAAACGCCTTGTGGCAAAGCTATGTGGCTTGTGCCTGCTGTGTGCATGTTTTCGTACACTTTGCCGCCTGTAAGCGTGTACACCGCCACGGGAGTTGCTGTGTCTGATGTAAGCAATACACTACCTTTACCGCTATAGAGCGCTACACTAGGTTCTAAAACCGCATGAACCGCAATGGGTGTAACAGCTTGAATAGTGCCGAAATTTTCCCATGTCGAAGCCCCCTGATAAGCACTTACACTGCCGGACGGAACTGATAAAGTAGCAGTAGCTATAGGTGTAGTACCTCCAAATGTTCCATTTAGTTGTGGAGGAGTTACAGCAAGGCAGGTTACATCTGTGAGCAGCGGACAGTCAGCAAACACATAATCCATTTTAATCATTCCCGTACCTATCTTTACGGTTTGTAAGTTAGAACAGTCATTAAAAGTATACATATCAATAAATTTCACACCATTGCCAAGCTCTACCGAAGTTAAAGCTGTGCACCCATAAAAAGCAAACCCTCCAATGGTATCGACAGAATTTGGAATGAGCATGCTCGTAATTCCTGTATCCCTTAATGCATGTGCTCCAATTTTTTTTACTGTTTCAGGCAGTGTTACTGAAGTTAGTGAAGGTTTATTCTGCAATGCATAATTAGCAAGTGCAGTAACAGTATAGGTAGTAGCACCATTCATAACTGTAGCCGGAATGTTAGCTGTTGTTCCAGCAAAACTGACACTTTCGCCCACAGCTACTTCATTTGGATCTTCAGATAAAATTACATACTCAATACCGTCTACGGTAAACGTGTCGCCCACGGCAGCCTTGAGTATACCAGTTGCTAAAAAAGCAACTACTAAAAATGTAAACATGTGTTTCATAGTCATAAAAGCTTTTTGTTAATAATATGTTTAACTACGGTGCAAAGATAAGTATTTTTTATAAGAAACAACAAAAATAGTTCACAAAAAAACAGCTGTAAAATTATTAAAC